>NHCFR00700__coassemble_861_pt1 | contig 109852 bp, 105 predicted proteins | sample NHCFR00700__metabat2_high_PE_065 | metagenome-assembled genome bin NHCFR00700
CCGGTGGTGACGCCGTGACCGGTGCTGCCACCGTTATCCTGGCCATGGGCGCTGGTAAACATGCGGCCAAGGCCATCGACGAGTACATCAAGAGCAAGAACAAGTAAGCAATGCTTCATAAAAGGCGGTGCCGTTTTTGGCACCGCCTTTTTCATACAAAAAATACCCCGGCGTCCGCATTTTTGCTGGACGCCGGGGTATTTTGTTATAATCAGGATTCCGCCGGGCGGCGCACCGCGTTGTCCTGGAAACGGAAGCTGCCAGGATAATGCCGGGACTGGGTGTACTCAAACATAACACCCTCGCTGTTGTACACCTGGTTTGCCACCACTGCCAAACAGTTATATTCGCCCAGGTCCAGCCACTGCCGGTCCTGCGGAGTAGCCAGCTCCACCGTGAAGGTTCGTTTGCTGGTGATGATGGACATGCCCAGCTCCTCCTCCAGATAACGGTACAGTGAGCCGCCCGCAATCTCGCGAGTGAGCCCGGGCATGCAGCTGCGCCGCAGGTAGCTGATGTTCAATATGCGGGCTACGCCGTCCAGATCGTGGATACGCTGCAAAGCAAACAGCTCCTCCCCCACCGGAAAACCGGTTTGGGCAGCGATGGCTTCGTCCGCCGTGCAGGTGTCAAAGGCCACCACCCGGGTGGTGCTGGTCTGGCCGGTACGGCGAGCCGTTTCCCGGAAGGACTCGATCATGCCCATTGTATAAGAAGAATGTTCAATGGGCTGAAAGATATTGCACACGCCCCAGCCCTGCCGGGTTTGAACATAACCGTCCCGCACCAGCTCCGAGATTGCCCGGCGCACCGTGTTGCGGGAACAGTCAAACTCCCCGATCAGAGTATTTTCTGAGGGAAGCAGCTGGCCCACCGGATATTCCCCCGATTCGATTCGCTGCTTGAGCTGTGAATAAATCTGCAAAAATTTCTGGCGCGGCATAGTCTTCCTCACTTGTTTGAACAATTTGAATCATAATATTATATCGCCCATTTTCGGCTCCGTCAAGCCGCTGCTGCTCATCACCGGACAAATCGTGTATCTGCCCAAAAACCTGGCCAAAGCTTCGGCCTTTTGCCTTATTTACTTGTTTAAACAAGTGTGTTATTCTGAAGATGCAGAAAGAAACGGGCACACAAATGCCCGACAACACAAAGACTTTGAGGAGGAACGCACCATGGCGAATTATCAGGCCGACGTGAAAGCTCTGCTTCAGCACATCGGCGGCAAGGAAAACATTCGGGCGGTGTCCCACTGCATGACCCGGATGCGCTTTGTTCTGGTGGACCCGGCCAAGGCCGAAACCGACAAGATCGAGGCGCTGCCCTCGGTGAAAGGCACCTTCACTCAGGCGGGCCAGTTCCAGGTGATCATCGGCAACGATGTGGCGGATTTTTACAACCAGTTCACCGCCTTTGCCGGGATCGAGGGCGTGAGCAAGGACGCGGTGAAGGCGGCTGCCGCCAGCAACCAGTCGCTGGCTCAGCGCATCGTGGGCACCCTGGGCGAGATTTTCGCCCCCATCATTCCGGCGCTGATCTGCGGCGGCTTGATCCTGGGCTTCCGCAACATCATCGGTGAGATCAATTTCTTCGCGGACGGAACCCAGAGCCTGGCGGACATCTCTCAGTTCTGGTCCGGCGTGTACAATTTCCTGTGGCTCATCGGCGAAGCGGTGTTCCACATGCTGCCGGTGGGCATCGTCTGGTCCATCACCAAGAAGATGGGCACCACTCAGATCCTGGGCATCGTGCTGGGCCTTACGCTGGTATCCCCCCAATTGCTGAACGGCTTCTCGGTGGCCACTGCCACGGAAATTCCGGTCTGGGACTTCGGTTTTGCTCAGGTCTCCATGATCGGCTACCAGGGCCAGGTGATCTCGGCCATGCTGGCGGGCTTCGTGCTGGTGTATCTGGAGCGGTTCTGGCAGAAGCATTGCCCGGAAGTGGTTCGCATGATCGTGGTTCCCTTCTGCTCTCTGGTTCCCGCCGTAATCATCGCCCACACCATCGTGGGACCCATCGGCTGGAAGATCGGTGACGCCATCGCCGCCGTGGTCTACATGGGCCTGACCTCTCAGGTGAAATGGCTGTTCGCTGCGGTGTTCGGCCTGATCTACGCCCCGGTGGTTATGACCGGCCTTCACCACATGACCAACGCCATCGACTCCCAGCTGGTAAACCTGTATCAGGGCACCATTCTGTGGCCCATGATCGCTCTTTCCAACATCGCGCAGGGCTCCGCCGTGCTGGCCATGTCGGTGCTGCAGAAGAAGAACGAGCGGGCCCAGCAGGTGAACATTCCCGCCTGCATCTCCTGCTACCTGGGCGTGACCGAGCCCGCCCTGTTCGGCGTCAACCTGAAAAACGGCTTCCCGCTGGTCTGTGGCATGATCGGCTCCTCGGTGGCTGCGGTGATCGCCACCAGCTTCCAGGTGGAGGCCTACTCCATCGGCGTGGGCGGTCTGCCGGGCATTCTCTCCATTAAACCTCAGTACTGGCTGGGCTTCCTGATTGCGATGGCCGCTGCCATTGTGATTCCCTTCGGTCTGACCATCGCCGTGGGCAGCCGCCGTCTCTCCCCCGCTGACCGGGGTCTTACCGCTGCCCCCGCCGCAGAAGCTACTTCCGCAACCGAGCCGGAAACCGCGCCTCAGGAGGACCTGCTGGTGGCTCCCCTCTCCGGCAAGGTAATTCCCCTGAGCGAGATTCCCGACCAGGTCTTTTCCCAGGGCATTTTGGGCGAGGGCGTGGGCATTGACCCCATTGGCAATTTCGTGGTGGCTCCCGCGAATGCCACTGTATCCTCTGTAATCGAAGACAGCAAGCACGCCTGCGGCCTGACCCTGGACAATGGCATGGAGATGCTGATCCATGTGGGCATGGACACCGTGGCCATGAAGGGCGACGGCTTCGAGCTGCACGTGAAGGTGGGCGACCGGGTGAAAACCGGCGACAAACTCATCTCCTTCGATCTGGACAAGATTTGCGCCGCCGGGCATCCCACCATCACCGCCGTGGTGGTACCGGAAACCGCCGGGCGTACCCTCTCCTTCGAGACCGGCATGGACGCACAGGCCGGCACCACCCCCATCATCCGCTTTGAGTGAGGCGTTTTCTATGCAGGATTTCAAGAAAAGTGTTGTTTATCAAATTTACCCTAAGTCCTTCCTGGACACCAACGGCGACGGTCTGGGCGAGCTGCGGGGCGTAACCCAGAAGCTGGATTACCTGAAGGAGCTGGGCGTGGATTACATCTGGCTGACCCCCTTCTTCGTTTCCCCTCAGAACGACAACGGCTATGATGTGGCGGACTACCGGACCATCGACCCCCGCTACGGCACCATGGAGGACTTTGAAGAGCTGGCTAAGCAGGCCGACCGGCGGGGCATCCGCCTGATGCTGGATATGGTGTTCAACCACACCTCCACCGAGCATATCTGGTTCCAGAAGGCTCTGGCCGGAGACCCGGTGTATCAGGACTACTACATCTTCCGCCCCGCCCGGCCGGACGGCAGCGCCCCCACCAACTGGCAGAGCAAGTTCGGCGGCAGTGCCTGGGAGTATGCGCCCCAGGTGGGCAAGTATTACCTGCACCTGTTCGACAAGACCCAGGCGGACCTGAACTGGGAAAACCCCGCGGTGCGCCGTGAGGTACAGCAGATTGTCCGCTTCTGGATGGACAAGGGCGTGAAGGGCTTCCGTTTCGACGTGGTGAACCTGATCAGCAAGGGCGAATACGCCGACGATGATCAGGGCGACGGCCGCCGCTTTTACACCGACGGCCCCCGCATCCATGAATTTTTGCAGGAGCTGAACCGGGAGAGCTTCGGGCAGGACCCGGAGATCGTGACCGTGGGCGAGATGTCCTCCACCTCCATGGAGAACTGCTTCCGGTACGCCGGTGCAGACTGCGGCGAACTTTCCATGGTGTTCTCTTTCCACCATCTGAAGGTGGACTTCATGGGCAACGAGAAATGGGTGATCGTTCCGGCGGACTTCGGCCGCTTGAAGGAGCTGCTTTTCTCCTGGCAGGAGGGCATGGCCGCTCACAACGCCTGGAACGCGGTATTCTGGTGCAACCATGACCAGCCCCGTGTGGTCTCCCGCTTCGGCGACGAGGGCGAATACTGGAAGGAATCCGCCAAGATGCTGGCGGGTGTGATTCACGGCCTGCGGGGCACGCCCTATGTGTACCAGGGCGAGGAGCTGGGAATGACCAACGCGGGCTTCACCCGGCTGGACCAGTACCGGGATGTGGAAAGTCTGAATCATTTCCAGATTCTGCGGGACAAGGGCCTCTCCGAGGAGAGCGTTTACAACATTCTGAAAATCCACTCACGGGATAACAGCCGCACCCCCATGCAGTGGACCGCCGGGGAAAACGGCGGTTTCACCACCGGCACCCCCTGGATCAGCGTAAATCCCAACACCAGCCGCATCAATGCCGCCAGCCAGGTGGATGACCCGGATTCCATCTTCGCCTATTACAAGGCGCTGATTCGCCTGCGCAAGGAATACGATGTATTCGCTTACGGCGATTTTGCCCCGGTGGACCAGAAGCATCCCTCGGTGCTGGCCTACCAGCGGGAATACAAGGGCCAGAGCCTGTTGTGCGTGAACAACTTCTACCGGGCCGCCTGCAACTGGCACTGCCCGGTGTCGCTCGAGGGCTACCGGGTGTTGCTGTCCAACTACAGCGACAGCACTCCCTCCGCCGACTGGGCGCTACGCCCCTATGAATCGGTGCTGCTGATTCGGGAATCGGATAAGGATTGACCTGGCATTTTGCTCAAAACCAACAAAACCGGAGGAACCCCTGCAAAACAGGCGGTTCCTCCGGTTTTTCGTTTGATTTTATATTTGCCCTGTTTGCTCACAGGCCTAAAGCAATGTCCTGAATGAATTTTTTCACGACCTCCAGTTGGCGACCATGACACTGCTGCAGCAGTTCACTGATCCTCATGCGCAACTGTTCGTCGTTTTCCTCCGCGTAGTTCAGATGGACCACGCTTTCGATGGGGATACCATAAACCTCGCATACCTGAAGCAGCTTCACAAGGCTGATGGCCTGTTCCCCACGTTCAATCAGGCCCCAATATTCACTGTTTTCTCCCAACGGCTCACAGAATTTTTCCCGTGTAAGGCCCTTCATTTCCCGAATCTTACGTAACCTCGCAGCCGCATCCCGTACCCTCGGGTCGATGTTCTTGTTCAATTGTTCGTCCTTCTTTAGCTCATTTTGAATCTTCTTTTGTATATTCTAACGGAAAACGCCCGGGCAATACAGTGATATAAATATATGATAATCATTGATTTTTATATGTGTTATATGATACAATCGAAACAACAGATTTCCTTTCCCGTGAATTTTGAAAGACCTGTTTAATTCTGCAAAAGAGGATTTGAGCGCTATGAATCTTTCTCCCTGCGGCAATTCCCTTCCCACTGGCAAACGAGACCGCTTGTTGCGGCTGCTGCAGCTTCCACCGGCTCAGGCCGGTTTTTCCCTCTGTTATCAGCCCATCTGGCAGGCTTCTACCCGGTGTTTTTCCCGCTGCGAGGCACTGCTCCGGCTGCATGATCCCCTTCTGGGAACAGTCCCACCGGAACACTTTATCCCCTTGGCGGAACAAACTGACCGCATTGCAGCGCTGGGGCAGTTTGCGCTGGAGGAGGGCTGCTGTTTGCTTACCAAACTGGAGGAGCAGGCAATTCCACTCACCCTGCACGTTAACCTTTCACCGCTTCAGCTGGATCGACCGAAGTTTCTTCGCATGCTGGAGCAGATTCTGCACCATACCGGTGTGCGGCCTGAGCGTCTGGAGCTGGAATTGACTGAAAGCGCCGCGGCCGCTTCTGTGGAACGGCTGACCCATCAAATGGAGCAGATCCGTGCAATGGGTGTCAACTTCAGTCTGGATGATTTTGGTTCCGGTTATTCCAGCCTGCGTTATCTGGCCAGTCTTCCCTTTTCCACAGTTAAGCTGGACAAAGTGTTTATCCAGCCGCTGCCTCAGTCCCCTTCTTATATGTCGCTGGTGAAAAACCTGATCCCCGCCCTCCATGAGCTTGGCTTCGCGGTGGTGGGCGAGGGAGTGGAAAACCCGGCACAATACCGGATATTGGAGCGCTTGGGCTGCGACTATATGCAGGGCTTTTTGCTGGCAAAACCCATGCCGAAAGCCGAGCTTCTCAATTTTCTTAAAGCTCCTCACTCGCTTGTTTTTCCGTCTTGAGTTTTCCAAACAAAATGCCGGGCGCTGCCTCCCTTTTGGGAAACGCAGCGCCCGGCGCTTTTGTGCATTGTTTTAATTCAGCTTATTTCAGCTCCACCACGGTCACACCGGCCTCGCCTTCGCCGTACTGACCCAGGCGGAAGCTCTTCACGTTGCGGTGACCCCGCAGGTGGGCGTGGATGGCCTTGCGCAGTGCGCCGGTGCCCTTGCCGTGAATCAGGTACACCATGGTCTGGCCGTTCATCACCGCATGGTCGATGAACTGGTCGGTCTCCATCAGGGCCTCTTCCACAGTCATACCCAGCAGGTTGATCTCCATGCTGGCCTTGCGCTGCACCCGCTGCACGGTTGTGCTGCGGGGCTGGGGCTTGGGTTTGCCGTTGTTTGCCGTTTTTTTCAGCTTGTCCGGCGCTTTCAGGTTGCTCAGCGGCACCTTGGTTTTCAGGATGCCTGCCCGCACCTCCACCAGGCCGTTGCGGTCCGGCAGGCTCATCACGGTGGCGGTCTGCTCGATATCGGCAATGACCACCTCCTGGCCCACCTTCACCTGCTTGAGGGGCACGAACTCCTTGACCACATTATGCACCACGTCGGTCTTGCCGTACAGGCTCTCGGTCTCCTTGCGGGCGATCTCCCGGGCCCGGGCGGCGCGCTGGGCAGCGCTGGTCTTTTCGTCCTTTTGCAGCTTGCGCAGCTCATCGGTGAGACGGTAGGCCTCGTCCTGCACCTGCTGGGCCATCTGGCGGGCCTTCAAGCGTGCGGCCTCCAGCTCGGTCTCGCCCTGCTTGACCAGTGCGTCGTATTTCTTGCGGGCGGATTCCAGCTTGTGTTCGGCTTCGGCTTTCGCCTTTTCCGCCTCGTCCTGGCTGGCCTTCAATTGCAGCTTCAGGTCGTCCAACTGGGCCAGCACGCTGTCCAGCCGCTTGTCGTCGTTGGTCAGGTGGGTCTGCGCCCGCTGGATCACCCGGGGCGGTACGCCCAGCTTCTCGCTGATCAGGAAGGCGTTGGATTTGCCCGGTACGCCCACGCTCAGCTTGTAGGTGGGGCGCAGGCTCTCCACATCGAACTCACAACTGGCGTTCATCACGCCGGGAGTCTCCAACGCGAAGACCTTCATCTCGGAATAGTGGGTAGTGGCCATGATCAGGGCGCCCTGGATACGCAGCTGCTCGATGATGCTCACCGCCAGCGCCGCGCCCTCGGCGGGGTCGGTGCCCGCGCCCAGCTCGTCCAGCAGGACCAGGGTGTTTTTGTAGGCGTTGTCCAGAATGCCGGTGATCTTTTTCATGTGGCCCGAGAAGGTGGACAGGCTCTGCTCGATGCTCTGCTCGTCGCCGATGTCCACCAGATACTCGCTGAACACGCAGACGGTGCTCTGCTCATGAGCCGGGATCAGCAGGCCGTGCTGTGCCATGGCGCACAAAAGGCCCGCGGTTTTCAGGGTAACGGTTTTACCGCCGGTGTTGGGGCCGGTGATGACCAGGGTGTCGTACTCCTTGCCCAGGGCCACGTCCACCGGGACCACCTTGTCCTTGTCGATCAGGGGGTGGCGGGCCTTTTTCAGATCGAACCACATGCTGTCCGCCACCTGTGGCATGTAGGCCTGCTGTTCCAGCGCCAGACGGGCCTTGGCCAGCAGCACGTCGATGTTCAGCATGGCCTGGTAGCTGAAATTGAACACCGGCTCGATGGAGGCCACCTGGTCGGTGAAGGCGGCCAGAATGCGCTCGATCTCGCTTTTCTCCTGGCTGCGCAGCTGCATGATCTTGGCGTTGGCCTCCACCACCGCCGTGGGCTCCACGAACACGGTGGAACCGCTGGAGGACACGTCGTGGATGACGCCGCCCACTTCGCCCCGGTACTCAGCCTTGACCGGCACCACGAAGCGGCCGTTACGCAGCGAGACCACCGCGTCCTGCAGAAACTTATTGGTGGTGCTGTTTTTGATGATGGCATCCAGCTTGTCCCGGATGGAATTTTCCATTGCCCGGATCTTGCGCCGGATGTCAAACAGGGTGTTGCTGGCGGTGTCCGCCATTTCCTCCGGCGACAGAATCGCGCTGGAGATGTTCTTTTCCAGAGTGGGCTGGGGGGTCAGGGCATAGAACAGATCATCCACCGGCAGCATGTCGTGCTCGGTGATGTGATACCAGCTGACCAGGTTCTGGAAGTTGCGCAGCGCACCGGCCACCTCCAGCAGCTCCGCCATCGAGAGGATACCGCCTTTCAGCGCCCGGTTCACCACCTTGTCCACACCCTGCACCCCGCCAAAGCGAGGGCTGCCGTTTTTCAGCAGCAGAGTATTGATGGCATCGGTCTGGGAGAGGGCGTAGCGCACCTCTTCCACGGTCTCGAAGGCGTCCTGCTCCAACAGCAGAGTGCGCGCCTCCGGGCAGACCGCAAGCTGGGCTGCCCGATTCAAAATCTTTTCCAGCTCCAGCGTTTTCAAATAACTTTTTTCCATGGATTGCTCCTCATAACTATTTCAAAAAAGACAGCGCTCCGGTCAGCTGAGCATGGTATGCACAAAATCTAAGGTTTTCAGGGGCTTGTCCAGCACCTGCAGGGCATACCGCTCGGTGACACGGCCCAACGCCTCCATGCTCTTGGGCGGGATGGAAAAGCTGAAAATCTTTTTATCCTCCACCAGAGCGATGTGGCGCAGCGCCAGCAGGGCGGCGGGGTCCAGGTTGGGCGTTTTGTTCTGCCTGGCCGCGCAGTCAGCGCACAGCAGCAGCCCGGTTGACCCGTCAAAATAAAAGTCGCCGCCGTCGTATTTCTGGCAGCTGCGGCAGCACAGCAGGTCCGGCATAAAGCCGGCCTCGCACACCGCGCGCAGCTCGAACACAGCCTTGATCTGAAGCAGGGGCTTTTTGCCCTCGCTGATCAGATACAGGCTGTTCAAGGTAAGGCGCAGCAGCGCCTCGGCCTCCCCGCCCACCGGCGAGAGGGTAAGCGCCAGCTCGGCCAGATACATGGCCAGCGCCATGGCCTCCACGCTTTCGTGCAGGCCGAAGAACACCTTTTTCACCTGGGCGTCGTTGGCCAGATACATGTTCTTGCCCGCAAACAGAGTGAATTCCGAATAACAAAAAAGCCCGCAGGCGCTGAAGAGCTTGCTTTTCAGCCGCAGGCTGCCCTTGGCGGACACCGAAATGACCCCCAGCTCCGGTGTGAGCACCGTGAGGATTCGGTCCGCCTCGCCGATTTTTACCTCCCGCAGCACAAGGCCCGGGGTCACCAGCTGCATTCCCGCTGCCATGGCCGGTCAGTTGGTCTGCTTGAAGCCGAAGTCGTTGAGCAGGAAGTCGGAATCGCGCCAGTCGTCCTTCACCTTGACCCAGCACTGCAGGTTCACCTTGGCTCCCAGGAAATCTTCGCAGTCCAGGCGGGCCTGGGTGGCGATCTTCTTCAGCATCTGGCCGCCCTTGCCGATGACCATGCCCTTATGGCTCTTGCGCTCGCAGTAGATGTTCACGTCGATATCGATGATGTTTTTGTCCGGTCGCTCCTTGAAGCGCTCCACCGTGACGGCGATGCCGTGGGGGATTTCATCCCGCAGGTTCAGCAGCATCTTCTCCCGCAGAATCTCGCTCACCAGAGCCTTTTCCGGCATGTCGGTGTAGGCGTCGTCCGGGAAGAAATGGGGTCCCTCCACCGCGTAGCGGGCCAGCACATCGAACAGCTCCTCGCAGCCCTTGTCCTCCCGCACACTGGTGGCCAGCACCTGGTCGAACACGCCCAGCTCGCTCAGCTGGCGGCGGCGGACCTCCAGGTCCGCCTCGTTCTTCAGAGTGTCGGTTTTGTTGATGACGGCCAGCGCGGGGCCGCCGTTGGACTTCAGCGCCTTGAGCATGGCCTGCTCGGCCTCGGTGAAGTCGCCGTAAGGCTCAAAAAGCATCATGCTCACGTCCACATCCGCCACCGAATCGCTGGCGGCCTTGCTCATCCGCTCGCCCAACTTGGTGCGGGGAATATGCACGCCGGGGGTATCCAGCAGCACATACTGCACCGGACCGCGGGTCACGATGCCGGTGATGCGGGTACGGGTGGTCTGGGGCTTGGAGGTGACGATGGCCACCTTCTCGCCCACCAGCCGGTTGGTCAGGCTGGATTTGCCCACGTTGGGACGGCCCACCAGGGCCACGAATACAGAAGAAGTTTGCACGGTTCAGTTACCCTTTCTTTTTTGGTTGCAGCACAAAGCACACAGCGCAGGGCAGCGATACCGCCAACAGCGCCAGCGCCAGCGGATGACTCGCCAGCCAGCCCGGAATGCCCGCCAGCACGGCAGGTTGCCAGAACAGCACAAGGCCCACTGCGGCGGCAGCAATACTGAACACCAGCACCGCCCCCGCCGCCATGTCCTTGGCAAGGCCGGCGGCGGCCCAATGGGCGGCGTCCGGCCGGTCCACGGCCCGTTCCACCGCGCTGTTCATCAATTCCAGACTCATCACGCCGCCGATGCAGAGGAATAAAAGCGCATATTCCGCCCGGCTGAAGGAATAAAAGCGGCTGAACAGCAGCACATACACCGCCGCGCACAGATGAAAGCGCAGGTTGCGCTCGGCGCGAAGGGCCGCCCATACCCCGCTGGCTGCGTAGCGAAAGCCCCGCAGAAAGCGGCGCAGCTCAGATTTCATCGGTGGTGTAGGAAACGGTGCGGGGCAGGCCCAGCTGAATCAGCACGGCCTCCTCCTTTTCCCGCATGCGCACCGCCTCCAGGCCACCGGCCTCGTGGTCATAGCCCAGCAGGTGCAGCATGGAATGAACAGTCAGAAAGGCCACCTCACGCTGCAGCGCGTGGCCGTAGAGCTCCGCCTGCTCCATGGCCTTTTCCATCGAAATCACGATGTCGCCCAGCAGGCTGGCGCCGGTATCCTCGTTTTTGTCGTACACGCCGTTCTCGCCCAAGGGGAAGCTGAGCACGTCGGTGGGCATATCCTTGCCACGGTACTGGGCGTTCAGCTCCTTGATGGCTGCATTGTCCACAAAGGTGACGCTGATCTCAGCGGGGCCTTCGAACTTCTCGTATTCCAGCACCGCATTGCAGCTGCGGCGAATCAGGATACGCAGCCCGGAAGGGATCTTTACGGCTTTTTGATGATTGGTGATGTAAACTTTGTTCGACATAGCTTCTCTCCTCGCTGTTCTATGGGGTAAACTTACCCGTTCCTGCGGGACCGCGCGGCGGCGGCCCGGTCATATGCTTTTACGATCTGCTGCACCAGACGGTGGCGGACCACATCCTTCTCACTGAAATACACCCGTCCGATGCCTTCCACGTTTTTCAACACGCTCAAAGCGTCCACCAGGCCGCTGCGGGCCTTGTCCGGCAGGTCGATCTGGGTCACGTCGCCGGTGACCACCACCTTGCTGCCCACGCCCATACGGGTGAGGAACATCTTCATCTGCTCGGGGCTGGTGTTCTGGGCCTCGTCCAGAATGATGAACGCATCGTCCAGCGTGCGGCCGCGCATGTAGGCCAGCGGCGCCACCTCAATGCTCTGCTTTTCCTGCAGCTTCTGGAAGGTTTCGGGACCCAGCATGTCATACAGGCCATCGTACAGAGGGCGCAGATAGGGGTCCACCTTGTTCTGCAGATCGCCGGGCAGAAAGCCCAGCTTTTCGCCCGCTTCCACCGCCGGGCGGGTCAGGATGATGCGGGTGACCTCTTTACTCTTGAAGGCCTTCACCGCCATGGCCACCGCCAGATAGGTCTTGCCGGTACCGGCGGGCCCCACGCCGAAGGTGATAGCGTTTTTACGGATGGAATTCAGGTATTCCTTCTGGCCCAGGGTCTTGGGGCGCACCGGCCGACCCTTGGCCGTGATGGCCACGAAGTCCTCGGTGAGCTCCTGCACCCGGCTATCCTCTCCTGCACTGGCCAGGCTGATGCAGTAGCGCACCGTCTGCTCCTCCAGGGGGGTATGATTTTCCAGCAGCGTGAGCATCGCGTCCACCGCACGGCTTGCGGCGGCCACGCCCTCCGGCTCGCCGGTGAACTTGATCTGGGTGCCGCGGCACACCGCGGTGATCCCGAATTCGCCCTCCAGCAAACGGATGTTTTCGTCGCAGCTGCCAAAGATGGCAAGCGCTGTGTCCACACTGTTCAGTTCAATCAGTTTTTCGGCCATTGTACACCTGCTTTTTTGTTTGTTTTTGCTGTATTTTTGCCCAAATTTTGTGTTTTAACAAAAATGCATATAATATTTCAGCAATAATTATATCACAAAATTTTTGCAATGGAACTGTTAAAAATCAACAAAATTTTTCGTCCACCCTTTCACATCTGCTCTGCCGACGCGATGTTGGCCTCCACCTGCAGGACCACCGTGACGGTAACGCTGTTTTCCCCAGCCGAAACCTCCTCGGTCTGGCGCAGGATGCGTGCGTCCGGGAAGTCCCGGAACAGCTGGCGCAGGCAGGCAAGACGGGCCTTGTCCCGGGCCTGGTCTTCGGTCAGCTGCACCGTCTCGCTCTGCCGCTCCATCACCAGCTGCTCCTCCACCGTGACCGGCAGCGCAAAGCCGAACAGGGTAAGCGGCCGGTGGGTAGTGGTGCAGCAGTCCAGCTCACCGGGCTGCCGGGCGGGCAGCGCGAGTCTGCGTCCTGCCGCCCGCAGGCTGAGGCAGCTCCACACCCGGCCGGTGGGCAGCTGGCTTTGGTATTCCAGTGGCTGGGTACACTGGTAACTGCGGGTGAACCGGGCCTGCACCGTACCCTTGGCATGCACTGGGATCAAAGCGCCGTCCCGGTCCAGCTTTCCTGCGGTGACCAGCACCTCCCCCGCCGCCACCGTCTGGCCCGGCTGCTTTGCTGCGAACCCTTCCTGCACGTTCATTTCCAGGATCAGCCCATCGGTGAGAGCGGTCAAATCGGTAAAGTCGTTGTCCTCCACCGCGGGCTGGGGCTGTGCGGAAGCGGCCTCCACCACCAATCGCCCGCCGGAAAAGTTCAGCGAAACCCAGGCCAGGCCGTCGTTCTGGTTCAGCAGCTGTTTTTCTGCCTGGCGCAGCCGGGTCTGGTTTAAAAAAGCGCCCTCGTAAATATCCATGGAGTAGAGCGCCTGCCGGATGCCGGAACGCTCCGCCGGGGTGAGGGCGGCGTCGTAACGGATGGACCAGACCATCTGCTGCATCAGCACAAACACCGCCGCGAAGGCCAGCGGCCCCAGCAAAAGCCCCCAGCGCCCCTGATAGTTCCGCAGCCGGAACCAGAGCCCCTGGCGCCGCTTAACCCGCAGCCGGGTGCGGCAGGGGCGCGCCTGTGCCGCCGCCCGTTTGTAATAGCGGGCAGGCATCACACCGCACACCCCGCCCGGCACCGGCCGCAGCCGGGCCAGCGGAATGCCCGCCTGCGCGCACCGGCTCACAAATCGCTCGTATCGCCCGCCCAGTGCCACGAACCGCACCCGGGCAAACAGCCCGCTCCACAGCTTTGCCATCTCAATTCCCCTCCTTGTAGGAAAATTCCGTGCGCAGCACTCGGCCCCGCAAAAGCAGCTGGCCCCGACTGGCCGCGCAGAGCTCCAGCCCGTCGCCATACAGGGTCACCTCCCAGCGGCCCATGTCCAGCTGGATCTGGCTGCTGTCGTACAGCAGGATCTCCCGGCAGTTCTCCACCTGCACCTGCCCGTAGCAATTGATGTGCAGCATTGGCTGCGCGTAAAAATCCGCCGCCGGTTGGCAGAACAGATCCCGCAGAATCCGGCCCGCCGGTTCCTTGATTCGTTTTGGTTTGCGCTTCACCGCAGCCCGCCCCCTTTTTCAGCCCGTTACACGCATATATACGACGAGGGAGGAACATGTTATGAAGAAATTTGACGGCAAGGGTTTTTGCCTGGGTGCAGCGGCACTGGGAATTCTTTGCCTGCTGGCCTGCCTGCCGGGACCGAGCGCTCGGGGGGTGCTGACCGGGCTGAAAAGCTGCGCCTTTCAGGTAATTCCTGCACTGTTCCCATTTTTTGTGGTCACCGGACTGATTCTGGAAAGCCCGCTGGCCGAATGGCTGGGTCTTGCGCTTTACCCGGTGACCCGGCTGGGTCTGGGCATCCGGCAGCGGCGGGCCGCCACGGTTTTGCTGCTGTGCTGGCTGGGCGGCTTTGCGGTGGCTGCATCGGCCATTTCTCAATCTTACCGCCAAGGCGAGCTTGACCGCAGACAGGCGATTCTGTTATTGGTATGCGGGGTCGGCTCCGGCCCGGCTTTCGTGGTGAACACCGTAGGCCTTCTGATGCTGGGCAGCGCGCCGCTGGGCGTCTGCCTGCTGGGAGCGATGCTGGCGGCCAATGTATGCACCGCGCTGGCGTTCCGGTTTCTTTTGGCGCTGCGCCCCGAAAGTGTCGCCCCCTGCTCCTTCAGATCGAGCGCACCTGCAACCGCAAACCAGCCCGCCGGTCTGGTAGGGGCGATTCAAAGCGCGGTGCATTCCATGCTGATCGTATGCGGCTTCGTGGTGTTTTTTCGTTTTCTGTGCGAGGCCGCCGCGCAGGCTCTTTCGCTGGACGCTGCGAGATTTTACGCCCTCTGTGCCGGGCTGGAGGTGACCAGCGGCTGTGCGGCGGGGGCGGCGCTGCCCGGCTATGCTGCTCTGGCCTGCTGCGCCGCGCTGAGCGTGCAGAGTCTCTCGGTGTTTTTGCAGGTGCGGGCGCTGCTCTGCCCGGAGCTTCCACTGTGGCCGCTGGCCGCGGCGCGCCCGCTGCATCTGGGGCTTTCCCTTTGCTTTTTCCGGTTGTTTCTTCGTTGGCTTCCCGGTACAGCTGATGTGATCAGTACCCTTGCGCCCCGGGTGATCTGCCGCACCCACACCGCGCCGGACGCCGCGCTGGTGCTGTTCGTCTTCTGCTGCCTGGTATTATTCCGGCTGGAACGAGGCAGCCGACGGCTAAGACGCAAGCACACATAAGTAGAGCCCCGGCCAAGGCCGGGGCTCTTACAAAATATACAGCTATGGCAGCAATCACGCTGGCCGCAACCTATAATTCAGACCTTTTCCAGAGCTTCAAACACCGCACACCGCAGCTCCAGCAGATACTTCGCCTGGGTGGGATACTGCTTGAATGTCATTGTTTCCATCCCCGCATTCCGGCCGATAATTTCTCGCACCGCATCGCGGCCCAGATACTGCTCCAGCGTCTGCAAGGCGCGCAGGTCCACAAGGGCCTCGCTTTGCACCTCCGCCCGGATGGACGACAGAGGCTGCCCGTCCTTCCCCGGATACACCAGATACGGATCGCCCGAGGGGAACGCGTAATTGCAGTGCGTCATCGTATAAGGATCGACGGTTTCCCGGGAGTACTGGCTGAAATAGAAGTTATATCCCCAATGCAAAAAGCCGCGAATGTTGTTCAGATACATGAGCACGCCCATAATGCGGTTGCGGGCGCTGGGCATGGCGTAAAAACGGTTCGGAACATCCACGCCCTGGGCACAGCAATAATATACCCACAGATCCGGCACCCCGGCATCCAGGAACGGCTGGATATGATCGCTGGCTGTAACGGGATGCTTCACCAGTCCCAGCCGGTAAAAATCCAGGCTGCTGAGCGCGTCGATCACCGGGCAGCCTTCCAGCAGATCCTGCACCTGCCGCTTGGCTGTGCGGTAATTTTCCAGATTGGCTTCGGTGGGCTCGTCCGAGATATGGAAATACACATGGTCCCGGTCATATCCAAGGCGCTCCAGTTCAGCGCGCAGAGCTGGGATAAATTGCTCCAGAAAGCTTCGGTAGGATGCGCTGTCGGCAGGAACATCCCAGCCGAAGATGCGCTTTTCCGCTCCATCCACTGTGGCCATGATCTTGGGCGTGGCCCGCGCTCCCCACTGGGTAAACAGATGGGCGATCTCCAGATATTCCACGCCTGCATCCCGGCATATCTGCGTCCAGCGTTCCAGGGCAGAAAAACCAAAGGTGTAACGACCATCCTGCAATGTGACGCCTACCAGCTGTACCGTGGGCCGCTCGCCGCCCACCGCGGTATCCAGCGGCGGGGTGAACACCGGCGTCAGGATCATGTTGACGCCGTGTCGCTGCGCCGCCGCATGAATAAAGTTATCCATGATCTGCCAGTGCTCCTCGCTCAGCGCAGGAACCTGATAAGATTCCGCCAGGCAGTCGCCATAGAACCACTCGGTGTGGATCAGCGTCTGCGGCGCAAGCTTCGCTTTGCCCACTTTCATCCGGAACGTGAGGGTGCACGGCTGCACTTCAAACTCCGAATGCCACATCTCTCCGGTTGCCAGTTTGATCTCACAGTCCGGCTCCAGCTGCACCTTCACCTCAAACGTTCCGGGCTGAGCATCGTCTGGAATGGGAAAGCTCAGCCACAAGCTGCGGTACTGGCGTGGAACCGGCCGGAACCGGTCCGATTGCAAAGGCATCAACAGGTCTGGAAACAGCCCGGGCGCCTTCGTCAGATAGTTATCATCAGCAGCTGCACTTTCCCAGCAGGGAAAGTCCGACGGAATCAGGCGAACCTCGCTGATCTCCGGCTGCACCGGTGCACCGCTGACCGTTATGCGGAAGGTTTGAAGCAGGCCGCACTGGTCCATGGACGGCCCCCGGTACACCAGCTGCACTGCGGCGCGCGTTCCCGCCCAGGCACAAACCTCACTGTCAAGCGACGCCGGCCGCAATTCCGGGAACACCTTTTCGAGCGAGGATGCAAGGAAGAATTCATATTGATTCACAGAATGCTGCACTCCTTTCAGAAGACAGAAAAAATCCGCTGCGCACTGCCAGAGAAGCAAGCTGCCGCAGCGTGTAAAAAAGCTGCAAAAACAAGCCGCATCCTCCTTTCGATGCGGCTTTCGCACCGCTGACTCCGTGTTTGCCTAACGCATATGTACGCCGCCATCTCTTTGGGGTCCGCAACATGGCCGGAGTGTTTTTCCCATCATATCGAATTCCGGAAAAATTATCAACCGAAATATTCAACTGCTATTCTTTTGCAACCATTTCCAGTCCACTCCCCGTGCTTCGCAATTCCTTCTCTGTCAAGAAAAAAACATCCCCCAAACCTTGTATGGTCTGGGGGATGTTTTGTGCGGCAAACCGGCTGTAAGGCTTACCTGTTAACTCGCTTTTCCGGTGCGGTTATTATTTTTTCTCCACCGGAATCCAGATCTCGCAGTAGTATTCCTGGTCCTGCGTGCCCTGTTCAAACTTGCTGGCATCGCTGTACATCTCCACGTTGATTCCGGCGGCAATTTTGTAGTCCGGGTTCGTGGGCAGCCACTGGGTGAAAATCTGCTGGTTCAGCCCCTGCAGCGCCTGAGGCATCCGTCCGGTGCAGGGAAACACCGCCCAGGTGTGGGACGGAATGGTACGGGTAGTGAAGCCATCGGGAACTTCCCTGGCGGGGTCGTAGTTGTCGGCAATGAGATACTCAAACTCGTTGCCGCCCATGCTCTCGTCCAGGTTGATGCCGTACATACCGCACACCACCTCGCCGCCGCCCGCAGCAAAATGCTCGGCCCAAAACTTGGGCACCGCCACCAAGGCGTCCTCATACTTGAATGTTTTCGCGCGGCAAAGCACGGTGAACGCCTCTTTTTTCATGATTCTGCAATCCATATCTTGACCACCTTCCAATATCACTTTGATTCGAAGCGGAGCAAAGGAACGAACCGCGCCTCCGCTTTTTCGCAGTGCGGCGGGTGTGAGCCCATGGAAGCGTGCAAAGGCTTTGGTGAAGCTGTCCGGCGAATCGTAGCCGAACTCCAGCGCGATGTCGATGATTTTCCGGTTCGTCGTGAGGATCTCCAGCCCGGCGGCGGAAAGCCGACGCTGGCGGATGTAGTCGCCCACCGTCATACCGCACAGCATGGCAAAGCCCTTTTGGAAATAATATGGCGACAACGCCGCCTGCTGCGCGATGTCCCGGATGGTCAATTCCTCCCGGAGATGCTGCTCGATATACTGGATCGCCTGATGAATGCCTGCTACCCAATCCATTGGTTACACCGTCCTTCTGGATTCAGCATACCGGAAAGCAGCCGTTTTCGCCCGATTTTCCGTGCTCATATTTGTCCGGCGGCCGGGCGCTTTAACACAAATTCCTGCACCGGGCAGCCGAATTCTTCAGTCAGTCTGCCCTCGGAAAATCCCAGATGCCGATAAAATGCCCGGGCAGCGGTTCCATTGGGGTCGCCCTCCCGGTAGGTGGTCACAGTGATGTCTTTTCCCTCCTCCATCTGTGTCAGCATAAAGGACACCAGCTTCTGCGCAATGTGCTGCCTGCGGCAGGCCGGGTCCACCGCCAGAAAGCAGAGCACGCTGTTTTCTTTTGAGAACAACAGTGCGCCCAGGATGCGCTCCCTTTCTGCTGCACAGACCGCCGAAGAGTTTTTGATAACATTCAGAACGGTGTCTCTGTGCTGTGCCATCGCTTCGCTGGTTTCCAGGCCCGGGAATACCTCTCGTACCTGTTCCACCAGTGCCATCCAGGCGTCAATATCCTGCGCGTTTGCAAGTCTGATTTCCACGGCGAGGTCACCCCTTCTTCGGTTTTTTGTTCAGCTTCAAGCTGATGTCCCGGCGATCCGCTGCTTCCTGAAGCAACCCCGCAGCTGCACTCGCCCTCTCCTTGATGGTCTGCCCGGTCAACTCCGGCTGACTGTTCAGAGAGGTCATCACAGCGCGCAAGTTCTCCAGCGGGAGCAGATACACTGCTGTGGTGAAAAGTGTTTTGCGGCGTCCGTCATTATAGTCCGCCAGAAGAGCGTCCAGAATGGCGCGCTTTTCCTCCAGTTGTGCAAGATATGCTTCCAGTCCCATCTTCCGGGCGCTGGCAATGTCCTGCTTGCGGCTGCGATGCGGAACAAAGGAATCCCCCTCGTCGAAGCCATCATAGCGGGCGCATGAATACTCCGAACACTCCCAGCAAAACTGGATGCCATCGTGCTCCAGGGAGCATCTGGCCAGTGCACAGCTCTGATTGCCTGCTCCGCCACCACAGCCGGGGCAGTATCCGCCCAGCTTCATGGAGCACAGGGCGCAGTTGAGTCCGCACAAGGAAAAGCGGGTTTCTGCACGGGTAAAGCCTTTCATGTTACTGCCTCCAAGTTGTTTTTTCCTTGTCTGTATTATAGCACAGGGACCGGACAGCCGTCCGTTATGTTTCACCCATCTTGTGATTTCTGAAACCTTTGGATACAATAGTCAGAAAGGAGCGTGTACCAATGGGAAAGATTGTTTTATACCTCGCCATGAGTGTGGACGGATATATTGCCGACGAACAGGGCGGTGTGGATTGGCTGGGCGGCGACGGCGGCCAGCCGGATGCCCCCGGCAGTTACCCGGCATTTTACAAGACCGTAGACGCCATTGTTCTGGGCTGGTCCACCTATCATCAGATTGTGACGCAGCTTTCCCCGGACAGCTGGCCCTACGAAGGACGCCCCTGCTATGTGGTGACCCATCGGCAGGAAGCTGACCGGGAGGGCATTTGCTTTTGGAACGGTGAACTCACCGCACTGGCAGACAAGCTGAAAGCAGAATATACCGGCAACATCTGGATCTGCGGCGGTGCCTCTGTGGCTGGACAGCTGCTGGAGGAAGACCGCATTGATCAGCTGTGGCTTTCTGTTATCCCTGTAGTGCTGGGAAAAGGCATCCGGCTGTTTCCGGAGCTGCCCCAGGCTCTGCCGCTGAAGCTGGCAGAAACAAATCACTACAACGGAATTGTGGATCTGGTCTACGAAAAGCAGTAACAGCCGGTATTGCCTTACTGTTGTGTAGATTCCTGCAACCTTAATAACACTTAAGGTTAACTTCATTTCCAATACATTTTTATCTGTTATATAAGAAGGGAACCAGATAAAAAGAGCTCTGTCGGAGGTTAAACGGAAATGAAACCATATTACAAAGCCGCAATTCTGGGCTGCCTGACAGCCGGAGCCGGTGTTGCCGCTTACCGGTGCCGGATGATTCGAATGTCCCTTAAAGAGTTCACTCGATATGCACTTTACATGGCCGTTATGGACGACGAGATCTGCCGAAATGAGTTGGAAGGCAACCGAGTCGGCGAGGAGATTATTAAATTTCCACCCAAGCCGGAAACATTGCAGGCGCGCTATCATTTCTATCTGCAAGCGAATCGAAAGAGGAGCCGCCGCCAGATTCAAGGTGAAATTGCAGCTATAGAACAGCGTCTTCAAAAATCCCGGCAATACGCTGGTCAGCCAAAGCAACGGCTGGAGGTTCCGTTCAACTGATGGAATCGCCCGCAGTATGCAAAAAAGCCCAGCCAAACGGCTGGGCTTTTTCTGGAGCTGGAGATCGGACTTGAACCGACGACCTGCTGATTACGAATCAGCTGCTCTACCGACTGAGCCACTCCAGCAAATCACTCAATCATTCTGACTGAGCAACAATAATTATGATACCGAAAAATCGGTGTTTCGTCAAGAGGAAATCGTGCAAATCCTTATGATATAATAAAATAGAGATGTTCCCTCTCACTGTTCAATCTATGCGCCGGGATTTTTGATCCCAACTCGCATTTTGCTCCCGGCCAAAAGGAGGCCCATATGCTGCTGAGCGTCAGCCGCCGCACCGATATTCCCGCCTGGTATGCGGACTGGTTTTTTCGCCGCCTTGCGGAGGGATTTGCGCTTGTTCCTTCCCCTCGCGCGCCGCACCGGCTGCATCATATTCCCCTGAATCCGGATGTCGTGGACGGTATCGTTTTCTGGACCAAAAATCCTCTGCCTATGTTGCCTCGGCTGGACGAACTGGAGAACCACCTCACGGTATTTCAGTTCACCCTCACCGGTTACGGCCCGGAAGTGGAACCCACTTTACCAGACAAGGACACGGTGCTTATCCCGGCCTTTCAGCAGCTTTCCCGAAAGCTGGGTCCCCGCCGGGTGATCTGGCGATACGACCCTATCTTTTGCACCAGGAAATACACCGAAGAGTGGCACCTGGCGCGATTCGAACAAATTGCCCACCACCTGCAAGGATACACGGAAACCTGTGTGATCAGCTTTCTGGACGAATACCAGGGCACCCGGACCCGGATGCGTCCGCTGATTCCTGCCGCCTTTGACCCACAGGCTGCCGCCCGCCTTGCCCGGAGCCTTGCTGCCATCGCCGCTGGCTGCGGCATGCGCGTGCAAAGCTGTGCCGAGGCGCTGGATCTCGAGGCAGCGGGCATTGTCCACGGAAGCTGCGTAGACGGGGCGCTGTTCGAATCGCTACTGGGGCAGCCGCTGTACTGGTCACCTGCCAAGGGACAGCGGCCGGAATGCGGCTGCGCGGCCAGTGTGGACATTGGCACTTATAACACCTGCCCGGGCGGCTGCCGCTACTGCTACGCCAATTTCTCGCCCGGCCAGATCACGGCCAACCGTGCCGCACACGACCCCCGTTCTCCCCTTCTGGTCGGATGGCCCGGCCCGCAGGATCAAATCATTCATTCTTCCTTTTCCTCGCTGCGGGACGGTCAACTCCGCATGGAGGGCTTTTGACACAAAAAGCGGTCTGCTCAATTTACGAGCAGGCCGCTTTCCACTTTTTCAATTACTGCTGTTCCATGGCGGCCCGGTATTCCTGCGGGCCAGTCTGGTACAGATTATTTCCCAGAGAATCGATCACCACCGTGAGGGGCATCTCCTCCACCTCCAGGCGACGGATGGCTTCGCTGCCCAGATCCTCATAACAGACCAACTGGGCTGTCTTCACCCGGGAGGCCATGAGCGCACCCGCGCCGCCGATGGCAGCCAGGTAGACCGCACCGGTTTCCTTCATGGCATCCACCACCTGTTCGCTGCGCTTGCCCTTGCCGATCATGGCCTTCAAGCCCAGATGCAGCAGCCGGGGGGCGTAGGCGTCCATCCGGTAGCTGGTAGTGGGGCCGCAGGCTCCGATGGCCTGACCCGGCCGGGCAGGAGTGGGCCCCGCGTAATAGATGGCCGCATCCTTCACATCAATGGGCAATTCCTCGCCCCGATCCAGACATTCGCACAGCCGCTTGTGGGCCGCGTCCCGGGCGGTATAGATCACGCCGGACAGCAACACCGTATCCCCTGCCCGCAGCTTGCGGGTCACCTCTTCGGTGAGAGGCGTTGTGAGCTTGTATTCCATTACAGTACCGCCTCCTTGTGCCTGGTCACGTGGCAGTTGATATTCACCGCCACCGGCATGCCCGCGATATGGGTGGGGTAGGTTTCGATCTGCACACCCAGCGCAGTGGTCTCGCCGCCGAAGCCCTGAGGGCCGATGCCCAGCCGGTTGATCTTTTCCAGTAGCTCCTGCTCCATTTCCGCGTAGTAGGGGTCCGGATGATGACTGCCCACCGGGCGCAGCAGGGCCTGCTTGGCCAGCATTGCCGCCTTCTCAAAGGTGCCGCCCACACCCACGCCCACCACGATGGGCGGGCAGGGATTGGGCCCCGCCAGCTTGACGGTTTCCAGCACAAAGTCCTTCACGCCCTGCTCCCCGTCCGAGGGCTTGAGCATGCCCAGACGGCTCATGTTCTCGCTGCCGAAGCCCTTGGGAGCCACGGTAATTTTCAGCTTGTCGCCGGGCACCAGGCGGGTATGGATGACTGCCGGAGTGTTATCTCCGGTGTTGCCCCGGCGGATGGGGTCCTTCACCACGGATTTGCGCAGGAAGCCCTCGGTGTAGCCCTTGGCCACGCCCGCATGAATGGCGGCTTCAAAATCGCCCTGGATGTGCACCTCCTGGCCGATCTCACAGAACACACAGGCCATGCCGGTATCCTGGCAGATGGGCAGGCCGGTCTCCTGGGCGGCGTCCAGATTGTCGCACAGGGTCTTCAATGTGGTCTTGGCGATGGGCCATTGCTCCCGCTCAAAGGCGGAGCGCACCGCATTCTCCATATCCGGGGAAAGCCGGCTGTTGGCCTCAATGCAAAGGCGGGCCACCGTTTCGGTAATGGCCTGGGCGCTGATCTCTCTCACAGCCGGGCCACCCCCGTTTCCCGGGCAGCTTTGGCCACCGCATCCGCCACGGCCTGGGCCACGCGGGGATCGAAGGCGCCGGGGATGATGTAATCCTCGTTGCGTTCCTCGTCGCTCACCAGGTCGGCAATAGCATGGGCCGCAGCCACCTTCATGGCGGTGTTGATATCCCGCGCGCGCACACTCAGAGCACCCTTGAATACGCCGGGGAAAGCCAGCACGTTGTTGATCTGATTGGCAAAGTCGCTGCGGCCGGTGCCGATGACCCGTACACCAGCGGCCTTGGCCTCATCTGGCAGGATCTCCGGGGTGGGGTTGGCCATGGCGAACACAATAGCGTCCTTGGCCATAGTCTTGGCCATTTCCGGCTTCAGAGCGCCCGCCACCGACACGCCGATGAACACGTCCGCACCCTTGATGGCGTCCGACAAATCGCCCCGCAGATCCTCCTTGTTGGTGATCTCGCAGAGCATCTTTTTGTGGTCCTGAATACCCACGCCCCGGTCCTTGTACAGGATGCCGTTTTCATCGCAGGCGATCACATTCTTCACACCAGCGGCCAGCAGCATCTTGATGATGGCGGTACCCGCGGCGCCGGGGCCGTTCACCACCACCTTGATGGAGCCGATGTCCTTTTTCACCACCCGCAGTGCGCCCAACAGTGCGGCAGTGACCACGATGGCAGTTCCGTGCTGGTCGTCGTGGAAGACGGGGATGTCCAGCTCCTTTTCCAGAGTTTCTTCAATATAGAAGCAGTTGGGAGAGGAAATGTCCTCCAGATTGATGCCGCCGAAAACAGGAGCCAGCAGACGCACCGCCTCGATGACCTTTTCCGGGTCCTCGGTGTCCAGGCAGATGGGGAAGGCGTCCACACCGCCGAACTCCTTGAACAGGATGGCCTTGCCCTCCATGACCGGCTGAGAAGCTGCCGCGCCGATGTTACCCAGGCCCAGCACCGCCGTTCCGTTGCTTACCACCGCCACCAGGTTGCCCTTGGCGGTGTAAGTGTAGGCCGCCGCCGGGTCCTTGGCGATCTCGCGGCAGGGCTCGGCCACGCCGGGGGTATAGGCGGTGGAAAGGTCCTCACGGGTCTTCACCGGGACCTTGCTCACCACTTCGATCTTACCTTTGTGTGCTTCGTGCATTTCCAGCGCTTTTTTATAATAATCCATCAGAGTTTCGCCATCCTTTTCTTAGTCACTACCGCACAATTCGAGCCGAACGGCCTAAAGGCTTATCGCGCCGGAATGATGCGGTGCTGCTTTCGTTTTTCCTGTTCCAGTATACAAAAGTTTCGCGGGCTTGTACAGCCCGCGGGGCATAAGTCGCACTACTGTCTCGCTGCCCTGGCGCATACCATTTTATCAAAAGCGCGCACAGATTTTACAAAAGCAGGCTATCGCCCCGGCTGCCTGGTCTGATACACTGAAACCAGGTTCACAAAGGCGGCACGCCTTGCGGGCGGCTGCCTTGCCCTGAAAGGAGTTGCATCGATATGATCCCCTGCCGTTCCTCCTGCCCTCACTACGCCGAGGGCTGCCACAAGACCTGCGCTTACTGGAAAAACTATCAGCGAGAGCTGCAGGACCAGCAGCGCAAAAAAATGCAATGGCTCAAGGCCCAGAACGAGGTGTGCACCACCGTCCTGCGGCAGTATCTGGCCATGAGTGCAGCACGCCCCACCTATTACTGATCGATTTCCTCCTTTTGCAAAAGGGCCGGGCCCCGCCGACTATGTGCGGCAGAGGGCCCGGCCCTGATTTATTATTGTTCCTGCAAAATCCACCGGTCGATGGCATAGGCCACGCCGTTGTGCCGGTTGCTGCGAGTCACCTGGCTGGCCTGCGCTTTGAGCGGCTCTACTGCGTTGCCCATGGCGATGCGCAGCCCCGCTGTCTCAAACATGGGCAGGTCGTTTTCGCCGTCGCCGATGCAGGCGATCTGCTCCTTCGGGATATTCAGCCGGGCGGCCAGTGCCGCCAGCGCCGCGCCCTTGGAGGCGTTGCGGGAGAACACCTCCACATACTGGTCGGTAAACGCCCAGCGGCAGTCCGGCGCGTACCGCTCCAGCATGCAACTCAACTTCCGGCCGGTACGTTTGGTGAAGAAATAGAATTGCAGCTCTTCCACATCGCTGGCACGCAGCCGCAGCTGCCGGTTCATATTGTTTACGCAGAGGCTGGCAGCGGCATCCGGCCCGAATGCTGCCCGTCCCAGCAGCCAGAAAGCGCGGCCGCGCACCAGATATTCCTGCTCCACATGGGCAGTGATGCTCACCGGCAGGCTCTGAGCCAGCTGGACCAGACGCATGGCCCGCTGCTTTGGAATGAGCGCCTGGAACAGATTCTCGCCGGTGTGCAGGTCGGTGACCTGGGCTCCGTTGGAGGAAATCACATAGCGAAAAAACTTCTCACTGCGCAGCCGGTACGGCAGACAGGAAAGACTGCGCCCGGTGGTGGGCACCACCAGAATGCCCGCTTCGGCCGCCCGGCGCAGGGCCGCCAGATTTTCGGCACTCATGCGGCTGCGCCTGTCCAGGCAGGTGCCGTCCATATCCACAGCAAGCAGTTTGATCATGGGATATTTCCTCCGTTCAACTGGGTATTCGAGTCCACTCTACTCTTTCGGCGTGGTTTTGTCAAGCGGTTTCCTTTGGAGGGCTTTCCGTCAGCTTACAATGGACCTTTTAAAATTCCCATATCCTTCCGCTCCAAATTTATGGTATACTCGTATCGTTCTGAAACCTTCCCCATTAAGGAGCGATCCCATCATGGAATCCTATTATTATAATCAGCTGGACAAATCCGCTCAGGCTGCCTACCATGCCATGCTCACCGGGCTGCGGGCCATTGCTCCCGCCTTCCCGGTACCGCGTCTGGAGCCGGGACTGCTTTCCGAGATTTTTTTGAAGCTGCGGCTGGACCACCCGGAGATCTTCTACGCCGTGCGCTTCACCTACCAGTACTACCCCCAGGCCTCCAGCGTTGAGATGGTGCCGGAATATCTGTTTGAAAAGAGCAAAATCCAGGAGCACCAGAAGGCTATGACCGCCCGCATCCAGAAGCTGACCCGCCCGGCCATGGGGCTGAGCGACCGGGAAAAGGAGCAGTTCGTGCACGATTTCATCTGCCGGAATGTGCGGTACGACAAGCTGAAAAAGCCCTATTCCCACGAGATCATCGGCCCGCTGGGCCAGGGTGTTGGAGTGTGCGAGGGCATCGCCAAGACCGTGAAGGTCTTGTGCGACGCGCTGGACGTCTGGTGCATGGTAGCCCTTTCTGAGGCGAACCCGGAGCAGGGCGTGAAATACCGGCACGCCTGGAACATCGTGAAGCTGGACGAGGCATACTACCATCTGGATGCCACCTTCGATAACACCCTGGGCAAGGCCGGTCCCATCCGCTACGACTACTTCAACCTGAATGACGAGAAGCTGCTGCGGGACCACGAGCCGCTGCTCTATCCTGCCCCGGCCTGCACCACCGGCGACCGGTTTTATTACCGGGAGAAAAAACTCTCCTTCACAAAGCTTGAGGATGTGGAAAAGCGGGCGGCGCAGGCCATCCGGAAAAAACAGCCTCTGATCTTCCACTGGCGGGGCGGACCGCTGACCCGCAATGCGATTTCTGAGCTAACTACCGCGCTGGAGACCGCCGCCCGGCGCAAGGAGCTGCATCCCCGCATCGGGCTCAACTGGCCCCAGGCAGTGTTTCAGGTAAGCTTTGTGAGCCAGACTCCAGAGCAGGAGCTCACCGAGGAACAGGCCAACGAGGGCGAGACTCTGTGACCTTCTTCTCTATTCAACAAACAAAACGCCCGCCCGGGCTTTCCTGATAATCAGGGGCCCGGGCGGGCGTTTGTTTTTTGCTTTTTAATCCAGGCTGAAATCCTCTGCCGAGAATTCCGGCAGCTTGGGCTGGCGGCGGGGCACCCGCCGCAGAGGATCATAGCTGAACTTTTTGCAGTGATAATAGGGCGAGACCACGCCCTTTTTGGCACACAGAATCATCCGGGGGTCCGCCGCCTTCTGGCCGAACTCACAATAGGTGCAGGCCGGCTGGATGTTGGCCCCGAACATTGGCTTTTTGCGCAGCAGCATATGCTTGCAACACCTCGCTTTGCTGGTTTCTATTATACCCGCGCCGAGGCCTGGTGTAAAGCCAATTCAGGAAAGTCGATTCTTGAAGTCCTCGTAGCCGAAGGCCTTCACCAGCTTCTCCTCCCCGTTTGCGTCCCGCCAGACGATGGCGGGCAGGGGCATGCCGTTGAAGGTGTTGGTCTTGACCATGGTGTAGAGGGCCATGTCCTCAAACACCAGCCGGTCACCCTCGTTCAAAGGTGCGTCGAAGGAGTAATCGCCGATCACATCCCCCGCCAGGCAGGTGGGGCCGCCCAGTCGGTAGGTATAGGCCTTTTCCCCGCTCTCACCGGAATTTTTCAGCGGCGGGCGGTAGGGCATTTCCAGCACATCCGGCATATGGCAGGCCGCGGAGGTGTCCAGAATGGCAATGTCCATCCCGTTGTGCAGGGTCTCCAGCACACTGGTCACCAGAAAGCCCGCGTTCAGCACTACGGCCTCACCCGGCTCCAGATAGACCTCCACCTGATAGGTATCCTTCAGATGCTTCACGATGCGCACCAGACGCTCCCGGTCATAATCCTTGCGGGTGATGTGGTGGCCGCCGCCCAGGTTGATCCACTTCAGCCCGTGCAGGTATTTGCCGAACTTCTCCTCAAAGGCAGCCACAGTGGTTTCCAAGTCGTCCGAGTTCTGCTCACACAGGGTGTGGAAGTGCAGGCCGTCCAGCAGAGGCAGCAGGCTCTCGTCAAAGTTGGCCAGCGTGGTGCCCAGCCGGGAGCCGGGGGCGCAGGGGTCATAGATGGCGTGGCCCTCCTGGGTGGAGCACTCCGGATTTACCCGCAGGCCCACCGCCTTGCCCGCCGCCCTTGCCGCCGGGCCGAACTTTTGCAGCTGGCGGGGCGAATTGAACACGAAGTGATCGGCATAGGTCAGCAGCTCCTCGAACTCCTCCGGCTTGTAGGCCGGGGAGAACACATGGGTCTCGCCGCCGAAATGCTCCTTGCCCAACCGGGCTTCGTACAGGCCGCTGGCGGTGCTGCCTGCCAGATAGCGGCGCAGCAGCGGATAGCAGGAAAACATGGAAAAGGCTTTCTGGGCCAGCAGGATCTTGCAGCCCGCCTGGTCAGCCACCTGGCGCAGAATTTCCAGATTCTGCGTCAGCCGGGTCTCATCCACCAGAAAATAGGGTGTGGAAATGGTGTTGTTCATCAGTCCACCAGCTCCGGGTTATCGTTGACCTGCCAGGGCAGACCCCACTTGTTCAGGGCGTCCATGTACGGGTCCGGATCGAACTCTTCCACGGTGTACACGCCGGGCTTGTTCCACTTGCCGGTGAGCAGCATCATGGCGCCGATCATGGCGGGCACGCCGGTGGTGTAGGAGATGGCCTGAGAGCCGACCTCCTTGTAGCACTCCTCATGGTCGCACACATTATAAATGTAAGCGGTCTTGTCCTGACCGTCCTTCTTGCCGGTGAAGATGCAGCCGATGTTGGTCTTGCCCTTGGTACGGGGGCCCAGGGTGGCGGGGTCGGGCAGCAAAGCCTTCAGGAACTGGATGGGCACGATCTCGTGGCCCTCAAACTCAATGGGAGTGGTGGACAGCATGCCCACATTCTCCAGACACTTCATGTGGGTCAGGTAGCTCTGGCCGAAGGTCATGAAGAAGCGGATGCGCTTTACATTGGGGATGTTCTTCGCCAGAGACTCGATCTCCTCGTGGTGCAGCAGGTACATGTCCTTCTGGCCCACCTGATCGAAATTGTATTCCCGCTTGATGCTCATGGCGGGAATCTCCACCCAGTGGCCGTTCTCCCAGTAGGAGCCGGGGGCGGACACCTCACGCAGGTTGATCTCCGGGTTGAAGTTGGTAGCGAAGGGATAGCCATGGTCGCCGCCGTTGCAGTCCAGAATGTCGATGGTGTCGATGGTATCGAACAGGTGCTTCTGGGCCCATGCGCAGTAGGCCTGGGTCACGCCCGGGTCAAAGCCGGAGCCCAGCAGAGCGGTGAGGCCAGCCTTCTCGAACTTCTCCTTGTAGGCCCACTGCCAAGAGTAGTCGAAGTAGGCGGAGAAGCCCTCTTCCTTGCAGCGCTTCTCATAGGCGGCCTTCCACTCGGGATCGTCCAGATTCTCGGGCTCGTAGTTGGCGGTATCCATGTAGTTCACGCCGCAGGCCAGGCAGGCGTCCATGATGGTCAGGTCCTGATAAGGCAGGGCGATGTTCATGACCAGATCGGGCTGAACCTCCTTGATCAGGGCGATCAGCTGGTTCACATCGTCCGCGTCCACCTGAGCGGTGGTGATCTTGGTGGAGGTGGTGCCCTCCAGCTTGGCCTTCAGATCGTCGCATTTGGACTTGGTGCGGCTGGCGATACAGATTTCGGTGAACACCTCACTATTCTGGCAGCACTTGTGGATGGCAACGCCAGCAACGCCGCCGCAGCCGATGATCAATACCTTGCTCATGATTTCATCCTCTTTCTTCGTTTGATTTTTCTATTGTTATAACATTGATTTACGCTCGTTTTTGCACTCAGGGCTGCAGAGCCAGCAGCATCTCCCGCACGATCTTGCAGGCCACGATGGTGGACACGCCGCTCTGGTCGTAGTGGGGGCTCAGCTCGTTCACGTCGCAGCCCACCACCTTGGCCCGGCTGCACACCAGCGTCACCGCCTGGCGCAGGGCATCAAAGGTCACGCCGCCGGGCTCGGGGGTGCCGGTGCCCGGGAAGATGGAGGGGTCCATCACGTCCAGGTCCACGGTGAAGTAGACCGGCTTGCCCTCCAGCTCCTTTAAGGTCTCTTCCAGGCCCTCGAAGTCGAACCGGTGGGTGCTCACATGGCTGCGGCCCCAGCTGAATTCCTCCCGGTCGCCGGAACGGATGCCGAACTGATGGATGCGGCCGTCGCCCACCAGCTCCCAGCAGCGGCGCAGCACGCAGGCGTGGGAGAGCTTGGCGCCCAGGTAATCGTCCCGCAGGTCGGCGTGGGCATCAAAGTGGATGATGTGCACATCCGGGTACATGGCAGCCACCGCCCGGAAGGCGCCCAGCGTCACCAGATGCTCACCGCCCAGCATGAAGGGCCGCTTGCTGGCGTGCAGCACGTGGCGGGTGCGCTCCTCAATGCGGTCCAGCGCCTTGTTCACGTCGCCGAAGCACAGCTCCAGGTCGCCCAGGTCGATCACATTGGCGTCCTCCAGGTCCTTGTCCTGGTAGGGGCTGTAGCTCTCGATGCCGTAGGACTCGTGGCGGATGGCCGCGCTGCCAAACCGGGTGCCCGGCCGGTAGGATGTGGTGGAATCAAAGGGTGCGCCGAACAGCATGGTGGACGCGAAACGGGGGCCCTTGTCGCACCCCATGAAAACCTCAACATTCTTGCTCAACATCTTTTAAAAGCTCCTCTACGTATGCGGGCAGGTAAAACGCGCCCTTGTGCAGTGTGGTGGTGTAATAGCGGCAGGTCAGCCCGCGCATGTTCCAGCGGGTCTCGTCCAGATCCTTCAGCGGGTGATATTTCTTGGAGGCGAAGCCGAACAGCCAGTGCCCGGAAGGATAGGTGGGGATGTGCGCCTGGTACACCCGGCTGATGGGGAAGGATTCCACGATCCGTTTGTGGGCTCGCTGGCAGGCCACCGCGTCCTCGGCATAGAAGGGGCTCTCATGCTGGTTGACCATGATGCCGTCCTCCCGCAGGGCGTTGTAGCAGCTGCCGTAGAACTCCCGGGTGAACAGGCCCTCGCCGGGGCCGAAGGGGTCGGTGGAGTCCACAATAATCAGGTCGTACTGATCCTTGCAGGAGCGGATGAACCGCACGCCGTCCTCGTAGTGGATGGTCAGACGGGGATCGTTCAGCCGGCAGGAGGTCTGGGGCAGATACTTCTTGCACACCTCCACCACCAGCGGGTCGATCTCCACCATGTCGATGTGCTCAATCTCCGGGTAGCGGGTCAGCTCGCGGATCACGCCGCCGTCGCCCGCGCCGATGACCAGTACATCCCGCACCTTGGGATGCACCGCCATGGGCACATGGGTGATCATCTCGTGGTAGATGAACTCATCCTTTTCAGTGAGCATCATGTAACCGTCCAGCGTCAGAAAGCGGCCGAACTCCGGCGCTTCAAACACGTCGATGCGCTGGAATTCGCTCTTGCCGCTGAACAGCTGCTTGTCCACCTTGATGGACAGCTTCACGTTCGGGGTCTGCGCCTCGGAAAACCAAAAATCCATCGCTTCCTCCTTCTTATTTGAGCACGTTCAGCCGCAGGATGTCCGCATCCTCGGGGCCGGTCATAGAGCAGCCCTTGGCCTTCGCGTACTGAATGTAGTCCAGAATTTCCTTGGTGATGCGCTCGCCGGGGGCCAGAATGGGAATTCCCGGAGGATAGCACATCACGAATTCGCTGCAGATGCGGCCCGCGGTGTCCTCAATGGGCAGCGACTCCTTCTCGGCGTAGAAGGCCTCCTGGGGGGAAGCCGCCACGATGGGGTCGATGTACTCCTGCTGCATCAGGCCTGCCTTGCTGCCGCCAAACCGGCGGCGCACCTCGGCCAGTGCACTAACCAGCCGCTCCACCTCACGGGGCCGGTCACCGATGGACAGATAGGCCAGAATGTTGCCCAGGTCGCCGAATTCGATCTGGATGTCGTATTCGTCCCGCAGCAGGTCGTAGACCTCAATGCCGGCAAGGCCCACGTCCAGCGTGTTCACCGACAGCTTGGTGGTATCGAAATCAAAGATGCTGTCGCCGTTGCACAGCTCCTTGGAGAAGGCATAGTAACCGCCGATGGCGTTGATCTCCTTGCGGGCATATTCCGCCAGCTCGTTCACCCGTTTGAACTCCTGCTTACCCCGCAGTGCCAGGTTCCGCCGGGAGATGTCCAGGCTGGACAGCAGCAGATAAGAACCGCTGGTGGTCTGAGTCAGGTTGATGATCTGGCGCACATGGCCCTCCGGCATGGCCGGGCCGGTGAGCAGCAGCGAGCTCTGGGTCAGGCTGCCGCCGGATTTGTGCATGGAGACGGCGGCCATATCCGCCCCCGCCGCCATGGCGGACACGGGCAGGTTTTCGCCGAAATAGAAGTGGGTGCCGTGGGCCTCATCGGCCAGGCAGAGCATACCGTTGTCGTGCGCCAGCTTCACGATGCTGCGCAGATCCGAGCAGATGCCGTAGTAGGTGGGGTTGTTCACCAGCACGGCTTTGGCGTCCGGGTTTTCCCGAATGGCCTTTTCCACCGCCGAGACACTCATGCCCAGCGGGATGCCCAGCCGGTGGTCGCATTCCGGGTTCACATACACCGGAATCGCACCGCACAGCACCATGGCGCCCATCACACTGCGGTGCACGTTGCGGGGCAGAATAATCTTTTCGCCCCGCTTAGCCACCGACAGGATCATGCTCTGCACCGCGCTGGTGGTGCCGCCCACCATCAGAAATGCGTGGGCCGCACCGAAGGCCTGCGCGGCCAGGATCTCCGCGTCACGGATCACCGAGATCGGGTGACACAAATTGTCCAGCGGCTTCATGGAGTTCACATCCATGCTCACGCACTGCTGGCCCAGCAGCTCCGCCAGCTCCGGGTTTCCTCGCCCGCGCTTGTGGCCGGGCACGTCAAAGGGCACCACCCGCATCTTGCCGAAGCGCTCCAGCGCCTCGTAGATGGGGGCCCTTTGCTGATCCAAACGTTCCATTGCTCTCTCCCCCTGCCTCTTTTGACAAACGTTAGTAGATATTGCGGCCGCTGAAGATCTCGATCATCTCGCGGCGCAGGTTGTTCATGATCTCCAGCCGGGTCTTGGGCGGGAGCTCATACACATCGGTCTTGAACAGATAGTTCTGCAGATCCACTTCCTTGAGCATCATCTTGGTATGGAAGATGTTCGCGTCGTAGACATTGATGTCCACCGCATCGTACCGGCGTAGCAGCTCCGGCTCGATGTAGTCCTGAATGCTGTTGACCTTGTGGTCCAGGAACAGCTTGCGGCCGTTCATGTCCCGGGTAAAGCCACGCACCCGGTAGTCCATGGTGATGATGTCCGAATCGAAGGAGCGGATCAGGTAATCCAACGTGGACAGCGGGGTGATCTCGCCGCAGGTGGCCACGTCGATGTCCACCCGGAAGGTGGCCAGGCAGGTCTCCGGGTGATATTCCGGGTAGGTGTGCACTGTTACATGGCTTTTGTCCAGGTGGGCCAGCTGGGTCTCCCCGGCAGGCAGCATGCTGCCCTCGGCGATCAGAATGGTCACCGACGCGCCCTGGGGGTCGTAGTCCTGCCGGGCGATGTTCAGCACCTTGGCGCCGATCATGTCGGTGAGGGTGGTGAGGATGTTGGTCAGTCGCTCGGAGTTGTACTGCTCGTCGATGTAGGCGATGTAGTCCTTCTGCTCCCGGGCGGTTTTTGCGTAACACACGTCGTAGATGTTGAAGCTCAGCGCTTTGGTCAGGTTGTTGAACCCGTACAGTTTCAGCTTTTCTCCCATCGGTCTCCTCCTGAAATTGACATCGCCCTTTTTCGGCCCGGCGGCAACAAAAAACAGGCAATGTGTATTTTTGCATACACATTGCCTGTAAACGAATCCTGTTTTGATTGTGAAACGCCGGATGGGTTCGCCAAAAAGGCCCGGCACTTTACCAAGGCAAAGCAGAGCGGCGCAAAAACGCAGCCGCCTGGGCTCAGCCCGGCTTGCTTTCACACAGAGTCTATATAGCAAATACTTACTTTTACTACTCTTATTGACCGTTTTACAAGTTGATGTACGCAGAATACGCACTGGTTGTAAAGTAACCAACTTATAAAATTGAGCTTTTAACTCAATCAATAATGGCGGTATCTCACCGCCCATCGGCAGTTGACCCGGCTGTCCGTATGGCCTTGACCCAAACTGAATTGGGTGGTCGGAAGAAATATTTGCATGGATACTCTGTATGAAACTCATATCTCATGACGGCACAAGTATAACCTGTTTTTTTGCCGTTTGTCAACGACTTTTTTTATTTTTTATCAAATTTTTAACGGGGCATTTTCCCTGCTTTTTTCGTGGGATTTTTCTATATTCTGGAATAATTATACATGCATCAAACGGATTCCGTTTGCCTCCATCAACGCCTGCATCTGCCCTTCTTCCAGGGAGAATTCCACCTTTTTGGTCATCGCCTCGTCGGCAAAGGCCGCAATCCATCCACCTTCGGCCTGCTGGCAGAAGGCCACGGTGTCCACAGGGTCCAGTCCCTGTCCGGCCAGCTGCTGGCGCAAGGGCTCAGCCAGCTCCACATTCACAAAGAAAGTGGTCAATCCATGGCCTCCGTTGTACTGAAATGCCCCCTTCACGCTGCCCTCTTTGGCAGTTGCGGTTCGGGGATGAATGGCCTGCAGCCAGGCCGGCTCCATTGCTTCCATATCTTTTCCTCCTGTTTTGGGCAGGCAGCGCCTGCACCCTGTGCTGTTATTTTACGCCCTGCCTTCTGCAGGCCGCAAGTTTTGCTCTTCTTTTGTGTTTATTTATTCGTAACATTCATTTTTCATGCAATCAATTTGTGCAAAAGAGCACTGCCCTTTTGCGCGCTGATGTGCTATGATAAAAAAGGATGTTTTGAAAAAAGGAGAGTATTGCCATGAGAAATTACATCGCCCGCCGGTTCCAAACCACGCAGGACAGCGTGATGGCCAGCGCCGCCGCCGAGAAGGGCGCTTACAGCGATCTGATCGACCTGAGCATCGGCGACACCGATTTCACCACCGACGAGCGGATCATCCGCGCCGCCATGGAGGACGCCCTGGCCGGGCATACCCACTACACCTCGCCCCAGGGCGACCCGGAGCTGATCGACGAGATTCGTACTTATTATAGAACCGCTCACAACATGGACCTGGCACGGGAGCAGGTGTTCATCTCCGCCTCCAGCTGCTTCGGCATGGAGCTGGCGCTCATGAGCATTCTGGACCCGGGCGACGAGGTGATCCTCTTCGCGCCCTACTTCTCCCCCTACAAGGAGCAGGTAGAGCTGACCGGCGGCGTAGCCGTGGAGGTGCCCTGCCTGGAGGAAGAGGGATTTGCCATCAACGCCCAGCGGCTGCGGGCTGCCATCACTCCCCGCACCAAGGCCATGATCGTGAACAATCCCTGCAACCCCACCGGCGCAGCCTACGACATGCAGACCTACCAGACCCTGGCCCAGGTGGCCGAGGAATTCGACCTGGTGGTGATTCTGGACGAGATCTACACCGATTACATGTTCGACCAGCCTTTCCGGCCCTTCCGCGGCCTGCCCGGCATGGCCCAGCGCAGCATCACCCTGAACAGCTTTTCCAAAAACTACATCATGACCGGCTGGCGCGTGGGTTCCATCATCGCCGAGCCCGCGGTGATCGACACCATCAAGCGCATCAATGAGAACATGGTCTACTCGGCGCCCTCGGTGTCCCAACGGGCAGCCATCCACGCGCTGCGGCTGCGCAGCGAAATCGGTGACAAATACACCGGCGAATACCGCCGCCGGGTATTCTACACCGCCGAGCGCATCAATGCCATCCCGAAGCTTTCGGTGCACGAACCCCAGGGCACCTTCTATCTGTTCATGAACATCAAGGAGACCGGTCTGGACTCCATCGCCTTCTGCCAGAAGTGTGTGAAGGAAGCCCATGTGGCCATGGTGCCCGGCGTAGCCTTCGGCGCGGCGGGCGAAGGTTATGTGCGCATCGCCTGCACCACAAGCGAGGAAAAGCTGGGCGAAGCTTTCGACCGCATCGCCGCCCTGAAATTCTGAACAGGAGTGCTCAATACAGCGGCAGGCCGCCGGTGAATTCGTCGGCCTTTTCCGCTGCCAGCGGCTCCAGCGCCAGGCAGGTATAGGTGGGCTCGCCGTGGAATTCGGTCATGCCCGCATCCTGGATCAAAGCGCTGATGACCCCGGCGGCCTGCGCCTTCTCGTGCAGCTGTAACAGCTCCTCCTCGGAATCCACATACACACAGATCTTGGCCACTCCCTTGTCGAACCACTCGCTCAGGGGGGTGGCTTCTTGTTCGTTCTCAGTCAGGCCCACCCAGCCGTCGGTCACCTGCACCTGACCCAGGCGGCCCTCCTTCTGCAGAGCCATCAGAGTGGCGGTGACGCAGGCATGGCCCGCCTGGGCGGCGATCTTGCCCTTGCGCATTTTCAGATCCCGGCGCATTACGATCATCTGCTTGGATGAATACATTCTGGTTCCTCCTTAACAATCGCCGGAGATCGGATGTACTCCGGCTGTTCCCTGCTATTATACCAGTGCCCGGCGGGAGCCGCAACGGCACTTTCTCACTCTGCTCAAATAGCACAGTACCATCTTGCGCCCATCCCCGCGCAGGTGGTATGATAGAATTGAAAATTTATTGTCACGCCTTTTTCGCGGTCCTTTCGGGTATGCTTTTGCGCCCGCGGGCCGCTTTTTGTGCGCGATGGGAAAGCGAAGTGGCTATGATATGACAAACGACCAAAACCTTCTGACCGTGGGCAGCGTTCCCAAAAAGATGCTGCTGTTCTCGGTGCCCATCTTTTTCAGCAATCTGTTCCAGCAGCTGTACAACGCGGTGGACTCGCTGATCGTGGGCAATTTCATCGGCGAACAGGCGCTGGCAGCGGTGGGTTCCTCCTCCAGCCTGATCATGCTGATGATCGGCTTCATCAACGGCGTCTCACTGGGCGCTGGCGTCCTGGTGGCCCGGCTTTACGGCGCGCAGGATCATAAGACCTTGAAGCAGGCGGTACATACCACCGTGGCGCTGGGCCTGTGCGTCGGTGTGCTGCTCTCGATTCTGGGCATCATCTTCACGCCCCAGATCCTGCGCTGGATGGGCACCCCTGCGGACGTGCTGCCCCAGTCGGTGCTGTATTTCCGGGTCTATTTCATGGGCTCGCTGTCGGTGGTCATGTACAACATGGGCGCAAGTATCCTGCAATCGGTGGGCGACAGCCGCAGCCCCATGAAATACCTGATCATCGCCTCCATCACCAACGTGGTGCTGGACCTGGTATTCGTGGCCGGTATGGGCCGCGGGGTGGAAAGTGCCGCCCTGGCCACCATCATCAGCCAGACCCTCTGTGCCTTCCTGGCCTTCCGCAAGCTGATGGTGGTGCAGGCCCCCTACCGCATCACCTGGAAGGAGGTGGGCTTCCGGGCGGACATGCTGCGCCAGGTGCTCACCCTGGGCGTTCCTTCCGGCGTGCAGAACTCGGTGATCTCTCTGGCCAACGTGATCGTGCAGTCCAACATCAACGCCTTCGGCTCGGCCGCCATGGCAGGCTGCGCCGCCTACAGCCGTGTGGAGGGCTTCGCCTTTCTGCCGGTAACCTGCTTCGCGCTGGCGCTTTCCACCTTTGTGAGCCAGAACATCGGCGCGGGCCGCTACGACCGGGTGCGGCAGGGCATGCGCTTCGGCCTGATCTGCAGCCCGCTGCTGGCCGAGTGCATCGGCCTGTTCATCTTTACCTTCTCGCCCCAGCTGATCGGCGCCTTTAACAGCGAACCCCAGGTGGTGGCCTACGGCGTGGCGGACGCCCACACTGTGGCGCTGTTCTACTGCCTGCTGGCCTTCTCCCACTGCTGCGCGGGCATCCTGCGGGGCATGGGCCGGCCCATTATCCCCATGACCATCATGCTGAGCATCTGGTGTGTTCTGCGCATCTGCTACATCACCGTGGCGGTGCGCCTGATTCCGGACATCCACATGGTCTACTGGGCCTACCCCATCACCTGGACCATCAGTTCGCTGCTGTTCGCCCTGTGCCTGACCAAGCTGCGCTTTCCACCCATGGCAAGCCAGCCGGAAAATTGAGCAAAGCCGGGTATTGTAATTTGAGCGAACATGCTTTACCATTAAGTGGGACCGCTATGACGGCCCCGCGATTCAGCTTCTTATTGTTAAGGAGGGATCTTATTTGGCAGTTGAAGATTACAAAAAGGCTCAAAAAATGGGCCAGCGAAATTTCCGGGCCTGCGTTTCCAAGGGGCAGTACCCCTATCTGCAGGTGCTGGACGATATTCTGGAAAACACCGAGCTGGACGGCACCCAGCCCCTGGGCGTAGTGAACATCCCCCTGGATTCCATCGTGGGCACCAAGACCGAGGGCCGCAAGACCGCTTTCGCCCGGAACTTTATGCCCCTTTTGGGCGAGCGCACCGAGTTCGCCCTGAAATGGAGTGCTCTGTGCGACTCCCAGATGGAGGAGGGCATCCGCGATCCCATTGAGGCGGTGGAGTTTTTGAACCGCTTTTATGTGGTGGAGGGCAACAAACGGGTATCGGTGATGAAATACTTCGGCGCGGGCAGCATCCCCGGCACCGTGACCCGTTATATCCCCAAACGCAACGGCTCCAAGGAAGTCAACATCTACTATGAGTTCCTGGATTTCTACAAGCTGACCCAGATCAATCTGCTCTGGTTCACCGAAGAGGGCCGCTTTGCCAAGTTTGTGGCTGCGGCGGGCAAGGCTCCCGGCGAGCGCTGGAGCGACGACGACAAGAGCATGCTCACCTCGATGTATTACCGGTTCCGCTCGGTGTTCATGCAGCGCGGCGGAGACCGGCTGCCCATCACCCCGGCCGACGCTCTGCTGGCCGTGATGGGAGTCTACCCTTACCGGCAGCTGTGCGGTATGAGCATGCAGGAGCTGCAGCAGGCGGTGGAGCGGGCCTGGAGCGAGGTCCTGGTGCTGACCCGGCCGGACGCGGTGGAGCTTTCCATGGAGCCTGCTTTCCCGCCCCAGAACACCAGCCTGTTCTCCCGGCTGCACAGCCCCATTGCCTTCCAGGCGCCCAGCCTGAAGGTTGGCTTTGTGTATGAAAAGAGCGCCGACACCTCTCCCTGGACCTACGCCCACGATTTCGGCCGCGGCGAGCTGGAAGAACATTTCGACGGCCGGGTGACCACCCTGTGCTACGACAATGTGCAGCCCGAGGTAAACGGCGAAGAGGTACTGGAGAAGGCGGTGGCCGACGGCTGCGACGTGATCTTCACCACCACACCCAAGCTGATCAACGCCAGTTTGAAGGCTTCGCTGGCCCATCCGGAAGTGAAGATCATCAACTGTTCGCTGAACATGTCCCACCCCTCCATCCGCACCTACTACGGGCGCATCCATGAGGCCAAGTTCCTGCTGGGCGCCATCGCGGGTGCCTTGGCGGACGACAACAAGATCGGCTATGTGGCCACCTACCCCACCTATGGTATGATCGCCGCCATCAACGCCTTTGCTCTGGGCGCGCAGATGACCAATCCCCGGGCGCAGGTGTATCTGGAATGGACCTCGGAAAAGGGCGCGGATATCTCTGCCCGCTTCGCCGAGAACGGCGTGACCCTGATCTCGGATCTGGACAACCGCGCACCCCAGCAGCCCCCCTGGAAGTTCGGTCTTTACCGGCTGGACGGAGAACACATCTGCAACTACGCCATGCCCTTCTGGAACTGGGGCGAATTCTATGTGCGTATCGTGCAGTCCATCATGAACGGCGGCTGGTCCGCCGGCAGCAGCGGCGAGCGCGCGCTGAACTACTGGTGGGGCATGGACGCCGGCGTGATCGACGTGCTGTGCTCCCGCGGCCTGCCCGCTGAGACGCAGCGCCTGGTCAGCCTGCTGCGTCAGGCGGTCTGCAGCCGGGACTTCGATCCCTTTGCAGGCGTGCTTTATGCCCAGGGCGGCCGCGTGGTGATGCCCGCGGATCACAGCCGCCTCACCGCGGAGCAGGTGATCACCATGGACTGGCTGGCCAATAACGTGATCGGCCGCATCCCCCGCTTCGATGAACTGATCGACGAGGCCAAACCCCTGGTTTCGCTGATCGGCGTTCACAAGGACGAAACAACCACCAAGATCCTGTAAACACAGGCTCGGCGAGGAGAAGTCAAACATGAAAATTTTGCTGCTGGCAGATGAAGAATCCAAGGCCCTGTGGGATTTTTTCAGCCCGGACAAGATCCGCGGCTATGATCTCATCATCTCCTGCGGGGACCTGAATCCCCATTATCTGACCCTGCTGGCCACCTTTACCTCCGCCCCTCTGCTTTATGTACACGGCAACCACGACACCCGCTATCTGCACGATCCGCCGGAGGGCTGCATCTGCATCGAGGACGATATTTTTGAATACCGAGGGATACGGGTTCTGGGCCTGGGCGGCTCATTTCGTTACAAGGAAGGGCCTTTCCAGTACACGGAAAGCCAGATGGCAAACCGCATCCGGCGGCTGCGCCGCAAGCTGAAAAGCTACAAGGGCTTCGATATCCTGGTCACCCATGCGCCCGCCCGGGGCTTAAACGACGGCGAAGATCTTCCGCATCGGGGCTTTGAGTGCTTCAACCGCCTGCTGGACGAATATTCCCCCGGCTATTTCGTACACGGACATGTGCATATGAGCTACAACGCCAATCTCCCCCGCTGCTGCCAGAAAGGCAGCACTACCGTGGTGAACGCCTACGAAAAGCATGTGATCGAGATCGAGCCGGACCCGAACCGGCCGGTCCGCCCCGACTGGTGGCAGCTTTGGAAACGGCTGCCCATCGTCAGCCAGCTGTAAGCAACAAAAAACTCCGCTCCCGCACCCTGGATTCCAGGGCTCGCGGGAGCGGAGCTTTTATTTTTCAGAATGCATCTTCCCGATTGACCGCTCAGCGGCGGGCACGTGCCCGAACCGGGCGCAGCCAGTGGGGGACAAAAGGCAGTTGTTCCAGCCAGGCCAGCACCTGTGCCGAAGGGCCGATCTGAATCAGGGCCTGCTGCAAAAACGATTGGATCATCATGGTGCTCTCCTTTATCAATTGGTTTTGGGAAAATCGCCAGTCGAATTTCCTAGTTATATGGTAGCAGATTCCTCTGCCGGCCGCGGTAACTTTATCACCGAAGCCACGGCTGTTGTGACCGTGGCTTTACTATACCAATCGAATTTGAACAGAATATGAGCACACTGCGAAAGATTCGAGAAATGCCTGTCTCAGCGGCCCTTGCGGGACAATACCATGAGCACCAGCAGGCAGAACAGCACCACGCCGCCCAGCGCCCAGGGCAGCCAGGTATGCTTCTGCATGGTCTGGGCCAGCGAGCTTTGCCCCAGGACTGGTGCGGTGGGCTGCGACTGCTCCGGCTGACCGGTCTGGGCCACGCTCTCCGCCTCCCCCGCTTGCGGCTGGGCCGTCTCTGCCGGGGCTTCGCTCACCTTCGCCCCCCCCAGCATTTCGGCCAGCGTGTCGGCGGTAAGGCTGCACACCGCGTTCAGCGGCGCATCCATGGCATCCACCGCAACAATGTTTCGCTCCTCGTCCAGTGTCATCTGCTTCTGGCTGAGCAGCAGCAGCTGAACGCCGGAGTCCGCAAAGAATTTATCCTTCACCTGCTGGCGGAAGGCCTGCTGGTCGCCGGTATCCGCCTCGCCGAACTGAGCCAGCACGAACCGCCGGGCCCGTTCCTCATTGGTGATGGACTCGTAATATTTTCCGATGCTCCCGGACAGGTCATCGCCGCTTTTCAGCGTGCTGCCGATGTTCACCCCGTCCAGATCTGCCAGCCAGTCGCTTTGCGGCATCAGGCTGGCGTTCTCGTCCTCGCAGGCAAAGTAGGGTTTCAGCTGCTGGATACAGCCCTCCTCGTCCGCACCGGTTCCCTGAATGCTGCCCGCCAGTTGGATGCAATCGCCGCCCCAGGTGCAAACCACCGGCATCCGTTTGTAGGTGGCGCCGATTCCGGCCACCAGATGCACAAAGTCCACTAGCTCGCCAGTGGCTGGGATCTGCACGTTCTCCAGCGTTTGCAGCTGCTCCAGCTCCGGGGCCTGCTGCTCCGCAAACTGGGCGAATTCCTCGCTGGGCATACCCAAAATCATATCCCAGCTGGCATCCGCGTAGCGCTGGGCGCGTATGTAGTTGATGGTGAGCATCAGCGGGTCGGTCTCGGTCTGCTGGGCGGCGGTGTATTGCTCCGCCAACTGCTGCAGTCGGGCCGTCTGCTCCAGCGCTTCGTTCAGTGAAGCGGTCTCAGCCGCATGGACCGGTGTCAGCATACAGACTGCCAGCAGCACGACGCTCAGCGCGCTCAGTCCTTTTTTGAGTCTCTCTTTCATGGCTTCTCCTTTACCCCTCATTTTCGTGTGGTTCGTGCCTTATTATACCGGATGCCGCCCGCAATGCAATGGAAAATTTGTAAAATAGCCGCTTTTTTGCCTTTCTATATACAAAAAGCCGCGGACGCGACCCCTGGAAAGGGCGTGCCCGCGGCGAATGTGTTATGGAAAATTACTGACCAAACACTGCCAGGTAATCCTTTTTGAACTTCTCGATGCCCTGATCGGTGAGAGGATGCTTGGTCATCTGCTCGATCACCTTGTAGGGCACGGTGGCGATGTCCGCCCCAGCCAGAGCGCAGTCGGTCACGTGGATGGGGTTGCGCACGCTGGCGGCGATGATCTGGCAGTTGATGTCCGGATAATTGTCGAACATCTGGCAGATCATGTGGATCAGGTCGATGCCGGGCTGGCTGATATCGTCCAGACGGCCCAGGAAGGGCGACACATAGGTGGCGCCTGCACGGGCGGCCAGCAGCGCCTGGTTGGCGCTGAAGATCAGGGTGCAGTTGGTCTTAATGCCCTCGGCGCTCAGCGCCTTGATGGCCTTCAAGCCCTCGGTGGTCATGGGGATCTTGACCACCATATTGGGATGCATGGCCGCGATGGCTCGGCCCTCGGCGATCATGCCCTCGGCATCCTCGGTGGTAGCCTTCACCTCACCGGAGATGGGACCGTCCACAATGGCGGCGATCTCCTTCAGGGTTTCGGCGTAGTCCCGGCCTTCCTTGGCGATCAGGCTGGGGTTGGTGGTCACACCGGCGATCACGCCCATCTCGTTGGCTTTGCGGATCTCATCCACGTTGGCGGTATCAATAAAGAATTTCATGGCTCGTTTCTCCTTTCAGCCTTTATTCGCTTTTTGCCTGCTTGAAGAACTCCTCCACCACGTCGGCCCAGTGACCCCGGCAGATCATGTGATGGTTGGAAATGGGAGCGGTCACAAAATAGTCGGTGCCCTGGGGCAGACGGATGTGCAGCTGGGTGCGGCACAGATCATCCCGGTGCAGGCTGGCCACCAGCTCAGCATCCTGCACATAATAGCGCTCCATGGTCTCGTCACACTTGAAGATGGTGATGGGGCCGGGGGCCAGCTCGCCTGCCAGCGCCACGCCCAGGCCGGACTCGAAGTGGGTGGTCAGCTCATAGGAATCGGGCATGTTGATGGGCAGAGTGCAGTGGGCGAAGATCATCTCGCTGTTGTGGCGGTCCAGCTGGCTGGGGTTCGCCATGAACACCGGCTGACCGGTGAGCTGATACAGCACCGTCATGGCCAGCATGCTGCGGGTATCGCCCTCACAGGCGGCAGGGATGCCCTCCGCGTTCAGGATGGCCAGGGCCAGACAGCCGGTGGTACCGATGCTGCCCAGCAGGTCGAAGCAGCGCAGGGTCATGGCCTTCAGACCGTACTTCTCCACCAGACGCTTGGCCGCACCGTACACGTTCAGGGCCTTTTCCATCTCCACCGGGTCATAACCGCTGGCCTTGAGCGCGCGGGTGTACTCGTTTTCCGGGTAGCCGCCCTTGTGGTACTCGTCCACCAGCTCCTGCACCTCCAGAACCACCAGGTCCGCCCCGAAGCGCTGCTTGAGAGTGGCGTGATCGGCACAGCTGGCCACCAGGGTGATGGCCTCGCCGATGGCGCCCATCCGCATGGAGGCAATGGCCTTGCGGGCCTGGGCCGCTCTCAGGATCGCCAGCAGGCGGCGGGCGTTCTCCTCCACCGTGCCGTGGATGATCTCGCCCTGCTTGCCGTTGCGCTGCAGGTAAGAAAGAATCTCCATGGATGCGGCCAGGGAGTTGTAGGCAGGCACCGTGAGCAGTACATAGGGGCCATCCACGCAGCCGCATACATGGCTGAAGGGAGCGGCGGTGCCGCCGGAGCCGATGAAGAACACGTGCACATCCTGAGCCACAAAGTCTTCTTCCTGCGCCGCATACACCTCCACGCCCATGGCCTGGCTCAGCTGGCGCAGGTAGTCCGCGCAGTAGTCAGGAATGTGAGGGTCGTTGCAGTTGGTGGGGCCCAGAATCTGATAAACGCCAAGTCGTTCCATTGTATTGTTCCTTTCCGCCTCGCCGCTTTGACGAAAGCGTTCATTCTTTTTTGTTGTTTTTATTATTTTTGTGGATTTTGCCTTTCGCTGCCGGTAAAAAAGCGCACAGGGAATTTTCCCTGTGCGCTTTTGAAAGCGGAAGGCGCAAACCGCGGATTCAATCTGCTTATTTGCGGGCCAGCACCCGGCGGACCGCCGCGGCGATATCCGGCGCGCGCAGGCCGAATTCGTCCATCAGCACATTGCCGGGGCCGGAATGGCCGTACTCGTCCTGTACGCCCACCTTTTCCATGGGTACCGGGCAGGTACGCAGCAGCACATCGCCCACCGCGTCGCCCAGACCGCCGATCACGCTGTGCTCCTCAGCGGTGACGATGGCGCCGGTCTCTCGGGCAGCCTTTACGATGGCTTCCTCGTCCACCGGCTTGATGGTGTGCATGTTGATGACGCGCACGCTCACACCCTCGGCGGCCAGAAGCTCCGCCGCCTTCAGCGCTTCGCAGACCTCCGCGCCCATGGCGATCACGGTAACGTCGGTACCGGCACGCTTTTCAATGCTCTTGCCCCACTCAAAGCGGTAATCGTCGTTGTGGTTGATGCACTCCACCGGCAGGCGGCCCAGACGCAGGTAAACCGGGCCCTCATAGGCCAGCATCGCCTTGACTGCCGCCATGGTCTCGTAATGGTCCGAGGGGCAGATCACAGTCATGCCGGGGATGCTGCGCATGGTGGCGCAGTCCTCGTTGCACTGATGGGTGGCGCCGTCCTCGCCCACGCTCACGCCCGCATGGGTACCCACAACCTTCACGTTCAGATGGGGATAGCCCACCGAGTTGCGCACCTGCTCCATGGCGCGCTCGGCGCTGAACATGGCAAAGGTGCAGGCCACGGGGATCTTGCCGCAGCTGGCCAGGCCAGCCGCCACGCCGATCATGTTGCATTCCGAGATGCCGCAGTCCACAAAGCGCTCAGGGCAGGCTGCCTTGAACAGGTCGGTACGGGTGGCTTTTGCCAGGTCGGCATCCAGCACCACCAGCTGGGGGTATTCCTTCGCCGCTTCGGCCAAAGCCATGCCGAAGCTCTCGCGGGTTGCCTTATTGATGATCTCAGCCATTGTTTTCCACCTCCTGCATCGCGGCGCGCAGCTCGCTCATCGCCTGCTCATACTGCTCGTCGTTGGGGGCCGCGCCGTGCCAGCCGGCCTGGTCCTCCATGTAGCTGACGCCCTTGCCCTTCACGGTCTTGGCCAGCAGCACAGCGGGCTTGCCGGTCACTGCGCGGGCCTTGTTGAAGGCCTCTTCCAGCTGCTCCAGATCGTTGCCGTCGGCCACCTTGATGACCTCAAAGCCAAAGCCCTCAAACTTTTTGTCCAGGGGCTCGATGCCGGCCACGTCTTCCACGCGGCCGTCGATCTGCAGGCCGTTGCAGTCCACGATCCAGCACAGGTTGTCCAGCTTGTTGTGGGCGGCGAACATGGCTGCCTCCCACACCTGGCCTTCCTCCACCTCGCCGTCGCCCAGCAGGGCATAGACCCGGTAATCATCGCCGAACAGCTTGGCGGACAGCGCCATGCCGCAGGCTGCGCTTACGCCCTGGCCCAGGCTGCCGGTGGTCATATCCACACCGGGGATCTTTTTCATATCGGGATGGCCCTGCAGGATGGAGCCCGGCGCACGGAAGGTGGGCAGAAGCTCGGGGTCGAAGAAGCCGCGGCGGCACAGTGCAGAGTAATAGCCCGGGCTGCTGTGGCCCTTGGAGAGCACCAGCCGGTCACGGCCGGGGGCCTTGGGCTGAGCGGGGTCCACCCGCAGCTCCTTTTGATACAGCCAAGTGAAAATCTCGGCGCTGGACAGCGCGCCGCCCGGGTGGCCGGAATGGGCCGCGTGCACCTGGGTCACCACATCCATGCGAAGCTGGCAGGCCGCCAGTTTCAAGCGTTTCAGCTCCTGTTTTTCCATACGTTAGCCTCCTTGCTGGTCACTTGCTTTACTGGATCTCATCGATCATCTTTACGCGCGGCTCATGGATGCCGTGCTGGAATTCTGCCGCCATATAGGCCTGCACCATGGCCCAGGCGTGCTCAATACCCGTGGTACGGCCGCCGAAGGCGATCACGTTGGCATTGTTGTGCTCCTTGGCCATCCGGGCGCTGTAGCAATCGGTGCAAAGGGCGGCCCGGATGCCCTTTACCTTGTTGGCCGCGATGGAGATACCGATGCCGGTGCCGCAGCACAGCAGGCCGAAATCCTGCCCCTGGGCCAGCAGCACCTTGCACAGATCCACCGCGATCATGGGATAATCCACCATGGTTTTGTCGTGGCAGCCCACGTCCAGTACCTCGTGGCCCTGGTCCATCAGGCGCTTTTTCAGTTCTTCCTTCAGCTCAAAACCGCCGTGGTCGCTTCCCACTACAATTCTCATTCCGCATTCTCCTTTTCGCTCACACCCTCCAGCGCCTGCACAAAACGGCGCGCGCTGGCGGTGACCCCGTCCGGCTGGCCGAAGCACACGAAGGCTCCGCCCACCAGAATATCCGCGCCCAGTTCGGCGCAGCGGGGACCGTTTTCAAAATCAATGCCACCGTCCACCATAATGGAAAAGCGCAGGTTCTTCTCCCGGCGCAGCGCGGCCAGCTGCTCCAGCCGCCGGTAGGTCTGGGGGAAGAATTTCTGGCCGGAAAAGCCCGGCTCCACCCCCATCAGCAGCACATAGTCCACCTGATCCAGCACCTCGGCCAGCAACTCCACCGGCTGGGAGGGATTCAGCACCACGCCGGGGCGGATGCCCAGGTCCCGCAGCTTCTGGATCATGCGCAGCGCAAAGGGGGTGGCGTCCAGATGAAAGGCCGCCATGGCGGGCCGGACCTTTGCCAGCGCGTCCAGCCAGGCAAAGGGATCGGTGACCATCAGATGCACGTCCACCGGCAGCTCCGGCCGGTAGGCCCGGATGGCCGCCGCCTGGTCCAGACTCAGGCAGAAGTTGGGCACGTAATGCCCGTCCATCACATCCACGTGCAGCATACCGGCGCCGCCGGCCGCCACAGCGTCGATGTCCCGCGCCAGATGCAGCGGGTCGGCACAGGCCAAAGTGGGATTCAGGATCGTCATTTTGCTTCTCCTTTTTCAGGCCCCGTAGCGGGCAAGCACCTCGAGGAAGTACTCCACGTACTTCTCCCGGTCCACCTTTTTCAGGAACAGAACGGTCTTATCCTCGGGAGGCTTTTTCAGGTTGTTCTCAAAGTCCACCAGGGTGAAGCCGGTGGTCAGCTCGCCCTTGGTCTCCACGTCCGCAAAGTAATGCTCGCCCTCGAACAGCTCCGGGTGAGTCACATACATCACAGTGCACAGGTCGTGGATGTCGATGCCCTTCTTCTGGCCGTCCACGGTGTTTTCCGCCTTGGTGGTCTGGATGTAGAAGCCGGTCACGGTGCGGACCATGTCTGCCACCGGATTGTGCAGAGCGGCCACCTTATCCAGATCGTCGTAGGTCAAGAAGCTGCCGCGGGTGCAGTCCAGGCTGCACATCACGAAGGGCACCTTGGTGGCGATCACATACTTGGCGGCCTCAGGGTCTGCCAGCACGTTGAAGGTGGCCACCGGGGTGGGGTTGCCGGTGCGCAGCGAACCGCCCATGAACACGATGCGCTGGATCTTAGTCAGCGCGTCCGGATGCTCCTTGAGCAGCAAAGCGATGTTGGTGAGCGGAGCCAGCGCGATGATGGTGATGGGCTCCGGCTGAGCCATCAGCACCGAGTAGATGAACTCGTGGGCAGGCTGGGCCTCGGGCTGCTTTGCGGTCTTATGGGCGAACTCGTAGCCGCCCAGGCCGTTGCTGCCGTGGATGTAAGCCGCGTCCCACAGGGGGCGCTCCAGCGGGGTGGCCGCGCCCTTGGCCAGGGGGATCTCCGGCCGGCCCATCAGCTCCAGAGCGTTGAGGGTGTTGTAGGTGGTGATGTCCACCGGCAGGTTGCCGCAGACGGTGGTCACGCCCAGAACCTCCAGGCGGTCGGTCTTCAATGCATAGGACAAGGCGACGATATCGTCGATACCGGTGTCGCAGTCGATGAGTACTTTGATTTTTTCCATAGGGCACTCCTTCTGACCCGGGCCGCTGCGGCATCCGCGCGGCCCGGGATCGGCTCAGGTGGTCAATCGCGGCTCCAGCCAAAGGGCAGAAGCTCGCAAAGATGATAAAGCTTGTGGTCGCCGGGCGCCTGGGTGCAAATCACCGGCATGTCCGCCGGGCAGAACTGGGTGAGCACCTGGCGGCAGGTGCCGCAGGGGGTGCAGTAGCCCCGCAGCGGCTCACCCAGCGGGCCGCCGCACACCGCCAGAGCAGCGAACTGGTCGCAGCCCTCGCTGAGCGCCTTGAACAGGGCCACCCGCTCCGCGCAGATGCTGGGGGTCTGGCCGTAGCATTCAATGTTCCCCGCGGTGAAGATCCGGCCGTCCTGCCCAAGCAGGGCCGCCCCGACCCCGTAACCGGAGATGGGGACCCGGGCCTTTTGCAGTCGGGCCTGCAGCGCCAGCTGTTCCAGCTGGAGGATCGTTTCCTTCGAGATGGTTTGTTCCATGATCTGCTCCTTTGCTGCGCCGGTTTGTTACCGCTGCTGCACGAACTTGGTGTAGGGCTGGCCGCCTGCGGCGATGCCCACGTTCTGCTTGCTGGCACTCAGAGCCAGCACGATCACGGTGGCCACGTAGGGAATCATCTGGATGAACTCCGCGGGCACCGGGTTGTTGGGGATGGTCTGCAGGTACAGCTGCAGCGCGCTGAAGAAGCCGAAGAACATGGCGGAGCCAAACACGCCCCAGGTGTTCCAGCGGCCCATGGTCACAGCACCCAGAGCCAGGTAGCCACGGCCGGCGACCATGTCCTCCTGGAACATGTTCATGCCGCCGATGGACAGCATCGCGCCGCCCAGGCCGCCCAGAACGCCGGAGAAGATCACGCTGAAGTAACGGATGCGGTGTACGGACAGACCGGCGGTCTCAGCCGCCTTGGGGTTCTCACCCACGGTTACGATGCGCAGGCCCAGGCGGGTGTGCTTGAACATGTACCACACCAGGATCAGCACGATGAACAGGATGTACACAAAGGGAGACTGCTGCGCCAGGAAGGGTCCGATCACGGGGATCTTCTCCAGCGGAGTGGTGGTGGGCAGATAGGGAACCTGCGGGCTGTTGCCCTGCTGGTTGAACAGCGCTTTCAGGCCCACGCCGGAAATACCGGTGCTCAGCAGCACCAGCGCCATGGAGCTTACCGCCTGGGTACCGCCCCAGGTGATGCACACCAGAGAGTGGATGGCCGAAATGCCCACGCCGATGACGATGGCGAACAGAATGCCCATCCAGGCGTTCTGGAACAGGTAGCTGCCCACCGCCGCACCGAAGGCGGAAGCGGTCATGATGCCTTCCAGACCGATGTTGTTCACACCGCTTCGCTCACTGGTCATGCCGCCCAGCGCGGTGAAAGCGATGGGAGTGCCCATGCGAAGCGTGGCGGAAAGCAGATAGGTAATGGCATTAAGCATTCTTCTTCCCTCCCATACGCTTGATGTAGTAGCGGATCACATGCTCGGCGCACAGGAACACGATGATCAGGCCCTGAATGACGTCGACCATGTTTTTGGAGATGCCCGCGCTGGACTGCATCATGGCGGAGCCGCTGCGCATGGCGCCGATGAGCAGCGCCGAGAAGATGATGGCGAACGGATTGTTGTGCGCCATCAGAGCAACGGGGATGCCGTTGAAGCCGTAGTTCGCGGAGAAGTTGTTCACGATCTTATCCAGGCTGCCGGTGACCTCGATGCCGCCGGCCAGACCGGCCAGCGCACCGCTGATGAGCAGCGCCAGGAACATGTTGCGGTTCACGTTGATGCCGTTGGTGCGGGATGCGTTGGGGTTGAAGCCCACCGCGCGCATCTCGTAACCAAGGCTGGTGCGGTTCAGGATGATGTAGACCGCCACGACGGCCACCAGAGCCAGCACGAAGCCCAGGTTCAGCACGTAGGGCTTGGGCAGCAGGTCGGGCAGCTGCGCGGTCTTGTCGATGGTGGCAGTGGCGGGAGATTCGCCAGGGCCTTTGAAGGGTCCCAGAATCAGATAGGAAATCAGATACTGGGCGATGTAGTTGAACATGATGGTGCTGATAACCACGTTTACGTTGCCTTTCAGCTTCAGCACCGCCGGGAAGAAGGCCCAGATCATGCCGCCCACCATGCTGGCCAGAATGGTCAGAGGCAGATGCAGCACCATGGGCAGATGAACGTAGGCACCCACCAGCGCCGCACACATGGCGCCAATGAGCAGCTGGCCCTCGGCGCCGATGTTGAACACACCGCACCGGAAGGCAATGGCCACCGCAAGACCGGTGAGCATTACAGGGACCGCCTTGCCCAGCGTTACCGTGAAGGCAATGCCGGTACCGAAGGCGCCGCGCCACAAAGCGCCGTAGGCTTCAATGGGGTTCGAGCCGAAGGCCCAGATCACCAGAGCGCCCACCACCAGCGCCATCACCAGCGCGATCAGGGTAATGAGCAGGCTCAGCCCGGTTTCCTGCAGCTTCTTTTTATCCAAAGCAAACAGGGGCTTTTTTACCTTTGTTTCCAATCGTTTCCCCTCCTTTTAAGCATCTCTGTGGGAGCCCAGCATCATGCGGCCCAGCTCCTGCCGGGTCACGCCCTCGGCGTCCACCACGTCCACGATGCGGCCCTTGAAGATAACGGCGATCCGGTCGCTGACCGAGAGAATCTCGTCCAGCTCCAGAGAGAAGAGCAGAACGCCCTTGCCCTTGTCGCGCTGCTCCAGCAGCGTTTTCTGCACGAACTCCATGGCGCCGATGTCCAGGCCGCGGGTGGGCTGCACTGCGATGAGCACGTCCGGGTTGCGGCTGGCCTCACGGGCAATGACGATCTTCTGCTGATTGCCGCCGGACAGAGTGCCCGCGGGCACGTCCACGTTGGCGCAGCGGATGTCGAAATCGTCCTGCAGGGTCTCGGCGTTTTTGTGGATGGCTTTGTAGTCCATCCAGGTGCGGCCGTGGGCGTAGGGCTCCTGGTAATGCATGCCCAGCACCAGGTTGTCGGCCACGCTGTACTGCAGCACCAGGCCGTCCCGATGACGGTCCTCCGGGACCAGAGCGATGCCGCTGTCCTTGCGGGCGCGGATGCCCTTTTTCACGATATTGTCGCCCTTGAACAGGATCTCGCCGGAATCGGGAGTGATCTGACCGCAGATGGCCTGCACCAGCTCCTCCTGGCCGTTGCCGTCCACACCGGCGATGCCCAGCACCTCGCCCGCTTTCAGCTGCAGGTTGATGCCGTCCAGCTTCTTCACCGTCTTGTTCACGGTGTAGCTCACGTTCTTGAGCTCCAGCAGGTTGGGCTGGTCGGTGAACTCCTTGCGCTCCCGGCGGGACAGGTTCACGTCACGGCCGACCATCATGCGGGTCAGCTCGTCCACGTTGGTCTCGTCCTTGCGCACGGTGCCGATCACCTTGCCCCGGCGAATTACGGTGATGTGATCGCTGATCTTCATCACCTCAGCCATCTTGTGGCTGATGAACAGAATGGTCTTGCCGCTGGCCTTCAGGCCCAGCAGAATGTCGCAGAATTCATCGATCTCCTGAGGAGTCAGCACGGCGGTGGGCTCGTCAAAGATCAGAATCTCGGCCTCACGGTAGAGAATTTTCAGAATCTCCACGCGCTGCTGCTCGGTAACCGACAGGTCCGCCACCTTGGCGTGGGGGTCAATTTTCAGGCCATATTTCTCGCTCAGCTCCCGGATGCGCTTTTCCGCTCCGGCCCGGTCCACCTTCAGGCGGCTGCCCGGCTCCTGGCCCACCACGATGTTCTCGGCCACGGTCAGCTTGGGGATCAGCATGAAATGCTGGTGCACCATGCCGATCTTGTGGGCGATGGAATCCTTCGAGCTCTGGAAATGCACCGGCTGCTCGTTGATGAAGATCTGGCCCTCATCCGGCTGATACAGCCCGTAAATGATGTTCATCAAAGTGGACTTGCCCGCGCCGTTCTCGCCGGCCAGGGTGTGGATCTCGCCCTGCTCCACATCGATGGTGATATGATCGTTCGCTACAATGCCGGGGAAACGCTTGGTGATGTCCTTCAGCTGGATGCTGTATTTCACACTCACAGTTCCACCATCCTTTCTGTTGATCAAAGGGCCGCAGAGGGGGCCTTGTTCCAGACCTTCTCCGCGGCCCATGCGCACTGTTCCGTCGTTATTCAGTTAGCCCAGGGAAGCAATGTAGGTGTTGTACTCTTCCTCGGTGCCGGGTACGGTGATCTCACCGTTGACGATCTTGTTCTTCAGATCCTCGACGCTGTTCTTCACATCCTCGGGGATGGAGTTCAGCAGCTCGTCGTTCATGGTGGTGTAGCGCAGCTCAACGCCGCCCTCCTTCAGGCCCAGAACGGTGCAGCCGCCGCCGTTGAAGGTGCCGTTGTCCATGTAATCCTTGATCATGTCGTACAGAGCCACGTCGATGGACTTCACCACAGAGGCAACGATCTTGTCCGGCATCTTGTCGAACTGGCCGGTGGCAGCGCCCAGGCAGTACTTGCCCTCGCCGGCTTCCTTGGCTGCGTTGAACACGCCCAGGTTGCAGGCGCCCGCGAAGCAGCTCACGTAGTCCGCGCCCTTATCGTACAGGGCCTTGGCGGATTCCTGGCCCAGGTTGGTGTCGGTGTAGCTGTTGGTGAACAGAACGCTCACTTCGCAGTCGGGGTTCACGGTCTTGGCGCCGGCCATGTAGCCGTACTGATAGCGCAGCTGCAGGGGCTCCTGCACGGCCAGCACGGTACCGATCTTGCCGGTCTGGCTCAGGGAAGCAGCCAGCGCGCCGCCCAGGAAGGCAGCCTCATTTTCCTTGTACTCAACGCTCATCACGTTCTCTGCGCCGGTCTCCTCACCAGCCAAGTACATGAAGTTGCAGTCGGGGTATTCCGCGGCCACTTCCATCATGGCGTCGTGGAACTCGGAAGAGGGAACCACCAGCAGGGTGTCGCCCTGGGCGATGAGGGTACGCAGGCTGTTGGCCGCGTCGCTTACCTCGCTTACCTCGATGTACTCGGCGCCGATGCCCAGCTCCTCCTGAGCCTTTTCCAGACCGGCCCACACGTCGTCGTTGAAGCTCTGGGTGCCCATGCTGGAAGCGATCAGGCCAACCCGCAGGCTACCGTCGTCAGTGCCGCCGCCTTCACCGGAGCCACTGCCGCCGCAGGCGACCAGGGACAGAGCCATGGCCCCCGCCATGATCAATGCAAGTACCTTTTTCATTTGTTTTGTCCTCCTTTTGTTTAAAAAACGAAGCGTCTATCCATTATGAATACAGACCGTCGGTCCGTTTTTCCTGGGTAACCTTACGGCAGAAGCTGTTCCAGCGGTACCGGATCGCAGCTTTCCTGCTGCTTTTGCCGCAGCAGCTGGCGCATCTTCTGCTTGAGATCGTCGTATTCCGGCAGGCAGGCCAGATTCTTCATCTCGTAGGGGTCCGCATTCAGATCATACAGCTCGTCCTGCTGGCCCTCGAAACAGGTATATTTGATGTTGTTCTCATCCACCACCATACGGCCCAGCAGGGTCAGGCCGTAGCCGTGGCCATAGGTCTCGCACATCAGGCTGGTGCGCCAGTCCTTCTCACCCGGGCGGTGGCAGCCCAGCTCCAGCAGGCTCTTTCCGTCCACCCGTTCGGGGAAGGCAAGGCCCGCGGCGTCCAGCATGGTCGCCGGCAGATCGCAGGTGAACACCAGCCGGTCGCTGGTCTGGCCGGGCTGGATGCTGCCGGGCCAGCGGATCGCCATGGGGATGCGCTCCACTTCCTGGGCCATGTGGGAGTCCTTATCGAAGTGACCGCCCTGGCATGCGATGGCATCGCCGTGGTCGGTGGTCCAGATCACGATGGTGTTTTCGTCCAGACCCAGCTCCCGGAGCTTGTCCACCACCAGGCCGCCCGCGGCGTCCACCATGGTAATGTGGGCATAGCAGCGGGCCAGCATCTTCTGCCACTCGCTCCAGGGCAGCGGATTGGGCCGGATGATGTGCTTACCGTCACCCAAGGGGCGGCTGACCTCCCAGGTCAGGTTCTCGGGCTTGTCGTGCAGGTCGTTTTCAAAGCTGGGATACATGGGGATGCTTTCCGGGTCGTACAGGTCCGCAAATTCCTTTGTGGGGAAGAAGGGCTGATGGGGGCCCCAGAAATCCACCCGCAGGCTCCAGGGTTCATCGGAATCCTGCTTTGCCAGCTCCTCCAGCTTGTCGCAAGCCAGGTTGGCCAGGAAGAAGGCCTCGTGGGTCTCCTTGGGGGTCACGGTGAGACCGATGGCGTGCTCGCCGCACCAGTAGTCCTCACACTGATACAGCTCGCCCTCTTTGAGCTTTTTAAAGAAGTGACTGTTCTCGTAGGAGTCCGGCCGGAGCGCCCGCTCCACCATGTGCTGTGCGCGGGGCAGGCCCCGCTTTTTGCAGTACTCGGCGTATTCCGGGGTATTGTAGGGATTGCCGTAGCCGCTCTGGGAAAGGCCGGTGCAATGATGATCGTAGGCGCAGCCGGGGCCGGCGTGCCACTTGCCGTAATAATAATTGGTGTAGCCGTTCTCAGCCAGGATATCCAAATAGACATCGTGACGGTAGGGCGGGTCGTTCTCGTTGTGCACCTGCCCGTGGGTGTGGGGATACAGGCCGGTGAGCATGGACCGGCGGGCCGGGCCGCACATGGGAGTCACGCAATAGGCATTGGTGAACTCCATGCCCTCTGCGGCGAACTTTTCAAAGTTCGGGCGCATGGGCTTGGGACCGCCCTGGGCCATGCCATGGCCGTACCAGGCCTGGTGGTCATTCAGGATGTAGACAATGTTCGGTTTCCGGTTCACGGTGTAGCTTCCTTTCTTTGCTGTGCCATTTTAAGGATTCAGCTCGCAGATGCGGCGGATCTGTTCCGGCGTGCAGTGGATGTTCCCGTTGTTTTCGGTGGTGATGAGGCCCGCGTCCTTCAGCTCGCTGAGCGCCCGGCACACGGTGCGGATGGTGACGCCCAGCTCACTGGCGATCACGGTGCGTTTTTCCGCGATGCACAGGGGCTCGTTTTCATTGGCCCCGGCCTCGGTCCATTTTCTGTGGATATAATAGAGCAGATTCTCCCGGGCGCTGAAGAAGTTCAGCCGCTCGATGTGGGTATAGTTGCGGTCCATCGCGCGAGACATGCTCTCCACACAGGCGAAGGAGACCGGCGCATATTTGTGCATGGCTTCCAGAAAGAAGTCACAGTCGATCTTGACGGCCAGGCAGTTGCTGCTGGCAATGATGTTGGAATAGAACACCTTGTCGGCGGTGACCAGCTGAGGAATGCCCAGAAACTCCGGTCCCCAGACCCGGGCGATCATGCCGCTGCCGCCCTTGATGGAGCTGCGCATCAGGCAGAACTCCCCTTCCACCACCAGGATGATCTTTGTGAGGATCTGGTTGCACATAATGATGGGCTTTTCCTTTGCATAGCGCACCATGGTAATGTACTGATTCAGGTAGGGCTGCAGGTCCTTGGACGAATATTTTCTGCCCGGAACAGGCCGCTCGATCATGCGGAGCAGCCCAAGCAGCTGCTGGAACTCCATGGTCATTGCGGGCGCTTCCCCCTTTCTCCCTTTCGCGGTGCGGAGCGAAATGCCCGCCCGCTTGCTACACCCCTAGCATAACGAAAAGCCAAGTCGCGGAACATGACGGATGTCACGGTTTGACAGCTTTCTCTTTTTTAAATAAACTGCCCCGCGTTTTTCCTGTTGAACATGCACAAGGAACGGCAAATACTTCGCATTTTTTCAGCGGTTTTTCCTGGAAAATATGAAAAAACTACCCAAGCGATCTGCACTTTTGCAAAACGCCTGAGTAGTTTCTATGAGAAAAAGATTCCATTCGCCGCATGTTCCAAACCCCGCCGAAGTTTTTCTCATATTCTAACAAAAGTTGGGCATTTTGGCAATATTGAACGTTCTATTTTTGTTGAATTGTAACTAAATATATCGCTTTATCCCGGAATTAGTCCTGGTAATGCTCCCGAAGGCCCGGCACACGGTGCGCCTTGGCCCGGAAGAGTTTCACATTTTCTTCATATTTTAAGTGTACTGGTCCGGAAAGCGGCGCACAATATTCAGATTTCACAAAATCCGGCCGCAATTTTTTACTTTTTTCCCCGCGGCTGCTCCAGAGTGAATCCGATAAAATCCACCGCGCCCACACCGCGGAACACAAAATAGAGCGGACGCACACCCTCCCGCGGGCAAAGCCTTGCCGGGCGCAGCAGGGCCTTGTCCCCCGGTACCGGGATCGAGGCCACCGGCCGGCTGCCATCTTCCCGGTGGGAAACCAGCATCACGCCCCGTCCCCTGCCCCGCAGCCGCAGCGCGATGCGCCGCTCCTGGCCGGTGAAGGCAAAGGACAAAAAGCCCGCACTGCTGCCGCTGCGCATGTTGGCGATGTACTGGTCCGGCCTCTCTTCCCGGTCTGTACCGGTTTGCGTGAAATAGGGGTGTGATGCTAACCTGAGCCGGGGCAGGCGGATGTCATAGCGGGCCGCACCCTTGGCGCTGCGCAGATGGCAGGCGATCCGGGCTTCATACCTGCCCAGGTCCGGCAGGGGCTCGGCCCTCAGTCCGGTGCTGCTGAGGGGCGCCTGGAAAAAGCCGCCGTCCGGTCTGCGGCGAAGCGGCTCGGCGCAGGCCTGGCGGGAATAGGAGTGTCGGTTGGTCTGCCGGTGATAGAACACATACCACCGCCCTCGGATGCAGGCGATGCTGCCGTGGGTATTGCCCAGATAGTTGGCCGCCTGCTCCTCCCCGGGGCGGCCGGGCAGGAACACATCGCCAATGTCCACCAGCGTCCCACCAAAGGTGAACGGCCCGAAGGGATGATCCGCCATGGCGTAGCAGAGCTCGTGGTTGTGCTCGGAAGAGTAGATAAAACAGTAGCGCCCGTCCACCTTGCGGATGGAGCTTGCCTCAAAGAAGGCATGGTTTTCAAAGGCTCCGGGCAGTCCCTTACGGGGAAACAGCAGCTGGGGTCCCTGCCGGATGGTGCGCATATCCGGCTCCAGCTCCACCGCCACGCCGCCGAGATTTTCCAGCTGGCGGAATCCGGTGACCGGCGCCGGGATGCGCGTGGCAAACCCGGAGTACAGGTAAACCCGGCCGTCGCCGTCCACCAGAACGCCCGGGTCAAAGGGGAAGGGCTCGCCAGCCCGCTCGCCCCAGAGATGCCCGTCCGGAAAGGCCACATGGCCGTAAAACTGAAACTCGCCCGCCGGTTCGTCACACACCGCCACCCCGATGCGGCCCATAAAATCGAAGGCATAGTAAAGATAATACCGACCGTCCGGCCCCTGCACCACATCCGGCGCATAAAGGCAGCGCCGCCCGCCGGGATTCATAGGGTCCTGGTCCTTGCGGTAGATCACACCTTCAAACCGCCAGTCGCTCAGGTCCTCCTCCGGGGCGGACCAGCACACGTAATCGTTCATGCAGAACAGCGGCCCGCCGAAGCGGTCATGGGAACCATACAGATACACCCGACCGCCGAACACCCGGGGTTCGCCGTCGGGCACATATTCCCAGCTAGGCAGATAGGGGTTGAATACTTCTTGTTTCATGGCTTTTCTCTCCCTTGACCCGGCTCAAAATTCCCGGGGCAGCTCCAGCAGTTCAAATTCCTTTTTGCGGCAGCGCAGAATCCCCTGACGCTGAAGCTTGGACAGCTCGGTGCACATGGCGCTCCGGTCCACCGACAGATAATCCGCCAGCTCCTGCCGGTCATAGGGGATGGAGAACCGGGCGCTGCCCGCCCGCTGCGCCTCGCCGGAAAGATAGGACAGCAGCTTTTCCCGGGTGGTTTTCTGGGCCATGTGCTCCACCTTCTGGGTGAGCATCAGGTTGCGTCCCGCCAGCACCTGGGTAAGATTGTGAATCATGCGGGTGTGAAAGCCGCAGGCGGTGGAGCAGGTCTGGAACAGATGGCCCACATCCAGGAACATCACCCGGGTGGTGGCTGCGGCCACCACGCTCACCGTGAGGTTCTCGCTGCCCAGGCAGGCGTAGGATTCCGCAAACAGCTGCCCCGGTCCGGACGGCCCCAGAATCACCCGGTTGCCCCAGAAATCCTCTTTGATGATATGGGCGGTGCCCTCCAGCACAATGCCCATCCGCCGGGTGGGCTCGCCCCGGTGCAGAATGAACTCTCCCTTTTGATAGGTGTTTACCACCGCGCACAGGCAATCCAGCAGAATGCGAATCTGGTCCGGCTGGATATCCTGGAACAACTGCGACGACTGCAGGATCTGAATGTCTTCCATAAGCGCTCCTTTTGTTGGATTTGCAACTTCTCAACGTACTTTAATTGTAATGCGGACTGCCTTACCTGTCAATGCTCCGGCTGTAAAGCCGCTTTTTTCCTCTCTTGCAAGTCCCCGTTCCCTTTTTGTAAAATAGAAGCAGCAGGGCTTTCCGCCCCGCACAGAAAGGAGCGTTTGACAATGCAGGCATTTGTTTATCATATTCCCACCCGTGTGATCTTCGGCAAGGGAACCGAGGCACAGACCGCGGAGCAAATCAAACAGGCCGGCGCAAAGCGGGTGCTGCTGGTGTACGGCGGCGGCAGCGCAGAGCGCAGCGGCCTGCTGGACCGGATTCAGGCGGACCTTGCCCGGGAGGACGTCGCCTGCATGACGCTGGGCGACGTTCAGCCCAATCCCCGGCTGGGGCTGGCCCGGCAGGGTGTGCAGCAGGCCATAGAGTTTGGGGCCGACTTGATCCTGGCGGTGGGTGGCGGCAGCGTGATCGACACCGCCAAGGCCATCGCCCACGGCGCGGCCTGCCCCGGCACCGACATCTGGGAGTTCTGGCTGGGCCGTCAGCCGGTGACCGCCAGCCTGCCGGTGGGTGTGGTGCTGACCATCTCCGCCGCCGGGAGCGAGACCAGCGATTCCGCTGTGCTCACCGATGAAGCCACCGGCACCAAGCGGGGACTGAGCACGCCGTTTAACCGGCCGCTCTTCGCCATTCTGGACCCGGAGCTTACCTACACCCTGCCCCGCTACCAAATCGCCTGCGGTATTGTGGATATCATGATGCACACCATGGACCGGTATTTCACCCCTACCAGGGACAACCAGCTCACCGACGCCTTTGCCGAGGCACTGCTGCGCACGGTGATCGCCAACGGTCCCACCGCTTTGGAGAACAGCCATGATTACCAGGCTATGAGCGAGCTGATGTGGTGCGGCAGCGTTTCCCACAACGGGCTCACCGGACTGGGCGCCAAGGTCGACTTCGCGCCCCACAAGCTGGGCCATGAACTGAGCGGCCGGTTCGATGTGGCCCACGGAGCCAGCCTTTCTGCGGTATGGGGGCACTGGGCCCGATACTGCCTGCATCAGGACCCCGCCCGCTTTGCCCGGTTCGACCGCCAGGTCTGGGGCGTGACCGAGCCGGACGACCAGCGCGCAGCGGAACAGGCCATCCAGCGCACCGTGGACTTCTTCCGTTCTCTGGGCATGCCCACCAGCTTCTCTGAACTGGGCGTTGGCGTGCAGCCGGAGGAGGTACTCTATCAGATGGCGGACAAGGCCACCCGGGGTGATACCTTCCTGCTGGGCAGCTTTTTGCCTCTGAACCGGGAAAAGGCCCTGGAAATCTACCGGCTGGCCAATTGCTGAGTTATTTAAAAAAATCAATCCCCCGCGCAGCCGGTTTGGCCTGCGCGGGGGATTTTTTATCCATCGCTTTTCTTTGTTTCCGGCATGGCTTCCTCCGGGTATTCCCGGGCGCGCTGGCAGCACTGGCGGTAATATTCCGCCGGGGTCACGCCGAACTCCTGCTTGAAACTGCGCAGCATGGCGCTGTAGCCGGAAAAGCCGCACTGCATCCAGATGGCCGACAGCGGCACCCCGTTGCACAGCAGCTCCCGGCAGCGGCTCAGCCGGGCTTTTATGATGTATTGGTGCAGGGTTTGGCCGGTTCGCTGCTTGAACTGGCGGGCCAGATGCTCTGGGCTCACATAAAAATGAGCGGCCAGATCCTTCAGCTGCAGCGGTTCGGCCAGATGGGCGTTGATGTAGGCGAACACCTCGTCCACCACCAGCCGTTTGCGGCCCACCAGCGCGGTCTTGCGTTCCTCGTTCACGCAGCAGCGCAGCACCCCGGCCACCAGAAGCTCCACCAGCCCCCGGCGGTAGACTCCGCCGGCCAGCGCATCCGGCCGTTCGGTCTCCTTTTGCAGCATGGAATACAGCCGCCGCAGAAGGGTGGCGTTCTGGGTGTTCAGCCGGACCACCGCACACTGGAAGGGCACCACCGAAAAGCAGGCCTCCAGATCGCACCCCGGGCAGGAGATTGCTTCCAATAAGCCCGGCTGCAGCCGCAGCTGCCAGAGTTCCAACCCTCGTTCCCCCGCGCTGGCCTTTGCCGCGGCGCCCGGCCGCAGCAGGGCAATGCAGTCCGGTCCCAGCGCCGCACTGCGGCCGGACCACTGCAGCCGCCCGCTGCCGCCGTTCACCAGAATCACCAGCTGGCCGCTTTGCGCGTCCAGCTCTTTTTCGCCGCCTGCCTCCAGCGGCCACTGCTTCAGCCGGTACCTCTCTTCCATGGAAATTCCTCCCAATTTTTCTCCCAATCTTTTTATTTATTTTATCAAAAGCGCGCTTTTCCATCAAGTTTTGCGTAATTCACATCAAGAAATGGGATATATTTTTAACAACTGCGGGGCTTATAATGGCCTTAGAAACCGGGCCAAACGCCCGCACCGCTGCTTTTTTGAGATCGGAAAGGAGATCTTACCATGGAACTGCTCACCCCCATCAAGGTTGGCAACATCACCCTGAAAAACCGCATTATGTTCCCCCCGCTGACCACCGGCTATGAAGGCCGCGACGGCAGCATCACCGAACAGAGCAAGGCCTTCTACACCCGCCTGGCCAAGGGCGGCGTTTCCTACATCGTGCTGGGCGACGTGAGCCCCGTGGCCTCCTTCTCCCCCACCCCCCGCCTGTTCCATGACGGCCAGATCGCCGGTTTCAAGGACCTGGCGGACAGCGTACATGCTTACGGCGCCAAGATCGGCGTGCAGATCTTCCACCCGGAATACGATGTGAACGCCCTGATTGAGCTGTTCCAGAAGAAGGACATGATGGGCGTGCGCCAGAAGATGCACCACGACATGGAGCATTACGTGACCGACGTGACCGAAGAGCAGCTGATGGACATCATCCAGAAGATGTGCGACTGCGCCGTTCGCGCCGAAAAGGCCGGCATCGACTTTGTGCAGGTGCACGGCGACCGACTGGTGGGCTGCCTGTGCAGCCCCCTGATGAACCGCCGCACCGACAAGTTCGGCGGCAGCTTCGAGAACCGCACCCGCTTTGCTGTGATGCTGGTCAAGGCCCTGCGTCAGGCGGTTCCCAACATGGGCATCGACTACAAGTTCTCGGTCATCACTCCCGAGCGCGGCAAGGGTGGTATCCCCCTGGCCGAGGCTGTGGACTTCGCCAAGCTGCTGGAGAAGGCCGGTGTGGACATGCTGCACGTGGCCCAGGCCAACCATACCGGCAACATGGCCGACACCATTCCTCCCATGGGCGTGCAGCCCTACGGCTTCTTTGTGGACATCGCCGGTCAGGTGAAGCAGGCCGTGAAGGTTCCCGTGAGCTGCGTGGGCCGCATCATCGATCCCGAGATGGCCGAGCGCGCTCTGGACAGCGGCAAGGCCGACATCGTTGCGCTGGGCCGTCCCCTGCTGTGCGACCCTGATTGGGTGGCCAAGCTGGAAGCCGGCAAGGGCTGCGACATCCGCCGCTGCATCTCCTGCAACAAGGGCTGCACCGACAACATCCAGAACCGCAGCTTCCTGTCCTGCGTGCTGAATGCGGAGAACGGCTACGAGCTGACCCGTTCCATCACTCCCGCTCAGACCAAAAAGAAGGTTGCTGTGATCGGCGGCGGTGTGGCCGGTATGGAGGCTGCCCGTGTGGCCGCTGCCAAGGGCCACGAGGTGGTTCTGTTCGAGAAGAGCGCCCAGCTGGGCGGCCAGCTGAACATCGCCTGCGTACCTCCCCGCAAGGAGGAGATGCGCCGTGCCACTGCCAACCTGGTGCATGAGGTCACCAGCGCCGGTGTGACCCTGCGCATGGGCAAGGCCGTCACCGCCGAGGACGTGCTGGCCGAGAAGCCGGACGCCGTAATCCTGGCTGTGGGCGCTTCCAGCTTTGCCCCCGCCATTCCCGGCAAGGAAAACACCAACGTGTGCGACGCCTGGCAGGTTCTGGCCGGCGCCCAGCAGGTCTACGGCAAGGTTGCCGTGATCGGCGGCGGCATGGTGGGCTGCGAGACCGCAGAGTATCTGGCCGAGCGTGGCTGCAAGGTAAGCGTTGTGGAGATGATGGACAAGATCGCCAACGGCGAGAGCAACACCATCCTGCCCACCCTGATGGAGAACTACACCCGCTACGGCGTGGAGCAGTACGTGAACCACAAGGTCAGCCAGATCGCCCTGGACCACATCCTGTGCGAGGATAAGGACGGCAACACCGTGACCATCCCCTGTGACTATGTGGTTCTGGCCGTGGGCGCCCGCCCGGTGGCCTTTGACGCCGAGCCCCTGAAGGCTGCCGGTATCCCGGTGATCGCCGTGGGCGACTGCGGCGAGCGCGCTGCGGACATTTCCAACGCCATCCGCACCGCCTACGACGCTGCCAACAGCCTGTAATCCCTTTCCTGTACTGATTGATAAAAGGAGAATTCTGTATCATTATGAAAAAGCTTGCCATTGCACTGCTCACCCTGACCCTGGTCTTCAACCTCTGCGCCTGCGGCCAGAGCAGCAGCTCCGCTGCGACCGCCTCTTCCACCACCTCCACCAGCGCCGCTTCCAGCGAAACTTCCTCCAGCGAGGTTTCCTCCTCTGAGGCTGCTTCCAGTGAGGCTGCCGCCAGCGAGACCGCTGTTTCCGCCGACGCTGCCGCCACCGCCAGCGCCACCACCGGCCTGTACACCAATCTGGACCAGGCCGCTCTGCTGGAGGCCATCGGCCAGTTCAAGGGCCTGTGCAATGTGTCCACCGTGAATGCGGACGGCACCCCCAACATTGCCATCTTCGTGCCCGGCGTGGCCGACGACAGCCACATCTTCTTCAACTGGGCCGACAATGCCACCAAGGCCAACGTGCTGCGCGAGAAGACCGCCATCATGAGCTACGACATCGCCGACCCCACCGCCGAGGAGAAGGCCGGCCGCCACTCCGGCGCCGTGGTCAAGCTGGAGCTGGAGGAGGACGCCGAGGTCCTGGCTCAGCTGCAGGAGGCCAACGAATCCGTGAGCGAAGCCAGCGTGGTTCTCAAGATCGTTGAGGTCCTGCCGGTGGGCTGATCCCCCCTGTTTTTTGCACCAATCTTTCATGCCGTGCCCCTGTTTTTCGGGGGTACGGCATTTTTTATGGACTTTTGTTGAATTTTCTGTTATACTGGGTATCAATGCGGAAGCCTGCCGGAAAGTCCCCCGTTTGACTCCGGCCCACAGGCCGCGCCTTTCACCGCGTGCCCCGGCTGCCGCTTTTTCCTTTTTGATACCTTGCGGAGGTGCCTTCGTTATGGCGGAAACCTACAAACAATCCTTCAAACAGCACTACACGGATAATGTGGAACTGTCCATCTTCAACTGCGGACTGCAGTCCTGTGCGCCCTCTCATGCCTGGGGCCCCGGTGTGCGGGACCATTACCTGATCCACCTGGTGGTGAGCGGCCACGGTCAGTACACCATGAACGGCCGCAGCTTCACTCTGGGCCCCGGGGACCTGTTTCTGGTCAAGCCCAACCAGCTGGTGAGCTACTGCGCCGACGCAAACGACCCCTGGGAATACTACTGGGTGGGCTTCAACGGCGCTTTCGCCAACAAGCTGGTGCAGCAGACCCCCTTCACCGATCAATCCCCCGTGTATCACTGCGGAGAGTCGGAATCCCTGAAGCAGGCGCTGCGCTCCATCTACGATTGCCGCGGCCCGGAATCCCACCACGAAGCTGCCATGGTGGGCCATTTGTATCTGTTTTTGTCCTGCCTGATGAAGCAGGCCCACGAGTGCGATCCCCGGGTGAGCAACACCAGCTCCCAGTATGTGCACGGAGCCATCAAGTACATTCAGTTCAACTATTCCCACGACATCAGCATTGACGACATTGCCAAGGCGGTGGGCGTGAGCCGCAGCCACCTGTACCGGGTGTTCATGAGCAATGTGGGCCAGAGTCCCATCGACTACCTGACCAACTACCGCATCGGCGAGGCCTGCAATCTTCTGCGGGATTCCAAGCTTTCCATCGCCGAGATCGCCGTTTCCGTGGGCTTTTTCGATCAGTTCTATTTCTCCCGGGTCTTTAAAAAGACCAAGGGCGTACCGCCCAGCCGCTATCTGAGCAGCATCGAAAAGCCTTGACCCATTCAGGAGACCTGCCAATGAAACGAATCGCGCTTATCCTTGCCAAGCTGTTTGCCGTCTGCGCCGCTCTGGGGCTGTGCGTCGTGCTGTATCTGTTCAGCGTGGGTTACTTTGACCCTCAGCCCGCCATCGGCTACCTGCACTCGCCCAAGGAGCTGCCCTATGTGGATCTGGACGCACTGGAGGACCGCTTTGAAGAAAACGGAGTCCGGTTTCTTTTGGGGGATGAATCCGCCGGCTACGAGCCCGCTGCCCGGGAGCTGATCGAGCAGGGCGCGCAGGTACTGATCGTGAGCGAGGACGAGGACATTCTGGACCCGGCGCTTCTGCGCCTTGCCCGCCGCCACAGCGTACCGCTGGTGGTGGTCGGCCGCAGCCCTCAGCTGCAGGAGATGGAGGATTACGACAAGCTGTGGTATGTGGGCAGCAATCCCGCGCTGGGCGGCGAGCTGCTGGGCGAGGAGATGGCCATGGGCTTCCGTGACGGCGCCATTGCGGACGCAAACGGCGACCTGCTGCTGCAATACAGCCTTTATCTGAGCGACATCGGTCCCTATCACCAGGCGCTGAGCTACTATGCCCTGCAGGAATGCGAGCATTACGGGGTATATTCCAATCTTCTGGAATACCTGGACGAGAACGACGATCCCCTGCCCTTCACCGCCGAGGCTCTGGCCGGGCAGCAAAAGCCGGAACTGCTTTTGTGCACCACCGCCGGGGATGCCCGGTTCCTGTATGATCTTGCCGGGCAGCTGGGCTGGCTGGAGGGCGACGCGCCGGTGCGCATCGCCGCCGTGGCCGAGAATCCCGAGCTGGCCCAGGCGCTGGTGGACGACGGCGTTGCCGTAGCCGCCTCTTACTACGACATTGACCAGATCACCCAGGTGGCCGGACAACTGGCGCTGAATGCGCTGAACAGTCAGTTCGCGGGCCAGGGCCTGGAGCTGCAGCCCGACGAGACCGGCCGGTTCTTCATCCCCTTCGGCCTGGTCACCACCATTGAAGACGAATAAAAAGGAGCGTTTTTGTGCCCATTCACAAGAATTCCATCATCCCATTGACCATCGAGAGCCTTTCCAGCGACGGCAGCGGCGTGGCTCATTACGAGGGCAAGGCGGTGTTTGTGCCCGCCACCGCCCCCGGCGACGTGCTGAATGCCCGCATCGTGAAGGACATGGGCCGTTATTCTTTCGCCATCGTGGAGGAAATGCTGCAGCCCTCCCCCGCCCACATTGAGCCGGACTGCCCGGTCTGCAAGCCCTGCGGCGGCTGCTGCTTCCGCCATCTGAACTACGAAACCGAGGCCCGGGCAAAGCAGAGCTTTGTGGAGGATGCCTTCCGGCGCATCGGCGGGCTGGACACCCCGGTACTGCCCATTTTGCCCTCTCCGCTGGAGGAGCGGTACCGCAACAAGGTTCAGTTTCCGGTGGGGCTGGACGCAGACGGCCACGTGATCGCGAGCTTTTACGCAGGCCGCACCCACCGCATTGTCCCCTGTGCCGACTGCAAATTGCAGCCCGCAGAGCTGAATCAAATTGCCGCCTTTGTATGCGAGTTCATGGAAGCTCACGGCATTGCCCCCTATCAGGAGGAGAAGCACACCGGCCTTGTGCGCCACATTTTCCTGCGCAAGGGCTGGCACAGCGGCGAGATTCTAGTCTGCCTGGTGGTCAACGGCCGCAAGCTGCCCCATGCTCAGGAGCTGTGCGCGGCACTGACCGAGCAGTTCCCTGCCATCCGCAGCATCGTGCTGAATGTGAACCGCCAGAAAACCAACGTGATCACCGGTCTGGAGAACATTTCTCTGTACGGGCCCGGTTACATCGAAGATACCCTGTGCGGCGTGCCGGTACGGCTGGGGCCGCTCTCCTTCTATCAGGTGAACACTCCCGCCGCCGAGCAGCTGTACGGCGTGGCCCGGCAGTTTGCACAGCTGGAGCCCGGCGACACCCTGCTGGACCTCTACTGCGGCATGGGCACCATCGGGCTTTCCATGGCGGCGGACTGCAAGGAGCTGATCGGCGTGGAGATCATTCCCGAAGCGGTGGAGAGCGCCAAACTCAACGCGGCCGCCATGGGTGTGGAGAACGCCCGCTTCTTCTGTGCGGACGCGGGCAAGGCCGCCGCAAAGCTGGCGGACGAGGGCCTGCGGCCGGATGTGGTCTGCCTGGACCCGCCCCGCAAGGGCTGTGACGAGGCGACCCTGAACGCGGTAATCGCCATGGGGCCCCGGCGCATTGTAATGGTGAGCTGCAACCCGGCCACCGCCGCCCGGGACTGCCGGTATCTGGCCGACCGGGGCTACCGCCCGCTGCGGGCGCAGCCCGCGGACCTGTTCCCCCGCACGAAACATTGTGAGTGCGTGATCGAGCTGGTCAGGGAAAACTGATTTTTCCAACAGTAATACGAAACAAAAAGGCACGCAGCCCTTCAACCGGCTGCGTGCCTTTTTCTGTTTGCTCTGCGGCTTATTCGATGCCGGTCACTTCGTAGCCCGCCTCGGTCACGGCGGCGGCCAGGGTCTCGTTGGGCACATCGGCGCTCAGGGTCACCCGGGCGCACTTGCCTTCCAGGTCCGCCACGGCCTGAACGCCCTCGATGGCATTCAGAGCCTTTTCCACGTGGGCGGTGCAGTGGTTGCACATCATGCCCTCAATGTGAATCGTCTTTTCCATGTGTAAAACTCCTTTCGGCGGCTGTGCCGCGGGAATATGAGGGGTTGCCTCCTCACTGGGCAGGGCGGCGGATTCCGCCCGGCTTGCTTTGAAGAAGTTGAGCCGCAGCGCGTTGGATACTACGCACACGCTGGAAAGGCTCATGGCGGCGGCCCCGATCATGGGGTTCAGCACCAGACCAAGGCCATAGAACACACCGGCCGCCACCGGAATGCCGATGCTGTTGTAGAAGAAGGCCCAGAACAGGTTCTCCCGAATGGTGCGGATGGTGGCCCGGGACAGCCGCAGCGCGTTCACCAGGTCCCACAGGTCGCTCTTCATCAGCACCACATCGGCGCTGTCGATGGCCACGTCGGTGCCCGCACCGATGGCGATGCCCACATCCGCCCGGGCAAGGGCCGGGGCGTCGTTCACACCGTCGCCCACCATGGCCACCCGGCGGCCCTGGGCCTGCAGTGCGCGCACTTGGGCTTCCTTGTCCTGGGGCAGCACCTCGGCCACCACCTGCTCGATGCCCAGGCGGCTCTGGATGGCCGCGGCCGTGCGGGCATTGTCGCCGGTGAGCATGACCACGCTCAGGCCCATGGCCTTCAGTTGGCGGATGGCCGCCGCGCTGGTGGGCTTGATGGGGTCTGCCGCCGCCACGATGCCCAACAGCCGTTTGCCGCTGGCAAAGAACAGCGGGGTCTTGCCCTGCCGGGCCAGCTCCTCGGCCCGATTTTCCGCATCGCCCATCTCCACGCCGGATTCCTGCATCAGCCGGGCATTGCCCGCCAGATACTCCACGCCGCCCAGGGTAGCCCGCAGGCCTCGGCCGGGCAGCGCCTCAAACCGTTCCGGGCTGGGCAGCTCGGCACCCTCCGCCGCACTCAGAATCGCCTCGGCCAGCGGGTGCTCACTGGGCTTTTCCAGACTGGCGGCAAGGCCCAGCAGCTCGCCCTCGCTCTGGCCCGCCAGCGGGATGAGGTCAGTCAGCACAGGCTTGCCTGCGGTGATGGTGCCGGTCTTGTCCAGCACCACGGTATCGATCTTGTGGGCGTTTTCCAGCGCCTCGGCATTCTTATAAAGGATGTTCAGCCGGGCACCCTTGCCGGTGCCCACCATGATGGCCACCGGAGTGGCCAGGCCCAGTGCACAAGGGCAGCTGATGACCAGCACCGAAATGGCCCGGGCCAGCGCGAACTCCAGCCCCTGGCCCAGCAGCATCCAAACCACAAAGGCCAGCAGTGCGATGCCCATGACCACCGGCACGAAGACGCCGCTGACCCGGTCGGCCAGCTTGGCAATGGGGGCCTTGGTGGCAGCGGCATCCTGTACCAGGGCAATGATCTGGGCAAGGGTGGTATCCTCGCCCACCTTTTGGGCCTGGAAGGTAAAGCTGCCCGCCTTGTTCAGCGAAGCAGCGATGACCTTGTCGCCGGGGCCTTTTTCCACCGGGATACTCTCGCCGGTGACGGCGGCCTCGTCCACGCTGGACAGGCCCGCAAGCACCACGCCATCCACCGGGATGCGCATGCCGGGCTTGATGACCACGGTATCGCCCACAGCCACCTCAACTGCCGGGATCTCCACCTCCTGCCCCTGCCGCAGCACCAGCGCGGTCTTGGGGGCAAGGTCCATCAGCGCCCGGATGGAGGCGCTGGTGCGCCCCTTGGCCCGCGCTTCCAGATATTTGCCCAGGGTAATCAGGGTCAGAATGGTTCCGGCGGACTCAAAGTACAGATCCATCCGGTAACGGTCCACCAGAGCCAGATCGCCGCTGCCCAGACCCCAGCCGATGCGGTACAGGGCGAACACGCCGTAGATCACCGCCGCGCCACTGCCCAGGGCGATCAGGCTGTCCATGTTGGGCGAGCGATGCCAAAGACTTTTCAGACCAACCTGGAAAAACTTGCGGTTCAGATAGAGAATGGGCAGCACCAGCAGCAGCTGGGTCAGCGCAAAGGGCACCGCACCCGCCTGCCCGTGCATCCAGGCAGGCAGCGGCATTCCCATCATGTGCCCCATGGACACGTACATCAGCGGCACCAGGAACACCAGCGAGGCGATGAGCCGGTGCTTCATCCCGGCCAGCTCGGCGGCCACCGGGTCTTCGTCATCGGCCTGCTGCCCGGCCGTTTTTGCAGCCGCCGGGGCATTGGCCGGGCTTGCGCCGTAGCCTGCCTGCTCCACCGCCTTGCAGATGCCCGCGGCATCCAGTGCATTCTCGTCGTATTCCACTTGCATGGAATTGGCCAGCAGGTTCACCTGGGCGCTTTTCACGCCGGGCAGCTTGTTCACCGCCCGTTCCACCGCCGCCGAGCAGGCCGCACAGCTCATGCCGGTCACGTTGTATTTTTCCTTCACGGGTCTTCCCCCCACTTCCTAGAATTGATTCCGATTCTATTATAGCGCCTTCCTCGCTTCTTATACAATGGAGGTGCAGTTTGAATCAGGTTCTGTTTTTTCAACTCCGGTTCCAGCTGCGCAGGAACTTTCCTCCGCGCGGGCAGCATGCACCGCCTGTTCCAGCCGCTCCACCTCCCGACGCCAGGCCGGGCTTTCGGTGAGCTGGGGCGGCAGATTCGCTTCGCTGAGCATCTGTAAAGCGTTCTGCATCAAAAAGGCTCTGCTCACTTCGCCGCCGCGGGACGGACAGCTGCCGCCGCAGTCACCCTCCGGGGCTCGAATCGTATCTGCTACAAACCGCTCAGTCTCTCGCTGAGCCTCCGACCACCGGCCAAGGCCCGCGTACAGCTCCACCCGGCGCAGCGAGGCCACCCGCCCGATCCCCTGCCCACCTTCCGGGTTCGGGAACTGCTCGATCAGCCGGTCGATCCGGTCCAACAGCTCCAGCTGCTTTTGCCTGTCGCCCCGCTGTTTGGCAATATTCGCAAGCCCCAGCAGGCTGAGCTGAGCGTTGTGCAGATGAACGGACAGATTCGCCGTTTCCAGCTGTTCGGCCTCGTCCAGCTTGCCCTGCCGCAGCAGGATGGACGCCCGCATATTCTGGGCGTCCTGATTGCAGCCGGGCAGCCGGTCCAGCGTGGCCATGGCATCGTCCAGCCGGTCCTCCAGCACATACAGCCCCGCCAGCGACAAAAGCGCCGCCCGCTGGCTTTCTTCATCGGTGAGCGCACAGGCCCGCTCCATCAGCTGGATGGCCCGGCGTAGCTGCCTGCTGGCCTGCTCCTCCTGGCCGCTCACCGCCAGATATTTGGCATACAGCCCGCCGCAGCGAAACGCCAGATACAGATCGCCGGGATATTCCCGCAGCCGCCCCTCGCAGAAGTCCCAGGCCTTCTGCCACCGGCCCACCTGAAACATACACTCGGCTGTCTCGCCCAGTGTGTCCACCTCCTGCTCGGTGAGCTGAGGCTTGAAGTCCAGCAGCTCGTCCGGGGTGCAGTCCAGCGCGCGGGCCAGCGGACAGAGCAAAGCCACATCGGGCAAGGCGCTGGCGGTCTCCCATTTGCTTACCGCTGCGCTGCTCACTCCCACCAGTTGTGCCAGCTGCTCCTGGGTCATGCCTTTGGCGCGGCGTTTTGCCTGGATCACCTTTCCCATGTTCTGTTCCATCGTCTCTTCCCCTTTCCCGGCACCCGGCCGACGTCATTGTCTTGTTCTGATTTTATGCTACCATGGTTTTGGCTCCGGCACAATGGAGCCGTTTTCCGAACAGCAGTTGAAAAACAGGAGTACTATTCCAGATTCTCGCCAAAAATGCGTACAGAAAAGGCACAGGGCAAATCCCCTGTGCCTTTTGACTGTTTGATATAACCGCTGTGTGCGGAACAATTATACGTCCTGCAGCTCGTTCCGGCTGGCAGCCTTCAGATAGGCATTGATGAAGCCGTCCAGATCGCCGTCCATCACAGCCTGCACGTTGCCGCTCTCGTAACCGGTGCGGTGGTCCTTGACCATGGTGTAGGGCATGAACACGTAGCTGCGGATCTGATGGCCCCAGGCGATCTCCTTCTGAACGCCCTTGATGTCGCTGATCTTATCCAGGTGCTCCTGCTCCTTGATCTGATACAGCTTGGAAGCCAGCATCTTCATTGCAGTATCGCGGTTCTGGAACTGGCTGCGTTCGGTCTGGCAGCTCACCACGATGCCGGTGGGCTTATGGATCAGACGAACCGCAGAAGAGGTCTTGTTGATGTGCTGACCGCCGGCGCCGGAGGAACGGAACACCTGCATCTCAATGTCCTCGGGGCGGATATCCACCTGGATGCTGTCGTCCATCTCAGGCATTACCTCCAGGGAGGCAAAGCTGGTCTGACGGCGGCTCTGGCTGTCGAAGGGGGACACGCGCACCAGGCGATGCACGCCGTTCTCACTCTTCAGCATACCGTAGGCGTTGGCGCCCTCCACCAGGATGGAAGCGCTCTTCAGGCCGGCCTCGTCGCCGTCCTGGTAGTCCAGGGTGGAAACCTTGTAGCCGTGGGCCACGCCCCAGCGGTTGTACATACGGAACAGCATGTCGGCCCAGTCCTGCGCCTCGGTGCCGCCGGTGCCCGCATGGAAGGTGAGGATGGCGTTGTTCTTGTCGTACTCGCCGCTGAGCAGGGTGATCATCTGCAGCTCGTCCACTGCATGGGCCACCGCCTCCACGGCGCTCTCGGCCTCGGGAATCAGGTCCGGATCGTTTTCTTCCTCGCACAGCAGCAGCATGGTCTCGGCATCGTCGTACAGGCTCTTCAGCTTGGTGTAGCGCTCCAGCTTGCCCTTCAGAGAGCTCATCTCGGCAAATACCTTCTGGCTGGCCTCGGTGTCATCGTAAAAGCCGGGCATGGTCATTTTATGCTCCAGCTCGGCCACCCGCTTCTCGCTGGCGGCAATGGCCAGGGCGTCGCCCAGCTCGTCCACCGCGCTCTTGTGGCCGCCCATCTGCATTTTCAGTTCGTCGATCGTGATCATATGGGAAAACCTTTCTGTTATAAAATATACATGAATACAAAATTATACAGCTATCAGTATACCGAAAAATCCTGCCAAAAGCAAGGGGGAAGCCGCTTCGCCTGCGGGATTTTTGTTTTGCATTTTCCAGCGATTTGCGCTAAAATGTGTTTACATGTATTTTTCCCCATCTGGGAGGTTTATTGATATGTCTAACTACATCGGCTGCAAGTGCCCTGTGTGCCAGCAGCCCTTCACGGAAACCGACGATATTGTGGTCTGCCCTGAGTGCGGCGCCCCTTACCATCGGGCCTGCTACCAGAAACAGGGCGGCTGTGTGTACGCTGCCAAGCACGGCACCGGCTTTGAGTGGAAGCCTGACCCCGCTGCCAGCCAGGCGGCAGAGGCGGGCCGGGCGGATTCCGCCCGCTATTCCGACCCGCAGCTGTCCTGCCCGGTATGCGGCGCGCCCAACCCGGCCACCGGCCTGTTCTGCGAGAACTGCGGCGCACCCCTGCGCGGCATGCCGGACCGGCGCGGCCAGGCCACGGGCCAGACTCCCCCGCCCTATGGCGGCTTCGGCGGCGGGCAGGTTCCGCCCCAGTACGGCCCGGGCTCCGGCCAGCAGGACCCCTTCGCTGCCAATGAGCCGAACTACTCCAATCCTTTTGGTGCATTTCAGGCAAACTTCATCCCCGGCGGCCTGCGTGTGGACCCGGAAGAGGAGCTGGAGGGCGTAAAGGCCCGCCATTGGGCAGCCTATCTGGGCAAAAATGCCGCCTACTATCTGGCCAACTTCAAGGCCATGCAGGCAACCGGACGCAAGATCTCGGCCTCGTTTGCCGCCTTCTTCTTTGGCCCCTTTTACTTCTTCTACCGCAAGATGTGGACCGAAGGCCTGTTGCTGCTGGCTATCAATGCAGTGCTGCGCATCCCCGTGGTGCTTCAGCTCATGGTCTACTCGGGCCATCCCATGGCGGCGGCCATTCCTGAGCAGCCGCTGAACATTCTGCTGGCGGTGTCCAGCACATTGAACATCCTGCTCATGTTCCTGCAGGGCATGTTCGCACTCTGGCTTTACCGCAGGCGTGGTGCGGCAAACATCCGCCGGATTCTGGAAAATTCCCAGAACGCTGACCCCACTGCCGCTCTGATCAAGGCGGGCGGCGTGAGTGTGGCGGGCGCTGTGATCAGCGTGGCGGTCTGCATGGCGCTCATCTACGCCATCTCCATGTTTGCGCTGTGGCCGGTCTTGATCACTATGATGTAACCCCATTCCTACAAACGATCCCCGGCCAAGCTGGATACAGTCTTCGCTGGGGATCTTCTTTTATACATAATTATATATAACAGCAAAGCGCCCGTTCCGAAAAAATGCGGAACGGGCGCTTTGTCCTTGCTTTTGGGGGTGTCTATCCTTCCATCCGGTCAATAACCGGAATCAGGCGGCAGTGGTCTCGCTGTTTTTGCGGGCGGCAGCATAGGCGCGCAGCGAGTTGATCACGATGGTCAGGCCAAGCGCGATGAGCAGCACCGCCAGAATCAGCTGCAGGCCCTCCACCAGGAAGGCGGCGCTGCCTGCCTGGTAGGCCTTGATCAGGGCGATCAGGCGCTGCACCAGAGCGGTGAAGGTAACGCAGAGCATGATGACCAGCGGCGGGAACAGCATCTTGTTGCTGCGGCCGGTAACCTTCAGGAACACGCACAGAGTGACCAGCACCAGTGCGCTGAGCAGCTGGTTGGCAGAGCCAAACAGGGGCCAGATGTTGGAATAGCCGATGCGGGTGAGCACAAAACCGCCCGCCAGAGTGATGATGGTGGCAAAGTAGGTGTTGCACAGCAGCTTGCGCCAGCCCTCTGCCTTGCTCATATCATCCAGGCTGAACAGCTCCTGGAAGCTCATGCGGCCGATGCGGGCCACCGCGTCCAGGCTGGTCAGCGCCAGAGCGGACACACACATGGTCATGAAACACTGGGCCACATAGACAGGCACACCGAACATCTGGAAGAAACCGGCCACGCCGTTGCTGAACACCTGGAAGGGCGTACCGGCTGCGGGGGTACCGTCCGCCGCGGCAGCTGCACCGGCCACGCACAGGGCCAGCACCGCCAGCAGGCTTTCCAGCACCATGGCGCCGTAGCCTACTTTGAGCATGTCCTTCTCATTGCTCACGGTCTTGGAGGAGGTACCGGAGGATACCAGACTGTGGAAGCCTGACACCGCACCGCAGGCCACGGTAACAAACAGGATCGGGAACAAGGTTCCCAGGCTTTCATTGTTGAAACCGGTGTAAACCGGCAGGTTCATGGTGGGATGTGCCACCAGCAGACCCAGCACCGCACCGGCGATCATGCCGATGAACATAAAGGTGGTCATATAGTCGCGGGGCTGTTTCAGCAGCCACATGGGCAGCACCGCCGCGAAGAAAATGTAGATAAAGGTAATGTAGACCCAGGCTTCCTTGCCTGCGATCAGAGGCATGGCCATGCCCAGAGCCAGAGCAGCCACGGTGCAAACCAGGCCCACAGCGCCTTCCTTCCAACCGGTGAAGACGAACTTTTTCTGCAGCAGGCCGAAGACCATGGCAAACACAATGAACAGCAGGCTGATGGTACCGGCGGCACCGTTCACCTGAGCAGCTTCGGCCAGAACGCCGGGCTCCGTATAGGCGTTAAAGGTACCGGCCACCATGTCCGCAAAGGCGGCAATGACCAACAGGGTGAACAGCCAGCAGAACAGCAGGAACAGCTTGCGGCCCAGCTTACCGATGTATTTCTCGATCAGAAGGCCCATGGAGCGGCCCTCATTCTTCACACTGGCATACAGTGCGCCGAAGTCGGTGACTGCGCCAAAGAAAATGCCGCCCAGCAGAATCCACAGCAGCACCGGCAGCCAGCCGAAAGCCGCCGCCTGGATGGCGCCGGTGACCGGGCCTGCACCCGCAATGGAGGAAAATTGGTGGCTGAACACGGTCCAGCCATCGGTGGGCACATAGTCTTTGCCGTCCTTATGGCGCACGGCGGGCGTCTCGGCCTTGGGGTCGATGCCCCAGGTCTTGGCCAGCCAGCGGCCGTAGAGGGCATAGGCGCACACCAGGCACACCGCAGCGATCAGCACGATGACAAGCGTATTCATGATTCGTTTTCTCCCCTTCTATGAAGTGTCTGCCCACGGCACGTCCGCCCGCATTCGCACGTTGCCGTGGTAGTGATTTCTAAGTTTATCCAGTTAAAGCAAGAATGTCAACAGAGTTTACCATTTTTTGGAGAAACGCCATGAGTTTTGCCCTAGCGGGCTTTGTTCGTTGTCCATTTTGACAATATATTTTGTCTGTATTTTCAACATTTTGCGTCTGCATTACCCGCAAATATGAAAAAGGAGCCGGAAAAATGTTTCCCGGCTCCCGTTTTCTTTGCACAGTGTGCAGGCTATTGCTGCAAAAATTTTTTCAGTCCCTTTCCCGCCAGCCAGCTGCCCGGCACAAGCAGCAGCGGCACCCCCAAAAGAGCAAACAAAAACAGCACATTCTCCCATGCGATCGCCTGCCCGCTGCAGGCAAGACCGATCAATGCCCAGTAAATCTTCCAGAGCAGCAGAAAACTTGCCGCATAAAGCAGCGCCATGAGTTTTCGTTCATTCACCTTCATTTGCACCGGCCTCCCCTTTTCTTTTGGTCAGTTTTATTGTATCATAAAATGCAGACTCATTGTATCGGGCCGGAGCGCAAAAAAGCTGATATTTTTTCAAAAAACAGCTTGACACTGACGTTCTATGTTTGATATAATGAGTTGCTGCCTTGCGAAGGGCAGTGATCCTTGCCCGGTTTTGCCGGGCCATAAGTCCAAAAGGAGGTGCACAGAAATGGCAAAGTATGAGACCATGCTGGTTACCAGCGCTGCTCTCGATGAGGAGGCTTCCACCGCTCTGGTTGGCAAGTTCAAGAGCCTGATCGAGGCCAATGGTACCATCGATTCTGTTGACGATTGGGGCAAGCGCCGTCTGGCTTATCCCATCAACGACGAGGAAGAAGGCGTCTACACCGTGATTAAGTTCACCAGCGAGCCCTCTTTCCCCGCCGAGCTGGATCGCGTTTACAAGATCACCGACGGCGTACTGCGTACGATGATCGTGGCCGAGGCTGAATAAGGAGGCATTTTTCAATGCTGAACGTTGTAGCTTTGATGGGCCGGCTCGTGGCCGACCCTGAACTGCGCCACACCCCCCAGGGCGTTAGCGTGACCACCTTTACCATCGCCGTGGACCGCAGCTTTGTGCGGCAGGGCGAGCAGCGTCAGGCTGATTTCATTGATATCGTTGCCTGGCGTTCCACCGCTGAGTTCGTTTGCAAGTATTTCCAGAAGGGCTCCCTGATCGCCGTTGACGGCAGCATTCAGACCCGGAGCTATCAGGATAAGAACGGCAACAACCGCAAGGCGTTTGAGATCGTTGCGAACAACGTGAACTTCGCCGGCGGCAAGGGCGGCAGCGGAAACGGTAATGGCGGTGCTTACAGCAGCGCCCGCCCGGAATACACTCGCGAGGCTCCCATGGAGGCAGCCCCCACTTACTCCGCCGGCAGCAATGATGATTTTGCTGTGATCGACGAAGGCGAGGATCTTCCGTTCTAACATGAATCGATTCTAACAGGAGGTAACAAGCCATGGCTTTTGAGAGAACCGAAGGCCGTCCCCAGCGCCCCATGCGCCGCGGCCGTAAGAAGGTTTGCAGCTTTTGCGTAGACCGTGTTGAGCACATCGATTACAAGGATGTTGCTCGCCTGCGCAAGTACGTCAGCGAGCGTGCGAAGATCATTCCCCGCCGCGTGACCGGTACCTGCGCGTTCCATCAGCGTGAACTGACCGTCGCCATCAAGCGCGCCCGTCACGTTGCTCTGATGCCCTACGTGAGCGACTAATCGTTGCACCGATCCCCTGCCCTTTCGGGCGGGGGATTTTTTGTTCTTATCTTCTTCTCAACAACAAACCGCCGGCAGAGTATTCCAAAGGGAACGCTCTGTCGGCGGTTTGTGTTTTTTGTTCTTATCCAGCGGGAACCGTACTGGGAGAAGGTTCCGGACTGGGCGACGGGGTGGGACTGGGGGTGGGCGCGGGAGTAGGCTCCGGCGTCGGGTCCGGTACCAGCGGGATATCCCGCTCCTTCGCAATATAAACGTTTACCGTGACCTTGCCCACATCGATCATGGTCCCCTCTTCTATATCGGTATACGCCACGCAGCCGCTGGCATATTCGCCATTGTTGTCGATCATCGAGAAACTGGCTTTGATGTGCTTTTTCTCCAGCTCCTGCTGTGCGGCATCCTGGGGCCATCCATCAATGTTCGGCATCTCCACCATCTCCGGTCCCAGGCTCACCACCACTTCAATCAGCGGGCGTTCCTGATCGGTCTCGGTCCCTGCCTGCGGCGACTGCTCCAGAATAATCCCCGCTTCATGGTCCGAATCGTACTCCTGTGCCACTGCGATGAACCGGAACGCGGCGGTGTATTCCAGATTGCTCTGCACATCCTCATAGGCAAGGCCCACCACATTGGGCACCGTGAGCACCTGGGGTGTGCTCTGGCTGGCCGAGGAGGATGCCACACTGCTTGAGGAGGGCGCGGGCGCTTCCCGGCCCAGAATACTCCACATAAGCAGCAGGAACAGCACCGCAATCACCAACAGTGAACCGGTAAGCAGCGTGCGGGTGCTGATGCTGATGTGCTGTTCCCGGACGGGCACGCGCTCCGACTGGCGCTGGGGCGGGGTGATGCTGTCCGCCGCACGCTGGCTGGTGAGTGCGCCCATCAGCTCCGGCACGTTCTGGATACGGCTGCCCGGGTCCATGCGCATGGCCGCAGAAAGCACCACCGAAATGTAGCCGGGAACCTCCGGCTCCAGGGCGCGGGCAGGCTGCAGGCTGTCGGTGACACGCCGCTGGTTGGCCGGGAGCGGCGCCTGGCCGGTGAGAAGCCGGTAGAACACCGCTGCGAGGCCGTACACGTCGGTATAACGGCCCTCAAACTCGGCGGCGGAATACTGCTCGGGGGCGGAATAGCCGTCGTACAGCTGGCTTTTCAGCTCGCTGCCCGCGGTGCGCAGGCCCAGAGTGGCATAGCCGCACAGCCTGGCCTGGGCTCCGCCGGGGCTCAGGATGATGTTGTCCGGGCAGATGCCCCGGTGTACCAGTCCGGCCTTGTGCATGGCCGCCACGCCCTCCATGATGGGCTGCAGCAGAATGCGGGCCTGGGCCGGATCAAAGTTCTGGGTGTGCTCCGACAGATAACGGCTCAGGCTTTCGCCCTCCACCTGCTCCAGTACCGCATAAACGGTGTTGTTTTCCTCCACCACGTCCAGCACAGCGGCAAGGCCGGTGGCCGGTGTGATGCGCTGGATGCTGCGGTACAGATCCGCAAAATCCATGCGAGTGGTTTTGAACAGCACTTCCCTGCCCTCTTTGGGCATCACAAGGCCGCTTTCGTCCCGGCCCACACTCAGGGTCACTGGGTAGTATTCCTTCACGCTCACCCGCACGCCGCCGGTGTTTTCCACCGCTTCGTACAGAATACCCTCGCCGTCGGTGGCCTGGTGGCGGCCAATGGTGTACCTCCCCGCCAGCAGCGAGGCAAAGGGCAGGGTGCCCGGGGGATTCAGATTGTTCAGCTCTTTGCCGCAGAAGGGGCAATCCGGCCGGCCCAGGTCCACCTTGGAAAGGCAGTATGGGCAGAGAATGGTTTGACCCATGGGTCAGAGGCCTCCTTTGTTTGATGAAACGCCCCGGACATGATGGCCGCAGGGCGGATAAATTGCACAAATTTTCCCTATTTTATTTGTATGGGTTCATTATAGCATGCCCCCCGGCAAAAAGCAAACCGGCGCGGCGGCTCTGTCCTTTCAGTCTGGACCGGGCTCACCGCGGCTAATCGCTCCGCCGGGGTATAAAAAGGCCCCGGCCTTCCATTTGCGGGGAAAGCCGGGACTTTTGTTTCAGATATGAGCCGAAGGGCCGGATCAGCGATCCAGATCCTCTTCGTTCTCCAGGTTGTGCCACACGTTCTGCACGTCGTCATCGTCCTCCAGAGCGTCCAGCAGCTTGGCCATCAGCTTCTGGTTGTCCTCGTCGGTAATGGCAGAGGTGGTGGAGGGCACCATTTCCACTTCAGCGGAGATGAAGGTGTAGCCCTTGTCCTCCAGAGCCTGACGCACAGCGGAGAAGGCATCGGGATCGGTGGTCACTTCCACCACGTCGTCGCCCATGTCGAAGTCCTCGGCGCCGGCATCGAAGCAGTCCTCCATGACCTTCTCCTCGTCCAGACCCTCGCCGTCCAGCACGATCACACCCTTCTGGGTGAACAGGAAGCCCACGCAGCCCATGTTGCCCAGGTTGCCGCCGAACTTATCGAAGTAGTGGCGCAGGTTGGCAGCGGTGCGGTTGCGGTTGTCGGTCAGGGTCTCTACCATCATGGCGATGCCGCAGGGGCCGTAGCCTTCGTAGGTGATGGATTCGTAGTTGTCCTTCTCGCCGCCCTCAGCGCGCTTGATGATGCGCTGGATGTTATCGTTGGGCACGTTCAGGCTCTTGGCTTTGGCGATCAGGTCACGCAGCTTGCCGTTGCTGGCGGGGTCCGCGCCGCCCATGCGCACGGCAACGCCGATCTCGCGGCCAACCTTGGTGAACAGCTTGGCCTTCTGGCCGTCGGTCTTTTCCTTCTTGCGTTTGATGTTATTCCATTTACTATGTCCAGACATGGAAACTTCCTCCTATTTTATGCCGGGCCGCGAGCCGGACCCGAACGATGTGCGGTAACTAAATAATTTTAGCACAAAAAACCCTCTTCTGGCAAGTGCCCGGGGCTGCCCAGGCCCATTATTTCAGGTTTCGCAGGGCTTTTGGATAGTGGTTTTTCACCTTTCCCCCGCTCACCTTGCCTGCACCCAGGGAAAAGCCGTCCACCAGCACGCAGCACCAGCCGTTTTCCGCGGTGCGAGCCTCGATCTCCTCACCCCGCAGCCAGGCGGCGGTGCGCTCATCGTCCAGGGTCAGCCGCTCCTGGTTGGTGCATGTGTGGCCGAAGGCCGTGAACAGATGGTGCGCGGGAACGAACCGGTTCTTCTGCACGGTACCAGCCGCCACGCCGCAGCGCATCACCCGCAGCTTATGGGGCGGCAGCGGAGTCTCGGGCGGCAGGAGCAGCAGCTCGCCCGCCTTGAGCAGCGGCCGGTCCGCCAGCGACGGAAAATACTTCCCGGCAAACTCCAGCCATTCCTTGCATGGCTTGGCGGGCTTTTCCGGCTTGAAGGGGCGGGCATCTTCGCCCTCGGACGCCTTCACCAGCTTTGCCATGAAATGCCCCTCGCCGCCCTGGAAGGGCCAGATGCGCCGCACCAGGTTCACATCAAAGGGATGCTCGCCGCAGCGGTTGGCCTCGCCGGGGCTGCCGAAGGCCGCGCCGGTATCCACCAGCGTGAACTCGGGATGGCGGGCAAGAAAATCCCCGATCTGGCCCTCGTCTTCCTCGGGCGCAAAGGTGCAGGTGGAATACACCAGCACCCCGCCGGGAGCCAGCAGAGTGGCGGCATTGTCCAGAATCTCCCGGCCAATGGCGGCACACTGGCGCACCAGGCCCTCGTTGTGCTGGGTCAGCGCCTGGGGCTCCTTGCGGAACATGCCCTCGCCGGAGCAGGGCGCGTCCACCAGGATGCGGTCGAAAAAGGCCGGAAAAGCCTTGGCCAGGGCATTGGTATCGCTGTTCAGCACCACCGCGTTGGCCACGCCCATCCGCTCCAGGTTGGAGCGCAGGATCTCGGCCCGGCCTGCATTGTACTCGTTGCTTACCAAAAGGCCCTGGCCCTGCAGGGCCGCCGCCAGCTGGCTGCTCTTGCCGCCGGGTGCGGCGCACATATCCAGCACCTTCATGCCCGGTTGCACGTCCAGCAGGGCCGCCGGAGCGCTTGCGGAGGGCTCCTGAGAATAGAAGGAACCTCCGTGGTGATAGGGATGGCGGCCGGGCTTGAAGTCCGGCTCCTCCACCACGAAGCCCTCGGCGCAGAAGGGAGAGGGACGCAGCGCCAGTCCCGCCAGACGGACAAATTCCTCCGGCGTGCAGCGCAGCCGGTTCACGGTCACGCCCCGGGCCGCCTCCTCGCTGGGGGCCGCGTAGTATTCCGCGTAGCGCTCGCCCAGCAGGGCCCGCTCCCGCTCTTCAAAATATTTTGCCTGCAATGCCATACCACCTTTGTATAATGGGTCTTGTTTGGGGTTACACTAGGAGCGAAGAGGCACGGCGGACAAGATCATACGCCGGGCAAACGCCCCCGCCCCCTCTTCGGATTCGGAAAGGAGATCACAAACCATGGAAAACCGCAACGCGAAAAACAGCATGAACAGCCGCAGCGCTAAGAACAGCGCCAAGAACGAAAGCACCAATGCTACCAGCAGCACTTCCAAGAACAGCAAGAGCACTGGTGCTTCCAACATGAAGACCGGCAAGTAACACCGGCTTTCTCCTCGCCGGGCACACACCGGCAAACACGCTTTTCACCAATTACAGAGCGTGAAAAGGCTGAGACCCTCGGAACCAATGTTTCCTGTTCCGCCGGTCTCAGCCTTTGTTTGCGTTTTCCGGCAATACTCTGCCGCTTTTCACAGCAGAGCAACCCGGGAAATGCCGTTTATTCCGGCTTTTCCACCGCCAGCGGGTCGTAGCCCTCCCACAAGGCGTCGAACAGTTCCTGAATGCGCTGGTTCTGGCCGGTAAGATACAGCCAACCGAACAGCGCTTCGAAGCCGGTGGACGCCCGGTATTCCTGGGGAGTGGCGTGCTTGGCCACGGAGGCCTTGCTGGCGTTCTTCCCCCGGCGCAGCACCGCCTGCTCAGCCTCGGTGAGCTGGTCCTCAATGGCGGCCAGCGCCCGGTTCTGTCCCTTGGCAGATACATACTTCACACAGGCCGCGTGCAGCTTGCCGGGCACCAGACGGGTGCGTTCCACCAGCCGCTGGCGCACCAGCAGCTCGAACACACCATCGCCCACAAAGGCCAGATTCAGGGGGGACTGCTCCCGGATATCGATCTCGGGATTTGCTTCAAACAACATGGTTTTGCCTCATTTCATGCCGCGCCACGCGCGGCTCAGGTGCCTTAGAAGATATAGTCGAACTGGTATTCGCCGATCTTGATGGTGTCCTCTTCCTCTACGCCCTGGGCCACCAGATCCCGCAGGATGCCGCTCTCGTCCAGCTGGCGCTGGAAGTACTGCAGGCTCTCGTAGTCGTCCACGTCGCTGCCCGCCAGGATGCGCTCCAGCCAGGGAGCGGTGATGGTGAACTCGTGGTCGGCGGTCTTCTCGATGGTGTAGGTGCGCTCGTTGGGATTAACAGCGTAGGGCACGAAGTCCGGCTCGAACACCTGCACCGGGGGCAGCTGCTGCAGCCGGTCCCACACGATGCCGGGCAGGTTCTTCAGGCCCTGGTTGGTGGCGGCGGAGATGGGCATGAAGGTCAGGCCCTTGCCCTCCACATAGGACTTGAAGCTCTCGATCTGCTCCTCGGTGGCGATGTCGCACTTGTTGCCCAGCACGATCTGGGGCCGGGTGGCCAGCTCGGGGCTGAAGCTCTGCAGCTCGGTGTTGATCTTCTCGAAGTCCTCCACCGGGTCGCGGCCCTCGCAGCCGGAAACGTCCACCACATGCAGCAGCAGGCGGCAGCGCTCCACGTGGCGCAGGAAGTCATGGCCCAGGCCGATGCCCTCGCTGGCGCCCTCGATCAGACCGGGGATGTCGGCGGCCACAAAGCTCTGCTCGGGGCCCACCTTGACCACGCCCAGCACCGGGCTCAGGGTGGTGAAATGATAGTTGGCGATCTTGGGCTTGGCCGCGCTGATCACGCTGATCAGGGTGGACTTGCCCACGTTGGGGAAGCCGATCAGGCCCACGTCGGCAATCAGCTTCAGCTCCAGACGCACCTCATACTCCTCGCCGGGCAGACCGGGCTTGGCGAACTTGGGGATCTGACGGGTGGGGCTGGCGAAATGGGTGTTGCCCCAGCCGCCCTTGCCGCCCTTGGCCACGATCACCGGCTCATCGCCGGAGATATCCGCCATCAGCAGGCCGCTGGCGGCGTCGCGGATGAGGGTGCCGCGAGGCACCTTGATGACCAGGTCCGGGGCATTTTTGCCGGTGCAGCGCGAGCCGCTGCCGTTCTCGCCGGGCTGGGCGGCATACTTGCGCTTATAGCGAAAATCCATCAGGGTGGACAGATTGTCGTCGGCCACGAAGACCACGTTACCGCCACGGCCGCCGTCGCCGCCGTCCGGGCCGCCGGCCGCTACGAACTTTTCCCGATGGAAGCTCACAGCACCGTCGCCGCCTTTGCCTGCTTTGATGGTGATCTTCGCCACGTCTACAAACATCGACATTGTTTTTCTCCTTTTCTGATAATGGGAAATGGGGATGGAGCGGGCGGCATCTTTGCTGCACTGCCCTGCCGAGGGCAACACCGCATAATTCACGCCTTGCGGCTCAGGCGGCGTATCACGCCAAAATTTTCCGTGCTATTTTCCAAAAATGCTCGCCAATCCACCAAGGATTGGCTGTGCTTTTTGGTTCATATCACAAAAAATTTTCTGGCGCGCTCCACCACCTGGAATTATGCGGTATTACCCTAACAGTATGCCCCGTTACAACAAAAAGCCAGGCCCAATCAACAGGCCTGGCTTTTGAAAGATCTTACTGCTTAACGCTGACCTTCTTGCGGTCACGGCCCACGCGCTCGAAGCTTACGCGGCCGTCCACCAGAGCGAACAGGGTATCGTCGCTGCCGCGGCCCACGTTCTCACCGGGATGGATGTGGGTACCACGCTGACGAACCAGGATGTTGCCGGCCAGAACGAACTGACCGTCGGCGCGCTTAACGCCCAGACGCTTGGACTCAGAGTCACGACCGTTCTTAGTAGAACCTACGCCTTTCTTATGTGCCATAGTAGTTTACACCTCCGTTATTAGCCCTTGATGGCAGTGATCTCGACCTTAGTGTAGGGCTGACGGTGGCCCATGCGGCGGGCGCTGCCCTTCTTAGGACGATAAGTGATGATGTTCAGCTTCTTGCCCTTGCCGTTCTTCACGACCTTGGCCTCGACGCTGGCGCCCTCAACAACGGGAGTGCCCACCTTAACGGAGCCCTCGTTGCCGACAGCCAGAACGGAGTCGAAGTTCACATTGGTGCCTTCAGCAACGTCCATCTTCTCTACGAAGATTACGTCGCCTTCCTGTACCCGGTACTGCTTGCCACCGGTAACAATGATAGCGTACATAGTGTTTTGCCTCTCTTATATAAGTCTCGCTGGACTAGTGGGCGGGTGATGTTGCACACCTCTTGGGTGCCCGAACCATGCGGCTATACTACTATACCACAACTTCTCGGGGATTGCAAGCCCTTTTTTGGCCTTGCAAGGCCGTTTTTTGCAGATTCAGCTCTTTTCAGCAACCGGTCTGCCGCCGGGCAGCCTGGATGGTGTTCACCAGCAGCATGGCCCGGGTCATCAGGCCCACGCCGCCGGGCACCGGTGTGATGAAGGATGCCTTGGCTTCGGCGGCGGCAAAATCCACATCGCCGCACAGCTTGCCGTTTTCATCCCGGTTGATGCCCACGTCGATGACCACCGCGCCGGGCTTGATCATATCGCCGGTGACGAACTTGGGCTTGCCGATGGCCGCCACCAGAATGTCGGCTCCGGCGCACACAGCGGCCAGATCCTCGGTTTTGGAGTGACAGATGGTAACAGTGGCATTCTCCCGCAGCAGCAGCATGGCCGCGGGCTTACCCACGATGTTGCTGCGGCCCAGCACCACCGCCTGCTTGCCCGCGATGGGCATACCGGTGCTCTTGAGCATCTCGATGCAACCCGCCGGGGTGCAGGGCAAAAAGCACTCCTCGCCGATCATCATCCGGCCCACGTTCACCGGAGAAAAGCCGTCCACATCCTTTTCGGGAGGAATGGCAGCGATCACCGCCTGCTCATCGATCTGGGCGGGCAGGGGCAGCTGCACCAGAATGCCGTGGACGCTCCGGTCCGCTGCCAGCTCCTCCAGCTGTTCCAGAAGCTGGGCCTGGGTGGTGTCGGCGGGAAGGCGAAGCATTCGACTCTCGATGCCGCACTCGCGGCAGTCAGACTCCTTGCCCCGCACATAGACGGCGCTGGCTGGGTCGTCGCCCACCAGAACCACCGCCAGGCAGGGGGTCACTCCCCCGGCCTTCAATTCCTCCACCTGACCGCTCACCCGCTGTTTGATACGGGCGGCCAGCTCCTTGCCGCTGATGATCTGCGCCATGGTTTCCTCCTCATTGCACGGGCTGTGCGCCCGGCTATACTTTATTTTTCATCCAGCCCCTGCGTGAGCGAGCTGTTGGTAGCAGCCCGTTCCTCCGGGTCCACCGGCAGCTGAGCAAAGCGGACATTTTCCTGCCGCACGCTCTCCTGCATACCGGCATCCATCTCCGCCTGTTCCAGCTTCTGGCGGATCAAAGCCTCCCAGTCGAATTCCTGCTGCTGCTTCTGCGCCGCCACGAACTCTTTGTGGGAAGCGCTGGCGGGCAGCTGCTGCCGCAGCTCCTCCAGGCTCACATTCTGGCCCAGAGCCTCCAGCTTATCCGCCCAGGCGGACTTTGCCTTCTGGAACTTCTTTTCCGAAGCAGTGCTGACCGGAATGTCCACCAGAAGCTCCTTTTTGCCGATCTTGCGGCGAATCAGCACAATGGCGATCACCGCCGCCAACACGCTGATCAGGGCGATCAGCTGGCTGACTCGCAGGGTCATGCCGGGCAGCATCAGGCTGTCGGTACGCAGGCCTTCGATCCAGAAGCGGCCCGCACCGTACCAGGCGGCGTACATCAGGGCGATCTCGCCGTTAAAGCGGCGCTTTTTCATGTAGGCCCGCAGGGCGAAGAAGCCCACCGCACACCAGATGCTCTCGTACAAGAAGGTGGGATGCACCGGCATGCTGGGGTCCACGATCACGCCGTCCTGGGCCAGAACCGTCTGCCAGCTGCTCAGATAGTTGGCCGTGGCCTGACTGTACATGCCCCAGGGCAGAGTGGTGTTGCTGCCAAAGGCCTCCTGGTTCACGAAGTTGCCCCAGCGGCCGATGGACTGACCGATCAAAAAGCCCATGGCCACCAGATCAAAGGTGGGCAGGATGGGCAGCTTGCGCCATTTGCAGGCAAGGCCGCCGAATACCGCTGCGCCGATCACGCCGCCGTAGATGGCAAGGCCGCCCTGGCGGATGTCGATCATGTCGGCAAAGCTCTCATAGGGCACCGGCGAGAAGATCACATAGTAGGCCCGGGCGCAGATCACCGCGCACACGCTGCCCACCAGCACCACGTCCACCAGGCGGTCGGCGTCGATGCCGAAATCCACCGCGTAGCGGAAGGCAAACACCAGCGCCAGCAGAAAACCGGTGGCAATGAGCACGCCGTACCAGTAAACATCCAGGCCGCCGATGGTGAAGGCCACCCGGTTGATGTTGAATTCCAGCCCCAGACCGGGGAATTGCACCAGATTCGTCATGCGTTCTCCTCCTGCTTGGGCCAGATGATCACGGTGGAAGACCGTTCCGGGCGCAGCATGGTCTGCAGCGCCTCGTCCACCTCCTGGCGGGTCACGCTGGCCAGCGCCTCGATCTCCTCGGTCAGGCTGCGCTTGCGGAAGAAGCTGCCCGCCAGCGCGGTGGCGCTGTCCTCAATGTTTTCCAGATCCTGCAGCATCTCGCCGTAGGACTGATTCTTGCACAGGGTGAACAATTCCTCATCCACGCCCTCCTTGCGCAGCCGCTCGATCTCGTCCAGCAGCAGGCCGCGCACCTTTTCCGGCTGGTCGGTCTCGCCGGTGAACAAAAAGCAGCAGCAGCCATCCAGCACAAGGAACTCGCCGCCAAAGCCCGGGTTCACCAGGCCCTGGTCGTACAGGCTGCGGTAAAAATCGGTCATGCCGCCGCACACCAGTTCGGTGAGCATGTCGCAGATGATCTCGGCCTTGGCGCCCTCCACCGGTGCTTCCTTGAAGCCAACACCCAGGCAGGGCTTGGCCAGCTGCATGGAGAACTCCAGCCGCTCCTTCGCGACGGTTTCCGGCTCCTGGGGCTGGATGCGCTTGACCTGAGCGGGCTTTGCGGGCAGCTTGGCCCGCTTGCAAGCCGCCAGCACCTGGTCAGTGGTGATGTTGCCCGCCACCGCCAGCACCATATTGCCCGGGTTGTAGAAGCCCTTGCAGCAGTCGTACAGCATCTCCGGGGTGATCTGAGCGATGCTCTCCACGGTACCGGCGATGTCGTTGCGGATGGGATGATTATGATACAGGCAGCCGAACAGGCCGGTCATGATCCGCCAGTCCGGGCTGTCGTCGTACATCTTGATCTCCTGGCCGATGATCCCCTGCTCCTTCTGGATGGTCTCCTTGGTGAAGTAGGGCTCGTTCACCATGCTCAGCAGGATATCCAGACTCTCGTCCACCTGCTGGGTGGCGGTGAACAGATAGCAGGTTTTGTCAAAGCTGGTGTAGGCGTTGGCCGCCGCACCGGTCCTGGCAAACTTGGCAAAGGCGTCGCCGTCCTCGCTCTCAAACATTTTATGCTCCAGGAAATGGGCCACGCCCGCGGGCAGACTCACCCGGCGGCCGTCCACCTCAAATTCCAGGTCGATGGAGCCGAAGCGGGTGCCGTAGATGGCGTGGACGCCGCTGTAGCCGGGCATGGGCCTCACCAGAACGGTCAGGCCGTTTTCCAGCGTCAGGGCCTCACAGGCCACGGCGGCGCGCACCGCCTGCATGGGTTCATTCTGCATGGCTGGGCTCCTCCTTTTTGGTCACAAGATAGCCGACCGAGTACCGGAACCCGGCCAGGATCTGGCGCACATCCTCGGCGGTCACCTGCTTCAGCTGATCGGCCGCCTGCTCGGGGGTATTGATCGCGCCGCCCCGCAGGATCTCGTTGTAGTACCAGTTTTCCAGACCGGCCAGGCTGTCGCCCACGCTGGTCAGGCCGGACAAAAGACCCCGGCGGCTGTTTTCCAGCTCCTCCTCGGTGATGGGGCCGTTCACCAAATCGTTCAACTCCTTCAAGATGGCCTGCTCGGCCTTTTCGGCGTTGGCAGGCTCCACCCCGCTGTCCACCATCATGAAAGCGGTGGGAGAAGCGAAGCGGCTGGCGCAGTAGTAGCAAAGGCTCTGCTTTTCCCGCACGTTCAAAAACAAACGGCTGGTGGCGGAACCGCCGAACACGCTCATAGCCAGCCGGAAAGCGTTCAGCTGCTCGGGCTTTGCGCACTGGTTCCAGGTGAACATCATGCACAGCTTGGCCTGCACCAGGTCCATCTCCTCGCGGAAATGCTCCGTCGGCTGGGCAGGCATATACAGATAGTTCTCCAGCTGGGCAGGCTCACGCTGGATATTCGCCAGCTTTTCCAGGGTCATACGGCGCACCACGGCCTCGTCCGCCCCCAGGCAGATCACGTCCAGCTGAGCGGTGCGCAGCATTTCGTGATAAGCGGCAGTCAGGCTCTCGCAGGTGACGGCGGGCAGGTCGGCCAGATAGCCGTCCCGCTCGATGCCCGCGGGAGAATCGCCGAAGAATTTGCGGCGGGCCTGCCGCACGCAGTACAGGCGCTTGTCGTTGATCTCGCTTTCCAGCTGACGGGTCAGGGTGGTCTTTTCGATCTCCACCGCCTCGCGGCTGAAAAGTCCGTTCTCAAAATAGGGCTCAAAGGCCACACCGAAGGCGATGGCCGCGTATTCTGCGGTCAGAGCTTCGCCGTTCAGGGCAAACTGGTCCTTGATGCCGGTGATGGACACGCTGAGCACCCGGCTGGCGCCCTGCATGCTGGTCTCCACCGAAAGGGCCGCGCCATACAGGCGGGCCAGCTTGCGGGAGAGCTGGGTCATGTCCGGGCAGGCGGCATAGCCCCGGTCCATCACCAGGGGGAGCAGGGCCTGATCGGTGGCCTTTTCCCGGCTGGCGGGGAACCGGAAATGCAGCGAGATCCGGCAGCGGTTGAATTTATCCGCCGGGATGCAGTTCAGATGCACCCCAGGCGCAAGGCATTCGCGTTGTAACATCGGTACTCCTTAATCTCGAGGGACAAAACTGCGGCCCGCACTCGTCAGGCCTTTTGCAGATTCTCGTCCAGATATTCTTCCAGGCACAGGCCGCTGGCGGTGATGGCTTTCGCGTTTTCCACCCCCACATAACGGTAGTGCCAGGGCTCATAAATAATGCCGGTAATGGCCTGTTTGTTCTCCGGATACCGGAGGATAAAGCCATATTCCGGCGCGTGCTCGAACAGCCACTTTGCGGCGTCTGTTTTGCCGAAAGCTTCGTCCAGATTCTGATGCTTCGGGGTCACAATATCGGCGGCCAGGCCGGAGTTGTGCTCGGAATAACCGGGAACGGCCACCACGGTCTTGGCCTGGTTATAGGCTTCCTCTTCCGAGTTGCCCTTATCCAGCCATTTCTGCTTTTCCGCATCGAACAGGCTCTGCTGGTACTCCACACTGCGGTAACCGGAGCAGAGCATCAGGTCGACGCCCTCCGCGGCAGCGGCGTTTTTCATGTTGATGAAGGCGTCGGCCGCCACGGTGGCCAGCTCCTTACCGGTGGAGGAATCGGCCACCTTTGTTTCCAGGGTATCCTCCCAGCCATCCGGAAGCTTCACATTGTTATTCACCAGTGTGAGCAGCCAGTCAGCATCGCCGCCACCAGTGGTGGCGGCGGTGCCGGTGGCGGAAGCCGGTTCGGAGGTGCTGGCGGAGCCGGATTCCGGGCTGCTGGTCGAGCCGGATTCCGAGCCGCTGGCAGGCCCCGAAGTCGAATCGCCGCTGACCGAAATGCTGGTGGAGCTGCTGGTGGAACCGCTGGAGGAATCCTTGTCCTTGGTGAACAGGCCAACCAGCTTGACCATTCCAAACACGATCAGCGCCAGAAGCGCCAGGCAGAGGATCGCAAAAATGATCCGGTTGCGGCGGATCTCTTTCTTGCGCCGGGCGCGGGCGGCGGCCCGGCGGCGACGTTCGGCTTCGCTCATTTCACGGGGCGGATAACTTGGCATTTGATGCAACACTCCTTAACTGTGAGGTTATAAACGAGGGCGCCAGCGCGCCCGGGCTTCCGTTTCAATCGCGGTTTGCAGAAACCTGTTTTATAGTTTCATATTATACACGTTTTTGCCGATACTGTAAACGTGCAAAGCTGCAAAGAAACTGTGAACGAATTGTCTTACGGCTCAAAAAAACGCCCCTTCGCAGGCATTCGGCTCTGCAAAGGGGCGCTGCATAAAACTTAGTGGATGAAGGCGTCGTGGATGGCCGCCACAGCGCGGTCGGCGTCCGCCTTGTCGATGATGACGCTGATCTTGATCTCGCTGGTGGAGATCATGCGGATGTTCACATTGGCCTCAAACAGAGCCTCGAACATGCGGCTGGCAACGCCGGGGTTGCTCTTCATACCGCCGCCCACCACACTAACCTTGGCGCAGCCGGTGTCCACGGTGATGTCCTTGCCGCCAAAGCGGTGCTGGTTCTCCTTCAGCACCCGCAGCGCGGTCTCCGCGTCGCTCAGGGGTACGGTGAAGGTCAGATCCTTATCGCCCTCACGGCCGGTGCCCTGCAGAATGATGTCCACGTTGATGTTCTTCTGTGCCAGCACACCGAACACCTTGAACGAGGTGCCGGGCACGTCCGGCACATTCAGGATGGTGAGAACGGCCACGTCGGTGTCCTTGGCCACGCCCTTGATCAGCATACCTTCCATATCGCTAGTAACCTCCTTAACAACTGTGCCGGGCACAGGATTCAGGCTGGAGAGCACTTCCAGCTCCACGCCGTATTTTTTTGCAAGCTCTACGCTGCGGTTGTTCAGCACCTGCGCGCCGGCGCCCGCAAGCTCCAGCATCTCGTCAAAGGTGATCTCATCCAGGCGTTTCGCGCGGGGGATGAAACGGGGATCGGCGGTATAAACGCCCTCCACGTCGGTGAAGATCTGGCAGCGGTCCGCATGCAGGGCGGCGGCCAGCGCCACCGCGCTGGTATCGCTGCCGCCGCGGCCCAGGGTGGTGATGTCTTCCATGCGGTTCAACCCCTGGAAGCCTGCCACGACCACCACACGGTTACGGGCCAGCTCACTTTCCACTCGCTCGCTGTCCAGCCGGCGGATGCGGGCCTTGGTGTAGGCCCGGTCGGTGTGGAAGCCCGCCTGCCAGCCGGTCAGACTGATGGCAGGCACACCCAATTCGCTCAGGGCCATGGCCAAAAGCGAAATGGAGATCTGCTCACCGGTGGCCAGCAGCATATCCATCTCCCGCTGGGAGGGATTGCTGGTGATCTCGGCGGCTTTCTGGATCAGGTCGTCGGTGGTGTCGCCCTGGGCGGAAACCACTACCACTACCTCGTTGCCCGCGTTGCGGGTGTTTGCCACAATCCGGGCTACGTTGAAGATCCGGTCCCGGTTTGCCACCGAGGTACCCCCGAATTTCTGCACGATCAACGCCATTGTTTCTCTCAACTCCTCTATACCAAATGCGTGCCGCCCGCCATGGAGCGGCCCGCCTGCACATGTAATCCGCAAAGCTCGGTTTCCCGGCAAAGGCTCTGCCGGGACCGGCGCGTCGCTTTACTATTCTACCACAGCGCCAGTATTGTCTGCAAGCATTCTGCGCAAAGAAAAGGCCATGGTTTCCGGCTGCTCCAGCAGGGCTTCCTCGGCTTTTTCAAAGAACTCACAGTTGTCCCGGTGGACCACTGCCATGATGGTGGGACCGGCGCCGGAAATGTACACCGCGTAAGCGCCCAGGTCCCAGGCGATCTCGAACACCCGCTCGCCGCCGGGAATCAGAGGCAAACGGTACTGCTGATGCAGCGCATCCTTGGTGGCAACCCGCAGCAGCTCGTAGTCACCGTCGCAGAAGGCAGCGGTGGCCAGCGCCGCGCGGGACAGATTGTACACCGCGTCCCGCCGGTCCACGGTTTTGGGCAGTGCCGCGCGGGCCTTTTCGGTGAGCAGCTTGAAGTTGGGGATGAAGGCGGCAAAGGCCAGCTCCTCATTGATCTCCTTGCGGGCGGTAAAAACCTGGCCCTCGTCGAACACGCTGCTCACAAAGCCGCCCAGCATGGCGGGAGCCACGTTGTCCGGATGGCCCTCGATGGAGGTGGCCAGGGTGAGCATCTGCCGCTTGGTGAGCGGGCTGCCCAGCAGTGCGTTCGCCCCGAGGATGCCCGCTACGATGCAGGCGGAGCTGGAGCCCAGGCCACGGGCCATGGGGATGGGATTTTCCTGCCGGATGCGCAGACCCTTGATGGGCTTGCCCAGCTGCTCATACACCGCCTTGGCGGAACGGTAGATCAGGTTGGAGGTACCGGTGGGCACCAGCGAGCCGTCGCTGGCCATGATGTCCAGCTTATCCCACTCTTCCATGGTCACGGTGTTGTGGAGCGAGAGCGCAAGGCCCAGCGCGTCGAACCCGGCGCCCACATTGGCGCTGGTGGCGGGGACCAGAATCTTGACTGCCATATTGCCTGTACCTCCTTACTGTTCCAGACGGCGCAGCTCCATCTGCACACTGCCGCCCAGGGCTTTCACCTGGCGGGCCGCTTCATAGAGCTTTTTCGGGGTGATGTTTTCGACCAGATAGGCTGCCTGGCCGCCGTCATCCGCCACCAGCTCGCCGGGACCATACAGGCCGGGCAGCATGGAAGCGGCAAGCCCCTTCACCCGCACATAATATGTGGCGGGCTCGCCGCTGGTGAGCGGCGCGGGCAGCGCGGGAGAAGGCTCCCAGAAGATGCTGTCATGTACCGCTGCACCCTGCTGGGCTGCCAGAGCCAGATCGGCAACGATGGCGCTGGCGGTGGGCAGCTTGCCCGCGCCGCGGCCGTAGAAGAACACGTCGCCCACCATATCGCCCCGTACCAGAACGCCATTGAATACATCCTCCACACCGGCCAGCTGATCCTCCAGCGGCACCAGCATGGGCTCCACACCCACCGCCGGACCCGATTCGGTCTGCCGCGCCCAGGCGATCAGCTTCACCGCGCAGCCCAGCCGGGCAGCGGCGCGCAGATCAAAGGGCTCCAGTCCCCGGATACCACGGGTGGGAATGTTCTGCGTATGGACCTGCTTGCCAAAGGCAAGGCTGGCCAGAATCGCGATCTTGCGGCAGGCGTCCGGACCATCCACGTCATCCGAGGGGTCTTTGGTCTCGGCGTAGCCCAGCTGCTGGGCTTCTTTGAGTGCGGCGGCAAAGTCCATGTTCTCCCGGCTCATGCGGGTGAGCATGTAGTTGGTGGTACCGTTCACGATGCCGTAGACCTCCGCCACCTGGTTTGCCAGCAGGCTCTGACACATGGGGGTGATCAGCGGCATACCGCCGCCCACGCTGGCCTCAAACAGGAAGGCCACGCCCTTTTCCTTCGCCAGTGCCAGCAGCTCGGCGCCATGGGTGGCCACCAGCTCCTTGTTGCTGGTCACCACACTGCGGCCGCTGGCCAGCAGCGCCTTCACATAAGGATATGCAGCTTTCACGCCTCCGATGGCTTCTGTCGCCATGGTGATCTCAGGATCGTTCAGAATATCGTCAATGCTGCTGGTGAACAGCTCAGGGTTTTCGGTAACTTCCAGCACCAGCACCCGCTTGACCCGGATCTCCTGGCCCGCCCGCCGGGCAATGAGTCCGGCGTTTTTCTGCAGCACGTCATACACGCCGCTGCCCACGGTGCCAAAGCCCAGGATCGCAATGTTGATCATAAATCCTCCCCGCCCGGCGCAAAGCCGCCGGGCACTTGTGATGAAAATGGAAAAACGGCCCCCGGCCGTTTTGGCGGCGTTACACGCCCTGATGCACCTCGACCACAGCGCGCTGCTGCGCCAGCTGGGCCAGCATCTCCTCGATGCTCACCCGCAGGGTATCGGTGCGCACAGTGACCTCCACCTTGGCCGCGCCGTTTTCCGGCGTGGCCTGGTTGATGGTGACCACGCTGCCGCCCGCGGCAGAAATGCCGCCCAAAAGCGCCTGCAGTGCACCGTTCTCGTCCAGCAGGGTGGCCAGCACCGTGATGATCTGCTGGGTGCTGCGGGCATCAAAGATGCAATCCTTATATTTATAGAACGCGCTGCGGGAAAGATCCACCGCCCGGGTGGCCGCCGAGATGTTGCGGGCTTCGCCGCTGGCGAGCAGCTCCTTCGCCTTGAGAACTTTCAGAAAAACCTCGGGCAGGACCGCTGCGTCCACCATCAGAAAATGCCGTTTCATGCTGTTTTGTACACCCCTTGAACACATTTGTTTTTACGCATGTGTATAGTGTACCACTTTAGCAGGTCAAAACGCAAGATGCTGTTTTAATTTTGTGAAAACCCGCACATTTCTCACCCACGCTCGGTTTTGTATGCACAGAATGCACAAAAAAGCCTGCTGTACGTTCACGGCGTACAGCAGGCTTTTTCAAATCAGTTTTTTACGGATGCATCGGGCAGATGCCGGGCATGTTGTCTTCGGTGTAGTAGCCGGTCTGCCGGTTGGGGCAATTGGCTCCGGCCAGCTCGCCGCTGTCCACACAGAAGGCGGCTGTCTTCACGTCCTCGCTCACCGGGAACTGCTTGACCTCCAGACCTTCCTGCACGGTATCCATGTAGGATTTCCATACCTTCTGGATGGCCTTGGCGTTTCTGGCGCCCGCCTTGCTCATGTCGTAGGGCTTGTCGTAACCCCACCACATGCTGGTCACGTAATAGGGGGTCAGGCCCACAAAGGTATAATCCTTGTTGTCGGTGGTGGTACCGGTCTTGGCGGCGGCTTCCATCTCACCGCTGGGCTTCATACCGCTGGCGGTACCGCTATTCAGAACCCCCTGCAGCAGGCGGTTCATGATCATGGCGGTGCTCTCCTTGATGGCCTGGGTGTGCACCACGTTGATCTCGTTATCGATCAGCACCTCACCGGTGGTGGCGTATTCCACACGGGTGTACAGGTGCGGGGTCACATATTCGCCGCCGTTGCCGAACATCAGGTAGGCGCCCGCCAGCTCGATGGGAGTGGCGCCGCCGTTCTGGCTGCCCAGCACAATGGGCGCCAGATCCATATCGTTCTCGTTCAGATGGGCCATGCCCACGGTATCCTTGGCGAAGTTGTACATGGACTCCACGCCCACCAGCTGGCCCACCTGCACCGCAACGGTATTCAAAGAGTGAGCGATGGCGTAGTTCACGTTCACGGTGCGCTCGCCATGACCGGTGCTGGTCACATAGTTCTGGGGCCAGTCGCGCCAGATGCCGGGATTCGCCAGAACCTCGGGCGCGTCGTTCTCAAACATCTTGTCCCGGTACTGGGGGTAGTTGTTTTTCTGGCTGTCCAGCAGAACCTTACCCACACCCATATCCACAAAGTTGGTGGAGTAGTTGATCCAGCCCATGTCGATGCCCAGGGAATAGGCTGCGATGGGCTTCATGGTAGAACCGGTCTGCCGTGCCACATTGGCCCGGTTCAGGCTCAGGTCGGTGGTCTTTTCGCCCAGGCCGCCCACCAGCGCCTTGATCTCGCCGTTGTAGTCCATGGTCACCATGGCCACCTGGCTGTGGACCTTCTTATAGTAGTAGACCTTGCCGTCCTTATCGGTCTTGGTTTTCAGGCTGCCGTCCTCATTGTAAACGACGCCCTCTTCCTTGGTCAGGTCCTCCTCGGTCTTGCTGCCCAGCTCGAACTCCTCTTCCCGTTCCATCCAGGGAATGCTCTCGTCTTCGTTGAGCAGAGCCTTCTCCATCTCTTCCTGCAGATAGGGATCTACCGTGGCGTAGATGCGCAGGCCGCCGTTGAAGATCTCGTTCTCCGCCTCGGCCTCGGTCCAGCCCAGCTCGTTCACCAGCTGCTGCTTCAGCTCGGTGTAGACCGCGTCGCTGAAGTAGGAGCGAACGCCGGTGCTGCTGGAGTTGTCTGTATCGGTCTCGGCCAGGGTCAGGGGCGAATTCGCCGCCTCATTGTACTCTTCCTCGGTCAGGTGGCCCTGGTCGTACATGTTCCACAGCATCAGGTTGCGGCGCTGCAGATGCTCTTCCGGGTTTTTGTAGGGGTTGTAGGTATTGGGGCTCTTGGTGATGGCCGCGATGCTGGCGCACTCGGCAGCGGTCAGCTGGCTCAGATCATCCTTGCCGAAGTACTGAATGGCCCCGGCCTTTACGCCGGCGGTGTTGCCGGTCAGGCTGATGGTATTCAGGTAAGTCTCTAGGATGGTGTCCTTATTATAGCGGTTATCCAGGCCCCAGGCACGGAAGATCTCGCGGATCTTACGCATGGCGTCCTGCTCATCGTCACCGGTGAGGTTCTTGATCAGCTGCTGCTCCAGGGTGGACGCACCCTGACGGCCACCGAACAGCTTGATGGGGGTATACTCGTTGATGGCCGCGGCGATGGTGCGCTTGAAGCTCACGCCGTGATGCTCGTAGAAGTCCTTATCCTCGGTGCAGATAAACGCCCACTTCAGATAGGGGCTGGAATCGATCTCGCTCAGCTCGGCCCACTCACGGTTGTTGGTGCGGTAGAAGTCCTCGTATTCCACCCACTCGCCGGTGTTGTGGTCCTTGGCCATGATCCAGGTGGTCTGAGCCAGCTTGACCTCGGTCAGGTCCAGGTTGTCATCTGCAGTGGCTTCCACCAGATACAGGCTCAGCGCAACAGCCACCACGCTGGCCACCATCACGCCCAGACAGAAGCAGACAGCGATGAAACGAAACAGGCCGCCGAAAAAGCGGCGCACGCCGCTCTTTTTCTTCCGTTTCGGGGTATGCCCGCCGGAGTGGGGCGCGCCGGAAGAACCCTGGCCACCGGTTCGCGGAGCGCCGGTGCTGCGCTGAGCGTCGGCCGCCGCGCTGCGGTTGACCGTGCGCTGCGTGCCCGTGCTGGGCGTGCGGTTTACCCGGCGGGGCGCACTCTGGCCGCTCTGGCTGTTTTGCGGGCGCCGGATATTGCGGTGTTCGTTGTTTTCGATGGGGACCGCCTCCTTTGCGGAAATAATTCGTTGTGAGAATGGGGCGTCGCCGCAGGGCGCGTTTCGCCCCGGGCAGCCCTGCCGGAATGCCGCCGAAGCTGCTTTGCCGGCAAAGCAGGGCAGGCCCGCAGGCTTTTCAAAAAGCCTTTCACATTCAGGCGCTGCTCTGCCTATTTTGATATTATAGCACAAATGCCTGCCGCAAGTACAGCAAAAACGGAATTTCACATCCTGCCGTTTGAAACGCACCTGCCCGGGCCATACTGTTTCCAAAGAGGTGAATCGCTATGCCGAAAGTATGGATCTATCTTCTCGCCCTGCTCTGTGCGCTGGGCCTTGCCGTGAGTGTGGCTGTGTTTGCCCTGCGTCCGTTTGAAAACAAATCGCCCGACTCTAGCTATACTCTGCGGGACTGGCACGGCAAGCTGGCCCTGTTCGCCCCCGGGGAATCCGGCGAGGAGGACCAGCCCGTGGAAGTGTATGATGTTTACACTCATCTTCTGCCCGAGAGCGATGTGCTGAGCCTGCAGGCGGGCATCCCGCTGGAAAGCCAGGAGCAGCTGCAGCGGCTTTTGGAGGATTTTGGCTTATGACGCGTTGCGCGCCGCCAGGGTTTATAGTATAATTAAAGGCAACACCGCACAATTCACATTGAACGGTTCAGGCGGCGTATCACGCCAAAATTTTCCGTGCTATTTCCCAAAAATGCTCGCCAATCCACCAAGGATCGGCTGTGCTTTTTGGTTCATATCACAAAAAATTTTCCGGCGCGCTCCACCACCTGGAATTGTGCGGTATTGCCTAAACTGCATGTGACGGGCCCTGCTTGCGCCCGCGGCTTTGGCCGCCGCCTTCCGGCGGGTCATGACTTCTGCGAGGAGGAATTTTGCCGTGAACTGTTTTGATTATCCCCTGGACCCGGCCTATCTGCTGCAAAAGAAGCGCAGCCTTAAACGCCAGCTGCTGGAAAAGCAGGGTCTGATCGAAAAGAAAGTCGCCATCATGAGCGGCAGCACCATTGGCGAGATCAAAAATATCCTGGAGCTGTTTTTGCTGGAAAACGGCATCAAGCCCACCTTCCACGAGGGCGCTTACGCACTGTTCTATGAAAACCTGGTTTTTGACGACGGTTCGCTGAAGGCCTTTGCGCCGGATGTGATCTACATCCACACCAGCGTGCGCAACATCAAGCTCTGGCCGGACGCCGCCGACGAGCCCTCCCGGGTGGAGGAGAAGCTGAACGCGGAATACAGCCGCTTCGAGCAGGCCATCCGGGCCGCGCTTTCCTTCGGCTGCCCGGTCATTGCCAACAACTTCGATCTGCCGGTCTACCGTGTAATGGGCAACCGGGAGGGCGTGGACTGCCACGGCCGGGTGCGCTTTGTGCGCCAGCTGAACGAGAAGCTGGCCGCCCTGGCGGAGGCCACTCCCAACCTTTATCTGAACGACCTGGCCTATCTGCAGGCAGTACACGGCATGGACGCCTTCAGCAGCCAGACCGCATGGTACGCCTACAAGTATGCGGTGAGCATCGACTGCATCCCCTACCTGTGCCAGAGCGTGGCCAACATCATCAAGAGCCTGCTGGGCAAGAACAAGAAAGCCCTGGCGCTGGATCTGGACAACACCCTGTGGGGCGGCATCATCGGCGACGACGGCCCCGAGGGCATCGTGATGGGCAACGAGACCCCCGCCGGTATGGCCTACGCGGAGTTCCAGAGCTACTTAAAGGAGCTGTCCAAACTGGGCATCCTTTTGAATGTATGCAGCAAGAATGAGGAGAAGATCGCCCTGACCGGCTTCGAGCGGGCAGATACCGTGCTCAAGCGGGACGACTTCCTCTGCTTCAAGGCCAACTGGGAGCCTAAGAGCCGGAACATCGCGGCCATGGCCCAGGAGATCAACATCCTGCCGGAGAGCTTCGTGTTCGTGGACGACAACCCCGCCGAGCGGGAGATCGTGCGCCAGGAGCTGCCGGGCGTGACCGTGCCCGAGCTGGGCGCGCCGGAAGAGTACATCGCGGCCATCGACCGCAGCGGCTACTTTGAGGTGACCACCCTCTCGGCGGACGACAAAAAGCGTGCCAGCATGTACAAGCAGAATCTGGAGCGGGCCCAGCTGGAGCAGAGCTTCGGCGATTACAACGACTATCTGAAGAGCCTGGAGATGCACTGCGAGATCGGCGCCTTTGACGAGCCCCACGCCGAGCGCATCACCCAGCTGATCAACAAGACCAACCAGTTCAACCTGACCACCCGCCGCTACACCGCCGCCGAGGTGGAGGGCATCATGGCCGATCCGGCTTACATCACCCTCTACGGCCGCCTGGTGGACAAGTTCGGCGACAACGGCCTGGTCACCGCCATGATCGGCCACATCCAGGACAACGTGCTGGATATGGACCTGTGGATCATGAGCTGCCGCACCTTCAAGCGCCGCCTGGAGCACGCCATGTTCGACGAGCTGGTGCGCCGCGCCGCCGCTGCCGGAGTGGAAAAGATCGTGGGCCACTATTACCCCACCGCAAAAAATTTGCTCGTTCGCGATTTTTATGCTACAATCGGTTTTGAACAAACCGCCCAGGATGACCAGGGCAACCTGACCTTCGAATTCACCGGCTTCGCGGGCTACGAGCCTCAGTGCGGTGTAATGGAGATCGAGATCGTTTAAAAAGGAGTTTTTCAAATGGATAAGCAGAGCATTTTTGACGCTGTACAGCAGATCTTCCGCGACAACTTCGACGACGAGGAGCTGGTGATCACCCGCGAGACCTGCACCGACGACATCGAGGATTGGGACAGCCTGGAGCAGATCAACCTGCTGACCGCCATGGAGAAGAAGTTCGGCTTGAAGTTCAAGCTGGACGACGTGCGCGGCCTGGAGAACGTGGGCGACCTGCTGGATCTGATCGAGCGTCTGACCGCGTAAACGACCGAAAAAAGGGGCTGGGCTGCGGGCCCGGCCCCTTTTCTGTTTGAGCCCTTTTTAAAAGGAGGACATATTTCCATGAACAGCTACACTCTGGCGGACATCACCCCCGGCATGACCGAAAGCTTCACCGTGACCGTGACCGCTGAAATGATGGATGCCTTTTACGCCATCACCGGCGACAACAGTCCCATCCACATGAGCGAGGAATACGCCGCCGGGCGCGGCTTCCCCGGCCGTGTGGTCTACGGCATGCTGGGCGCCAGCTTCTTTTCCACCCTTGCGGGCGTCTACCTGCCCGGCGAACACTGCCTGTTGCACAGCGTGGAATCCAAATTCGCCAAGCCCATCTTCCTCGGCGATACTCTGACCATCACCGGCAAGGTGGACGAGGTGAACGAGGTGTTCGGCGAGATCACCATCAAGGCGACCATCACCAATCAGGACGGCAAAAAAGTGACCCGCGGCGTCATCAAGGCGGGCGTGGCAAAATAAGGAGGACTTTATGGGCAATGTATATCTGATCACCGGCGCTTCCAGCGATGTGGGCTGCGCGCTGATCGAGCGGCTGTATCAGGAGGGCGACATCTTCATCGCCCAGGGCGCGGGCGATCTGAAGGGGCTGGCCTCCCTGTGCCAGGCGCACCCCGGGGCCATCCGCACCTACGATGTGGACCTGACCAACGAGGCGGCGCTGTGCGCCTTCATCGAGGACGTGCAGAAGAACTGCCCCGCTCCCACCCATTTCGTGCACCTGCCCGCCCTGCGGGTGGTGAACACCAAATTCAAGAAGTTCGACGAGGAGCGCTTTGAGCTGGACCTGTCGGTGCAGGTGCGCAGCGCCGTTGCCCTGTGCAAGGCCTTTGTTCCCGGCATGGCCAAGGCCAAAAAGGGCCGGGTGCTGTTCATGCTCACCAGTTACCTGCTGGGCCTGCCCCCCAAAAACACCGCCGCTTACGTGATGGCCAAAAGCGCCCTGGCCGGTCTGGCCAAGAGCCTGGCTGCGGACTACGCCAGCTTCGGTGTAACCGTGAACTGCGTGGCCCCCAGCATGATGGAGACCAAGTTCCTGGCCGAGACCAGCGATCTGATCGTGCAGGCCAGCGCCGAAGCTAACCCCATGGGCCGCAACGCCCGTCCCAGCGACGTGGTGCCCGCCATGGCCTTCCTGCTCAGTGACGAGGCCGGCTTCATCACCGGCGTGACCCTGCCCATCACCGGAGGCAGCGCCTTATGAGCGATTCTCTGACCCTGCGCCTGGCCCGGCCGGAGGAGGCCGAACGGGTGATCGGCTTCATCAACGAAAACTTTGACTGGAAGCTGCCGCTGGTGAACCTGCCGGAATATTTTAACTTCTACTACCGCAGCGGCGATGCACTGCAATACGCGCTGGCCGAAGAAAATGGTGAGCTGCTGGCGGTGGCCGGATATATTCGGGCAAACGAATCTCCCGCACCGGACATCTGGGTCTCGGTGTGGGTGGCGAAAAAGGGCCACAACGGCGTGGGCCTGGACCTGATGAACGCCCTGCCCCGGCTTACCGGTGCTTCGGTGGTGGCCTGCAACAACATCCGCCCCAAAACCATGGCCTTTTATCGGTTCCTGGGCTGGCACGCGGACCGGGTGCCCCACTTTTACCGGCTTTCCGGCCAGGAAAAATACACTCTGGCCCGAGTGACCGACCTCACCGTACTGCCGGTAAGCGGCGACCTGACGCTGGAACGGGTGAACAGCCCCGAGCAGCTGGCCGAGCTGGGCCTGCCCGAAACGCCCCACACCCCCAAAAAGGACCTATGGTACCTGATTCAGCGGTATTTCGCCTTCCCCCATCTTACATATAATGTATACTGCGCCCGGGAAAACGGCGTAACGCTGGCCTGTCTTGTGGCCCGGGTGGTGGACAGCGGCTGCGGCAAGGTACTGCGCATCGTGGATTTCATTGGCCGGGATGAAACGCTCCCCCGGCTGGGCAAAGCCATCGACGGCCTGCTCCATGCCGCTGGCGCGGAATATGCCGAGTGCTACTGCGCGGGCATTCCCGCCGAGGTATTCGCGGCGGCGGGCTTCTGCGAGCGGGACGAGGGCAGCGAGAACATCCTGCCCAACTACCTGACCCCGCCCCTCTTCGAGAATACCGAATACTACTACTTCACCAATAAACCGGACCAGTTCGTGCTGTTCAAAGCGGACGGTGATCAGGACCGGCCCAACCTGACCGTGGACTGATCTTTCTTCAAAAACAAAAAAGCACTGGGAACGGCATTCTTTGCCCGTTCCCAGTGCTTTTTCTTGTTTCTTTAAAACATTTTACGCCAGGCAGCCTTTGACCCAGGCAGCAGCGGCTTCCAGGTCGTTGGTATCCGGGTGGGCCAGCGCCGCATCGAAGTTCTCAATCAACATTTTGTAGCGGGCGTTCTCCGGCTCCTTGGCCTGCATGGCCTCGTAGCGGCTGCGTACCGCCTGAGGCATCCGGCCCTGGCACATATAGCCGCCGCCATACACCGCACCGGCGGGCAGGTTTTCCCGCACACGGGCCAGGATCTGATCGAAATACTGCTGGCTTTGACCGAATCCGGCAGTACCGAACAGGTAAATTGTTTTGCCCTCGGTCTGCTTCAACAGCTCGGCCACCTTGGCATCGCAGCTGCCTTTATCGGTCCAGAAGCCCACAAACAACACATCCGCCTGCAGCGCCGACGCATCCGGCGCGCCGCAATAGAGCAGGTCCCCGGCGGGAAGCTGCTGTTCAATTGCTTCGGCCAGCTGGCAGGTGTTGCCGGTGTTGCTGGAATATACAATGGAGTAACGCATAGTTTTTCCTTTCCTGCATGATTGCAGATTGCCGCCGGTCTGGCGGCTGTGATGGATGATTTATTCCTGGCAAGTTTCCTTGCAGATGGCTTTTCGCACCGGCCCGGGAGCCGATTCCATGGGCGATTTGGGCATGGGGATACCGGCCATCGCTTTTTGCAGCAGTCCCTTCAGCTGGGCCACCTCTTCCGGGCTCATGCCCTGGGTGCGCTGGGCCTCCCACTGATGGAACCACCGGCCCGCCTGAACAAAGGCCTCCCGGCCCTGCTCGGTCAGCTCCAGCACCACCGCCCGCTTATCCTGCTGGGAACGGGTGCGGGTCATGAAGCCCTGCTGCACCAGCTTTTCCACCGAGCGGGTGGTGTGGCCGCTGTCCGCCCCGATCACCGAGGCCAGCTCTCCTGCCGAGCAGCCCGGATGCCGCCCCACATACAGCAAAAAGTAGAGCAGCCCCTGAGAAAGGCCCAGCTCCTTGAGCCGCTGGGCACAAAACTGGGTGAAGTCCCCCCGCAGAAGATTGATATAGAACGCAAGTGTCTGTTCCATGTTCCGTCTCCATCCTGTTTGATTTTCTCTGACAAAATCAATTATATGAATTTATCTGCAATTGTCAAGTATTTTTTCAAAAAAGAGGCGTTTCCCCTGTTTTATGGGAAAACGCCTCTCTCTTTTTTGATAAACCGATGTCGGAATCAGTTCGCTCGGATTCCGCTCACGGTCTGGTCAATGATGCTGTCCATGATCTCACGGGTCATGGTGCCCTGCAGATAGCCAAACAGGTTGCCGTCGCTGTCGATCATGAAGGTGGTGGGGAAGGCCGAGATGCCGTAGTTCATCAGCACATCGCCGGTGGTGTCCATCAGCACCGGATAGGTGTAGCCGCCCTCCTCCAGGAAGTCCGCAATGCCGTCTGCATCCAGGGTCTCCTGATTGAAGGGGTTGTCATCGCTCTTGGGCGCGGCCACACCCAGGATGATCACATCGCCGGTATTTTCGCCGTGGTCCAGATACAACTGCTGGATGTCCGGCATTTCCTTCTTGCAGGGGCCGCACCAGGTAGCCCAGAAATTCAGGAACACGGTCTTGCCCTTATAGTCGGAGAGGGTGTGCTCGTTGCCGTACTGATCCACCAGGGTGAAGTCCGGCGCGGCGATTACCGGATACTCCTCTTCTTCCGGGCTGCTGGACGCACTCTCCGGCTGGCTGGATGCATCCGACTCAGCCGGGGCGCTGCTGGGCTGCGGCTGGCTTTCAGCCTGAGAATCCGGCTGCGAATCGGGCTGGCTGCTGCTTACTGCCTGGGACGAGGACGCCGCAGCGCCGGAAGTGCCCACACCGGACAGATATCCGGTGAAGCTGTTCATCCAGCCGGTGAACATCATTACGCCCATCAGAATCAGCAGCACGCCGCCCGCCTTAGCGGTGTATTTGAGCCAGGAGGTGTGACGGCGGAAGAAGGAAAGCACCTGGCTGGTAAACAGGCCCACCAGCAAAAAGGGCAGCACGAAGCCCAAGGTATACACGCCGATAAGCAAAAATCCCTGGGTCCGGGAGGCGGAGGAACCGGCCATGACCAACACACTGGTGAGGGCCGGGCCCACGCAGGGGGTCCAGGCAAAGCTGAAGGTGAAGCCCAGAATCAGCGCGGTGAGCGGGTTCATGCTGAATCGGTTCAGATCAAAGGGCAGTCGGCGCTCCTTCTGCAGAGCGTCCACCTGCAAAAAGCCCACCTGATACAGGCCCAGCAGGATAATCAAAATACCGCCCAGCCGGGCCACCATCGCCCGGTTGCCGCTGAGCAGCTTGCCCAGCGCCGTGAAGCCCAGGCCCAGCATGAAAAAGGCGAAGCTCACGCCCAGAATGAAAAACAGGGTGTTGCGCAGCGCAATACGGCGGCGCTGCTTGTCGGTCAGACTGGTGCTGGCCGTGCCGCCCGCCAGATAGCCCAGATAGAGCGGCACCAGCGGCAGAACACAGGGCGAGAAAAAGCTGAGCAAGCCCTGTATGAATACGGTAAATACCGAAACACTGGTTTCCAGATTAAAACCCATAAGCGAATGGTCCTCCCATGGTTTGAATTTGTATCAGTATAGCAAAACCGGATATGCTGTTACTGTGGCATAATCACAGACAGCGCGAATTTTCTCGTTTTGGGTCCGTGGCCACAAAAAAGCAGCCCGCCTGCCTGGGGCGGGACGCTGGCGGCGCAAACGCCGGAACGTCTCTCTCCAGGGCAGGCGGACCGCCCTGCGATTTATTTGATCGCCGTACCCGGATTACTTGGCAGCGCGGCGCTTGCCGGCCTTTTTCAGGTTCGGCTTGGGAGCGGGCTTCGGAGCCTCGACCGGCTTCGCAGCTTCCGCTGCCTTCTTTTCCTCGGCAGCCTTCAAAGCCTTCAGTTCCTCAGCGGCCTTCAGGGCTTTCTGCTCCTCGGCAGCCTTCAGAGCCTTCAGCTCCTCAGCAGCCTTCAGGGCTTTCTGCTCCTCGGCGGCTTTCAGAGCCTTTTGCTCTTCCGCTGCCTTCAAAGCCTTCTGCTCCTCGGCAGCCTTCAGGGCCTTGGTCTCCTCGGCGGCGGGCTCAGCCTTTTTGCGGGCAGCACGGGGCTTCTTGACAGCCTCCGCTTCCTCGGCTTTCTTTGCGGTGGTCTTCTTGGCCGCAGGCTTGCGGGCAGTGGTCTTCTTGGCGGGCTTGGCTTCCTCTGCGGGAGCAGCTTCGGCCTCAGGCTCAGCCTTCTTGCGGCTGGCCTTCTTGGGCTTGACTTCCTCCACGACCCACAGCTGGTTGTCGCCGTTCACGTCCTGCCAGATCTGCAGGCGGGCGCCGTTGTCCTGGCTCATGCCCACCACGTCCAGGCACTTGCCGGACAGGTTGGACTTGATCTTCACACGGCCGTCGCCAGTGTTCTCCACGACCCACAGCTGGCTGGAGCCGCTGGTGCCTTCCCACTGGTGCAGCCAGGTGCCGTCCACCACGCCGCCGGCGATCAGGTCGAGCATTTTGCCGGTGAAGCGATTGCGGATGCGGTACACGCCTTCCCCGGCGCGCACGAACGCCCACTGCTGCCACTCTTCACCCGCGTAATCCCACAGCTGAATGGCCGCGCCATTTTCCGTGTTGAAATCCGCTACTTCAACAACCTTGCCATTTGCACTTGCAATGGTGTAGAATTTATCGGGACTGATTACCGTCTGAACCGTCTTTTTCATGATGTTCGCTGCTCCTTCCTTATCTAAGGCAATACCGCACAATTCACGGCCCGAGCCTCAGGCGGCGTATCACGCCAAAATTTTCCGTGCTATTTTCCAAAAATGCTCGCCAAGCCACCAAGGCTTGTCTGTGCTTTTTGGTTCATCTCACAAAAAATTTTCTGGCGTGCTCCACCACCTGGAATGATGCGGTATCGCCCTGAAACCTCAAACCAAGCCAGCTGTACGATCCTCTCTCCTCCAAAGCTGACACGTTTGCTTTTTGCTTGGTTTCTTGCCTGATTATACCATATTATTCTGCTAAAATCCAGTGGTTGCGCCCCTGCGAAGAATACTTCACAATTGCGTCAAATTTCGTCAGGAAAACCACCCGCCACATTTCAGGAGGCCGCTTTATGCAATATTCCGCCATTGTTCCTGCCCATTTCCTCAGCCGTCCCAACCGCTTCATCGCCCGGGTAGAGCTGGAGGGCCAGGTGCTGAACGTTCATGTAAAAAACACCGGCCGCTGTGCCGAGTTGCTGCGCCCGGGCTGCACCGTTTACCTGCAGCCCGGCAGCAATCCTGCCCGCAAAACGCCCTACGACCTGATCGCCGTGGACAAGGACGGCCTTCTGGTGAATATGGATTCCGCCGCCCCCAACCAGGCGGTGGCGGAATGGCTGGCCGCGGGCGGCATCGGCCCACTGGACGAGCTGCGCGCCGAGTATAAGGTAGGCGCTTCCCGCTTCGACTTTTTTGTCCGCCGGGGTGAGGAGAAAATTCTGATGGAGGTGAAGGGCTGCACCCTGGAGGAAAACGGCTTTGCCCGCTTTCCGGACGCGCCCACCCTGCGCGGGCTCAAGCATGTGGAGGAGCTGGCTGCCCTGGCCGGTCAGGGCTGGCGCTGCTATGTGATGATTCTTTTGCAGATGGAGGGGATGAAGCAGTTCTCCCCCAACTGGGCCACCCATCCGGACTTCGGCCACGCACTGCGCCGGGCGGTGGAGGCGGGCGTCACACTGCTGACCTACGACTGCCGTGTCACTCCTTCCAGCCTGACGGTGAACGCCCCGGTTCCCGCAGACCTGACCCCGCCGAACGATCTCCCATAATTCTATTTCACCACAGAGCGTGCTCGCCTTGCTGCCGAGCGCGCTTTGTTTTTGCCTGCAGGCATGGCAGCCGCCCGAAAGATGTGCTACACTGAAAAAAACAGCTTGTTTCAATGCTTTTCAAAAGCGGAGGTGTGACCATGAAGCTTTCCTCCTTCCTGCAATTCGCCGCCTTTGGCGTGAAAACCATCCTTCTGCACAAAAAGGACCCCATCCTGGGTACCATCATCCTCACGGACAAATGCAACCTGCACTGCAAGCACTGTTCGGTGAACAACATCATCGGCGTCATCCATCCGTACCGGCAGATTCGCCGGGAGATGCTCAAGCTCTATGACATGGGGGTGCGCATCCTGTTCTTCTGCGGCGGTGAGACCTTTTTGTGGCACAGCGACGGCCACAGCCTGCGGGACCTGGTGCGGGAAGCAAAGCAGATGGGCTTTCTGATCGTAAACGTAGTCACCAACGGTACCTTCCCGCTGGACCTGCCTGAGGCGGACCTGATCCTGCTCAGCCTGGACGGTGACCGGGCGCGGCACAACGCCATCCGGGGCGATACCTACGACGCCATTTTGAAAAATGTGAACGCCGCCACGGCGGACAACATCTGCTTTTACATGGCCATCAACCAGATCAACAAAGGTGCGGTGGCTCACGTCTGCCGCCTTGCTCGGGATTTGAAAAACGTGCGGGCAGTCTCGTTCAACTTCCATACCCCTTACCCGGATACACAAGAGCTTGCCCTGAGCACGCGGGACAAGGCCCGCTGCTGCCGTACCATCGCCCGCATGATGAAGGAGGGCGCGCCGGTATTCAACCTGAAAAGCGCTTTTCCCTATTTGATCCACAACCGCTTCCCCACCCCCTGCCACCAGTGTGTGGTGATGGAAAACGGGGTGCTTTCCACCTGTGGCCGCTGCATCCACGAGCCGGGGCTGTGCAGCCGGTGCGGTTATTTCTTCGTGGCGGAATATACCTTGCTGTTCCAGGGCAACCCCAGAATCATCTGGGATATGCTTTGGACCTACCTGAAATATATTTAACGGGAGGTGCACCATGTCTCTGTTTCCCACACTGACCCGAATGTGGCTGACCCGCTCGGTGCAGCCCTTCCGGTTTTACAACGAGGCCGACCAGCGGCTGCGTTTTTCCCATTGTGAAGGGCTGGGCCTTTATGTGCACATCCCCTTCTGCCGCAGCCTCTGCAATTTCTGTCCCTACTGCAAGGTGCCCTATTCCAAGGACCTTTGCGACCGGTATATCGACGCTCTGATTCAGGAAATTCATCTGGTGGGCGGTCAGCATCCCGGCAAAAAGGAGGTGACCAGCCTGTATTTCGGCGGTGGTACTCCCGCCCTGGCTGCTGACCGGCTGGGCGAGATCATCGCTGCACTGCAACAGCATTTCACCATCACCCAGGGCATTGGGGTGGAGCTTCACCCTGCCGACGTGACCCCACCGCTGCTGCGCACCCTGAAGGCCGCAGGCGTGACCAAGATCAGCATTGGCATCCAGTCCTTCCAGCCAAAGTTCCAGCAGCTTCTGGGGCGGCCGGGTGTGAGCGCCGAAGCTCTGCGGCGCGCGCTAACACAGGTGCCCTTTGAAACTGTCTCGATGGATTTCATTTTTGCGCTGCCCGGCCAGACCTTCCGTGACCTGCGGGCGGACATTGACACCGCCTTCCGGAACGGGGCAAATCATGTGGCCATTTATCCTTTCATTGATTTCAGCTTTACCGAGAGCACCGTTCCCGCCATGCCCAAGCGGCAAAAGCGAGCCCTGCTGGACGCCATCACCCGCTACGGTACTCATCGGGGCTATACCCGCACCTCTATCTGGACCTTCGCCAAGGACAAACAGGCCAGCTATTCCTCCATGACCCGGGATAACTTTCTGGGCTTCGGCTGCTCAGCCACCACTCTTTTGCGGAGCCAGTTCAAGATCAACACCTTCTCAGTGCAGGAATACTGCCGCCGGGTGAATGCAGGCCTTCTGCCCACCGCCCTCACCCTTCGGTTCACTCTCCGTCAACGGATGGTCTACTATCTGTTCTGGACCGCCTACAGTACCCGCGTGGACCCAAAAGCCTTCGAGCGCTTTTTCGGCGTTCCGCTGGACCGGATGTACGGTGCCGAGCTGCGGCTGGCCCGCCTGCTTGGACTTGTGAAACAGGAAAATGAGCTCTGGCGCATGACGCCCCGGGGCGCGTTCTATTATCACCATTATGAGAACTTCTACACCCTGGCCTACATCGACAAGATGTGGGGCATCCTGCGCCGGGAAGCCTTTCCTGAGCAGATCGAACTGTGAGCTTTTCAACACAAATCATAACCCCACGTTGAACGTGGGGTTTGCAGAACGGCCCTATAAGGGCCA
>NHCFR00700__coassemble_867_pt1 | contig 98896 bp, 90 predicted proteins | sample NHCFR00700__metabat2_high_PE_065 | metagenome-assembled genome bin NHCFR00700
GATGGACGCCTCACGGGCGGCCACCGGCATGTTGGAGGTGTTGGCGATCAGTACGGTGCGGTCGGTCAGCGGGCGGCCGGTCTTGGGGTCGATCAGCTCGCTGAATTCGGTCAGCGCCTGGGTCATCTCGTTGCCGCGTTCGCCGCAGCCCACGTAGATGATGATGTCCGCGTCGCACCATTTGGCCAGCTGGTGCTGGGTCATGGTCTTGCCGGTGCCGAAGCCGCCGGGAATGGCCGCAGCGCCGCCCTTGGCGATGGGGAACATGGTGTCCACCACCCGCATGCCGGTGATCAGCGGCCGCTGGGCGGGCATCCGGCGGGAGACAGGGCGGGGGATTCGGATGGGCCATTTCTGGCACAGGGTCAGCACCCGCTCGTTGCCCCGGTCGTCGGTGAGTTTGACCACCGTGTCGTTCACGGTGTAGCTGCCGTTTTCGGCCACCCAGGTCACGGTGCCGGACACATTGGGCGGCACCATGCACCGGTGCTCAATGGCGGGGGTCTCCGGGCAGGTGGCGTAGATCTGGCCGGGGGTGAGCCGGTCGCCGGGCTTTGCCAGCACCGTCACGTCCCAGCGGGTGGTCTCGTCCAGTGCGGGGGCGGAGCAGCCGCGGCCGATGAAGGCCCCGCTCAGCTCCTCCAGAGCGGGCAGCGGGCGCTGGATGCCGTCGTAGATGTTGCGCAGGATGCCGGGGCCAAGGGTCACGGCCAGCGCGCCGCCGGTGGAATATACCGGCTCGCCGGGGGCAAGGCCGCCGGTCTCCTCGTATACCTGGATGGTGGCGGCGTCCTCGCTCAGGCGGATCACCTCGCCCACCAGCCGGGCCTCGCCCACATACACCATCTCCATCATGGAAAACCCGGTTTTGCCCCGCACGGTCACAACCGGGCCGTTGATGCTATAGATGCGATTTTCTGCCAATTCCCTTCACCTCACAACTGTTCCAGCGCGATGGACATGCCGCAGGAGCGCAAAAACCAGTCCTTCTGATTCTCCATGCGCATGTCCAGCGTGTCGTCCGCCTCGGTGCTGCCCGCGCGGGCGCGCAGCCCGCCCAGGCGGATGGTATTGTCCGCCTCCACGGTGCAGCCGGCGGGCAGGTTCTGCCGGGCCAGCTCCAGGTCCTGGGGCCGGGCGAAGAACTGGGCGGTATCGCACCGCAGCAGTGTCAGCAGCCCGGCGGCGTTCTGCTTTAAAAACGGCCCGTAATCCGGGCTGTTCACAAAATTCGAAATCTCCTTCTCGCAGGCGGTGAACACCTCGTCCGCGATCTGGCCCCGACGGCGGGCAAGCTCCGCCCCGGCGTCCAACACGCTCTGCGAAAGCAGCCGGTTGGCGTTTTCGGTGGCGCGCTGGGTTTCGTATTCCTCCATACGGGCGGCCTTTTTCTCCGCTTCGGTCCGCTGCTTTTCCAGCTCGGCGGCGGTCTCGGCGTCAATGGCCTTCACGATCTCGCTGCGCCGGTGCTCGGCGTCCCGCTGGATGGCCTGCAGAAACTGCGCGGCCCGCTCGTTTTCATCGATCATGGCTTACACCTCTTTTGGTTGGTTTTCGGCCCTCGGGTCAAATTTTAACGCCGATGGCCTCCCGCACGTAGCGGGTGATGCGATCCTTGCCCAGGGCCGAACCGTGCCGGTCCGGAATGGCAAGAATCAGCGGGGCGTCCGGGGCCTGTTTGGCTTCGTTCACGATGGCCTCGAAATCGTCGGCAATCTTTTCCGTTACCAGGATCATGCCCACGTCCGGCTGGGCCAGCGCGTAGTCCAGGGCGGCGGTCACCTCGTCGGCCTGGTGGGCCACCACGCCCTCGATGCCCGCCAGCCGCATGCCGGTCTGAGTATCGGTATTGTCGCTGATCAGGTAAAACCGCATGGTCTGCCCTCCCTTCGCTTTTGAAGCCGCCGGGTCAGACCAGCTTGTTCAGGATCAGGATGGAGATAACCACGCCGTACAGGGCGATGGACTCGCCCAGAGCAACGAAGATCAGGCTCTTACCGAAGCTCTTGGGGTCCTCGCTGGCGGCAGCAATGGCGGCGGGAGCACCCGCGGCAACGGCCAGACCGCCGCCGATGCCGGCCAGACCGGTAACCAGCGCGGCAGCCAGCAGGCCAAGGCCCATGCTCTCGTTGCTGGCGGCCTTCTCGGCAGCGGTCATCACGGCGGTGGTGGCGGCAGCGTCCTCAGCGCTGACCGCGAAGGCAAAGCAGCCGGCGATCAGCAGAACGACCAGAAAACAGCTCAGGTTGAGGGCCAGGGTGCGCTTGACGGGCATACCGGCGGCGGAGCGCTTGGCCAGATAAGCGGCGCAGCCCATGATCAGGGCCAGGGGCAGCAGAACGAGCAGAGCGGTGATTACGGGATTCATAGATCATTACCTCCAAATAACTATCTCAAAGGCGGCGGACGGTCAGCCCTGCTGCGCCTTTTTGGTCAGGTCCACGCCCCGGAAGGGGTGGCCGCCGCCCTCGTAGCAGCGGCTGAACATTTCGTAAAATTCAAGGCGCAGGCCCTGAATGCCGGAGAGCAGGCCCTCCAGTGCGATGATGAGGGCATTGCCCAGCACCACCACGATCATGTTGGGCGGGTCGCCCGCCAGGCTGAAGATGGCCATCATCATGGCCGCGTGCACGAAGACGAAGGCGCCCACGCGCAGGAAGGATACCGTGTTGCTGAAATAGCTCAGCACGTATTCCAGCAGTTCAAAGATGTTCTGCATGCAGTAGTCGGCCCAGCTTTCCGGCTTCCAGTGGGGATGATGATCCACCAGGCCGATGAGCACTTCTTTGAAGAAAAGCACCACCAGACCGACCGCCAGAATCGCCAGAGCAGCGCCGCTGGGAAGGAAGACGGGGCCCTTCATAAAGCCGCTCACCAGCGAAACACCGGCGGCGTACACCAGCATGCCCACCAGGCCGTTGTTGGAGAAGATGGCTTCGCCCCACAGCTTTTTGCGCACCGCTGCGTACACGTGCAGCAGCATGGCCAGGAAGACCATGGCCACGCCGATGAAGATGGCGCAGATCAGAATGGGGTTGATGGCGGCAGCATCCAGTACCGTGTGGGGGGCGCCGGGCCACCAGCTGATGGGCTTGCCGCTCCAGCCGAGGGCCTCATACACCGGGTTCAGCGCTTCCTCAAAGCCAAAGACCGAGCCGAACAAAAAGCCGAACACCATGCTGGAGATACCGCAGGGTACCACCAGCCGGGCCAGACCGATTTTTTTCCACTTCCAAAGGACAAAGCCGCCGACAGCAAGCACTGCACCCTGGCCCAGGTCGCCGAACATGATGCCGAACAGCACCGTGAAGGTGATGGCCACAAAGGCGGTGATGTCCATCTCGCCGTAGCTGGGCAGGCCGTACATGTCCACGAACATCTCGAAGGGCCGCACGAACCAGGGGTTCTTCAAGAGGGTGGGCGGCGTGGATTCCTCCACCTCGCCCGGGTCGCTCACCGTGACCCGCATGTGGGGGATGGCCTTTGCCTTCTTCTCGAATTCCGGGGCCTTGTCGGCGGGCACCCAGCCCACGAAGAAGAAGTAGTTGTCGCGGCAGGCGGCGTAGTGGCGCATATCGAATACGCTCTGGTGCCATTTCAGCTGGCGGTAAATGTCCGCCAGAGGCTTTTCCTCTTCGGCCCAGTAATCGGCGGTGCGCCGGGCCACGTCCTCCAGCTTTTTGTCCAGCTCGGCCATCTGGGCGTTCAGCTGGCTCACGATCTGGGCCGGAGTGCCGGTGGCGGCGGGCAGATGCAGCCGCTCAAAGAACAGGGTGGAGAAGATGCCGTCGATCTCGTCGGCGGTCTCCCGGGGGGTGAAATACAACCCCCAGTACCCGGCGGCCTCCTCGCCGCAGGTGACGAAAAGCACATGAGGGTTCTCGGCATAGGCCACCGTCATGCGGGCGTAGCTGGCCTTGGGCAGAAAACCGAACCGGATCTTGATATACTCACAGCCCAGAATGCTTTCCAGCGGCACATCCAGCCCGGAGAAGTGGGCGAACTGGTCCCGCTGCTGGGCCAGCTGGTTTTTCTGTTCCACCAGTGCGTCCCGCTCGGCGGCCAGGTCCTGCAGCTGCCGGGCCACCTGATGCACCAGTTCCAGCTCCTCGCCCCGGATGTGGCGGGGCTTGCCGGTGACGGCGGGCAGCTCGGTCTGCCCGGCCAGCCGGAACAGGTCTTCCATCTGCTGCACGTCCGGGGTGTAGGGGTTGTCCTCGCTCAGGGTCACGTAGCCCAGCGAGCCGGACATATGCTGCACCGCGGGCTCCGGGTGAAAATCGCCGTTCAGGCAGCAGGCTGCGATCAGCTCGTCCAGCTGAGGCAGCAGCCCGTCCACCCGAACCAGCTTCATTTTTTCAATGGCCAAGGTGTTCTCATCTCACTTTCGTTCGCTTCTTCCTGTTTCCTGCTCCCAGGCCCGGCGGGCCAGCACCCGGTCCGGCAGCAGATTCAGCTGGCCCAGACCTCGGCAGGCGGCTTCAAAGGCCTCCAGATCCGGCTGGCGCAGCCATACGCAGTAAAAGAATCGCTCGCCGCGCACCGCGGCGCACCGGCGCAGCTCCTCGATCCGGGCCTTCCGGCAGGCCAGGGCGTAAAGGGGAGCGGCCCAGGGCTTTGCCTGCTGCCACAAAGCGGTCCGGTGGTCCAGAGCGGCGGCTTTTTCAGCCTCCAGCAGCCGGATGTTCCGGCCAAGATTTTCCACGATCTGAGCGGGCGTGCCCGCCGCGCCCGGCAGGTGCACCGGCTCGAACCGCAGCTCGGCCAGCACGCCGTCCATGCGGGCGGCCTCCACCATGGGGGTCAGACAGACGCCCCAGCAGCCCTGTTCGTTCTGACCGCAGGGCAAAAACAGCAGGCAGTCTTTGGAATAATCCCGCTGCAGCATCTCCAGACCCCGCTGGGGCATGCAGCCGAAGCGCACCTGCACGAAGCGGCATTGCTCCAGCTGATCCACCGGCACCTCCAGCCCGGAAAACTGGTTGAATTGCTCACTGCCGGTACGGCAGAGGGTGAGCTGGTCGTTCAACAGCTTTAAATCCGCGTCGCTCTCGGCCAGCTGGTGCTCCAGCTCCTCCAGCAATTGACGCTGCCGGGGCGAAAATTCCTCACAGGGGTGGGTCAGGGGCAGGGAATCGTCTCCGGCATCCGCCTCCAGCCGGGCCACCAGAGCGGCCCATTCACCGTCTGTTTCCGGCTCGGCGTAGCCCGCCGCTGCGTTCATGTTGTCCAGCGCCCGGGCGGGATGCACCGTGCCCTGATCCAGGCAGCAGCGCTCGAGAAAATCCGTCAGCCGGCCGATGGGCCCGTTCACCCAGACCAGCTGCATTTTTGGTTCAAACAGCATCGCTCGGCACCTCCCTTCAGTCGCCCACGCCCACCAGCAGGGGGGCGATCTTTTCCGGCGGCAGGTGATAGCGGACGCCCTCGATGATGTGGGTCAGGTTGGTCAGCTCGTTTTCCGCCAAAAAGATGTAGCAGAACAGCACCACGCTGGGGTCGGTGGAAAAGCGCAGCTTTTTCAGATGCCAGCGGTAATCCAGCCGTTGCACCGCGTCCTCCACGCGGGTGAAGGAGGAGCCGAAAAACTCCCGGGCATAAGGGGTACGGGCCAGCCGGTGCACAAAGTCCTCGCAGTCCGCCGCGTCCATCAGGTAAAGCAGCTGTTTCTGGCTCATGTTGCTGTAGCCCACCGCCAGCCGGGGCAAAAGATACGCCCGGTCGGCGCCGGTCATCTGCTTGAGCCGGTACATGTAGACGATGGCGGCCAGGTCGCTCTTGCGGCGCAGCAGGTAGTCCATGTCCTTTTTGGCGGCGCCGTGCAGCTTTTTGGCCACCAGCTCCTCCATGGTGTTGTAGATCAGCTGGTCCAGTGCGGCCTGCACCTGCAAAACGCCGTCCTTATCCAGCACAAAGCCCGCCTTTTCGCAGAAGCTCATAAGAATGGGATGGTAGACGGTGCCCTCCACCACGGCGGTCAGGCTGGCAAGATCCCGGGCGGCGGCCAGCGCGGCGGCATCCAGTTTCGAGTGACGGCGGATGAATTCCGGCATCTGATACAGCCGCAGCGTCTCGCTGCCGGGGGCGGCCAGCTCCTGCAGCCGATTGGAAAGCGCCCGAACCTCCGCCTTTAAAATAAAGTAGCGGTAAAAATCGTGGCCGATGTTCATCTCGTACCGGCACAGGGCCGCGTACTGATCGAACAGATTCTGCCGCAGCCGGACCTCCAGCTCCGCCCGGCGTACCCGGGTGGGGTCCGCGCCCTCCAGCGCGCGGGCATAGGCGGTGCGGCTTTTTAAATAGGTGATCACCTCCGGCAGGTCCCGGCAGTTCATCAGCTGCTGGTAATCCTGCCCGGTGAGGCGGCGGCCGTAAAGCGCGCGGCTTTTGGCCAGAATGGAGTTGGAGGCCTGCGTGTTGCCCATGGCTTACGCCTCCCGCCCCAGCACCCGGTCGGTGATGGTCTTCACCCATTCCTCCCGTTTGTCCGCCCGGAGCTGCTCCATCCGGCTGAGGGCCTGTTGCTTGCCTGCTTCCAGCTTGGCCAGGCGTTCGTCGGCCCGGGCCTGCTCCTTGGCGGAAAAGGCGTCCACCCGGGTGCGCATGGCGGCCATGATCTCGGCCTCCTGGCTGCGGGCTGCCTCGGTCAGGCGGGTCTGCGCACCGCGCCGGTATTCCTCGGTGGCCTGAGTGCGCAGCCGTTCCTCCTCGTCCATCTTTAAAATTGCCCGCAGCAGTTCGTTGGTGGCATTCATGCTAAGAGCTCCTTTCCCGCAGCAAGGGCGCGGGCCGGACCAAAAACCAGCCCGGCCCGTGGCCCAAAGGGCCGCGTTTGCGATGAAATTTTGATACTATTATAACGCTTTTCGCAGGGTGCGGCAATGGGCATTTGAACAAATTAACTAAAAAATATTCTATATTTTTGAGAAATAATGATTTGATATGTGGTGAAAAAGGCGAAAATATGCGCCGCCGCCTTACCCGAGTGGGAAGAAGGCGGCGGCGTGGTCGCGGTTATGAAAAATGCCATTGGTTACAGTTTGATCCAGTACCGCTGGATGGTCATGCTCCCCATGAGCAGCTCGTCCTGCAGCACCGCCCCGCAGTGCAGCATGGTGCGGGCGGAGGCGACGTTCTTCTTTTCGCAGGTGAGCATCACTCGGGTAAGCCCCAGACGGCGGCATTCCCCCAGGGCGAGGGTGAGCATGGCGGTGGCGTAGCCCCGGCGGCGCAGAGCCGGGCGCACGCTGTAGCCAATGTGGCCGCAGTAGCGGCGCAGATAGTCGTTCAGCCGGTGGCGGATGTCCACCATGCCAACCAGCTGCTCCCCGTCAAAGGCCAGGAACACACTGGTGGCCACACAGCCGGGGCGGGCGGTTTCGTCATGGGAATTGTCGGCTACGAGGTCCATCCACTCGTCAAAGCCGCTGCACCAGGCAAGACCGGCCGAGCCGTCGATGGAGTCGCCGCTGTTCAAAAATTCCCGCCGGTAGGTTTCCACCAGCGGCCGGTGCTCGGGCCGGGGTTCTTCCAAGCGCAGTTCCATCTTCTGTTCCCGCCTTTCCGTTTGGGTTTGCCCCTATGGTAGCACAGGGCGGCGGGGCTTTCAAGTGGGCGAAGGCTTTGGTATAATCAAGGGTAATACCGCATAATTCCAGGTGGTGAAGTGCGCCGGAAAATTTTTTGTGAGATGAACCAAAAAGCACAGCCAATCCTTGGTGGATTGGCGAGCATTTTTGGAAAATAGCACGGAAAATTTTGGCGCAATACGCCGCCTGAGCCCTTGGGCGTGAATTGTGCGGTATTGCCCAAGGGAAAGACCCGAAACGCGGTACCAAAGAAAGGCAACAAAGCATGAAATTTCTGCATTTATCCGATCTGCATCTGGGGCGCAGGCTCTGCGAGGTGGATCTTTACGAGGACCAGCGGCACATCCTGAACCAGTGCCTTGCCATGGCAAAGGAACACCAGGTAGACGGTGTGTTGGTGGCGGGCGACGTGTACGACCGCAGCGTGCCCACTGTGGGCGCGGTGGCGCTGCTGGATGAATTCCTCACCGGGCTGTGCCGGGCGAAGATCCCGGTGTATCTGATCAGCGGCAACCACGACAGCGCCGACCGGCTGGGCTTCGGCAGCCAGCTGCTAAAGGCAGGCGGTGTACATCTGGCGGCGGTGTTTTCCGGAGGGCTGGAGCACTACGTGCTGGAGGATGCCTTCGGCCCGGTGCATCTGTGGGCGCTGCCCTTTATCCGGCCCAGCCAGGTGCGGGCCGCTCTGCCGGAGGAGACCATCGAGAGCTACACCGACGCGGTGGCCGCCCTGATCCGGGCTGCCGGGCCGGATTTTTCCGCCCGCAATCTGATCATGGCCCACCAGTTCGTGACCAGCGGGGGCAGGAGCCCTGAGACCTGCGATTCCGAAACGCTGAACCTGGGCACGCTGGACAACGTGGACGCGGCGGTGTTCGAGGGCTTTGACTATGTGGCCCTGGGGCACATCCACGGCCCCCAGCAGGTGGGCGCGGAGCACATCCGCTACTGCGGCTCGCCGCTGGCCTATTCGGTGAGCGAGGTGCGCCACCGCAAGGCGGCGGTGCTGGTGGAGCTGGGCGAAAAGGGGGGTGTGCGCTGGCAGCCGCTGCCCTTTGCACCGCTGCGGCCGCTGCGCCGGGTGCAGGGCCCGCTGGAGGAGCTGATCGACAGCGCCGAGCCGGGCTGCGCGGATTTTGTCCATGCGGTGCTCACTGACCGGCAGATCCCGCCCAACGCCGCCGCCCGGATGCGCAGTGTTTACCCGAATCTGGTCAAGCTGGAGCTTGCACCTCAGATTCCCACCGGGCACAGCGAGGCCCAGCTGCGGGCGCGGCAGCTGCAGCGGGCAGGTCTTTTGGACCAGTTCGCGGATTTTTACCAAACGGTGCACGGCCAGCCCCTCAGTGAGGAGGAGCGGGCGGTGCTGGAGCCCATTTGCCGGGAGGTGGAAGCATGAGACCCTTGACCCTGACCCTGACCGCCTTCGGCGCCTATGCGGGCAGCCAGACCGTGGATTTTGAGGCCGCGGGCGCGGGCGGTTTGTTTCTGATCACTGGCGATACCGGCGCGGGCAAGACCACCCTGTTCGACGGGGTGTGCTATGCGCTCTTCGGCAAGCTCACCGGCCGGGTGCGCAGCGAGAAGATGATTCGCAGCGACTATGCGGACGATACCCTGGAAACCAGCGCTCAGCTGGTGTTCCTGCATCGGGGCGAACGGTGGCGCATTACTCGCCGCCCCGCCCAGACCCGCCGCAAAAAGCGGGGCGAGGGTACCACCGAGGTGCCCGCCACCGCCCTGCTGGAGCGGCTGGAGGGGGAGAACCCCGTCCCGGTGGCCGAGGGCAAGGAGAGCGTGGACGCGGCGGTGGAGGGGCTGCTGGGCATCCAGGTGGACCAGTTCCGCCAGATCGCCATGATCGCCCAGAACCAGTTCGCCGAGCTGCTGAACAAATCCGGCCGGGACCGCAGTGCCATTCTGCGGCAGGTATTCGCCACCGAGCGCTGCCAGCAGCTGCAGCAGCGGCTGAAAGAACTGGCGTCGGCCAGCCGTGCAGATACGGAAAAGCAGGTGGATTCTCTGCGCCAGTACCTGGCGGGTCTGCGCCTGCCCGAGGGGGAGGAGGCCGAGGCCCTGCCTTCGGCCCGAGAGCTGGCAGAACTGCTGGCGGATTCGGGCTGCGTCTGGCGCAGCGGCCGGGTGTTGGAGCTGGCGGAGGAGCTCTGCCGGGCGGACCGGGAGAATCTGGCCGCACTGGAGGAGAAGATCGGTGCGCTGGACGAGAGCATCAAGCAGAGTGCCGCACTGGTGCAGAGCGCCCGGGAAGCCGGGCAGCGTGCGGAGCAGCTGGCCCGGCTGGAGCAGCAGCTGGCACAGCAGCAGAGCGAAGCGCCCCGGCGGGCGGAGGACCTTGCCCGGCTGGGCCGGTGGGAGGCAGCTGCCCGGTTGGCCCCGGTGTGGGAGAGCAGCGAAAAGGCCCGGCGGGCAGCGGAGCAGGCCGCCCGGCTGTACGCCGAAGCACAGGCGCAGCTGGAAGGGCTGAACACCCAGGCGCCCCGGTGGGAGCAGGCGCGGGACCAGCTGGCGCAGGACCAGCAAACCGCCGCCCAGCTGGCGGTGGCACTGGAACGCCAGACGGAAGCCCTGAAACAATATGACAAGCTGGACGCGGCGAAGGCGGAGCAGCAGGTCTGCATCCGGGAGCTGGACCGGCTGAAAAACGCGGAGCAAGCGGCCCGTAAGCTGGAAGAGCAGCAGGCCGCCGCCCTGGAACGGACCCAGGCACTGGCAGATGGCCTGGCCGCCGCCCTCACCGCCGCCCAGGCGGTGGAACAGGAGCTGACCCGCTGGAGCGAAGCCAAGGAGAAAATGGCAGAGGTTCGCGGCCGGATGCGGGAGCTGGTGAAGCTGCAAAAGAGCGAGCAGGCCGCCCGCGGGGCGCTGGAGCAGGCGAGCGACGGGTTGGACAAAGCCCAGCAGGCTTACATGAGCGCGGACCAGCTGTTCCGCCGGGACCAGGCGGGGCTGCTGGCGAAGGACCTGACCCCCGGCCAGCCCTGCCCGGTGTGCGGCAGCGTGCACCATCCCAGCCCGGCCCGGGGCGTGACCGGCGCGCCGGACAAAGAAGAGCTGGACGCGCTGGCCGCCGCCATGGAAGCGGCCCGCACCGACTACAACAACGCCTTGCAGGCAAGCAGCACCCTCACCGCCCAGGCGGGCAGCGCCCGGGAGCAGTACATCCGGCAGGCCCGTCAGGTGCTGGCCGGCCTGGAACAGGAGCTGCCCCCGGAAGAGGACGCAAAGACCCTTTCCCGCCTGCTACTGGATTGGGACGAGCGGCTGGACCAGCTGCTGAAACAGGCCGAAGCGGCAAAGGAACAGCGTCAGGCACAGGTGGAGGCTGCCAGCGCGGCGGTGAACCAGCTGGCAGATGACCGCAAGCAGCTGGACCAGACCCGCCAGAAACGGAGCGATCTGCAGGCCCAGGCGGCGCAGGCCGCGGCCCGGCAGGATGCGGCCCGGCGGCAGGCGGAGGAGCTGCAAGCGGCCCTGCCCCAGGCCACCCGGGCTGAGGCAGAACAAACTCTGGCTGACATGCAAGCCCGGCAATCTCAGCTGGACCGGAGCATCGGGCAAACCCGAACGGCTTTGGAGGAATACCAGAAGGCACTGGCCGCTGCCCTCACCCTGCAAACCGAGCGGCGGAACAACGACCAAACAGCGGCCGGAGAAGCCCGCCAGGCGGCCCGGGAATGGGATAAAGCGCTGACGGCCAGCGGCATGAGCGAGGAGGACTTCCGGCAGGCGCTGCACACCGAAGAAGAGATCAAGGCACTGCGCCAGCGGCTGGAGCAGGAGCAAAAGGCCTGCGAGGAGACCAAGACTCTTTACAGGCAGCTGCGCGCCCAGCAGCAAAACGCCCCCGCCCCGGCCTGCCAGCCTCAGGCGCTGGAGCAGGCCATGGAGGAGCAGGAGCAGCAGCGGAAAACCCTGAATGGGGAGCGCATCCGGCTTGCCGGGCGGCTGGAGGCCAACCGGCAGACCATGGCGGATGTGCGCACCGCGGCCGGAAAGCTGGAGCAGGCCCAGAAGCGCCAGCAGCTGATCGAGCGGCTGGACGCCACCGCCGGGGGCAAGCTTTCCGGCGGACTGGGCAAGCAGCAGTTCGAGCAGTATGTGCTGGCCGCCTATTTCGCCGACGCGGTGGAGGCTGCCAACCAGCGGCTGTTCGCCATGACCGGCGGGCGCTATCAGTTGGAATGCCATCAGATGACCGCCGCCGAGACCAAGGATACCCTGGACCTGGACGTGCTGGACAACTACACTGGCAAGGTGCGCAGTGTGGGCAGCCTGTCCGGCGGCGAGACCTTCCAGGCGGCGCTGGCTCTGGCGCTGGGTCTGTCCGACGTGATTCAGAATTACGCGGGCGGCGTGGAGCTGGACGTACTGTTTGTGGACGAGGGTTTCGGTACCCTGGATGCCGAGAGCCTGGAGCAGGCGGTCACCACCCTGCACAGCCTTGTGCAGGGCCAGCGGATGGTGGGCATCATCAGCCATGTGCCGGAGCTGAAAAGCCGTATCGAGAACCAGCTGGTGGTCACCAAGACTCCCGGCGGCAGCACCGTGGCCTTGCGTAAACTGTAAATCAAAAAGCACCCTCAGCCAACCGGCTGGGGGTGCTTTGCTTTGCGGAATAAAAACGCTTACAGGCGGGTATGCAGGGGTACGCCGTTTACATAGATGGGGATCTGCTCACCCTGGATCAGGGGCCGGGCGTAGGCCTCGAAGGAGGCGGTCACCTGCATGCCGTCCGGGGTGATCCACCCGGCGGGAATGGCCTTTTCCTTGTTGGCAACGGCCTGCACGTCCACGGTCTCGCAGTCCGCCACATAGGGGGCATCCTGACGGCGGACCAGCGCGCTCATGCGGCCGGTCTGGCCGTGGATCGCCGCCTGTACTGCCACGCCGCCCACCTGGTAGGCCTCGTTCACGTCGATGCGGCTGGTCAGGTGGCTGGCGCACCGCTGCAGGGTGGACAGCTCGATGGCGCGGGTCTTGCAGCCCAGATGGTGACGGATCAGGCCTTCCAGATACCGGCTGGTGCCGGACAGGGTGACCTTGTGGCCGAAGGCGTCCACCGCGCCGTCGCCGCCCGCCAGATCGCACAGGAAGGTGCCGTCCTTGCGGCGCACGCCCTCGCTGGCCGCGATGACGATGTTGTTCTTTTCCTTGCGCAGGGCCTCTACCCGGCTCAGGAACAGCTCCTCACTGAAGGGAACCTCCGGCAGCAGGATCAGGTCCGGGCCGTCGCAGTCGTCGCCCTTGGCCAGGCTCGCGGAGGCGGCCAGCCAGCCTGCATGGCGGCCCATGATCTCGGTCACGGTCACGCTCTTCAGATCGTACACGTTGGAGTCCCGGATGATCTCCTTCATCACGGTGGCGATGTACTTGGCCGCGCTGCCGAAGCCGGGAGTGTGGTCGGTAAGCATCAGGTCGTTGTCGATGGTCTTGGGCACGCCCACAAACCGGATGTGGCTGCCGATGCGGCTGCCGTAGGCCGCCAGCTTGGCAATGGTGTCCATGCTGTCGTTGCCGCCGATGTAAAGCACCGCGTCGATCTGATAACGCTCAAACAGGCCGAACAGGGTCTTGTATACGCCCTCGTCCTGCTCGGGGGTGGGCAGCTTGTACCGGCAGCTGCCCAGGTAGGAGGAGGGGGTGCGCTTGAGCAGCTCGATGTTCAGCGCCTTGCCCAGCAGCTGGTCCAGATCCAGTAGCTTCTCGTTCAAAAGACCCTCAATGCCGTAATGCATGCCGTAGATGCGCCCGGCGCCGCAGGCGCGGGCAGTCTCGTACACGCCCGCCAGACTGGAATTGATCACCGCAGTGGGGCCGCCGCTCTGCCCCACCAGAAAATTCATACCCATCAAAAATACACTTCCTTCTTCAAAAAGCGGGTCAGCCGTCGACCCCTTGTGACACAACGCCTTTTATTGTATCTTATTTATAAAGGGGCTGCAATAATCCCCGCTGCAATTTCGTATAAGGGTCAGAGAGGTGACATTCTTCACGGCGAAATCTTGGTGGTTTTGCCAAAAAACAAGGAGGGAAACCAGATGAAGCACAGGAAGCATTGGCTCGCCGCGGCGCTTGCCGCCGCCCTTTTCGCAGGCCTTCTCACCGGGTGCGGCGGGTCCAGCACGGCGGCCGCCAGCACCGCGGCGGTGCAGGAGAGCATGCCGGACATGGGGGAGGCCGGAGCTGTGGCCGACGCCGCCAACGGAACAGGCGGTGGGCAGACCAGCCTGGATTCCGGCGCCCTTGCCCCGCAGGACAGCCGCAAGATCATCTACAATGCAACCCTCTGGCTGGAGACCAAGCAGTATGACCAGGCCAGCGCCGACCTTTTGGAGGCGGCCAGCCAGGCGGGTGCCTACGTGCAGAACAGCGAAAGCAGCGGAAGCGCCGAACGGGGCGACCGCAGCATTTATTACACCCTGCGGGTGCCCGCGGACCATTACAGCGAATTTCTGAACGCGGCGGCCCAGGCCGCCAACCTGATTCGGCGCAGCGAGTCCAGCCAGGACGTGACCGCCGAATATGTGGACCTGGAAGCCCGCCTGGCCAGCCTGGAGCAGCAGCGCCAGCGGCTGGATGAGCTGGCGGCAAAGGCCGAGAGTCTGGAGGACCTGCTGGCCATCGAGCAGCAGCGCAGCGAGGTGCAGTATCAGATCGAGAGCTACACCGGCCAGATGAACGTCTTACAGGACCAGATCAGCTACAGCACGGTGGAGGTCTACCTGGACGAGGTGACCGAGCTGACGCCCCAGAGCCCCAGCTTTATCAGCCGGGTGAGCTCTGCCTTCCGGGGCAGCTGGAACGGCTTTGTAAGCGTGGTGCAGGAGCTGGTGATCGGCCTGATCTACCTGCTGCCCTTCCTGGTGGTGGCGGCGGTGGTGATCGCCGTGGTGGTACTGCTGGCCCGCCGCGCGGCCAAAAAGCGCCCGCAGCCCGCGCAGCAAAAGCGCCCCGACGGAGAAAACAACAGCCAGCCCCCGAAATACACCCAATTGAAGTGATGTGACCCAAAATACTGCCCCGGCGAAACCGCAGCTTGCGGCCCGCCGGGGCCTTTTTTGCGCCCATGCCAACTTTTGGGGCGGCAATTTCCGTCTCTGTGTGCTATAATAAAAAGAACGCATAAATTGTAGAAAAAGGCGGAAACGATCCATGCGAACGAAAACCATTCGATACGAGCTTGCCACCGGCCTTGGCTGCGCCGCGCTGGTGCTGCTGCTCTGCGCGCTGCCCTTTGCCAGCCGGGACCTGGTGGCAGGGCACGACAGCGTGTTTCATATCCTGCGGCTGGAGGGTCTGGCCGCGGCCCTGGGCGGCCATGCCAGCATTCCGGTGCGCATCTATTCCTTGATGCTGGGCGGCTACGGCTATGCCAGCGGCCTGTTTTACCCGGACCTGTTTTTGTATCCGGCGGCGTTGGCCCGGGTGGCGGGTCTGGGACCGGAGATGGCCTTTAAGTTTTTGATGCTGGGCTGCGTGGCGGCTCAGTGCGTCACCAGCTATTTTGCCGGACGGGCCATTACCAAAAAGCACTTTGGCGGCTGTCTCTTGATGGTGCTGTACGGTCTGTGCCACTACCATTTCACCAACCTCTACATCCGCAGCGCGGTGGGCGAGGTGCAGGCCATGATCTTCCTGCCCCTGGTGGTCTGGGGCCTGTGGGACCTGACCGAGGAGGGGACCAAGCGTCCCTGGGTGCTCTGGCTGGGCTTCACCGGTCTGGTGCTCAGCCACACCGTGAGCCTTGCTCTGGCGGGCCTGCTGGCCATCGTGTGGGTGCTGGTGCGGCTGCCCCGGGTGCTGAATCGCCGGGCCATCCTGAGCGGCCTGGGAGCCGCCGGGGCCTGTCTGCTGGTGAGCTGCTATTACTGGCTGCCCATGCTGGAGCAGTTTGCCAGCGATAAATTCGCCGTGACCGAGCAGCCGCTGACCCAGGTTTCCTGGAATACCGTGAATCTGGCCGGGCTGTTTACTCCCAACAATTACATGGGCCTGGGCATCACCGGCCTGGTGGGCATTGTGGCCACTCTGGTGCTGCTGGTCTGCCCGCTGGGGCGGCGCAGCGGAGCGCGCCGTGCCGCCTGGGTCTTCCTGGCGGCGGGGGTGGTGCTCACGGTGCTGGTGCTTCCCTTCGTGCCCTGGCGCATGCTGGACGATACCCTGCTGAACAGCATCCAGTTCCCCTGGCGGCTCAATGCTTTCAGCCAGCTGGCGGTCTGCCTGGCCATCACGATGGTGCTGGCAGGCCTCGATAGCCGCCGGGTTCGGGTGCTGGTGCTGGCAGCGGCTTTTGTGCTGGGCGGGGTGGACCTTGCGGTCAGCTCCACCGAGTTTCCGGAGCAGGTGAACTACCCGGCCAACTATTTCACCAGTCAGCGGGGTGAGACCTTCTATCTGGTGGGGGCCGAATGGGTGCCCGCCGGTGTGGACGCCAAGGCCTTTGCCTTTGAGCCGGGCGCTCAGTACAGCAACACCACCGGCGTTTACAGCGGCAATTACCTGCCGAATGGTGATTTCGTGTTTGACTTCGACGGCGAGGTCTTTGGCGTGTACGGCATTCCCAAGCTGTGGTATAAGGGCTACTCCGCTACCCTCACCCCGGCGGACGGCAGCGAGCCCATGGAACTGGAGCTGCACAAGGACGGCGGCGGCCGGGTGGAGCTGACCATTCCGGAGAATGCCCCGGCGGGCCAGGTGCGGGTGAGCTACACCGGCACCACCCTGCAGCATGTGTCGGACTGGGTGAGCGGCCTTGGCACGCTGGCCCTCTGCGCGGGCGCGGCCTGGTATCTGGTGCGCACCCGCAAGGCGGAAAAACGGCAGCCGGCGCTGACCCATTAAACAGAATAAAAAGAGCGCGGGCTCTTCCGTTCCACTTTGCTGGGAACGAAGAGCCCGCGCTTTTGTTTTGTATTTTTAGGCCTTGGGCGCGTCGAACTGGGCGCTCACCTGGGCCAGCAGCTGACGGATGGGTAGATGCTGGGGGCAGGAGGACTCGCATTTTCCGCAGCCGATGCAGTCCTTTGCCTTGCCGTGACCGCCGCGGGTACAAATGTTGTAATAAGTGGCGGCGCCGGGGTCCTGGAACAGGTTCCGGCTGTTGGCACAGGCGAACAGCTCGGGAATGGAAATGGTCTTGGGGCAGCCGTCCACGCAGTAGCGGCAGCCGGTGCAGCCGATGCTCTTCAGCCCGGCCAGCGCCCGGCGGGCTTTGGCCACCGCCTGCCATTCCAGCGGCGACAGGGCACGGAAGTTTCGGAACAGGCCCAGGTTCTCCTCCATCTGGGCCGGGTCGCTCATGCCGCTGAGCACCATGCACACGCCTGCAAAGCTGGCGGAAAAGCGCAGGGCGTAGCCTGCCGGGCTGCCTTCCATTCCGGCAAAGGCCTCGGCGGCCTGGGGCGGCAGGTTGGCCAGCGCGCCGCCCCGCACCGGCTCCATCACGATCACCGGCTTTTGGAAGCGGCGGCAGATCTCATACAGCGCCCGGCTCTCCACGCTGGGGCTGTCGTAGTCCGCGTAGTTAAACTGGATCTGCACCACCTCGATGTCCGGCTGCTCGGTGAGGATTTTTTCCAACAGAGCGGGCTTGTCGTGGAAGGAGATGCCGATGTGCCGGATGCGGCCCTCCGCTTTCAGCTGCCGGGCCACGGCGAAGGCGTTGCAGGCGCAGTATTTGGGATAATACTCCGCGTTCATGGCGTGCATCAGGTAAAAGTCGAAGTAGTCCACCCCGCAGGCCTCCAGCTGGGAGAAGAACAGGGGCCGAATTTCCTCCTCGCTTTTGAAAAAGCCGTTGGAGAGCTTGTCCGCCAGCAGGTAACGCTCGCGGGGGTAGCGGTTGGTCAGGCAGTGGCGCAGAGCGGTCTCGCTTTTGCCGTTCAGGTAACCGTGAGCGGTGTCGAAGTAGCAAAAGCCCGCGGCCAGAAAATCGTCCACCATGCGGCAGGTCTTTTCGTAATCCACTTGGCTGGCCGGGTCGGCGGCAGGGCCGGTGAGGGGCAGGCGCATGCAGCCAAACCCCAGCTTTTTGGTTCCAAACAGTTCTTCCATGGCAAAGAGCCTCCATTGCGGTGAATTCTGTTTTCATCATAAGGCGGGGTGAGGGCCTTGTCAACCAAAAAGCCCCCGTGCCGGGCGGCACAGGGGCGGATGCTCCGTTCAGAGAAGGGGGAGCGGATCAGCCGTTCTTCTTGCCCTTCAGCTGCTTCATGCGCATGTCGTGGTTCAGGATGCGCTTGCGGATACGCAGGTTCTCGGGGGTGACCTCCAGCAGCTCGTCGGGAGCCAGGAACTCCAGGCAGGCCTCCAGGCTGAGCTTGGAAACGGGAACCAGGCGCAGGGCGTCGTCGGAGCCGGAAGCACGGGTGTTGGTCAGGTGCTTGGTCTTGCAGACGTTCACGCTGATGTCCTCGCCGGTGGGGGTGTAGCCGATGACCATGCCCTCGTAGACCTTTTCGCCCGGGGTCACGATCAGGGTGCCGCGCTGCTGGGCGTTGAACAGACCGTAGGTCACGGCGTCGCCGGTCTCGAAGCTTACCAGGCTGCCGGTGCTGCGGCAGGTGATGTCGCCGCACCAGGCGTCGTAGCCGTCAAAAATGGTGTTCAGGATGCCCTCGCCGTGGGTATCGGTGAGGAACTGGCTGCGGTAGCCGAACAGGCCGCGGCTGGGCATGCGGAACTCCAGACGCACGCGGGTGCCGATGGGCTCCATCTGCTGCAGGATGGCCTTGCGGGAGCCCAGAGCGGTCATGACCGCGCCCTGGTACTCGGTGGGGGTGTCGATGACAACGCGCTCGAAGGGCTCCATCAGCTGGCCGTCCTCCTCGTGGGTCAGAACCTTCGGGGGGCTGACCTGCAGCTCGTAGCCTTCACGGCGCATGGTCTCGATCAGGATGGACAGGTGCATCTCGCCACGGCCCATCACGCGGAAGGAATCGCTGGTGGCGGAGTCCTCAACCTTCAGGGCCACGTCCTTCAGCAGCTCGCGCTGCAGGCGGTCGCGGATCTGGCGGCTGGTGACGAACTTGCCCTCGCGGCCGGCGAAGGGGCTGTCGTTAACGGCGAAGGTCATCTCCACGGTGGGATCGTTGATCTTCACGAAGGGCAGGGGCTCCACGTTGGCGGGGTCGCACAGGGTGTTGCCGATGGTCACATCGGTGATGCCGGAGAAGGCGACGATATCACCGGCAGAAGCCTCCTCGGCGGGCTCACGGCCGTTGGCCTTGAACTCGTACAGCTTGGTGATGCGGCCCTTGATGGAAACGCTGGGGTCGTGCCAGTCGCAGACCTGCACGTCCTGGCCAACCTTCATGCGGCCGTTCTGAACGCGGCCGATGCCGATGCGGCCCACGAACTCGTTGTAGTCCACGCTGGAGCACAGCATCTGGAAGGGCGCGTCCGGGTCGCCCTCGGGACCCTTCACGTACTCCAGAATGGTGTCGAACAGGGGCTTCAGGTCGGTGCCGGGCACGTCCGGGCTGTAGCTGGCGGTACCAGCGCGGCCGGAGCAGAAGACCATGGGGCTGTCCAGCTGCTCGTCGGTGGCGCCCAGGTCCATGAGCAGCAGCAGCACTTCGTCGATGACTTCCTTGATGCGGGCGTCGGGACGGTCGATCTTATTTACGGCGATGACCAGGTTCAGGTTCTGCTGCAGGGCCTTCTGCAGCACGAAACGGGTCTGGGGCATGCAGCCCTCGGCGGCGTCCACCAGCAGCAGCACGCCGTTGACCATCTTCAGAACACGCTCCACCTCGCCGCCGAAGTCGGCGTGGCCCGGGGTGTCCACGATGTTGATCTTCACACCGTTGTAGGTGGTAGAGCAGTTTTTGGCCAGGATGGTGATGCCGCGCTCCCGCTCAATGTCGCCGGAGTCCATCACGCGCTCGGCCACCTGCTGATTTTCACGAAACGCGCCGCTCTGCTTCAGCATCTGGTCCACCAGGGTGGTCTTACCATGGTCAACGTGGGCGATGATGGCAATGTTGCGCAAATCTTTACGTTCCATACTGTTATCCTTTCTGATATTGGATCGCGATTGGATCGCTCCATATATAATTACATCTATTCGTAACCTTACCTATACTAAAGCAGGAAAAAAGGTTTGTCAAGAATATACAAATGATTTTTAACAGCATTGGGCGTTGTCACAAGGTTTTTTGTCTGCTGTGCGGGGCTTTCTGGGCTGTATGACCAAGGCGGCGCGCCGCCAGCCAGGCCGCCGCGGCCCCCAGGCTGCAAAGGCTCACCGCCGCGCCAAGGCCCAGTCCGGCGGGGGTGAAGCGCAGGGTGATCTGATGTTCGCCCGGGGTGATGGGCACGGTGAGCAGTGCATCCCAGCCGGTGCCGGGTTCCACTTTTTGACCGTCCACCAGTACCTGCCAGCCCGGCTCGGCGGGGATGCTGGTGAAAAGAGTAGTGCAGCCCTCGGGCATCTGGATGGTCCCGCGCACAAGACCGGGGGCAAACTGGTCCACCTGAAGGCCCTGCTGCTGCAGCCGGGTGCAGGCCGCGGCCAGAGCCTGGCTGTCTTCCACGGCAAAGCTCCAGCCGCCCAGTGAAAGGGAACCCCCCTGCGGCCGCAGCTCCACGGTGAGGGCCTGGCCCGCCTGCACCTGCCCCAGGCAGATCGTGCCGTTCTCCTGCTGCAGCAGGGTCTGGCCTGCCGCTTCGCCGTTCACGAAAACATCGGCCCCGCAGTACTGGTCATACACCGGGAAGCTGGCGTACAGCACGCCGGAAACCGGCGCGGTGAGGGAAAAGCACAGAGCGGCATTTTCGCCGGTCACGGTGTAGTGCAGCCCGTCCGCTCCGGCTTCCATGCCCAGAACCAAAGGCTCGGCTTCGATGGGGTGCAGAATGCCCGCGTCTTGGCCCAGAAGGGTGTTGTAGATTTGGTTCAGATTGTCAAAGGGCCGGTCCAGCGCCAGCCGCTCGCTGCCAGTGTCTGCCGCCGCAACGACCAGCGGCAGAGCACAGGGGTTCTCCCATACATCGCCCTGCTGCTGCCACTGGCCGGAGGCTGCGCCGCCCAGCTGCCAGCGCAGCCCCAGCAGGCTGGCGGTACTTTGGGTCAGCCCGTCGGACCAGGCCATCCAGCCGCTGGTGCCGGTGCAGCCCAGCGCCCGCATCAGTTCATAGGCGGTCTGGGAATAGCTGCTGCTGTAGTGGCTCAGGCCGTTGTAGTCCAGCAGGAAGGGCGTATTCTGCCCGCCCTCGGCCAGCTGCATCCGGGCGGAGGGATCCCGGGCGCTGAGCTGCTCCACGGTAGCCTGCCATTGCTCGGTGAGCTGGGGCAGAGTGGAGGGAAACGGCTCGAAGGCCTCCAGCGCAGCCCAGCCGTTGGCCGTCAGCTCCACCGCCAGGAAAAGGGCAGCAAGCAGGCCCACGGCCCGCCGCCGGGGCATTGCCAGCAGCAGTGCAGCGGCCGCCAGGCAGCACAGAGTGAGCACCGCCGCCCAGTCGGGAACCAGCCCAAGGCACCAGGCACAGGCCAGCAGCAGGGTGGCAGCCCCGACAGCCGCGAACCGGCGGGCGACGGGCAGATGTTCTGCAAGGCCTTTGCCGCCCAGCGCCGCCAGCTCCAGCAAAGTGAAGATGAACAAAAAGCTGTAGCGGTAGTTGAACCAGCTGGGGCTCTGGAAGCCGTGCCAGACAAGGTCCGGCGTGCGCAGCCAGAAGCTGAGCAGCAGACAGGCCAGCAGCCCGCCCGCCGCAAGCTTTGGACGCAGCGGGCCGGGACGAAGGAAAAACAGCGCTGCCAGCACCAGCGGCAGGGTGCCACAGAAGATAAGGGGCAGGGTGTTGGTGTCCTGCCCGGCGGGATAGGCCCCCGCGAACAGCTGGCCCAGCAGCTGGGGAAGGGAAAAGTTGGTGGAAAAGCCCCATTCCATGGCCGCCTGGGCCTTGCCCTGGCCGAGCGCTTTCGCCACCGGCAGCAGCATCCAGCCGTTCAGCCCGCCCGCCAGCAGGCTGGCCAGCGCAAAGCGCACCGACACCCGCAGCTTACGGCCCGCCGCATCGCCTGTGGCCAGGCCGAAGAGAAAATAGAGCAGAGAGTACAAACAGAGCATCCAGCCGATGTAATAGCAGCAGAAGATGCCCGCCGCCAGACTCACCAGATATAACCAGGGGGAACGCCCTTCTAAAATGCGCCGGATGCCCCAGGCGATCAGCGGCAGAGCGATCAGGGCATCCATCCACATGATGTTCTGGGAAAAGCCCAGCAGGTAGCCGCTCAGCGCCCAGGCCCAGCTGAGCTGCACCGAAAGCCACTCGCCCGCCCGGCGGCGCAGAAACAGATGCATGGCCAGCCCGGCGCAGCCTGCCTTGGTCAGAGTGAGCAGGGTCACGGCGGTGGGCATCTGGGAGGCGGGGAACAAGAGCACCAGAAAATTGAAGGGGCTGAACAGGTAATAAGCGGCCCAGCTGAGGGCCTCGCCGCCCAGGGCTTTGTGCCAGGTGTAGAACGCCCCCCGGCCGAATAATTCCGAAAAGCCGGCCAGAAAGTGGGAATACTGACCATCCATATCGCCGAAGAACAGACTGTTCGGGCCGAAGGGGGCCACGCCTTGGGCGGCATACAGCCCGGCCAGCAGGGCAACCGGAACCAGCGCGGCGGCCAGCGCGGGCAAAGGGCCGGAGAACCGGCGGGAGGATTCGGACCGGGAGAAGGGAATGGGCATGCAAAGGACTCCTTTCCAGAAGGGAAAAATGCGCCGGAAAGCGGCGAAAAAAGAAAAATAAAAAAAGAAAAACTTTTTTTCAAAAAATACTTGCAATTTGAAAAAAGATTCGATATAATAATCAAGCCGAAAGGACATGGACGGTTAGCTCAGCTGGTAGAGCATCTGCTTGACGTGCAGAGGGTCAGGGATTCGAGTTCCTTACCGTCCACCATACAGGGCGCTCAATCGAGCGTCCTGTTTTTTTGTTTTGTGTCAAGAAAAAGAAGAACAACAGGAACTCGAATCCCGGAAGGGTGACCGCCGAACTAGAAAACCTGCCGGTGGCAGGTTTTCCGGCGGGCTGCCGCGAAGGCCAAAGGGCCAAGCGGCGCGGAGCCGCCCACGGGCGGGGCCGCACCGAGTTCCTTACCGTCCACCACACAGGGCGCTCAATCGAGCGTCCTGTTTTTTGTTTTTACGAGGCTTGAAAAGAAAACAGGCACTCGAATCCCCAAAAAACTTCCTCTCATACAACGAAACATTAAGCAGTTATGATACACCAATACTATGAAAATAGTATGAAATAAAAAAGAAGAATCGGTCGATTTGACCGGCTTCTGAGAAAAGAGCAGGGCCCAAGCGGGGTCCTGCTCTTTTTGTCTGCCCGGAGTCCGCCTGCTGGTGGTGGGCGGTATTTGCTATTTTATAAAAAATATAGTATACTATATCGGTTAATATGGAGAGGTGTATCTATGCGAGTGTTGGGCATCGACCCCGGCTATGCAATCGTGGGCTGGGGCGTGGTGGAATATGTGGGCAACCGGTTTACGCCGGTGGCGTTCGGCGCGGTTACGACCGAGGCGGGCGTGCCCTTTGAACAGCGGCTGGACAAGGTGTATGAGGGCGTGTTGGATGTGATGACAACCTACAAGCCCGAGGCGCTGAGCATCGAGCAGCTGTTTTATCAGCACAACCAGACCACGGTGATCGGCGTGGCTGAGGCACGCGGCGTGATTTTGCTGGCAGCAGCCAAGTGCGGTATCCCCATCTTTGAATATACCCCCATGCAGGTGAAGCAGGCGGTGACCGGCTACGGCAAGGCGGTGAAAAAGCAGGTGCAGGAGATGACCCGCATGATGCTCAAGCTGGAAAAGGTGCCCAAGCCCGACGATACCGCCGACGCACTGGGCATGGCCATCGCCCATTGCCATTGCAGCCGCAGCCGCCTGATGGGCACGCCGCTGCGCTGACCGAAGCAGAAAGCAACAGGAGGTTCCCGATGATTTATTGTCTGACCGGAAAACTTTTGAAAAAGACCCTGGACATGGTGGTCCTTTCCTGCGCGGGAGTGGGTTATCTTGTGCAGGTGCCCGCGTCGGTGTCGTCGGCGCTGCCGGCCATCGGCCATGAGGCTACCCTTTATACCTATATGAATATCACCGAAAACGACGTGACTCTCTTCGGCTTTGCCACCGAGGAGCAGCAGGCCTGCTTCAAGATGCTCACCGCCGTCTCCGGCGTGGGCCCCAAGGTGGGTCTTGCGATTCTGAACGTGATGACCCCCGAGCGGATCACACTGGCCATCTCGGCCGGAGATCACAAGGCCTTCACCGCCGCCAACGGCGTGGGCCCCAAGCTGGCCCAGCGCATTGCCCTGGAATTGAAGGACAAGGTGGGCAAGGGTCTGGCCGAGGGCATCACCCTGGGCGATGTGAGCGGCGGCGGAGCCCCGGCGGGCAACCTGAGCCAGGCCATCGCGGCCCTCACCAGTCTGGGCTACAGCCCCAGCGAGGCGGCCCAGGCGGTGGCCAAGGCCGACCCCTCCCTGCCGGTGGAGGAACTCATCAAGCTTGCGCTGCGCGGCATGGCGAAAGGAAGGTAACCCGTGGAAGAATACGAATTCGGCACGCGGCTGGTCAGCCCGGAGATGAACCAGGGCGAGAGCGAAGAGATCAGCCTGCGGCCCAAAACCCTGGACGAATATGTGGGCCAGGAAAAGGTAAAGGAAAACCTGCGCATCTATCTGGAAGCAGCCAAGCGCCGGGGCGAGCCCATGGATCACATCCTGCTCTACGGCCCTCCGGGTCTGGGCAAGACCACTCTGGCGGGCATCGTGGCCCAGGAGATGGGGGTGCAGATCCGCATCACCAGCGGCCCGGCCATCGAAAAGCCCGGCGATCTGGCAGCCCTGCTCACCAATTTGCAGGAGGGCGACGTGCTCTTCATCGACGAGATTCACCGACTGTCCCGCCAGGTGGAAGAAGTTCTGTATCCCGCCCTGGAGGACTACGCGCTGGACATCATGATCGGCAAGGGCCCCAGCGCCCAGAGCATCCGCATCAATCTGCCCCGGTTCACCCTGATCGGCGCCACCACCCGGGCGGGCCAGATCACCGGCCCGCTGCGGGACCGGTTTGGTGTGCTGCTCAAGCTGGAGCTGTACAGCCCGGATGAGCTGAGCGGCATCATCCAGCGCTCGGCGGGCATCCTGGGCCAGCCCTGCACCCCGGAGGGAGCTTATGAGCTGGCAAAATGCAGCCGGGGCACCCCTCGTGTGGCCAACCGGCTGTTAAAGCGGGTGCGGGACTTCGCCGCCGTTCTGGCGGACGGCGTGATCGACGAGGCCACCGCAAAGCTGGCCCTCAAGCGAATGGACATCGACCAGCTGGGCCTGGACGAGATGGACCGGAGCATGCTGCGGGCCATCATCGAGCTGTACGGCGGCGGGCCGGTGGGTCTGGATACCCTGGCCGCCGCACTGGGCGAGGAGGCCGTGACGCTGGAGGATGTGTGCGAGCCTTATCTGATGCAGATGGGCTTTTTGACCCGCACCCCGCGCGGCCGCTGCGCCACCCGGCAGGCCTGGGTCCACCTGGGACTGGAGCTGCCCAAGGAGCTGGACGCCCCGGGCCAGCAGAGTATGTTCGACTGACCCCGCCAAGAAAATTTCACAAATACACGTTATACTGATACGGAAATCGCCCAGAGAAACAGCGGCCGGTTTCCCCGGAATGAAAAAGGAGAATTGCGTATGCGCCCTGCCACCAGCTGGCAAGATTATGAACTCATCGACGCAACCTGCGGCAACCGTCTGGAGCGCTGGGGCAGCACCCTGCTGGTGCGCCCGGACCCCCAGGTGGTGTGGAAAAGCCCCGAGACCAGCCCCCTGTGGCCCAAGGCGGATGCGGTGTATCACCGGTCCGAGCGGGGCGGCGGCCAGTGGGAATACCGCCGCCGCCTGCCGGAAAAGTGGAAGATCGGCTGCGGTCCGCTGACCCTGGTGGTCAGCCCCACCGGTTTCAAGCACACCGGCGTGTTCCCCGAGCAGGCCGTGAACTGGGCCTGGTATGAGGAGAAGATCAAGGCCGCCGGCCGCCCCATCAAGGTGCTGAACCTGTTCGGTTATACCGGCGGCGCCACCCTGGCCTGCGCCGCGGCGGGCGCCAGCGTCTGCCATGTGGATGCCTCCAAGGGCATTGTGGCCTGGGCCCGCGAGAACGCGCAGGCCAGCAATCTGGCCGACCGGCCCATCCGCTGGATCGTGGACGACTGCGCCAAGTTCGTGGCCCGGGAAATTCGCCGGGGCAACACCTACGATGCCATCATCATGGACCCGCCCAGCTACGGACGCGGCCCCGGCGGCGAGGTGTGGAAGCTGGAGGACAACATTTACGACCTGATCGCCCTGTGCGCGGGTGTGCTCAGCGAGCAGCCCCTGTTCGTGGCGGTGAACAGCTACACCACCGGCCTGTCGCCCGCGGTGATGGAGTACATCCTGAAAACCACCCTGTGCGGCAAGTACGGCGGCGTGACCAGCTGCGACGAGATCGGCCTGCCGGTGAGCAGCACCGGCGGCGTTGTGCCCTGCGGCGCCACCGCCATCTGGCAGGAGGCCTGAACACAGGACCCGGAACAAGAGGGGAGAGGAAAATCGAAATGAACGAGATGATCGCCGCCAAAGACGTGCGCTTTCGCTATACCCCGGAAAACCCCTACGCGGTGGACGGCGCGTCCATGACCATCCGCAAGGGCGAGTTCGTGGCGGTGCTGGGCGCCAACGGCTGCGGCAAGTCCACCCTGGCCAAGCACTTCAACGCCATCCTGCTGCCGGAGAGCGGCACTGTGACCGTGGAGGGCATGGATACCCGGGATGAAAGCCAGCTGTACGACATCCGCCAGACCGTGGGCATGGTGTTCCAGAACCCGGACAACCAGATCGTCGCCACCGTGGTGGAGGAGGACGTGGCCTTCGCGCTGGAGAACCTGGGCGTTCCCCCGGCGGAGATCCGCGCCCGCATCGACGAGGCCATGCAGATGTCCGGCATCTACAAGCACCGGGAAAAGGCCCCTCACAAGCTGAGCGGCGGCCAGAAGCAGCGTGTGGCCATCGCGGGCGTGATCGCCATGCGGCCGGACTGCCTGGTGCTGGACGAGGCCACCGCCATGCTGGACCCCCGGGGCCGGGAAAAGGTGATGGAGACCATCCACCACCTGAACAAAGACTTCGGCATCACCGTGGTGAGCATCACCCACTATATGGAGGAGGCTGCCCAGGCCGACCGGGTGCTGGTGATGAGCGAGGGCCACGTGGTCATGGAGGGCACCCCGAAAGAGGTGTTCAGCCAGACCGAGAAGGTGCGCTCCCTTCGCCTGGATGTACCCCAGGCCGCCGAGCTGCGGGATGAGCTGGTGAAGGCGGGCCTGGACCTGCCCGAGGGCATCATCACCGAGGACGAGTGCGCCGCCGCCCTCTACGAGCTGCTGAAATAACGGCGAATATAAAAAAGACGAAAGCGCCATCTTATAGCGGCAATACCACACAATTCACGCCTGGAGGCTCAGGCGGCGTATCGCGCCAAAATTTTCCGTGGGATTTTCCAAAAATGCTCGCCAATCCAGCCAAGGATTGCCTGCGCTTTTTGGTTCATCCCGCAAAAAATTTTGCGGCGCGCTCCACCACCTGGAATTCTGCGGTATCGCCTGAGAAGAGGCACATTTCCGGGGCTGAAAACCCCTTTGCAGTAAGGATGTGAAATCATGGCAGCCATCATTGAAACGCGCCATCTGACTCATATATACAACGCCGGCATGCCGGATGCCACCACCGCCCTGGAGGACGTGAGCTTCGCGGTGGAGGAGGGCGACTTCGTGGGCATCATCGGGTCCACCGGCAGCGGCAAATCCACCCTCATCACCCATTTCAACGGTATTCTGAAGCCTACCAGCGGCCAGGTGCTGCTGGACGGAAAGGACATCTGGGCCAAGGGCCAGGACATCCGCAAGGTCCGCTTTGCGGTGGGTCTGGTGTTCCAGTACCCGGAGTACCAGCTGTTTGAGGAGACCATTTACAAAGACATCGCCTTCGGCCCCAAGAACATGGGCCTGAGCGAGGAGGAGATCGACCGGCGGGTACGACGGGCGGCGGCCTTCACCGGTCTGCCGGAGGACTATCTGGAGCGCAGCCCCTTTGAGCTGTCCGGCGGTCAGAAGCGCCGGGTGGCCATTGCGGGCGTGCTGGCCATGGAACCCCGCGTGCTGGTGCTGGACGAGCCCGCCGCGGGCCTGGACCCGGAGGGCCGGGACATGATCCTCAGCCAGGTCAAGCGCTACCACAAGGAGACCGGCACCACCGTGCTGCTGGTGAGCCACTCCATGGAGGACATCGCCAAATACGCCGACAAGGTGCTGGTGATGGACCAGAAAAAGATCGCCATGTACGACCAGGTGGACAAGGTGTTCGCTCGGGCGGACGAGCTGCTGGCGCTGGGGCTCTCGGTGCCCCAGGTGACCAAGATCTTTTTGAAGCTGCGCCAGATGGGGCTGGACCTGCCCCAGGACGTATACACCGTGCCCTGGGCGGTCAAGACCATCCTGGAGGCAAAGGCACGCAAGGAAGCCAAAGGGGAGGGGACCACATGCTGAAGGACATCACCATCGGGCAGCATTTCCCGGGCGATTCCATCGTGCACCGCACCGACCCGCGGCTGAAGATTCTGCTGGTCATCGCCTACATCGTGCTGCTGTTTACCATCAACAATTTCCTGGGTCTGGCGTTGAGCCTGGTGCTGCTGGCGGGGCTTTACATGCTGGCCAAGATCCCGCTGCGCATCATCCTCAAGAGCCTGAAGCCCATCATTCCCATCATCGCCTTCACGGCCATTCTGAACCTGTTCTTTATGGGCGGCGAGGGTGAGCCGCTGATCCACTTCTGGGTCATCAAGGTGTACAAGGAGGGCATCGCCTACGCCATCTTCATGGCGGTGCGTATCGTGGCCCTGATCGCGGGCACCGGCCTGCTCACCTACACCACCAGTCCCATCGTGCTCACCGACGCCATTGAGCGGCTGCTGTCGCCCTTTGCCAAGCTGGGCCTGCCGGTGCACGAGCTGGCCATGATGATGACCATCGCGCTGCGGTTCATTCCCACCCTGATCGAGGAGACCGACAAGATCATGAACGCCCAGAAGGCCCGTGGCGCCATGCTGGACAGCGGCAGCGCCAAGGACCGGATCAAGGCCATGGTGCCCATTTTGATCCCGCTGTTCATCTCGGCCTTCCGCCGGGCGGATGAGCTGGCCATGGCCATGGAGTGCCGGTGCTACCGGGGCGGCGAGGGCCGCACCCGCCTGAAGGTGCTCAAGTTCCAGCCCCACGACTGGGGCACCGTGGCCTTCTGCGCCGTCACCTTCGGTCTGGTCTGGGCCACCCGCTTTGTGATGCCGGGGGTGCTGTGAGGCCATGAACATCCTGCTGGACATCAGCTACGACGGCAGCGGCTTCTGCGGCTTTCAGGTGCAGAACAACGGCTTGTCGGTCTGTCAGGCGCTGCAGGACGGGCTGGAGGCCCTGCTGGGTACCCGCCCGCCGGTGAAGGGCTGCTCCCGCACCGACGCGGGGGTCCATGCCCTGCACTACGCGGTGAATTTCTGGGCGGACTGCCGCATCCCCATGGAAAAGCTGCCGCTGGCTTTAAACCAGAAGCTTCCGGCGGCCATCCGGGTGAACCGGGCCATGGAGGTGGACGAGGGGTTCCACGCCCGCTACGCCGCCCACGAAAAAACCTATTGCTACCGCATCTGGAACAGCCCCATCGACAGTCCCTTCGGGGCGGGCTGGCACCACCGGCTGCCGGGCAAACTGGACGAGGCCGCCATGCAGGCGGCGGCGGACCGGTTCGTGGGCAGCCACGATTTCATGAGCCTGTGCTCGGCCGGCTGCGAGGTGGCGTTGCGGGGCAGCACCGTGCGCACCATCAGCCGGTGCCGGGTGCAGCGCACCGGGGACCTGGTCACCGTCACCGTCACGGCGGACGGCTACCTCTACAACATGGTGCGTATTCTGGCGGGCACGCTGGTCCTGGCGGGCCAGCACAAGCTGGACCCGGAGCGGGTCCCCGCCATTCTGGAAAGCCGGGACCGCAGCCAGGCGGGCCCCACCCTCCCGGCCCAGGGCCTGTTCCTGGCCTGGGTGGATTATCCCGAGCTGCCCGCGTGGCAGGCGGGCAAGCCCCAGGGCGAACCGGGGCGCATTTTGTGACGAACAACCAATAAGAAAGGGGGCGGGGATATGAATATGGAAACCAATCAAACGCCCGGCGGGGCAAAGCTGACCCGCCTGAGTGCGCTGAAGCGCCGCCGCAGGCTGCGCCGGCTGCGCACCGCAGCGCTGGCACTGGTGGTGCTGGCGGCGCTGGCCCTGTATGCCAGCGGTATTTTCGGCCGTGGTCTGGCCCTGCTGAGCGATGTGGTGGAATCTGCCCGCATCGGGCTACAGCCGGGCGGCGGCTGGCCGGTGAAGACCGGCATTGCCGAACCGTTCCAGGTGGAGAGCCTGGGCGGCGGCTTTGTGGAGCTGGGCAGCAAGGACCTGGTGGTCTTTTCCGCCCGGGGCGCGCAGCTGCGAAGCATCGCCCACAACTACGCCCGCCCGAGCATCAGCAGCGGCAAGACCCGCTTTGTGCTGTATAACCGGGCCGGGTACGAACTGCGGGTGGAAAGCAGAACCCGCACACTGTACACCAACACTTACACCCAGCCCATCCTGCTGGCGGAAATGGCCTCCAACGGAACGGTGGCGGTGGTCACCGATTCCAGCCGCTATCTGGCGGAGGTCACGGTCTACGACTCCACCTTCCAGCCCATCTACCAGTGGTATCCCAGCGATGCCGAGGGCGTGCCCGGGCAGATCGCCTTTTCCCAGAACGGAAAGCGGTTTGCCGCGGCCTGTCTGAGCGCCGCAAACGGCCAGCTGGCGGTGAAAATCCATCTGCTGGATCTGAACTCCAACACCATTGGCCTGACCATCGACGCGGGCACCAGTCCGGTGCTGCAGATGCACTGGCTCAGCGCCAGCAAGCTGCTGGTGGTGTTCCAGGGCCGCGTCGCGGTGTTCGATACAAGCACCGGCGAACAGCTGGCTACCTACAGCTACCCCAGCGGCACGCTGCTCAGCGTGTCGGTGAGCCAGCGGGCGGTGGGCATCCTGATCGGCTCGGAGATGGCCGACGCTCCGGTTCGGCTGATCCTGCTGGACACCAATTGCCAGGAGACCGGCACTGTTTCGGTGCCCGCACCCGCATCCAAAGTGGTGTGTACCCGTTCCGGCGCGTATGTATTACGGGGCAACAGTGTTGCCGCCTACGATCTGGAAGGGGAGGCGCTGTGGGAAATGACCACCGAAAGCCAGCCTCAGGCGCTGCTGAATGCCAAGAACCTGCTGGTGTTCGGCGGTGGCCAGGCGGCTCTGGTGACCCAGCCTGCCGAGGAATGACCCCGGCTTCGAGCAAAAATCCAAAAGAAAACGAGGAAATGACCCATGACCATTGCCAATGGCTTTGACCTGATCCTGCTGGCGATCCTGCTGCTGGTTGCCATGCGCTACGCGGGCAAGGGCTTCGCGGCCGCACTGGTGCAGTTCGCGGGCAACCTTGCCAGCCTGCTGGGCGCGAGCATCTTCAGCCAGAACATCGCCCCGGTGCTGTTCACCAACTTCTTTGAAAACAACTTCACCACCAGCATCGAAAAGACCCTGGCCGACGGCGGCCAGGTGCAGCTGGACCAGCTGGTAGAAAAATACGCCGGTTTTCTGCCGGACGAGATTCAGCAGAGCATCATCCAGTCCGCGGGCGGCGTGCTCACCGGCAACGCCCCCGAGCTGGCCGAGCAGGTGGTGAGCCAGGTCATCGCTCCGCTGCTCACCCCCATCATTGCCATCGTGGTGTTCTTTGTGGCCTTCGCGCTGTGCAAGGTGATCGTGGGCTTTGTGGTGGCGGTGCTCACCAACTTCAACCGCATCCCCATTCTGGGCAGTGTGAACAAGTTGCTGGGCTTTGGCATGGGCCTGCTGGCCGGTGTGGTGGACCTGTATCTGATCCTGTGCGCCGTGTGGGCGATCATCGTGGTCACCGGCGGGTCCATCCCCTGGCTCAACCAGCAGGTGCTGGGCGACAGCGTGGGCTTTACGCTGTTTGGGCAGTTCAATCCGTTTTATTAAGCCGGGCCCTTTGGCCCCGGCGCCCCAAAGAAAGGGAAATGAGATATGCTTTGTGTACGTTGTAAAAAGCGCACGGCCATCGTGTTCGTGCAGCGCATGGAGGCTGGCCAGCCCAAGCAGGAGGGCTATTGCCTCACCTGTGCCCGGGAGCTGGGCATCAAGCCTGTGGACGACCTGATGAAGCAGTTCGGCGTCTCCGACCAGGATCTGGAGAACATGGAGGAGCGCATGAGCAGCTTCATGGAGGAAGCGGGCGAGAACGGCATGTTCCCCTTCGGCCCCATGGGCGGCCAGGAGGACCCGGACGCCGACGAGAACAATGAGGTCGATGAAGATGGCTTCACCCCCGGCGGCAGCGCCACCTTCCCCTTCGGCTTCGGCGCGAAGGAAAAGAAGGAAAAGGACGGCGAGAAGAACGAAAAGGGCAAAAAGCCCCGCTACAAGTTCCTGGACAAATACTGCGAGAACCTGACCGCCAAGGCCAAGGCCGGCAAGCTGGACGAGATCATCGGCCGCGAGCAGGAGATCTACCGCACCATCCAGATTCTGGCCCGCCGCCAGAAGAACAATCCCTGCCTGATCGGTGAGGCGGGCGTTGGCAAGACCGCCATCGCCGAGGGCATCGCCCAGCGCATCGCCCGGGACCAGGTGCCCTCCTGCCTGAAGGGCAAGCAGCTGTATCTGCTGGACCTGACCGGTCTGGTGGCCGGCACCCAGTTCCGCGGCCAGTTCGAGCAGCGGGTAAAGGGCCTGATCAGCGAGGTGAAGAGCGCCGGAAACGTGATCCTGTTCATCGACGAGATCCACAGCATCACCGGCGCGGGCGACAGCGAGGGCGCCATGAACGCGGGCAACATCCTGAAGCCCGCCCTGAGCCGCGGCGAGATCCAGGTGATCGGCGCCACCACCTTTGCCGAGTACCGCAAATATATCGAGAAGGACCAGGCGCTGGAGCGCCGCTTCCAGCCGGTCAAGGTGGGTGAGCCCAGCCTGGCCCAGGCCATCGAGGTGATCGGCGGCATCAAGAAATACTACGAAAAGCACCACGGCGTGGAGGTCAGCCAACCTATCGTGGCCGCGGTGGTCAACCTGAGCGAGCGCTATATCTCCGACCGTTTCCTGCCGGATAAGGCCATCGACCTGCTGGACGAGGCTTGTGCCTGCTGCAACCTGCGCCATCCGGAGATCAGCCAGCTGGCCGACACCCACCGCAAGATCTCGGAGCTGGAGGCCGAGGAGCTGGCGGCGGAGCAGTCCGGCGAGGGCGAAGGCCAGGCCGAGGAATACTACGCCCGTCTGGCCCAGATCAAGACGGATCTGGCCCGCCTGCGGGAGGAGCTGCCCGCCCTGGAGCTGAAGGCCGGGGGCATCCAGGTGGAGATGGAGGACGTGGCCAAGGTCATTGAGCTGTGGACCGGCATCCCCGCCGTGAAGGTGCAGGAGAGCGAGTTTGCAAAGCTGGTGAACCTGGAGACCGAGCTGAAAAAGCACATCATCGGACAGGATGAGGCGGTGAGCGCGGTGGCCCGCGCCATGAAGCGGGCCCGGGCAGACCTGTCCGGCCGCCGCCGCCCGGCGAGTTTCCTGTTTGTTGGCCCCACCGGCGTGGGCAAGACCGAGCTGGTCAAGCAGCTGGCCAACCAGCTGTTTGATTCGGTGGACCCGCTGATTCGCTTTGACATGAGCGAGTATATGGAGAAGCACACCGTCAGCCGTCTGATCGGCGCCCCTCCGGGCTACGTGGGCCACGACGAGGCGGGCCAGCTCACCGAGCAGGTGCGCCGCCGTCCCTACAGCGTGGTGCTCTTCGACGAGATCGAAAAGGCCCACCCGGATGTGCTGAACATCCTGCTGCAGATCCTGGACGAGGGCCGCATCACCGACAGCCAGGGCCGCACCGTGAACTTTGAGAACACGGTCATCTGCATGACCAGCAATGCAGGCAGCACCGAGAAGACCGGGGAGACCGGCTTCAACAAGAGCGCCGAGCAGATCAGCGAGAACAAGATGATGAAGGCACTGGGCGATTTCCTGCGGCCGGAGTTCCTGGGCCGTGTGGATGAGATCGTGGCCTTCAAGCCGCTGAACGAGCAGAGCCTGTGCCGCATTGCCGGGCTGATGCTGGACGAATACCGCCAGCCCATGGCCGACAAGGGCCTGGCACTGGAGTACACCCCCGCCGCTCTGGAGCAGCTGGTGAAGGAGTGCGGCGGCGTGAAGTTCGGCGCCCGCGACCTGCGCCGGGTGATCCGCAAGCAGGTGGAGGACCCTCTGGCCGAGCGCTTTGTGGCGGGCACCCTCACCGGCACGGTGAAGCTGGACGTGCAGGACGGCAAGCTGGTACTGGTGTAAACTGGCGCTTGTCTGCATAAGAAAAACCTGTTATAATAGCAGCAAGATTACCCGGTCCGGCCGGGTGCCGGGGCCCCGGCTCTGCGTTGCGCAGAGCTGGGGCTGCCGTGTATTTTGGCATGTTTCGAAGTTGTAACCAAGAAGTATCAGCTTTTTTAAGAAAATCGCAAGAATTTTTGGAAAATTGAAATATTTCAGGGCGCAGGTATCGTTTGTAGAATGGAGGCGCTCAAGAAGGAGCGTGATTTTGTGGCCTCGCAGACCCCATGTACCCAGCAGCAGATGGAGCGGCTGGTGGACGAATACGGCAACGGAATGCTGCGGCTTTGCTGCATGTATCTGGGGGACGTGCATCTGGCTCAGGACGCTGTGCAGGACGCCTTTGTGAAAATCTATCGGGCCTGGCCCGCCATCCCGGATGCGGCGGCGGAAAAGGCCTGGGTGATGAAGATCACCGTGAATGTGTGCAAGGATTATCTGCGCAGCGCCTGGAAGCGGCGGGTCAGTCTGGTGGACCAGTACCCTGAGCTGCCCGCGGGCCAGGAGCCCCGTTCGGAGGAAGGCCGCTTGATCCAGGAGATCATGGCCCTGAAGCCGAAGTACCGCGAGGTTATCCTTCTGCACTACTATCAGCAGCTGCGGGTGGGCGAGATCGCCGCCATTCTGGGCGCGCCCCAGTCCACCGTGAGCATCCGGCTCCACCGGGCGCGGGAGCTGCTGAAAAAACGTTTGGAGGGAGGGCCCTATGAGGATCTTTGACGACAAACGCTGCGACGATACCATCCGCCTCGCGATCGATCGCGAGTTGGGAAGCATCCAGTTGGATGCTTCCCAAAAGAGTGCTATCCTGGCCCAGTGCAGGCCCAGCCTGACCGTGGCGCCGCGCCGCCGCCCGGCACGCCGTGTGCTGGCGGTGGCGGCAAGCTTTGCCGCGGTCATGGTGCTCAGCGCCGGTACGCTGGCCGCCGCGCCGGAGCTGCGGGAAAGCCTGAAAGGACTCTCGGAGGATACCATCGCCATTCTGCAGCCGGTGAACGAGGTAAGCGAGGACCAGGGCATCCGCATGGAGGTGCTGGGCGCAGTGAACGACGGCGGCGTGGCCGTGGCGTTCCTGAGTTTGCAGGACACCACAGGGCAGGGCCGTGTGAGCGACACCGTGCGCCTGAAAGACTGCAGCGTCAGCGACGATATGGGCGTGGCAATCGCCAACGTGGTGAGCTATGACGAGACCACCGAGACCGCGATCCTGCGGCTGGAGAGCATGGGCGGCGACGCCGATGCCGGCGATAAGATCACCGTAAGCGCCCGTTCGCTGCTCAGCGGCGAGCAGCAGGTGAGCGATGCGTCCACCGGCTACACGGTAAGCGAGCTGCTGGCCAGCGGCCCGGCTGCGGAATACGCGGCCCCCGAGGAAGGAATGGTCATGGGCAGCATGGCAGGCGTGGCCGACCCGGAGCATGCGGAAATCAGCATGGAGGAGATCGAGCGGCTGAAGGATTCCGGCCAGGTGCCGGTGCTGAAGCCCTGGGCTGAGAGCCTGAAGATCGACGGCGTAGATTGGGCTACCGTGGCTGCCGCTGCCAAGATCGGCAACCAGCTGCATATCCAGTACAATACCGACAGCGTGCTGGGCGGCGTGAACAGCCTGGGCTTCCGTTTGAAGGATGCATCGGGCCAGGTTCTGGACCTGCCTATGCTGGAGCTGAACATCGGCCCGCGCACCGAGCTGAGCCAGGAGTTGTATTACACCGAGACCAATGAGTATGTGCTGTTCCTGCCCGAGGGCCAGGACGTGAGCGACATGGAAGTGGTCTACAGCGGCACCATCTATGACTCCCTGACCCAGGGCGAGTGGTCCACCACCTTCCGCCTGGAGCAGGTGAAGGAGCGGCTGCAGAGCAAGCTGAACCTGGACCTGGGCGGCTGGACGGTGGAAAGCGTGACTGTCTCCCCGGTGGCGCTCACCGTGCGCGGCACCGGCGATATGTGGGACATGGGCGGCGAGATGGCTATGCCGGAAATCGTCATTCAGCTGAAGGACGGCACTCAGGTGCAGACCTCCGCAGCCGGCACCTCGGTTTCCGATGAAGGTGTGACCCTGAACAGCATGTTCAACGAGATCCTGGATCTTTCCCAGGTGAAGTCGGTCACCCTGAACGGCGAAGCGCTGAACATGGAATACGTCACAGAATAAGCAGTTCCCCGCCGGAAATTCTTCCGGCGGGGAATTTTTATGCCGCAGTTGAAACAAAAAGAAAAGCCCCCGGAAAATTCCGGGGGCTTTCTTATGTGTTGCGGGAAATGACAGGGAAGCTTAGTCCCGGCCGATGGAGAGGATCTCGTCCGCCAGGTCGGACTGGGGAGTCAGCTCGCTCTCAATGTAGCTTTCCAGGAAGGTGCGCATGCTGTTGCGGCTGTAGCGGTTGCCGTGGATGATCTGGCCCAGGCGGCGCACGGTCTTTTCCACGGTGTCGTTGATCAGGATGTAGTCATACTGACCGGCGCACAGAACCTCTTCCTGCGCGGTTTCCAGCTCGGAGCGAATCTTCTCCTCGGTCTTGGTGGAATCCGAGCGCAGGCGGCGCTCCAACTCCTCCCAGGAGGGAGGCATGATGAAAATCAGGGTGGCGTCCGGGCAGAGGGTGCGGATCTTGGTGGCGCCCACCACATCCACGTCCAGAATCACGTTGCGGCCCGCCCGGCGCAGCTTCTCCACCGCGTTCTTGGGGGTGCCGTAGCCGTTCTGGCCCCGGTAGACATACTCCAGCAGCTGCTGGGAACGGATCAGCTGTTCGAACTCCTGATGGGACACAAAGTAGTGGTCCTCACCGTCCTCTTCATCCGGCCGGGGAGGCCGGGTGGTCACGGAAACACATTTGCAGGCATTGGGATGCTCGGCAATGTAGTTGGTGATGACGGTGCTCTTGCCTACGCCGCTGGGACCGGAAATGATGACCAGCTGACCATACTCCGCGATTTTATCAAAATAAGTTTTCTCAACGCTCATAACTGAAAGCAACCACCTTTCCAAATAATGTGCGGGGGACCTGTTACCTTCATTATGGTACGTTTTGTGTTAAAAGTCAATAAAAAATGAGAGGATATACGGAAAAGTTTTCGATATCTTATACAACAACCTGTTTTGATTAAAAAATACTCACAGCGGCAGCGTCCGGCCGTTCAGCATCGCTCCGGCAAGCTGTTCTCCCTTGTAGGTGAGCTTGAGCAAAAAGAAGGGTTCCTCCCGGGCCAGCAGCTCCAGAAAGACCCGGTCGCCCTCCCAGAGCCGGAGTGCGGGCACGTCCGCTTTTTTTACCCAGGCCAGCTCGCCCTCGTTGCAGTCGGTGAGCTGCCCTTCGAAGCCGTCCGCCGTGAACAGATGCATGTACTCGGTGGGCCACTCGTCGGACACAAAGGTCACGATGCCCCGGCAGCGCCAGCGGGTGAGGGTCAGGCCGGTTTCCTCCCGCACCTCTCGCACCAGGCATTCGTCCGGGCTTTCGCTGGGTTCGAACTTGCCGCCCACGCCAATCCACTTGCCGGCGTTGGGGTCCTGGTGTTTTTTCACCCGATGGAGCATCAGGTAGCAGCCATCCTGTTCAATATAGCAAAGAGTGGTGTTTTTCATGGGTTCTCCTTATTTTTCCTGAGCCTTTCGGCGCGAATGATGTGGTGCGGCCTTATTTGTCGTACCAGTATTTCCGGTCCAGGCTGCGGTATTGCAGCGCCTCGGCCACATGAGCCGCCCCGATGGTTTTGCTGCCGGAAAGGTCCGCAATGGTGCGGCTTACCTTCAAAATGCGGTCGTGGGCCCGGGCGGAAAGCCCCAGCCGGTCAAAGGCGGCCCGCAGGGTGGCGGCGGCCGCGTCGTCCAGGCGGCAGACCTGCCGCAGGGCCCGGCTGGGCAGATGGGCATTGCAGGTTACGCCGGTGGTCTCGAATCGGGCCAGCTGCACCGCCCGGGCGGCCAGCACCCGTTCCAGAATGGCGGCGCTGCATTCGCCCGGCTCCTCGGCGCTCAGCTCGTCGTAGGCTACGGGGCTCACATCCACGTGCAGGTCGATCCGGTCCAGCAGCGGGCCGGAGATGCGCTGGCGATACCGCTCCACCGCACTGGGCGGGCAGGTGCAGGGCCGGGTGGGGTGGCCGAAATACCCGCACTTGCAAGGGTTCATGGCGGCAACTAACATGAAGCGGCTGGGGTAAGTGGCGCTGCCGGAGGCCCGGCTCACGGTGACCACGCCGTCCTCCAGGGGCTGGCGCAGCACCTCCAGGGCATCCCGATGAAATTCCGGCAGCTCGTCCAGAAACAGTACCCCGTTGTGGGCCAGGCTCACCTCGCCGGGGCGGATTTGAGCGCCGCCGCCTGCCAGAGCAGGGGCGCTCACGCTATGGTGCGGGCTGCGGAAGGGCCGCTGAGTCAACAGGCCGCTGTTTCCGGGCAGCAGCCCGGCCACCGAATAGATCTTGGTGCACTCCACCGCCTCGGGGCGGGTGAGGGGAGGCAGGATGCCCGGCAGACGGCGGGCCAGCATGGATTTGCCGGTGCCCGGCGGGCCGATGAGCAGCACGTTGTGACCGCCCGCGGCGGCGATCTCCAGCGCGCGCCGAGCCATCAGCTGGCCGCGCACGTCGGAAAAATCCAGTCCGTCGGTGTGGCCCTGGCCCGAGAAGGGCGGGCAGACCGCGGCGGTCAGCTTTGCTTCGTCCCGCAGATGGTCCGCCACCTGGCGGGCGGTGTCGGCCCCGTAAACGGTCAGTCCCTCGGCCGTGGCCGCCTCGGCGGCGTTTTCGGTGGGCACAAACAGCTCGGTCACGCCGTATTCCGCCGCCGCCAGCGCCATGGGCAGAATGCCCTGCACCGGCCGCAGCGCGCCGTCCAGCGACAGCTCGCCGATAAAGGCCTGGTGTGCCCCGGGCGCAGGCAGCTGCCCGGCGGCGCACAGAAGAGCCAGAAATACCGGCAGGTCGTAAAGGGGGCCGGTCTTGCGCACGTCCGCCGGGGCCAGGTTCACGGTGATTCGGCTGGAGGGCCAGGAAAAGCCCAGGTTTTTTACCGCGCTGCGCACCCGGTCCGCCGCCTCTTTGACCGCACTGTCCGGCAGGCCCACAATGGCCAGCTGGGGCAGTCCGCCGCTGATATCCGCTTCCGCTGTGACGGCAAAGCCTGCCAGGCCCCGCACGCCAAAGCTGTTCACTTTTGCAAACATGCCATCCGCTCCGTTGTTCCAAAATTTTCATTGCTTTTTTAGTATACTTCGGAACGGGGGATTGCACAAGGCACATCTTCTGTGTAGATTGCAGCATTTTAAAGTACTGAACTTGTTCGCTTGCACAAAAAGAACGGGTTCGATTGACTTTTCGAACAGACTCTATTAGAATAAAGACAATAGATACTTTGTACAAAAAGTATCGAAATAAACAAAAAGCAGGTGTGTGCAATGTATAAAAATGAGTACGAGCGCTGGCTGGCGTTCGATCTGGACGACCCGGATCTGAAACCCGAGCTGGAAAGCGTAAAGGATGACGACGAGGCCATCAAGGACCGGTTCGCCGTGTCGCTGAAGTTCGGTACCGCTGGTCTGCGCGGCGTGATCGGCGCTGGCACCAACCGGATGAACGTGTATGTGGTCCGTCAGGCCACCCAGGGCCTGGCCAACTGGGTCAAGACCCAGGGCGGCACCCAGACCGTAGCCATCAGCTACGACAGCCGCATCAAGAGCGATGTATTCGCGAAGGCTGCCGCCGAAGTGCTGGCCGCCAACGGCGTGAAGGTACGCATCTACAAGGCATTGATGCCTGTTCCCGCACTCAGCTTTGCCACCCGTTATTACAACTGCAACGCGGGCATCATGGTCACCGCCAGCCACAACCCCGCCAAATACAACGGCTACAAGGCCTACGGTCCGGACGGCTGCCAGATGACCGACGAGGCCGCCGACGTGGTCTACGCCGAGATCCAGAAGACCGACGTGCTCAGCGGCGCCAAGACCATGTCCTTTGAAGAAGGCATGGCTGCCGGTCTGATCGAGTATGTGGGCGAGGATTGCTACGAGGCCCTGTACCAGGCCATCGAGAGCCGCAGCGTGCGCCCCGGCCTGTGCAAGACCGCCGGTCTGAAGCTGGTCTACAGCCCGCTGAACGGCAGCGGCCTGGTTCCCGTGACCCGCGTTCTGGGCGACATCGGCATCACCGATATCACCATCGTGCCCGAGCAGAAGGACCCGGACGGCAACTTCCCCACCTGCCCCTATCCCAACCCGGAGATCTTCGAGGCTCTGCGTCTGGGCCTGGAGCTGGCCGAGAAGTCCGGCGCGGACCTGATGCTGGCCACCGACCCGGACGCCGACCGCGTGGGCATCGCCGTGCGCTGCAAGGACGGCAGCTATGAGCTGCTGAGCGGCAACGAGGTGGGCGTGCTGCTGCTGGATTACATCTGCAAGGCCCGCATCGAAAATGGCACCATGCCCAAGGACCCCGTCATGGTCAAGAGCATCGTGTCCACCCCGCTGGCGGACGTGGTTGCCGCCCACTACGGCGTGGAGTGCCGCAACGTGCTCACCGGCTTCAAGTGGATCGGCGATCAGATCGCCCGTCTGGAGGCCGCCGGTCAGGTGGAGCGGTTCATCTTCGGCTTCGAGGAGAGCTACGGTTACCTGGCAGGCAGCTACGTGCGGGATAAGGACGCCGTCATCGGCAGCATGCTGATCTGCGAGATGGCCGCCTACTACCGCAGCATCGGCTCCTCCATCAAGGAAGAACTGGACCGCATCTATGCGGAATATGGCCGCTACCTGAACAAGGTGGACAGCTACGAGTTCCCGGGCCTGTCCGGCATGGACAAGATGGCCGGCATCATGCAGAAGCTGCGCCAGGAGCCTCCCACGGAGTTCGCAGGCTACAAGGTGGTCACCGTTTCCGACTACCAGGCCCGCACCCGCACCGAGCTGGCCACCGGCAAGACCGAAGCCATCGACCTGCCCGCCGCCAACGTGCTGATCTACGCCCTGGAAGGCGGCGCCACCGTGGTGGTCCGTCCCTCCGGCACCGAGCCCAAGATCAAGACCTACTTCACCACTCTGGGCAAGAATGTGGAAGAGGCCCAGGCTCAGAAGGATGCCCTGGCCGCCGCCCTCAAGCCCATCCTGGCCTGAGAACACCGGCAGCCCTGAACGGCAATAAAAGAACATAGAAAAATCCCCGGGGATCGCTCCCCGGGGATTTTTTTGCATGGGATTGAAAGGGAAAAATCAGCGCAGCACAAAGAACTGCTCGTACCACAGAATGAAGCTGTAGAAGCTCCAGATCTGGGTCATGCCGCCGTTCTTGCCGCTCTTGTGCTCGTCCAGCAGGCGCAGCAGCTCGGGCACATTGAAGAACTTTTCGGCAACCTCGCCCTCGAACTTCTCACGCACCATCTGGTAATACTTGTCCTGCCGCAGCCAGTCGTTCAGCGGCACCGGGAAGCCCAGCTTTTTGCGCTTGGCCACGCTCTCCGGCAGCTGCTTGAGGGCCGCACGGCGCAGCGCAATCTTGGTCTCGGTCTTGCTGGACCGGTATTGGGCGGGGATGGAGAGCGCCAGCTCCAGCATCTCCTTGTCCAGGAAGGGCACCCGCAGCTCCAGGCTGTTGGCCATACTCATCCGGTCCGCCTTCAGCAGAATGTCGTAGAGCATCCAGGTGTGGATGTCCACCCACTGCAGCTGGGTGGGCTCGTCCAGACCGGCCGAGGCGTCAAAGTAGGGCTTGAAGAACTCCTCGGGGGTCTTCTTGTGGTACTGCTTTTTCAGGTATTTGTCCCGCTCGGCGGGGGTGGCGAACACGTAATTGGCCCGCATGCACCGCTGCCAGGGCTCCTTGGCGCCCCGCATCAGGAAGTTTTTGCCCTTGAAGTCCGGCAGAACACCGGCCACCGCGCCCGCGGCCTTGCGCACGAAGCGGGGGGTCTTGTGCTCGTACTCCTCAAAGTGATGGGCCGCGCAGTACAGCGGATAGCCGCCGAACAGCTCGTCCGCGCCCTCGCCGGACAGCACCACCTTCACATAGCGGGCGGCGTTTTTGGTCAGGAAGTACAGCGGCACTTCGCTGGGGTTGGGCATCGGCTCATCCAGATACCACTGGATGGTCTTGTTGGCCTCAAAGAACTCGTCGGCGCTCACCTTGTTAGCGATGCTGGGCACGCCGATCTCCTTGCTGAAGGCCTGGGCGTAGGGCAGCTCGGAGTATTTTTCCTCCTCGTAGCCCACGCTGAAGCTCTTCACCTTGGGGGTGCCCTTGGACACCTCGTTCACCACGAAGCTGGAATCCACGCCGGAGGACAAAAAGCAGCCCACCTCCACGTCGGCGATCTGGTGCACCTTCACGCTCTCGGCGAAGGTCTCGGTGATGGCCTTTTCCCAGTCCTCCAGGCTCTTCGTTTCGTCCACATGGTAGCGGATATCGTAGTACCGCTCCACCTTCAGCTCGCCCTTCTTCCAGGTGAACATGTGCGCGCCGGGCAGCTTGTACACGCCCTTGAACATGGTCTCCTCGTTGGGAATGTATTCGATGGACAGGTACTCGGGCAGCCGCTCCTCGTTCAGCTCCTTTTTGAAGCCGGGATGGGGCAGAAAGCCCTTGATCTCGCTGCCGAAGATGAAGTGGCCGCCCTCATTGTAGTAGTAATAGGGCTTGATGCCGAAGATATCCCGCGCGCCGAACAGGGTCTCGTTTGCCTTGTCCCACAGGATGAAGGCGAACATGCCCCGCAGCTTGGCGGGCAGGCCGCTGCCCCATTCCTCGTAGCCGTGGATCAGCACCTCGGTGTCGGAATGGGTAGAAAAGGTGTGCCCGGCGGCCTCCAGCTGGGCGCGCAGCTCCATGAAGTTATAGATCTCGCCGTTGAACACGATGACGATGCTGCCGTCCTCGTTGAACATGGGCTGGCTGCCGCCCTCCAGGTCGATGATGGACAGCCGCCGGTGGCCCAGCGCCACCTGCTCGTCCACGTAAAAGCCTTCGCCATCCGGCCCGCGGTGGGCGATCAGGTCCGCCATCTGCTTGATGGTCTTTTTCGCCTCTTCGGCGTTATGCTTTGCACTGGCAAAGCCCACAAATCCGCACATAGTGCCTCCCTTTCCGCCCGGTCAGTCCCGCAGGCTCTTGTTGCCGAAATAGCGCTTGTATTTGCGGTAGTTGTTCAGCTGGTTCTTGACGTACCAGATGGCCCGCTTGAGGGTGAAGTCCTCCTTGCAGAACAGCTGGTGGCTCACCTTGCCCTCCTTCATCAGCTTGCGTACCTCGGCCAGCAGCTCCTGATCCTTCAGGTACTTCTTGATGATGCCGGCAGGGGCGATCATCCACAGGTGACGGGTGTCGGCGATGGTCAGGCCCTGGGGTTTGTTCTCCACCACGTCCTCCACCAGCCACTTGGCCAGGTTGTAGCCGCTGGCGGTCACAAAGAAGCTGGACCGGCCCTGGCGGGGGTTCATCTCGAACAGCTTGTACTGGCCGTCGCGGGAATCGTACTTCATGTCGAAGTTGGAGAAGCCCTCCCAGCCTACGTCCTCCAGGAAGGCCTTCATCCGGCCCATCAGCTCCTCGTCCTTGATAGACATAATGGCCGCGTAGTTGCCGATGCCCTCGGGGGTCTGTTCCTCCAGCAGGGGACGGCCCAGCGCCATCAGGTGGACCTTATGATCCCGGCCGGAATAGCAGTTCAGCACCCGCATGCAGTTGTCGTCGCCGGGGATGTATTCCTGCAGCACCAGGTTGTCCTGGTAGCTGGAGGAGTAGATGGCGGCGCAGATGGCCTCGTACTCCTCCCGGTTGTAGGCCACGAACACCTTTTTCTTGTGGGGGAAACGGCAGTTCCAGTAGGCCACGCTGTTGCTGGCCTTGATGATGCAGGGGAACTCGAAGGGAATCTCCACGGTCTTCCAGTTCTGGTTGGTGCAGCCGAAGGTCTTGGGGTAGGCAAGACCGTGGGCCTCGCAGGCATGGTAGAAAAACTCCTTGGTGTCCAGCTGCTCCACCAGCTCGGGGGTAGGGCAGGCGAACTTGTAAAGCCCCTCCAGAGCGGCGCGGTTGCGGGCCATCAGACCGGTGTAGTTGTCGCCGCAGCTCACCAGCACCAGGGTGCGGCCGGTGTGGGCGGCGGCGAAGGCCTGCAGGGTCTTCACGAAGACCGCGTCGTCCTCCAGATTGGGCTCCACCACAGCCATCTGCACCAGCTTGGAGTTGGCGGTGGCGGCCAGCGCGCCCTTGCCGATGGCAAGACTGGTCACACCGTATTCCATATAAAAGCTGCGGGCCATGCCGTAAACGTTGGCATCGCTGCCCAGCAGTACGGGAAGGATCTGTTCCATAGGTTTTTGTTTCACCTGAACTTTCCAAAATTTTTTCAATGCTTACAAGCTTTTCTATTGTACTGCTTTTCGGAATGAGTTGTCAAACAAAGCGTGGAAAATAGGGGAGAATCGACAAAAAAACGGCGCCGGAAAACCGGCGCCGGGAAAAAAGCAGGTCAATCCTGTCCGCTGCGCTGTCTGCGCAGAACAAGGGCCAGAATCACCAGCACGGCGATGGCAACAACGCCGATGCCCAGGAAGGGCAGAATGCTGCCGCTGCCCGTCTGCTGTGCGCTGCTGTCGGGCTGGCTTTCGGCCGGCTCGGAGGCAGGTTCGCTGGCGGATTCCGGGGCGGGCGTTTCGGTGGGAGCCTCGGTGGGTTTGGCGGTCGCCTCGGGCGAAGCAGTGGGGGCGGGGGTCCGGTTGGGCCGGATCACCGCGGTGCTGGGCACGATGGGCGTGGCCGTGGGTGCAGGTGCGGGCGCCGGGGTGGCGGTGGCACTGCTGCCGGAACCGCCGCCGGAGCCGCTGCCCGAATCACTGCCGGAATCGGGCGGTACCGCGTCCTTGGTGTAAAAGCCGGTGACGGTGATGTCCTTTTCCGGCATTGTTTTGGGCAGGTCCTTCCAGCCGCTGAAGGTGTAGCCGCTGTGGGCCGGAGCCTTGGGAGCCTTGATGGTCTTACCCATGGTGTAATGCTGGCTGGCGATCACCGTGTCGGTAAAGTGGTCGCCGGTGATCTTGTAGGTAACGGTGTAGATCACGTCGGCCCGCTTCACCAGGTTTTTCAGTGCGGCTTGCAGGTCCGCCGCGTACCGGTCCACCATCGACTGCTGGGAGACGTCCAGCCCGCGAACAATGGCCTCGCGGGCCTTGTTCAGCGCTTCCACCGAGCTGGCGGTGTAGAGGGTCAGATCGGTGGGGATCTTCTCCAGCGCCGCATCCACCTTGGAATAATCCGCAACCAGATACCACTGGAAGAGGAACTCGGCGGTGTTCCCGCTGCCGTCGGTCACGGTCACCTTGTTCTGACCGGGCTGATAGGGCATGTCCTTGCCGGGGAGGGTCAGCGACGGGGCGCTCTGAATGGTGACGGCGGCGCCGTTCACCTCCACCGAGGCGATGCCCTGGGCGTCCTTCAGCTCCAGGTCCAGCTGGTAGTAGCCGGTCCCGTTGCCCGCGGAATCCTTGCCCACGGTGATGACGGGCGGAAGGCTTAGTTGGTATTCCTTTTGTTCCTTGTCCCAGTAAAGGCGCAGCGTGTCTTCGGTCCCTGCCAGGGCGAACGCCGGGGTTTTGGTACTGGGGGTGGAGGGAACAACCGCCAGAACGTGGCCGTCCACCGGGGTGCTGGTGGAAAGGTACAGCGGAGTGACGAAGTTGTTGTTCATTTTTTGGGTCAGAGTGAGGGTGCTGTCAGCCGGGAGGAGAATCTGGAAGGTGGTGTCCTTCTTCAGGCTGAATTTCTGCACGGTGGTGTCGCCGGTGATGACAAAGCCGCCGCCGGAATCCGTGGTGGAGGTGCGAATGATGCCCAGGGCAGTCATGTCGCCGGAAGCGGCCAGCCAGGTGTGGTCCAGGTCAACGGCCGCCAGGTTTTCCAACTTTCCGCGCAGGTCCAGCGGGGCTTCCTTGCTGCCCCGGCCGGTGAGGAAGAGATCGGTCAGGCGGGTGCCGATGCTGCTGGTGGTGCCGGTGATCTTCTGGAAGGAAAGGTCCGGATTCTCCAGCTTGATGTCCAGCCAGCGGGACTGGGAATCGTCCAGAATTTCGCCAATCGCGCCGGAGGCACTGGCCGCGAACAGCAGGGTCCGTTCCCCGCCTTTCAGCGGGGCGTAACGGATGGTGGTCCCCTCCAGGTCCAGAACAATGTCCTGGAAGGTGGTGCTGTTGGGGAAGGTGATGGTCTGCACCGCTTCTTCGGCGGCGAAGCGGTGGCCCGCGCCGTCGATGGTCAGCGGAGCGTCGGGCAGAGTGGTATCCTGCGCAAGGGTTACATCCGCGTTCAGGGTGACGGTGTAGCTGGAGGAGGCCAGCTGCTCATCCGCCGCGATGGCTTCAAGCGCCTCCTCAAAGCTGGCAAAGCCGGTCTCTGTGGTCATGGAGCCGCCGAGCACGGTGGCCACAGCAGGGGCGGGCGGCTGTAAGGGCTCGCCGTCCTTGTTGGTCAGCGAGACCTGCGCGCCCTCCGGCAGAGTCAGAAGGGCCGGGTCCAGGGTGGTGCCGGAGAACTCCGGCAGCTGGAAGCTGCCCGACGCCTCTTCGGTCACGGCCAGGGCGCCGCTGCCTTCAAAGGACAAAACGCCGTTGCCCTGCAGCGAGGGGATCTGAGCGGGCTGATGCAGCTGCAGTCCGCCCTCGTTCAGGATAACGGACTGGGTGCCGCTCAGCTGTCCGGTGTACTGGCCGTAGTGGTCAGCCTTCAAAAAGCTGCGGTCCAGCACCAGTCGGTCAAAGCCCTGCATGGGCGGCAGGGCGTAGTAGCTTGTACCGCTGCCGATCTGGGAATAGGTCACGGCGGGCGATTCGCCGGTGCCGGTCAGCTGGACCGGAGCGCCCATGGAATCGCTGCCGGGTACGCCGCCGGTGAAGGTCAGGTCGCTGCCGCGAATCTCACGGAAGCCGAAGGAGCCGCCGTTGATCATCTGGAAGGCATGACTGCCCGCATCCAGCGTGCACAGGCCGTTATCCGTGTTGAAATTGGTTACGGACCGGATGGTGAGCGGGGCCTGCAGGGTAAGGGTGTCCGGCAGGTCCACGCTGTTGCCGGAAAAATCAATGAGGGTGGGCTTGTTGGGGGCAAGGTCCTGGGGCCAGACCACCAGCTCGCTGGTGTTCAGCACGGTGATGGTGAAGGGGCCTTCGCTCTGGGATGCATTGATCGCCTGAATGGCGCTGGCCAGGTCCTTCTGGTTCTGGGGCGCGCCGCTGCCGTCCTGCAGCAAGGCACCCACCTTTTCCAGACCCTCGTCCTCGCCGATGCGCTTCACGGTAACGTTCGGATTGTTCTGGAAGGTCTGGGTGTAGGATTCCTTCAGCTCGTCGGTGGGCAGATAGAGCGTCACGTTCTTGGTGCTGCCGAAGGCGGAAGCGTTGATGGAAGAGCTATACACCCCGCCTGTACAGGTGAGGGTGAACCCGTCGGGCAGGCCGGTGAAGGAATTGGCCTGCGCATTGCCGTAAAATGCCAGGACGGTGAGCTCCTTCAGCCCGGAAAGGGTGAACGCATTGCCGCCGAAGCTGCCCATGGGAATCTCCATACTGGTGAGGCTGGTGCAGTTTTTAAAGATGCCGAAGCTTGTCAGGTTCGCCACCGAGTTTTCCGGGAAGAGGAAATACTGCAGCGCGGTGCAATCGCAGAAGGCGTTCATGCCATATTTGCTGATGCTGGAGGCAGTGGCGTCCACGCCGGTGAGGGCGGTATTGCCGTAAAAGGCTTTGGCGGCGATCTCGGTCACATCGTACCGGCCGCCCTGATATTCCAGCCCGTTGGCGATGGTCAGTTCGCCCGAAACCTTCGTGCCGTCCTGCACGGTCAGGGTGCCGTTTTGCCCGTCGGCAGGCAGGCTGGTTACTTTGTAGGAAAGGTCGCCGATCTGTACGATGTCACCCACAGCGGGCGGTTCGGCATCGCCGGCAGCCTCGGGGGCTTCGGGTTCGTCGGGTGTTTCCGGCGCAGCGGCAGGCGCTTCGCCGGCCTGCGTTTGGGCCGGTTGGGCCGGGGCTTCGGCCTCGGGTGTTTCAGCCGGTTCGTCCCCGTCCGAAGGTTCCGCCGGTGCGGCGGCAGTCTCCTCGCTGTCGGGAGCCGGAACCGGTTCGTCGGGTTCTTCGCCGTCAGGGCGTTCGGCTTCCTCGGCGGAAACCTCTTCCGTTGATTGGGAAATGCGGGCGCGGGCTGAGTCCGCGGTGCTCGGGGCATCCGCGAAGGCGATTACCGGGTAGGCCTGGAGAAGGATCATGCAGGACAACGCCGCGCAAAGGCAGCGCCGGTAGAATACGGGCCAATGTTGTTTCATATCGTTTCACTTCCTTACGGTTTGGATTTGGATGGTGTATCCGGTCAAAATTGGCGCCCGATTCCCTATTGTGTCTATATTATATCAAAGTGGAAGGAAAAAGAGGCATCAAACTGGAAAAAGCCGAGAAAAAAGCAGCGGGGAATTTTGTGCATTCTGATATGCTTTGGGGGATGCGCTTTTAAAGGAAGGGCGGATGTAGTATAATAACCAGAAAATGAAGCGCTCCTGCGCTGTGGAAAAGCCCGGGCGGCAATACCATTTTTAGGTGCTTCATGTTATAATGTAACCTGTATATTGAGGGGACGTTCCCTGTAAGCGAAAGGATCATCACATCATGTGTGGAATTGTTGGCTTTACCGGCATGCGCGCCGGGCGTGAAGCGATTTTGAAAGCAATGACCGACGCCATCGCCCACCGCGGGCCGGACGGCGAGGGCAGTTATTTCGGCAGCGGGGTGGCGCTGGGCCACCGGCGGCTGTCCGTCATCGACCTGGCGGGCGGCGCCCAGCCCATGTTCAATGAGGATCAAAACCTGGCGGTTGTCTTCAACGGCGAGATCTACAACTTCATGGAGCTGCGCGCTCAGCTGGTGGAGGCGGGCCACACCTTCTCCACCGACCATTCGGACACCGAGGTCCTGCTCCACGGCTACGAGGAGTGGGGCGAGGGCATGCTGGCAAAGCTGCGGGGCATGTTCTCCTTTGCCATCTGGAATGAGGCCGAGCAGACCCTGTTCTGCGCCCGGGACCATTTCGGCATCAAGCCCTTCTACTACTACCTCACCGACGAGGGCGAGCTGCTCTTCGGCAGCGAGATCAAGAGCTTTCTGGCCCATCCCGGCTTCAAAAAGGAGCTGAACCAGAGCCAGCTGGAGCTGTACCTGAGCTATCAGTATTCCCCGGGGGAGGACACCTTCTTTAAAGGCGTGAAAAAGCTGCTGCCCGCTCACAGCCTGCTGTGGAAGGCGGGCGAGGTGAACGTAAAGCGCTACTGGGAGCCCCGCTTTGAGCCCGAAGAGGGCAAGAGCCTCTCCGACTGGGAGAGCCGGGTGGAGGAGATCATGCGCCAGAGCGTGGCTGCTCACAAGATCAGCGACGTGGAGGTTGGCTCCTTTTTGTCCTCCGGTGTGGATTCCAGCTACATGGCCTACCTTGCCCATGTGGACAAGACCTTCACCGTGGGCTTTGCCAACAAGCAGTATGACGAGACCGACTACGCCGCCGAGTTCAGCAAGTTCATGGGCGTGAAGAACTACGCCTACCGCATCGAGCCGGAGGAGTATTGGGAGAACCTGCCCCGCATCCAGTACCATATGGACGAGCCTCTTGCGGACGCCGCCAGTGTGGCCCTCTACTTCGTGAACCGGGAGGCGGCCAAGCAGGTGAAGGTCTGCCTGTCCGGCGAGGGCGCGGACGAGTTCTTCGGCGGCTATAACATTTATAAGGAGCCCTTCACCGTCTCCTGGTACGATCACATCCCCCTGCCCATCCGGCGGGCCATCGGCGCGGTGGCAGAAAAGCTGCCCCCGGTGCACGGCGTGAACTTCCTGGTGCGGCGTTCCCGCCCGCTGGAGGAGCGCTACATCGGCAACACCAACCTGATGGGCGAACGGCGCAAAAAACAGCTGCTGAAAAACTATACTGGCGGCAAAAAACCGACCGATCTTTCCAAACTGTATTTTAAAAAGACCGCCGGGCAGGACCCGGTGACCCGGATGCAGTACACCGACCTGCACCTGTGGATGGTGGGCGATATCCTTTTGAAGGCGGACAAGATGAGCATGGCCAACAGTCTGGAGCTGCGGGTGCCCTTCCTGGACAAGGAGGTCTTCGAGGTGGCGCGGCACATCCCGGTGGAGTGCCGGGCGGACGCGGACCACACCAAGATGGCCCTGCGGGGCGCGGCGGCCCGGAGCATTCCGGAAAAGACCGCCGACAAGAAAAAGCTGGGTTTCCCGGTGCCGGTGCGCGCCTGGCTGCGAGAGGAAAAATACGCGGCCATCGTGCGGGAAAAGTTTGAGAGCGAATCCGCCGAAAAATTCTTCAATACCCGCGAGCTGACCAAAATGCTGGACCAGCACATGAGCGAAAAGCGGGACAACTGGCGCCAGATCTGGTGTGTGTTCATGTTCCTGACCTGGTACGAGGAATACTTTGTGAAGCGTTGAGCTTCCCACCGCCCCGGCAAAAAGCGGCAAGGCCGCGCTGCCGGGCGCATACATAAAAGCAGGGGCCTGCCCGAGGTGGGCGCGCCCACTGCGCATTGATCCCAAATCAAGCAGAGGGGGCATTTGACCATGAAATTACAAGAACTGCTCAATGGGCTGGACTACACGCTGGTGCAGGGCAACCTGGACACCGAAGTGGTGGACATCGCCTACGATTCCCGCAAGGTACAGCCCGGCTGGGCCTTCGTGTGCATCGTGGGCACCAACCGGGACAGCCACGACTACGCCATGGATGTGGCGGAGCAGGGCGCTTCGGTGCTGGTGATCGAGCACAAGCTGGACGAGGTGCCCCAGGGCGTGACGGTGGTGCAGGTGGAAAGCAGCCGCCGGGCGCTGGCGCTTTTGTCCTGCAACTACTTCGGCCGGCCCGCTGAAAAGCTGATCACCATCGGTGTGACCGGCACCAAGGGCAAGACCACCACCGCCCACATGATCCATTCCGTGATGAACGCGGGCGGCCACAAGTGCGGCATCATCGGCACCAACGGCGTGGCCTACCCGGGAGTAAACCGGGCGCTGATCAATACCACCCCGGAAAGCTACGAGCTGCAGAAAATGTTCTGCGAGATGCTGGCCGCAGGGTGCGACAGCGTGGTGATGGAGGTCTCCAGCCAGGGCCTGATGATGGACCGGGTCACCGGCATCCATTTCAAGGTGGGCGTATTCACCAACCTGTACCCGGACCACATCGGCGGCCCCGGCGAGCATGCCAGCTTTGAGGAATACCGGGCCTGGAAGGGCCAGCTGTTCCGCCGGTGCGATGTGGGCGTGGTGAATGTGGACGACAAGAACTGCAGCACCCTGCTGGCGGGCCACACCTGCAAGCTGGTCACCTACGGCATGCATCGCGAGGCGGACTTCCGGGCCAGCGAGCTGCACCTGCTGCGGCAGGAAAACTTCCTGGGCATCCGGTTCCATGTGTCCGGCCGGGAGGATATGGACGTGAAGGTGAACATGCCCGGCGAGTTCAGCGTGTACAACAGCCTGGCCGCCATCGCGGTGGGCCGTGTGCTGGGCGTTGCCCACGACGCCATCCACGACGGGCTGATGAACATCTCGGTCAAGGGCCGGGTGGAGCTGGTGCCGGTGAGCAAGGACTTCACCGTGCTCATCGACTTTGCCCACAACGAGGCCGGTGCCGAGAGCCTGCTCTCCACCCTGCGGGCCTATGAGCCCAAGCGGCTGGTGGTGCTGTTCGGCTGTGGCGGTGACCGCAGCCGCCTGCGCCGCTACGGCATGGGCGAGGTGGCTAGCCGCAAGGCGGATTTCCTGATCCTCACCGAGGACAACAACCGCTTTGAGTCGGTGGAGCAGATCATCAAGGACATCAAGATCGGCATCGCCCAGGGTAACCCGGACGTGCCCTATGTGGAGATCCCGGATCGTCTGGACGCGCTGCATTACGCGCTGGACCATGCCCAGAAGGGCGATTTGATCGCGGTGATCGGCAAAGGCCACGAGACCTACCGGGACCGGATGGGCAAAAAGACCCCCTTCCTGGAGCGGGAGCTGATTCTGGAATACGCGGCCCAGATCGGGCTGAAATGACCCCTGCCGCCCGGACGGGCGGCCACGCCGGGGCGGCTTTGCCAACAAGCAGCCCCGGCCATTCTATCGAAAGAAGGCAGGAAAACGACCTATGGCCATTCTTGGCATCGACCTTGGAACCACCAACAGTCTGGCCGCCGTCTGGAAGGACGGCCGCAGCCAGCTGATCCCCAACGCCTACGGCGAGACTCTGACCCCCAGCGCGGTGAGCATCGATGAGGACGGCACCGTGCTGGTGGGCGCGCCCGCCCGGGAGCGGCTGGTCAGCCACCCGGAGCGCAGCGCCACCGCGTTCAAGCGCAGCATGGGCACCGACCGGGTGTTCACCCTGGCCGGGCGGGAATACAGCCCGGAGGAGCTGTCCGCCCTGGTGCTGCGCCAGCTCAAGCAGGACGCCGAGGCCTTTCTGGGCGAGCCGGTCACCGAAGCGGTGGTCAGCGTGCCCGCCTACTTCAACCATGCCCAGCGGGCTGCCACCAAGCGGGCGGGCCAGCTGGCCGGCCTGACTGTGGACCGGCTCATCAACGAGCCCAGCGCCGCCGCGCTGGCCTGCTACGACCCGGAAAAGGGCGATGCGGCCTTTCTGGTCTACGACTTCGGCGGCGGTACGCTGGACGTCTCGGTGGTGGACTGCTTTGAGAACGTGGTGAACATTCTGGCTGTCAGCGGCGACAACGCCCTGGGCGGCAACGACTTCGACGCGGCCATCGCCCACATGTACTGCCAGAAAAACGGCATCGACTATCAGGCGCTGCAGCCCCGCCAGCGGGCGATCCTGCTGCGGCAGGCCGAGCAGTGCAAGCAGACTCTGACCCAGTCTCCCATGGCGCTGATGGTACTGGAGCTGGATGGCCTGAAGGGCTCCATGGCCCTCACCGGTCAGATGCTCATTCAGCAGGCCCAGACCCTGTTCAGCCGCATGCGCACTCCGCTGCTGCGGGCCTTGAAGGACAGCGGCCTTTCCCCCAGCGAGCTGCAGGCGGTGGTGCCGGTGGGCGGCAGCTGCAAGATGCCGGTGGTGCGCCAGTACTTAAACCACCTGCTGGGCCAGAAGCTGGCCAACCCTGGCAGCCCGGACACGGTGGTGGCCCTGGGCGCGGGTATGTACGCCGCCATGAAGGAGCGCCGCACCGAGGTGAAGGAGCTGGTCCTCACCGACATCTGCCCCTTTACCCTGGGCGTGGGTGTGTACAACCCGGCGGATGAGGACAACCTGCTCATGAGTCCCATCATCGAGCGCAACAGCGCCCTGCCCACCAGCAAGGTGGAGCGGTACTATACCACCAGCGACGGCCAGACCCGGCTGCGCATCCAGGTGTTCCAGGGCGAGGAGATGTATTGCCGCGAGAACCAGAAGCTGGGCGAGCTGGATCTGCCGGTGCCCGCCGCCCCCGCCGGAAAAGAGGGCGCGGACGTGCGCTTTACCTATGATATCAACGGCATTCTGGAGGTGGAGGCCACCAGTCTGACCACCGGCCGCACCATCAGCACCGTTCTGGTGGGTCAGGGCAGCGGCCTGACCGAGGAGCAGGCCCGCCGCCGCCTGAAGGAGCTGGAGGGGCTGAAGATCCATCCCCGGGACCAGCAGGAAAACCGCCTGCTGCTGGCCAAGGGCGAACGCCTGTGGCAGGAGGCCCTGGGCGAGGAGCGCCAGATCATCGGCCAGGCGGTGCAGCTGTTCGGCGAGGCGCTGGCCAGCCAGGAGAACGGACGTATCCTGCGGGCCCGGGCACGCATCAAGGACCTGCTGGACCGGCTGGAGGCCGGTCTCTCGCTGGAAGGGCTGGATTTTTCCGGCTTTGAGGATTCGGACGATGAACCGGATGAGGATGAGGACGAAACGCTATGAGCATCTGGGAGGTTTTGGGCATCGCGCCCACCACCGATAAGGCGGCCATCCGGCACGCCTATGCGCAGAAAACACACACCTGCCACCCGGAAGAGGACCCGGAGGGCTTTGACGCGCTGCATAAAGCCTTCACCGCCGCCATGCGGGCTGCCCGCCAGGGCGTGAGCATGGCAGTGATGGAGCAGGAGAGCCCCGCCGCCCCTGCGGCGCCCGCCGTTTCTCCCCAGCAAAACAGCGCTGAGGCCCGCCGCGCCGCCGCAAAGGCCGCCCGGGCCGCCCGCCGTGCCGCGGAGCAGCAGGCGGTGGAGCAGTATGCCAGTCGGGCCCAGCGCCGGGCGGGCAAGATCATCCAGCTGGGCCAGGGCGAGCAGGAGGAGGGCCAGCAGTTCGACTTCGCGGCGGTGGATGCCGCCCCGGCCCAGGCTGCGCCGGAGCAGAAGGCCGAGCCGGACCGCCCGCTCACCCACGAGGAGCAGGCCTGGCGCAACGGCCCGGCCCCCGCGCCCGCGCCCGAGCCGCAGGAACAGTCAAAGCAGCCGGAGCGGCAGCCCGTCTACCGGCAGCCATTGCCCGAATACCAGCCGGTGGAAACCGTTTCCAGGCTCCGGTCCGGCAAGGGCTGGCGCGTGGCCTCGCTGGTTCTGGCAGCAGGGGTCCTGCTCCAGCTGGTTCGGGGCGGTTTTGTCAGCGCCACTTTGCTGCTCATCGCCCTTTGCTGGTGCAGCATGCAGGGCGCACGGGTGGACTGGACCCAGCCCCGGCCCCGCAGGCGGATCATGGGTCTGTGGGGCGTGGGCGTGGTACTGCTTCCCGTGCTCTGGTTCTTCGTCATGACCGTCACCTGGGGCCTGCATGGCGCACAGGACGCCGCGCTGGACTATGCGGTGGGCTCCATCTTTTTAAGCACTCTGGCGGCCCCCTTCGGCCTTTGCTCCACCCTGGTGGCAAGGCAGCGGGCCAACCGCCTGTAAAAACACATCACAGCCCCCCTTCGGCTCATATAAATGAGCGAAGGGGGGCGATTTTTTTGCAAAAACAAACACCGCAGGCCGCCCAGGACCGGGGAATGAAGCTGCGCACCCGGCTGGCGGCCGGTTTTTTTGTGGCCGTGTGCTTTTCCACCCTGGTGGGGCGGCTTTGGTATTTACAGATCCATGAATACGACTTTTACGCCCAGCGGGCTGCGGGCCAGCAATTGCGGGACAGTGTGGTCCCCGCACCGAGAGGAGATATTCTGGACGCAAACGGCACCCCGCTGGCGGTGTCCGCCAGCTGCTGGACCATCCGGGCAGTGCCCCGGGAGATGGCGGACGAGGATGTGGCCGAAGCCGCCGCCGCACTGACGCAGATTCTGGAGCTGGACGAAGCGGACGTGCTGGAAAAGCTGAGCCAGCGCAAAAGCAACGACGCGCTGCTCAAGCGCCGGGTGAATCAGGAAACCGCCGACGCGGTGCGCGCCGCCTGTCTGGAGAACGACTGGCAGGGCATCCTCATCTTGCAGGACACCAAGCGCTGGTACCCGGAGGGGGATTTTGCCGCCAGCCTGCTGGGCTTCACCAACGTGGACAATCAGGGCGTGGCCGGGCTGGAACTGGAATACAACAGCCTGCTCACCGGGCAGGACGGCCGGGTGCTCAGCGCCAAGAACGCCTGGGGCTACGACATGCCCACCGACTACGACACCTATGTGGAGCCGGTGCAGGGCAACAGTCTGAAGCTCACGGTGGACGCGAACATCCAGCATTATCTGGAAAACTATCTTTCCGCCGCGGTGAAGGAGTACAGCGTTTCCGCCCGCGGGGTGGGCATCGTGATGGAGGTGGACACCGGACGCATCCTGGCCATCTCCACAAAGCCCGACTACGACCCCAACGAGCCCCGGGTGATCCAGGACGAAGCCCTGCGCGCCCAGGTGGATTCCCTCACCGGCGAGGAGAGGGCCCAGGCCCTCACCCTGGCCCAGCAGACCCAGTGGCGGAACAAGGCGGTGAGCGATCTGTACGAGCCCGGCTCGGTGTTCAAGCTCATCACCGCTGCCGCCGCGCTGGACGCGGGCGTGGTCACCACCGGCGACAGCTTTTTCTGTGGAGAGTCCTACGGGGTGTCGGGGGTGCACTTCCACTGCGCCAACCGGAACCAGCACGGCCCCCAGAATCTGGCCCAGGCGCTGCAGAACAGCTGCAACCAGAGTTTCATCCAGATCGGCCAGCGGCTGGGCAAGGAGGCATTCTGCGATTACTTTGCGGCCTTTGGGCTGCGGGAGGCCACCGGCATCGACCTGCCCGCCGAACCCGCCAAGAGCGAGTTTTACACCGCCGACCGGATGGGTCCGGCGAATGGTTTGACCAAAACGCCGCATGCCCGTTTTTTTCAGCGCATAGAATGGCTGCAAAGGCAAAGGACGAAAGGGGGAGCGGCGGTTTGAAGCAGCATCTGGAGGTGGAGCTGGTGTTTGAGGAGAACAGCCCGGCGCTGGAGGAGCTGGTCTGGCAGCTTCTTTGCCGGAGCGCCGCGCTCTGGCAGGAGGAGTGGGAACAGGAGGTGGAAAAGAGATGAGCGAGCCCATTGCCCTCTACCTGCGCCTGAGTGCGGCGGACGGCGAGGGCGGCGAGAGCGGGTCCATCGCCAATCAGCGCGCCTATCTGCACCGGTGGGCCGCCGAAAATGGGTATCGGGTGGTGGCGGAATTTCAGGACGACGGCTACACCGGCACCGACTTCGACCGGCCGGGCTTCCAGCGGCTGATGGCCCAGCTGCAAAGCGGCCGCATCCGCTGCTTTGCCACCACCGATCTTTCCCGGCTGGGGCGCAACTGCGGCCAGGCGCTCACCCTGGTGGAGGAGACCTTCCAGCGGCTGGGGGTGCGCTACATTGCGGTGAACGACGGCTACGACACCCAGACCGCCAGCCGGGAAAGCCTGGACCCCAGCGTGTTCAAATTCCTGCTCAACGAGCTGTATGCCAAGGATTGCAGCGCCAAGGTACTGCGGGCCAAGCGCACCTTGCAGCGAGAGGGAAAATTTCTGGGCGGGCAGGCCCCCTTCGGCTACCGCATCGACCCGGCGGACAAATACCACCTGCTGCCGGAGGAGGATACCGCCCCGGTGGTGAAACAGATCTACCGGCTGTTCCTTGCCGGGTGGACCCTGAGCCAGATTGCCCGGCGGCTGGAAGAGGGCGGCATTCCCTCTCCGGCGGCCCGGCGGGCAGGGCGGGAAGGGGGCCGGTGGAGCACCGCCACCCTGCGGCGCATTCTGACCCTGCCCACCTACCGGGGCGCGCTGACCCAGCACGTGACCGAGATGACCAGCTACAAGGTGCACACCCGGCGGGCGGTGCCGCCGGCCCAGTGGGTGGTGTGCGAAAACGCCCATCTGCCGCTGGTGAGCGAGGAGGAGTTCCGGCAGGTCCAGTGCCTTCTGGGCAACCGGCGGTACGCGGGGCAAAAGGCGGAGCATCCGCTCAGCGGGCTTGTGTTCTGCGCCGGGTGCGGGGGCCGGATGTATCCCCACCGGGTGGGGCGCTACTGTTATTTCATCTGCGGTACATACGCCAAAGACCCGGCCCGCTGCACCGCCCACCGCCTGCGGGAGGATAAGCTGGAGCAGCTGGTGGTCCGGCAGCTGCGGCCCCTGTTGCAGGCTGTGGCGGACCCGGCTCTTCTGGCGGTTCGCTTGCAGGCGCAGCTCCGTCCGGACCGGCCGGACCCGGCCCGCCTGCAGGCAAAGCTGGACCGGCTGGCAGCCCAGCGCCGCCAGGCCTATGCTGACCGGCTGGAGGGTTTGATCGGCGCGGGAGAATATGCAGCGGCCGCCGCCCGGCTGCGGAGCAGGGAGGAGGAGCTGCGCCGCCAATGGCAGGCTGCGGCCGAAACAGAGCCGGGGCCGGGCCCGGCCTGGCTGGAACAGCGGGTGGCCCGGCTGCTGGCGCTGGAGCAGCCGGACCGGCCCCTTTTGGGCCAGCTGATCCGGGGGATTTATGTGCAGGAGGGCGGGCAGGTGGAGCTTCGCCTGGCCTTCGCCCGGCCCGAACCGGAAAAAGAAAGCGTCTCTGGGCTTTGAACGGAAGGCAGAGACGAAAATTTTTAAAAACTGGAAGAATATGGACAGGGCCCTGTCCATCGCTGCCGTTATACTGGTACAGTGATCAAAACAAGGGGGGAGAAAGCCCATGTGTGACGTTTGGACCGGGCAGCGGAACCGGCCGCTGCGGCTGTTGGCCGTGGCAGCGGGGGAACAGGGGGAATGGATGGCCCGGGAGATCGGCGGCAAAGAGGAAAAAGCCCCGTTTTGCCTGATGCAGAGCGGCGCGGACCAGGCTGCCGGGGCAGAGCTGCTCTATCTCACCGTCGGGGCAGAGGCGTACCGGGAGGTGGCTGAGCTGGCCCGGTGGGCGCGGCAGCGGGGGGCACTGGTGCTGTGGAATCCGGGCGGGCTGAAAAATGCCCGGATACTGCCCGCCCGGGGCTGTGTGACGTTGCAAAGTGCACTGAGCCCGGAAGAGGAGCTGAGTGCGCTGCATGAGCTGTTCTGTACGCCCAGCCTGGCCACCACGCTGGACCGAAGGATGCTGATGCAGCGGCTTTGGGCAGCTTCTCGGGCGTCGCTGGCGCTGGCGCAGGCCAGCGGCGGCGAAAAAAATCAGAGCATCGCCGCCAGTCTGGCCGCCCAGGACTGGCAAATGCCGAAGGAAGGGGCTTTGGTGGTGAGCATCGGGGCCAGTGTGGATTGCAGGCTGGAAGAGGTGGTGGAACTGTGGCATGGAACGGTAAAGCAGACCCGAGAGCTGGAGGTGCTGTGGGGAAGTGCGTTCGACCTGGAGCAGCCGGACAGCCTTCGCCTGGTGCTCATGGCGGTGGAGCCGTGAACGGCGCGCCGCTGCCCCGGGCCTTTGCCGTCTGGCTGGACGGTACCGGCATGACCGGAGCGGAGAAGGCCGAATGCCTTCGTCTGGCCCGGAAGGGATTCGCCCAGGGGGCAGACCTGCTTTTGCTGGGGGAGCCGGGCGGCGAAGAACGTCTGCTGCTGCGGGCACTGGGCGCACAGCGGACCCGAAGCGGGGAGCCGCAGCCGTTGGGAAACTGGCAGCTGTGGCGCTGTCCGGCGGGGCGCGGCCAGCGGGAGTGCCTGACCCGGTTTCTGCAAACCGGCGGCGGGCCCGAACGCAAAAAGCTGGTGATCCTGTTTGCGGCCCCCGGCCGGGGCGGCAGGCTTCGGGCACAGCGGGTCTGGCGCAGGGCCTGCGGGGGCAAGGCAACGCCCCTGGAACGGTTCCCGGCGCTGGCGATACAGGCGGGACGGCCAAGCCAGCCGAAGCTGTGCCGCTTTGGCCGCCAGGAAAACAGCGAGTGGCTTTTGCAGCAGGCGGCCGCCGGTTGCCTGGGGCGGCAGGTGCAGGTGCTGACGGTGTCTGCCGGGCGGCGGGCTGGCTGCGGCAGGGAGCAGCTGTGGTATCAGCTGGCCAAAAGCATTGTCTGACAAACCAAAAAGCGCGGATGCGTGCCAATGGGCAGCATCCGCGCTTTTTTGCTTGTGTTCCGTCGCAATTCGCTTTCCATGGACAAATGTATGTCCATAGAAAGGCGTAGCATATAGAAAACGACGCGGCTCAGGAGTCCAGCAGCTCCAGGGCGTCATCCACCAGGCGGGCCACCGCCTTGGCCTGGCGGGGGCTGAGCCGGCGCATCCGGTCGGTCACGTGCTGGATGGCGGCGGCGCTGCCGTTTTCCTTGTCCGGCGCGGCCAGGAACAGCTCGGCCAGACTGACGCCCAGCCCGCCACAGACCCGGGCCAGGGTGTATATGGTGGGGCAGCGCAGGCCGCGCTCCACATGGCCCAGAAAGGCCGGGTTCATGCCGCATTCCAGGGCCAGCTTTTCCAGGCTCATGCCCCGCTCCGTGCGCAGCTGACGGATGCGCGCGCCCACCTGCTGTGCGATCGCTTTGCTTTCTGCCATCTCTCTCTCCCTTGCTTGTATGTTTTGATTGTGTTTTCTTTACTTTAGTGTATTTGAAACCTGTATTCAAATTAGTATTGATATTATGGACTATATTGAAAAGTATTATGTCAACGGGTATACTGAAAGAATAAATAATAACAATTTTTGTTTTATCATAGGAGGGGAATGGCGTGAATGATACCGGCGTGGCCCGCAAGCAGCACCGGCTTCTGAGCCTTCAACAGGAGCTTCTGGCGGGGAGGGTGATCAACAAAAAAGAATATGCCGTCCGCTTTGGGGTGACCGAAAAGAGCATCCAGCGGGACCTGGACGATTTGAAGGCCTTTTTCGCCGAGGGCCGCGACGGCCGGGAGGTGGTGTACGAGCCTCAGGCAAAGGGCTACCGTCTCACCCGGCAGGAACCCACCAGCCTGACCAACAGCGAGGTGCTGGCCGTTTGCAAGATCCTTTTGGAGAGCCGCTCCATGGTCAAGGAGGAGATGTTCCCCATCCTGGACAAGCTCATTCAGGGCTGCACTCCCGCCGCGCAGCTGCAGCAGGTGGTGGCACTGATTCAGAATGAGCGGTTCCACTATGTGGAGCCCCATCACGGCCGCCGGTTCATCGAGTCGCTCTGGCAGCTGGGCACCGCCGTGAAGGAGCAGCGGGTGCTGCGCATCCGCTACAGCAAGATGGACGGCACCCTCTGCGAGCGGGTGGTGGAGCCGGTGGGCATCCTGTTCAGCGAATACTATTTTTATCTTGCTGCGTTCATCCGGGGCATCGACCGGCAGGAGCATTTCGACAACCCGCAGGACAAAAGCCCCACCATCTACCGCATCGATCGTATCGCTGATCTGCAGGTGACCGATGAGCATTTCCGGGTCCCTTATAAAGACCGCTTCCAGGAGGGCGAGATGCGCAAGCGCATCCAGTTCATGTACGGCGGCAAGCTGGAAAAGGTGCGCTTTGTCTACACCGGGCCCAATCTGGAGGCGGTGCTGGACCGGCTGCCCACCAGCCGGGTGGTGGGGCACGACGATCGGGGCTACCCCATCGCGGAGGCCGAGGTGTTCAGCGGCAACGGACTGGATATGTGGCTGAAAAGCCAGGGCGACTGGGTGGAGCTGGAAAAAAGCGGGGAGGAGAATGCCGCCCCCGCTTGCCCTGACCCGGCGCATGGTGTACAATAACCCCAAACGGCCGCCCCGGCATCTGCCGGGCCAGGGCCAAGCGAAAAGGAGTTAATACCATGGAACATCTGCTGGAGATCTGCGTGGATTCGCTGGAATCCGCTCTGGCCGCCCAGGCGGGCGGCGCCGACCGCCTGGAGCTGTGCGGCAATCTGATCATCGGGGGCACCAGCCCCTCCATCGCGCTGGTGCGCCAGGTCATGGACCAGGTGCACATTCCGGTGAACGTGCTGCTGCGTCCCCGCTTTGGGGATTTCTGCTTCACCCCCGCCGAGCAGGAGGCCACCCTGTGGGAGATCGAACAGTGCCGCGCCCTGGGCGTGAACGGCGTAGTGCTGGGGGCTTTGCTTCCCAACGGTGCGCTGGATAAGGAATTCCTGGCCCGCTGTTCGGCGGCCGCGGGCGGGCTGCATCGCACCCTGCACCGGGCCTTCGACGTCTGCCGTGATCCCTTCGAGGCGCTGGAGGACGCGGTGGAGCTGGGCTTTGATACCATCCTCACCTCCGGCCAGCAGGCAAAGGCCGAGCAGGGCATCCCTCTGCTGACCCAGCTGGTGCAGCGGGCCGATGGCCGGGTGAACATCCTGGCAGGCAGCGGCGTGAATCCCGGCAACATGGAAAAGCTGGCCGCCGCCGGTGTGCGCCAGTTCCATTTCTCCGCCAAAAAAGCAGTGGAAAGCCCCATGACCTTCCGCCGTCAGGGCGTGCCCATGGGCCTGCCTGTGGCGGACGAATATCTGCGGGAATACACCGACCCTGCCCTGGTGCGCCAGGCAAAGGACCTGCTGGCAAGCCTGTAAGGCCACAAATCCAACCAAATTTCAAGGCATGAATTGCACAAATTAGCGAAAAAATGTTTGTGCAAACAATAGAAAAGAATTCGATTCTCTGGAAAAATATTGACAGTCTGTGAACGGGTTGGTAAGATTTAGCTGACAAGAACAGTGGGTTGTTACTGTACGGCAGGCAAGACCATATTCAAACACGTCTCTTCCGCAAACGCGGAGGAGAGTTTTGAATATGGTTTTTTTTATTGCCTTGACCGGGGCGAGAGGAACGTGCGAATGAAGGTATTGAAATCCATCAACAATAACGTTGTGTCCTGCCTGGACGAAAACGGCCAGGAAGTGATCGCCATGGGCCGCGGGCTTGGGTTTGCCCTTCGCAGCGGCGATGAGCTGGATGAGACCAAGGTGGAAAAGCTGTTCCGTATGCAGACGCCGGACGAGGCGCGCCGCCTGACCGATTTGTTCTCCACGCTGCCGAGCCAGCAGATCGAGCTGTGCAGCCGCATCGTGGACCGGGCCACACAGGATCTGGGCCGCAGGCTCTGCCCCAGCGTCTATCTGACCCTCACCGACCACATCTGTTTTGCCATCGAGCGCCTGCGCCAGGGCACCGTGTTCCAGAACACCCTGCTGGCGGAGGTACGCACCTTCTACCCGCGGGAGTACGCGCTGGGCAAATACGGCCTGGAGCTGCTCTGGCAGGAGCTGGGCATCCGCTTCCCGGACGACGAGGCCGCCAACATCGCGCTGCATCTGGTAAACGCGGAGTATGAGAACTCCATTCAGGATACCCTGCGCATCACCCAGACCCTGCACGACGTGCTCACCAGCCTGGCGGGCTGGCCCCGGCTGAATCTGGACCAGGAAAGCGGCTTTTACGACGAATTCACCGTGCACCTGAAATTCCTGGTGTTCCGGGCTTTTTCCGGCCAGAAGCAGACCCAGAAGGACCCCCGCTTCGTGGAGGCGGTGCGGCAGTGCTATCCGGAGGAATTCCACTGCGCCCAGCAGATCGTGGAAGGGCTGGGCAGCCGCAGCGGCACCAGGCTGCCCCCTGAGGAGGAGGCCTATCTGGCCGCCAGCCTGCACCGCACCTGCAGGAAAGTTTGAGCACTGCGCCGCGTAACAATAATTAACAGACCCCGAAACTATTTCGATTTTGTATAACACAGGACGATCAAGGAAAGGAAGGAACCATTATCATGGGCATTTTCGACAAACTGTTTGGCAAGAAATCCAGCGGCATCACGCTGGGCGCGCCGGTGGCCGGCGAGGCCGTTCCCCTGAACCAGGTGAGCGATCCCACCTTCGGTGAGGAGATCCTGGGCAAGGGCGTTGCGGTGAAGCCCACCGGCAACCGTGTGGTCGCCCCCTGCGACGCCACCGTGGACCTGATGTTCGACACCGGTCACGCGGTAAGCCTGAAGGCGGACTGCGGCGCTGAGGTGCTGATCCACGTGGGCCTGGAGACCGTCTCCCTGAAGGGCGAGCACTTCACCACCCACGCCAAGACCGGCGACCATGTGAAGGCAGGCCAGCTGCTGATCGAGTTCGACCGGGAGGCTGTGGCCGCCGCCGGCTTCGACACCATCACCCCCATGGTGATCTGCAACACCGCGGATTACAAGGAAGTGAACGCCCACACCGGCGCTGCCGTGAGCGAGGGCGACACCATTCTGACTCTGGTCAAGGAATAAAAAGAGAGGAGAACAGGCGTAATGCGTGAGGGTACCGGTAGACCCGTATTTTCCGGCGTGGCCATCGGCCGTGCCTATGTGTACCGCCATCAGCAGGCGGAGCTGCCCGGCTCCTGCGGCGACGCCGCCGCCGAGCAGAAGAAATTCGACGAGGCCCGCGAGACGGCCCGCGCTCAGCTGACCGAGCTGTTTGAGAAAACCAAGCGGGAGATCGGCGAAGAGCAGGCCATGATCCTGGACGTTCAGATGATGATGCTGGACGACCTGGATTACCTGGAGGGCGTGCAGGACATGATCGCCGGCGGCGCAAGCGCTGCCCAGGCGGCCCATGAGACCGGCGACGCGTTCAGCGCAGCCTTTGCCGCCATGGACGATGCCTACATGCAGGCCCGCTCGGTGGACGTAAAGGATATGGCCACCCGCCTGGTGAACATCCTGTGCGGCGGCAAGACCGGCTTCTCCATGGAGGAGCCCGGCATCCTGGTGGCCGAGGACCTGACCCCCAGCGAGACCGTGCAGCTGCCCAAGGATAAGATCCTGGCCTTTGTGACCCGCCAGGGCTCTTCCAACAGCCACACCGCCATCCTGGCCCGCATCATGAACATTCCTTCTCTGGTGCAGGCTCAGATCACTCTGGACGACGAGCTGGACGGCAAGCTGATGATCGTGGACGGCTTCGAGGGCCGCTACTACATCGAGCCGGACGAGGCCACCCAGGCTGCCATGGAGAAAAAGCGGGATGAGGCCCAGGCCTACCGCCAGCAGCTGGAGGCCTACCGTGGCAAGCCCACCGTTTCCAAGACCGGCCGCAAGCTGAAGCTGTTTGCCAACATCGGCAACCCGGACGACGTGAAGTACGTGCTGGAGGGCGACGCCGAGGGCGTGGGCCTGCTGCGCAGCGAGTTCCTCTACCTGGGCCGCGACACCTTCCCCACCGAGGAGGAGCTGTTTGAGGCCTACCGCAAGGTGGTGGAAGGCCTGCAGGGCCGCCCGGTGGTCATCCGTACCCTGGACATCGGCGCCGACAAGCAGGTGGACTACTTCGGTCTGGACCACGAGGAAAACCCCGCCCTGGGCTACCGGGGCATCCGCATCTGCCTGACCCGGGAGGACATCTTCCGGCCGCAGCTGCGGGCCATCTACCGGGCCAGCGCCTTCGGCCCCGTGTGCATCATGTTCCCCATGATCATCTCGGTGGACGAGGTTCGCCGCATCAAGGCCTTCTGTGAGACCATCAAGGCCGAGCTGACCGCCGAGGGCATTGCCTTCGGTGAGGTGGAGCTGGGCATCATGATCGAGACTCCCGCCGCCGCGGTGCTCAGCCGCGAGCTGGCCAAGGAGGTCCAGTTCTTCAGCGTTGGCACCAACGATCTGACCCAGTACACTCTGGCCATCGACCGGCAGAATGCCAAGCTGGATGAGTTCTACGATCCCCATCACCCGGCGGTGCTGGCGCTGCTGCGCATGATCGCCGAGAATGCTCATGCTGAGGGCATCTGGTGCGGCATCTGCGGCGAGCTGGGCGCGGATCTCTCCCTGACGGAAACCTTCCTGGATATGGGCTACGACGAGTTGTCGGTATCGCCCGGCCGGGTTTTGGAATTGAGAAAGAAAGTTTGCGAAAGCGAGGTATAATTCAATGAAAGAAATCAAACATGTAATCGCCGATCCCCTGGGCCTGCACGCCCGTCCCGCCGGCCTGCTGGTAAAAGAGGCCGCCAAGAACGCCTGCAACGTGACCGTTGCTGTGAACGGCACCTCCGTGGATGCCAAGCGCATCATGGGCGTGATGAAGCTGGCTGCCAAGCAGGGCATGGAACTGACCCTGACCTTTGACGGCGCTGACGAGGAGGCTGCGGCTGCCTCCATGGCCGAGTTCCTGAAGGCCAACCTGTAAGTTTGGGCAAAGAGGGGCGGCTGTGGGCCGGCCGCCCCTGTGCTGATAATTCGACGCTCCGGCATTGCGGCCGGGCGCCGGAATCTGTGTTAGGAGGATATTACTTATGATGCGATTTTTGCAACGCTTGGGCAAGTCTTTGATGCTGCCCGTGGCCTGCCTGCCGATCGGCGGTATCCTGATGGGTATTGGTTACTGGATCGACCCCACCGGCTGGGGCGCCAACAGCCTGCTGGCTCTGCTGCTCATTAAGGCCGGCGGCATTCTGATCGACAACATGGCCATTCTGTTCGCTCTGGGCGTAGCCATCGGCATGTCCAAGGATCAGGAAGGTACCTCTGCACTGGCTGCCATCATTTCCTGGCTGACCGTGCAGACCATGCTCGGCACCGCTGTGGTGCAGCTGATCCTGGGCGCTGACGCCACCGTTCCCGCGGCGTTCGCCAAGATCAACAACCAGTTCATCGGTATCCTGTGCGGCCTGATCGCTGCCGGGTGCTACAACAAGTTCTACAAGACCAACATGCCCGACTTCCTGGGCTTCTTTGCGGGCCGTCGTTTCGTGCCCATCATGACCGTGCTCACCACTCTGGTGGTCTGCATCCCCCTGTACTTCGTATGGCCCGTTGTGTACGGCTTCCTGGTATGGGTCGGTGAGAGCGTGCTGGGTCTGGGCGCTGTGGGCGCCGGTATCTACGGCTTCCTGAACCGTCTGCTCATCCCCATCGGCATGCACCACGCTCTGAACAGCGTGTTCTGGTTCGACGTTGCCGGCATCAACGATATCGGCAAGTTCTGGGGCACCATGGAAGGCGGCGTTCTGGGTCAGACCGGTATGTACCAGGCTGGCTTCTTCCCCGTCATGATGTTCGGTCTGCCCGGTGCTGCTCTGGCCATGTACCACACCGCCAAGGACAAGAAGAAGAAGGTTACCGCCGGCATCCTGCTGTCCGTTGCCCTGTGCTCCTTCCTGACCGGTGTTACTGAGCCCATGGAGTTCTCCTTCATGTTCCTGGCTCCCGCTCTGTACGTTGTTCACGCTCTGCTGACCGGCCTGTCCGTTGGCATCGTGGCTGCCCTGCCCATCCGTGCGGGCTTCAACTTCAGCGCTGGCTTCGTTGACTGGTTCCTGAGCTTCAAGGCTCCCTTCGCCATGAACTCCTGGCTGCTGATCCCCATCGGCCTGGTATTCTTCGTTCTGTACTACGTGATCTTCCGTGTGCTGATCACCAAGCTGGATCTGAAGACCCCCGGCCGTGAGGACGACGACACTGCCGCTGAGATGAACATCGAGCTGAGCAGCAGCAACTATGCTGCCATGGCCGCTGCCATCCTGGAAGGCGTTGGCGGCGCTGAGAACGTGACCAGCGTTGACAACTGCATCACCCGCCTGCGTCTGGAGGTCAAGGACCGCCTGCTGGTGGATGAGAAGAAGATCAAGGCTTCTGGTGCTGCTGGCGTAGTTCGCCCGGGCAAGACCAGCGTTCAGGTCATCATCGGACCCAAGGTCCAGTTCGTGGCTGACGAGTTCAAGAAGCTGGTTAAGTAAGCATCTGTTCCCCAACTTGGGGCGCTGAGTTGCGGCTGCCTGGGCCCACAAGGCAGGCCGCATCCGCCCGCCCCAACCTCATAAGCGGTCAAGGCCGCATCCCTGCCTGGCAGTGGATGCGGCCTTGGCCGTTTTTTTGCGCCGGTCTTGACAAGGCCGGTGAATTTTATTATATTAGTATTTACTTAAATACTTAAACAAAAAGCGCGGCCCGGTTTGGTCATCCGTATCCGGGGTGCGCGGCAAGGGGGAACATATGCCGTCAAAACGTTACGCCCGGGTGGACCGGGACTACTGTGTGGCCTGCGGCTGCTGTGTGAAGGTCTGCCCGATGGAGGCCATCGCCGTGTGGCACGGAGTGGAGGCACGGGTGGACGAAGCCCGCTGTGTGGGCTGCGGCCGCTGTGCCAAGGAATGCCCGGCAGGGGCCATTGAACTGAAGGAAAGGGGGATGCAGCCGTGAAGAAGCAGCAAAAGCACTGGTACGATTACCTGTGGATCGTCACGCCCATCTATCTGGCGTTGGGCTTTTTCAATATCCTGTTCGCCTGGCTGGGCATGATCTTCTTCTGCCTGCCGCTGATCATTGCCATCTTCGGCGGCAGCAAGCTCTACTGCAACCGCTATTGTGACCGGGGGCAGTTTCTCTCGCTGCTGGGCGGCAAGCTGAAACTCAGCGCCAACCGCCCCACCCCGAACTGGATGCGCTCCAAGTGGTTCCGGTACGGATTTCTCGTCTTTTTCTTCGCCATGTTCTTTCAGATGCTCTGGGTCACTTACCTGGTGGGCTCGGGGGCACAGAATCTGAGCGAGACCGTCAAGCTGTTCTGGACCTTCCGCCTGCCCTGGGACTGGGCCTATAACGGAGAGGCGGCGCCCTGGGTGGCCCAGTTCGCATTCGGGTTCTACAGCCTGATGCTCACCTCCAACCTGATCGGCTGGATCGTGATGGCGCTGTTCAAACCCCGCAGCTGGTGCGTGTTCTGCCCCATGGGCACCATGACCCAGCTGATCTGCAAGCTGCGCGCGCCCCGGGAGGGCAAGGAGCAGACTACCTGCTCCGCCAAAGGCTGCGCGGGCTGCACCGGATGCGGCAAAAAGGAGGCGTGAGCCATGCGGGAACAGGCACGGCAAATTGCGGAGCTGATGGGCCAGCTGGCCAATGAGAACCGGCTGCTGATCCTGTGCGCATTGCTGGAAAAGCCCATGACGGTGGGTGAGCTGGCGGGAACGGTGCCGGGCATCAGTGGACCGGCTCTGTCGCAGCATCTGCAAAAGCTGCGGGCGGGCCAGCTGGTCCAGGCCGAAAAGCAGGGCCAGTTCGTGCGTTACTCCATCAAGGACGAACGGCTGTATGCGCTGATGGCGCTGCTGAAAAAGGAGTATTGCAGCGAAGCTGGTTGATCAATATCTTATGAGTCATAAAATAGGCGGGAAGCAGGACCAGAACTGTTTCCCGCCTGTTTTGTTTTAGTCCAATTGGAACACCGGACGGGTCCGGTGGAGCTGGCAAGCTGCGCCTTCGGCCAGTCCAGCAAGATCACGCCCATCCAGGTGATCACGGCGGTAAGTGCCATCGTGAACGGCGGCAAGCTGATGCAGCCCTATGTGGTGGAGCAGGTGGTGAGTCCGCAGGGGGATGTGGTACAGCAGACTGAGCCCACAGTGAAGCGGCAGGTCATCAGCGAGGAGGCCAGCGCCACCATGCGCCAGCTGATGCAGAGCGTGGTGCAGGAGGGCGGCGGCAAAAACGCCTATGTGGCGGGCTATGCGGTGGGCGGAAAATCCGGTACCAGCCAGAAGCTGGACTCGGAGGACGAAAAAGCCCGGGTGGCCAGCTTCATCGGAGTGGCCCCCATTGAGGACCCGCGCATTGCGGTGCTTATCGTGCTGGATGAGCCCCACACCTACACCAGCAGCGGCGGCACGCTGGCTGGCCCGGTGGTGGCCCGGGTGATCGAGGATACCCTGGAATATTACGACACCCCCCGCCGCTACACCCCGGCGGAGAAGGAGCGGATGGAGGCTTCCATACCGGACACCGCCGGAAAAAACACGGAACATGCGGTGGCCCAACTGCAGGAAAACGGCTTTGCGGGCAAGGTGCTGGGCGGCGGCGATTCGGTGGTGGAGCAGTATCCGGCCGCCGGGCAGACCATGCCCCGGGGCAGCACGGTGCTGCTGTATACCGAGGAGGGCATGGAGCTGCTTGCCACCCAGGTGCCCGCCACGGACGGCCAGAGCCTGACCCAGGTGCAGGCCAATCTGCAGGGCGCGGGTTTGAATCTGGTGGCGGTGGGCGCGGTGCAAAGTGAGGATGCAGTGGCGGTGGGCCAGAACCTGAAAGCCGGGGAGAGCGCAGCCATGGGCACGGCGGTCACGGTGGAGTTCCGGGACCCCACCGCCCCGCCGGACGGCGACGACGTGAAACCGGAATAGCAGGTGGCGCGCCGGGCCATACTGCCACAAAACGAGCCGAAAAAAGGAGGAATGCTCCATGGAGCAGATCCGGCAACACCGGGGCGGGCAGCAGGCCGCCTCCGGGCCGAACAAACGTTTTTTTCGGGAGCTGCTGGGCCACCGGCTTCCGCCCATGGACCTGCCCTTTCTGGTGCTGGTCCTCACCCTGGTGGCCTTCGGGCTGGTGATGCTGTACAGCGCCAGCTATGCGGTGGCTCTCTACCGCCGCAACGACGCCTTTGCCTACATCCGGCCGCAGCTGCTGTTCGCGGCGGTGGGCCTGATCGCTCTGTATCTGGCCAGCCGGGTGGATTACCACATCTACCACAAGCTGGCCTGGCCCATGCTGGCCCTTTCGCTGGTGCTGCTGGTGGTGGTGCTCTTCATGCCGGAATACAACGGCTGCAAGCGCTGGATCGTGCTGCCCGGCCTGGGCACCCTGCAGCCCAGCGAAATCGCAAAATTTTCCGTGATTCTCACCTTCAGCCATATCATCTCGCTGAACCATCAGCGGATGAAGCGGTTTTCGGTGGGAGTGCTGCCCTTCGCGGCTATTCTGGGGGTGCTGGCGGTGCTTATGCTGCTGGAACCCCACCTTTCCGGCACGCTGCTGCTGTTCGGCATCGGGGCGGTGCTCATGTTCGTGGGCGGCACCGGTATGCGCTGGTTTGCCCTGGCGGGCGGCCTGGGGGCGGCGGCCATCGCCGGTGCGGTGATCCTGCTGCCGGATCTGGTGCCCTATGCGGCGGACCGGCTGTCCAGCTGGATCGATCCCTTTTCCGACCCGCTGGGCGACGGCCACCAGACCATCCAGAGCCTGTATGCCATCGGCAGCGGGGGAGCCACCGGCCTGGGGCTGGGCAACAGCCGCCAGAAATACCTGTATGTGCCCGAACCCCAGAATGATTTTATCTTTTCCATCCTCTGCGAGGAGCTGGGCTTCGTGGGAGCCTGTCTGGTGATTTTGCTGTTTGTGCTGCTCCTGCTGCGGGGGGCGGTGATCGCCCTGCGCGCGCCGGATAAATTTGGCGCCCTGCTCACGGTGGGTTTTGTGGTCCAGGTGGTGATGCAGGCGGTACTGAACATGGCGGTGGTCACCAACACCATTCCCAACACCGGCATCAGCCTGCCTTTTTTCTCCTCCGGCGGCACCAGCCTGATGATGCTGCTGGGCGAGATGGGCATCGTGCTCTCGGTGAGCAGGCAGGGCTTGCAGGAAAAATATTAAACGGCCACTTTTTCTCGACAGAAAAACTTTCTCCGCTTTTTTCACATCAAAACGCCCGGTCACATACATTGGGCTAAACGATTGAAAATCCAGCAAAAAAGGGGCGATTGATGTGGGGGAGTATCTGAAGATCACGGGCGGGCGGCCTCTGTTCGGGCAGGCGATTGTGCCCGCCGCAAAAAACAGCGTTCTGCCGCTGATCGCGGCCAGCATGCTTTGCCGGGGCGAGACACTGCTGCGGCAGGCGCCGGCGCTGGCCGATGTGGAACAAAGCGTTGCCATTTATACCGCCTTGGGCGGTCAGGTGCAGCGCCAGGGGCAGGCAGTGCGCCTGCGAGCGGACGGCGCACAGGGGCGGGGTATCCTGCCGGACGGCCCGGCCCGGTCCATGCGCAGCTCGGTGTTTTATCTGGCCCCGGCGCTGCACCGCTTCGGCCGGGTGCAGATGCCCATGCCCGGCGGCTGCAAGCTGGGGCCCCGGCCCATCGACATCCATCTGGAGGGCCTGAACCGGATGGGAGCGCAAACCCAATGGGAGGACGGCCAGCTGGTGCTCACCGCCCCCCGGGGTCTGCACGGGGTGGACTACGCCCTGCGCCTGCCCAGCGTGGGAGCCACCGAGACCCTGCTCATGGCGGCGGTGCTGGCGAAAGGGGAAACGGTGCTGCGGGGCGCGGCCCGGGAGCCGGAGATCGTGGACCTGGCTTTGTACCTGTGCGCCTGCGGAGCCTCCATTCAGGGAGCAGGCAGTCCGGTGATCCGGGTGCATGGGCGGCCTGAGCTGCATGGAGTGGACTATACCCCCATTCCGGACCGGATCTATGCCGCCACCATGGCGGCGGCTGTGGCCAGCGCGGGCGGGCAGGTGCGCATCCAGGGCTGCCCGGCGGAGTTTCTGGAGCCGGTGCTGTCGGTGCTGGAGCTGGCAGGCTGCGGGGTGCAGCGGCTGGACCGGGCTTTTCTGGTGGAGCGCAGCCGGACACTGAAGGGAGTGGGCCGGGTGTACACCGGGGTATATCCCGGCTTTTGTACCGATGCCGCCCCGGTGGTGGCCGCGGCCCTGCTGTGTGCCGCGGGCCGCAGCGCCGTGGAGGACACAGTGTTTGAGAACCGCTTTGCCTGCGCCGCGGGCTTTGCAGCCATGGGGGCCCAGGCCTGCCGGGCGGGCCGCGCGGTGGAGATCACAGGGGTGCGGCGGCTCACCGGTGCGAAGGTGCAGGGGAGCGACCTGCGGGGCACGGCTGCCCTGGTGGTGGCTGCCCTGGCAGCATCCGGCGAAAGCCAGGTATTTGGCCTGGAACATCTGCGCCGGGGATACCTGGGCCTGCCCGCCACCCTGCAAAGTCTGGGGGCAAAGGTGCAGCTGGCGATGCAGGAGGACGAGGAGTGACAGCATCCCCCCGAGTATGAGGAAAAAACTGTGAAATGGCCGCATTCTTGCACTTGAATTTGTTCGCATTATCTGGTACTCTATTAATAGCTGTATTGATATTATAGTGGCCTATGTATGCCCGATGCTTTTCGCACTGGGGCACGGCCAGATCAAATAGACGGAATAATACTTTAGGGGGAAGTTTCAATGGCATTCGTTCTCGATGAAGAGATGCAGAATATCACAAATATCAAGGTGATCGGCGTGGGTGGCGGCGGCGGCAACGCCGTGAACCGCATGGTGGAGGCCGGCCTTCAGGGCGTGGAGTTCATCGCCATGAACACCGACCAGCAGGCTCTGCTCAAGAGCCACGCCACCCAGAAGGTGCAGCTGGGCGCAAAGCTGACCAAGGGCCGCGGCGCGGGCGCTGATCCGGAGATCGGCCAGCGTGCTGCCGAGGAGAGCAAGGACGAGATCGCCAGTGCGCTGAAGGGCGCTCAGATGGCCTTCATCACCGCCGGTATGGGCGGCGGCACCGGCACCGGCGCTGCTCCCGTGGTGGCCGAGGTTGCCCATGAGCTGGGCATCCTGACCGTTGGCATCGTGACCAAGCCCTTTGCCTTTGAGGGCCGCCGCAAGATGAGCCTGGCCGAGCAGGGCATCACCGCGCTGCTCATGCATGTGGACAGCCTGATCGTGATTCCCAACGAGCGCCTGAAGCTGATCAGCCAGGAGAAAATCACTCTGATGAACGCCTTCGAAGCGGCCGACAACGTGCTGCGTCAGGGCGTGGAGAGCATCTCCAGCCTGATCAACATTCCCGCCTTCATCAACCTGGACTTCGCCGACGTGCGCAGCATCATGAAGGACGCCGGCTACGCCCACATGGGCGTGGGCAGCGCCAAGGGTGCGGGCAAGGCGGAGAACGCGGCCAAAGCAGCCATTTCCAGCCCGCTGCTGGAGACCAGCATCTCCGGCGCCCGGGGCGTTATCATCAACATCACCTCTTCTCCGGACATCGGCCTGGAGGAGGTGGAGCAGGCTTCCAGCCTGATCACCCAGTCCGCTCATCCGGATGCAAACATCATCTGGGGTACCGCGTTCGACGAAAGCATGTCCGACGAGATGCGCGTGACCGTGGTAGCCACCGGCTTCGAGAACGTGGGCAGCAACGTGCCCGTGCCCGAGCGTCCGGCGGCATCCAGCTCCACCGGTATGCCTTCGGCGGTGTTCAGCAGTGATTCCAGCGCCTCCAGCGTGAGCGGTTCCACCGTTTCCGGCGGCATGGGCACTTCCACCAGCACCGAGGACGACGATGACCGGGATTATTTCGATCAGATCATGGGCCTTTTGAACAAGCGCAAATAAACATTGAAGTTTCAGGCCCCGCGGCATTTTTGTGCCGCGGGGCTAGTATTTCTTGCGGAAATAACAGCGAGGAGGGGCTGCCCTATGGCAGAGCAGCAAAAGCCGGGCGAATTCAAAACAGCGGTGGTGGGAGGCTTCAAAAAGGCCGATGTGTTGGCCTACATCGAGCAGCTCACCGCCCAGAACCAGGCGGAAAAACAGGCGCAGCAGCAGGCAGCGGACAAACTGCGCCAGGAAGTGGAGCAGCTGAAAAAGGACAAGCAGCTCCTGGTGGACAAGACCCGGGAGGTGTGCGATAAGCTGGCCGCTCAGGAAAAGCTCACCGCCCAGGAAACCGAGCGGGCCAGCGGTCTGGCAAGCCAGCTGCTCAGCGCCCGGGAAAACGCCGATACTTACCAGAAGCGTCTCTGCGCCAAGGAGCAGGAGGCGGTGGTGCTGCGGGCTGACCTGCAGAACCTGCAGCAGCTGCTTGCCAGCCGCCAGCAGGAGGTGGAGCAGGCCCGCCAGGCGGTGGAAGAACAAAAGCAGGCCTGTGCCCGCCAGTTGGACCAGCAGCAGGCAAGCTTCCGGGAAAAGAGCGAACAGCAGGCCGCCGAGCTGCTGAAAAACGTGGAGGAGCGGGGCCGCAACCTGGACCGGCGCTTCCGGGAACTGGAAGAGAAGAAGCTGGCCCAGCGCCAGCAGATGGCCGCCGAGCGTCAGCGCCAGCTGGACTACGCCCGCGCCGAGCAGGCCCGTCTGGCTGAGAGCAGCCGCCGCGTGGCTGACAGCATCCGGGAATTGCGCCAGCAGCTGGCTCAGGTGGATGTCCAGATCAATCAGGCGGCCCAGCAGCTGCAGCAGGCCACCGGCAGCATTTACGACGCACTGGGTGAGACCCAGCAGAGTCTGGACCGGCTGGAAAGCCAGACGGCCCGGTATCCCCAGCCCGCCCCGGCAGGCAAGCCCCGGCATGCAGCGGCAGCGCCCAAGGCACCCAAAAGCCCTGAGCAGCCGCCCAAGCCCCCGAAAGCACCCTCCCGCAGCCAGAATCTTCTGGACCTGTTGGACAAGCTGCTGCAAAAGTAAAGGATAGAAAGAAAAAGCATGGAGCGGATTTTCCGTTCCATGCTTTTTGTGTTTTGAAGAGAAGCGGCGGCCGGTCAGTGACGGCCGGTGCCCTTTTCCATCAGATAGGTGGCGGTCAGGTCCGCCATGTGCAGCTTCACCGCCAGCGGGTAGGCGTCGTAGGCCTGACTGATGGCCCAGCTGCCGCCCCGGGCCGCGTCGTCAAAGCCGCCCATGTGCCAGCGGATGGCTACTGCCTCGGCAGGCTTGAGCCGCACGAAGCGCTCGATCAGAAACACGCTCTTCTCGCCGTGACCGTAGGGGAACTGGTCCTCCACGTTGAAGGTGGGGACCTTTTCCCACTGGCCGGTGGCCTCGTTCTTCACGTTGCGGGTGCCCGCCTTGTAATAGTTGGCCTTGCACAGATCGTGGAGCAGGGTGCACAGGGTCACGCTCTCCAGATTGTCCACGCCTTCTTCATAAAAGCGGTCCATATAGGCCTGGTACACATTCAGGCTGTGCATCACCAGGCCCTGCTCACAGGCCCCGTGGAACCGGGTGGAGGCAGGCGCGCGGAAGAAGTCGGTGCCGGCCAGCCATTCCAGCAGCTTGTCCACGCCGTGACGCTGCACCTGGCTGGAAAGCAGGCTGCAAAAATCCTCCTGGTAGCCCATTACAGCTCCAGCTCTTCCAGGATGCCCTTCAGGATGGCCATCTCGTCGTGGCTCAGGCTGATGCCCTTGCCCATCTTGGTGCCGTCCGGGGACCAGTCGCGGATGTCGTATTTGGGCTCGCGGTCGTTCCAGCTCACCATGTTCAGCTGGCGCTCCCAGCCGTTGGCGCTCTGGGACAGCACAGCGATGCGTTCGGTGATCTCATATTTGAATTCTGCCATGGGAAAATATCCTTCCTTCATCCATGATTTGAAGGGGCACAAAGCCCCCCTTGGGTGTTATCAGACCTTATTGTAATGGATGGAAGGGAAGAATGCAAGCCCCAACTGGTAAAATCAGGGCAGAGGAACCGCCGGGGGAATCTTCAGCCCTGGGGAAACTGCTCCTTGCTCTTCTGCTTGCTGCGCACCGTGGCGCCGCTTTCCACCCAGCCCTCGGGGCCGGGCGTGGCCTGCTGGCCGGTGTAGGCAAGATCCGGCTGCAACGTACCCTCGGCCCGGGCCTGCTGCGCGTTGCGGGAAGGCCCGATGCAGCCGGAGGGACCGGTCTGGCGTCCGCTGTGTTTGGGGGATTGGTCGGATTGCTTGCGTGGCATTGCTGTCACCTCCTTGCCCTTAGCCTGCCCCGGTGCGCACTTTGTTATGCCATTGGCAAGCCGGGTGGGGCGTGCTATAATAACACCAGGAAAAACGGCATGCCGGCAAGGCGCGCCGGGCAGGGGGCAAAGGCCCTTTGCGGAGGGAGGAAGAGAGAGGATGACCCAGGTTCGATTTGAATTGAACGGCAGCCCGGTCACCGCCCAGGACGAAGGCCAGAGCCTGCTGCAGTACCTGCGGGGCACGGCCTGCCTGAACGGGGCCAAGAACGGCTGCGGCACCGGCCAGTGCGGAGCCTGCACCGTTCTGCTGGACGGGCGGCCGGTGCGCTCCTGCGTGACGCCGCTGGCCCGCGTGAAGGGCAAAGCGGTGCTCACCATCGAGGGATTGAAAGGCCCGGACGGCGGCCTGCATCCCATCCAGAAGGCTTTTCTGGATGTGGGCGCGGTGCAGTGCGGCTTCTGTACCCCGGGCATGGTGCTGGCCACCAAGGCCCTGCTGGACCGGGTGCCGGACCCCACCGAGGAGCAGATCTGCCAGGCGCTGGCGGCCAACTACTGCCGCTGCACCGGCTATGTGAAGATCATCGAAGCGGTACGCCTGGCGGCTGCCCGTCTGCGGGGCGAGGAGCCCGGCGCGGACTGGGCACGCACCAAGGAGCATACCACTCTGATCGGGGCCGAAGGGGAGCAGCAGCCCGCCCCCGGCCGGGTGCTGGGGCACGCCCTGTGGGACGTGGACGGCCCGGCGAAGGCGGACGGCTCCCTGCAATACTGCAACGATATGACACGCCCGGATATGCTGTTCGGCGCCTTTGTGTGGGCGCCCGCCCCGGCGGGACGGCTGCGGGCGCTGGAGCTGGAACAGGCCCGAAGCATGCCCGGTGTGTTCGACATCCTCACCGGCGAACGGGTCCCCGGCGACAATCACCTGGGCACCTTTGAGCGGGAGCAGCCGGTCTTCTGCACCGAGCGGTTTGCTTTCCTGGGCGACATGCTGGCTCTGGTGCTGGCGGATACCGAGAACCACGCCCGCGCCGCCGCAAAAGCGGTCCGGGTGGAGTGGGACCAGGTGCCAGGGGTATATACCATCCGGCAGGGCCTGGAGGAGGGGGCTATCCTGGCCCAGAACGGCCGGACGGTGGGGGACCTGGACCAGGCCCGAACCCGCAGCGCCGCCTCGGTGGGCGCGAACTACCGGCTGGAGCGGGTGGAGCACGGCTGCCTGGAGCCGGAGTGCGCCCTGGCCTGCTATGAGCAGGGCCTGCTCACCGTGTATGCCACCACCCAGTCGCCCTTTGAAATTCGCCGGATGCTGGCAGCCATCCTGGCCCTGCCCGAGGAGCAGGTGCGGGTGGTGGGCACCCAGCTGGGCGGAGCCTTCGGCAGTAAGTGCGACGCCCATGTGGAGGCGGCTGCCGCCGTGGCCTGTGCGGTCACCGGACGCCCGGTGAAGGTGGCACTGGACCGGCGGGAATCCCTGCTGCTGTCCACCAAGCGGCATGCCTTCGAAACCAGCTACCGGGTGGACGTGGACAGCGAAGGCCACATTCTGGGCCTAGATGCCCAGCTGTGCAGCGACGCAGGCCCCTACGACAACCTGAGCACCGGCGTACTGATGCAGGCCTGTATCTTTGCGGGCGGACCTTACCAAATTCCCAACCTGCGGGTGGAAGGTAAGGCGGTGCGCACCAACAACGTGCTGGGCGGAGCCTTCCGGGGCTTCGGCATCAACCAGGGTGCCATCTGCATCGAGACCATGCTGGACGAGGCAGCCCGTAAGCTGGGCATGGACCCCTTTGAGATCCGCCGCCGCAATGCACTGCGGCCCGGTGCGTCCACCGTGGGCGGCGAGGTGCTGCGCCACAGCGTGGGCCTGCTGGAGACCATCGACGCCTGTGAGCGGCTCACCAAACAGGCGCTGGAGGAATACCGGCCCCGTTACCCCCAGGGCAGCAAGGTGCTGGGCGTGGGCGTGGCCAGCGGCTTCAAAAACGTGGGCGTGGGCAAGGGCGTGCCGGACGACGGCGGCTGCATCCTGACCATCTGCGAGGATGGACGGCTGCGCATGCAGGTCTCCGGCATCGACATGGGCCAGGGCTTCCGTACCGCCATGCTGCAGCTGTGCGCCGAGGCCACCGGCTTTGACCCGGAGCAGATCGACGTGTTCTGCGGCGATACCTCCGCCACTCTGCCCCACGGCCAGGCAGTGAGCGAGCGCCAGACCCTGAACTCCGGCCGGGCAGTGGTGGAAGCGGCCGCCCGTCTGAAGGAGATCTGCGAGAAAGACCCCTGGCAGCCGGGCCAGCGGCGCAGTGCCCAGTACCGGTTTGTGGCCCCTCCCACCTACAAGCTGGAGGACGATCGGGCCCGCCGGGAGGAGGGGGAGAACTATCGCAACTACCCGGCGTATGCCTACACCACCCAGGCGGCTCTGGTGGAGGTGGACAAGGCCACCGGCCAGGTGCGGGTGCTGAAGGTGATTGCAGCCCACGACGTGGGCCGGGCCATCAACCCCCACATCATCGAGGGCCAGATTCAGGGCAGCTGCTCCATGGGCATCGGTTATGCGCTCCAGGAGCAGTTCCCCAGCGAGAAGGGCGTGCCCCTGACGCTGCGGTATGACCAGCTGGGCCTGCCGCAGGCGGGCGAGACCCCGGATTACGAGATCGCTCTGGTGGAAGACCCGGAGCCGCTGGGACCCTTCGGGGCCAAGGGCATCTCCGAGGTGGCCACCGTGCCCATGACCCCGGCGGTGCTCAACGCCATTTATGACGCGGTGGGCGTGCGCATCCGCACCCTGCCCGCCACGCCGCAGCGCATTCTGGAAGCATTGGCTGAACAAGAAGAAACCGAGGAGGCAGTTTGCAATGAACGCTTATTTTAACGGAGTGGAAAAACCGGTAAACGAGCAGCTGGCCGCGGAGTTCCTGGACCCCGCCCACACCGCCGTCATCACCATTGATATGCACGACGGCCACCTTTCCCAGGACCCAGACTGCCCCTGCCCGTCTCCCCGGGGGCGGCAGATCGTCCAGCCGCTGAACGAGTTTCTGGCTCGCTGCCGGGCGCTGGGCCTGCCGGTGATCCATGTGCGCAGTACCCTCCGGGCGGACGGTGCCGACGAGCGGCTGTACCCCTCGGCCTGGCGGATGGTCTTTCCCATCACGGTGGGTGAGATCCCGAACATTGCCCAGCACGCGCTGGAGGGCACCCGCTGGAACAAGATGAGCATCGAAACCGAGCCCACCGATTACCGGGTGAACGGCAAAAAGCGGCTTTCCGCTTTTTATGCCACCGATCTGGAGCTGCTGCTGCGGAACCTGGGTATCCGGCGGATCGTGCTCACCGGCTGCATGACCGATTGCTGCGTGCTCAACACCGCCTTTGACGGGGCCAACCGGGACTTCCGGGTGGTGGTGCCCGGCGATCTGACCCGCGGCACCGAGGAGCTGGAGCAGCCCGCACTGCAGATGATCTCGCTGCATCTGGGTCTGGTGGTGGATTCCGGCGCGCTTTTGCAGCATTGGGAAAGCGAGCAGGCCCATGGCTGAAAACCCTGGACGCAAGCTCTCCCCTCGGGAACAAGCCCGCTGTGAAGCATTACAGCGTTTAAGTGACCGGATGAAGGAACAGGGCTACCGGCGGGTGGACCTGGTGGTGGATGTGGTGCAGGCCAATGGGATGGCAGTGGTGATCATGCTGCCCTTTCTGGTTGCGGCGGCAGTGATCTTTTTCGCCTTGAACCCGGTAAAGGAACTGTATATCTCCTTTTCCGGGCTGCTGCTCTGGCTGCTGGCATTTTTGGTGCTGATGGTGCTGCACGAGGCCATTCATGGCCTGACCTGGGGACTGATGGCGCCCCATGGCTTCAAGGCCATCGCCTTCGGGGTGATCTGGCAGATGCTCACCCCCTACTGCACCTGCACCGATGGATTGAAGCGCTGGCAGTACCTGCTGGGCGGACTGATGCCAACCTTGGTCCTGGGCTTCGGATTGGCAGGGCTTGCCACCGCCCAGGGCAGCCTGTGGCTGTTTTCGCTGGCGGAGCTGATGATTCTGGGCGGCGGAGGAGATTTTCTGATCGTGCTCAAGATGCTGCGCCATCCCAAAAAATCCGGCGCGGTGTACTACGACCATCCTTACGAATGCGGACTGGTGGTTTTTGAACCGGCGGGCAGCGATGCACCCGCCGCCTGAGGAAAGGGGAGTCAAAGGACATGGATGTGGAGCGCTACTGGCGCGCCGCGCTGGCGCAAAATGCACAAGAGATGCGGCCCTTCTTCCGAAAGAACGCGGTGGTTCGCTGGCCCAACACCGACGAGCAGTTCACGGTGGAGGAGTTTCTCCGGGCCAATTGTGAATACCCCGGCAGCTGGGACGGCCAGATCGAACGGCTTGAGCAGACCGACAGCTTGCTCATCACGGTGGTGCATGTGTACTCCCGGGACAAAACGGTCTCCTGCCATGTGACCTCCTTTTTTCAAATTGAGGAGGACCGGATCACCGCGCTGGAGGAATACTGGGGCGACGACGGCCCGCCACCCCGCTGGCGGCAGGAAATGGGCATCGGAAAACCCATCCGGCAAAGCGGCGAACAATGAGAAGATGCAAAAAGCTCCCTGGCACGCGGCCAGGGAGCTTTTTTGCTAGGGAACAGAAGGGTCAGGGCTTGGGGAGCATGCAGACCACCACATTGCCAGCGTGTTCCACATCGGCGGCGGTGCGGATGGCGGTTTCCAGCTGTTCCAGCGGGAACTCGTGGGTGATGATGGATTCCAGCTTCCAGCGGCCGCAGGTCATGATGTGTAACATGCTTCCTGGGTTCTGTGCCCACACCTGACTCAGAAAGGAGCGGGGGAACTGCTTTTGGGACTTGGTTTGCCTTCAGGGGATTAGATCGGGCCGGGCCACGCACTGCTGCATGATGGCGCTGATCTTCTGGATGGAATCCGCACAGTCATTCTGCAGCCACTGGTCCACAATGGCCATCAGGCCGTGGATGTAAAAGGCCATCAGATACGCACGGTTTTCCTCCGGAACCTGAAATTGCTCCAGAATGGGGGAAAACACATGGCGGAACATCCGCTGGTATACCCGGTCCAGCCGAAGGACGGTGGATTGCTCCATGGCGGTGCGGAACAGCCGCTTGTTCTGTGCGATGTAGCTCAGATAGGGTTCCAGGTATTCCGGCGTGATAAAATAGGACTGCCCGGCGGAAAGTGATCTATCGCTGGCCGCAAAGGGCTCGGTGCGCTGGCGCATGTGGTCCAGAAAGCGTTCGGTCATATACTGCACGCTCTCGGTCAGCAGGTCGCCGATGGTCTCATAATGCAGATAAAAGGTGGACCGGTTCACCCCGGCCTGCTGGCAGATTTCCTTCACGGTGATGTAGGGCAGATCCTTCTTTTCCAGCAAAGCCAGGAAGGCCTCGTCCATTCGTGCCGCGGTGCTGAAATATTTGCTTTCCGTCTTGTTCAAGGAACTGCATCTCCTTTTGTCTGCGGGCAAGGCCCGGCCGGTTTTTGTTTATGCTTCGCTGATTTCTTTTGCCAGCTCCATAATTTCAAAGGCGTATTTCTGCTTGCCCTTAGCCAGCAGGTGTTTGTAAAGCGGGTAGTTCAGGCCCATTCCGGCCAGCCCGGCGATGCCGATCAGCACGCCCAGCACGAACATGGCGGTGCTGCCACTGCCGATGATCCGCATGGAAAGACACATGCCCACCCCGGTGATCAAAGCGGTGCAGATGCCAAAAGAATAGGTGAAAACGGTTGCGGGCAGCTTTGCCCGGGCGTCCAGCTTGCGCAGCGCGATCACCTTGGAATGGTTTTTCGGCGCGTATTCGTTTGCCAGTTGTTCCGCGTAAATTTTGTCGGTATTCATAGCACATTGGCCTCCTTTGTTGTGATGGCCTTATTGTACCAGCTTCCCCAAAAAGGCGGAACAACACAAAGCGGCCGCCGTGTCGGGCACGGTTTGGCAGAAAGCGCAAATCCAATCAAGCAAAATCCGGCGCTGGCAGGTATAATGAGGGTAGAAATGCAGGAGGGATAAAACATGAGCGAACAATGGCAGAAAAAGATCCAGCATGTCGTGGACCGGATCGACGACTGCATCCGGAATAAAAACGATGAATCTCTGACCCTGAAGCTGCTGGCACAGGAGTTTGGGTATTCGGAATCCCATTTTTCCAGAAGATTCCGGCAGGTCTCGGGGATGCAGTTCCGAGACTACCTTCGATACCGAAAGCTGGCGTTTGCACTCAGGCAGCTGCGCGACACCGATAACAGCGTGCTGCAGATCGCGCTGGACCACGGCTTTTCCTCCCACGAGGCCTTCACTCGCGCATTCCGGGAGGCCTATGGGCTCACTCCCAGCGAGTACCGCAAGCATCCGGTACCGGTGGCGCTGCGCACGATCCTTCGCCCCTTTGACTGTTATCTGATGGAGAATGGGCAAACTGGTATGACCAGCACACAAGGTCGGGTGAAAACCTATTTCGTCACCATCCCCGCCCACAAGTTTCTCCACATCAAAAATTATGAGAGTATTGGCTATTGGGATTTCTGGCAAAAGCAGAGCCTTATCCCCGGGCAGGACTGTGAAACGATCTGCGGCCTGCTGGACAGCATTCCCGATAAACTGGACGATCTGGGCGGCGACGAAGCGAACAGCGGCAGCGGACAAATTATGGGCTTTATCAACGATCCCGCGGGCAGGATCTGCAGCTGGGGGATTCCGCTGGCCGAGTGCTATGGCGTGCGCCTGCCGCTGGGTTACAATGGACCAGTGCCACCGCAGATGCTTTTGATGGAGGTGCCCGAAGGGGATTACATCGTGTTTGAACATGGGCCTTTCGATTTTGAAACCGAGAACAGCGCGGTGGAGGAGGCCATGGAGCAAGCGATGCGGGAATTTGACTATTCTGCTTCGGGTTATCATCTGGACCTCACGCCGGGCAGGGTGTTCTATTTTTACCACGACTGCAAACGGTTCTGGAAATACATCCGCCCGGTGCAAAAGGCGTAAGCGCAGAATCGGAAAAGACCATGTATCTGTTTTGATGATATCATAAATTAAGGTGCCTGGGCAAAAGAGTGAGGAAAGCTTTTTCGGATTCCTTTCCCTGTGAGCAGTGTTTTGTGATATGCTAGGGGAAAGGAGGGAGCATGATGCGGATGTTCCGTTTGTTCAAGAAAAAGGAAATGGCTCACAGCCAAAAGGTGGAGGCGGCCTACCGGCGCTACAATGCGGATGAAAGAAAGAGCTTTTTTCCGGAAGGGCTGCATCAGGCAGATATTATTGTCCGCTCGCTGGCAAAGGTATATGGGGTTTCGCTGGATGCGCTCGACGAAAATGGATATTATGATATCCTGACCAGTTATACGGAAGCCATTATCCGCAAAGTAATTCCCGAAAGTGACGATGCGGTGATCGTGCGCGGCTTTCAGGTGCGGCACGGCAGTTTGGTACGCACGATTGAAATGGCGCGCAGAGCATTCACTTATACGATGCTTAACCGAATGGATCGCTCTTTTGCCATCGAGAGTGAAGAGGATATGCTGTTTTTGTGTAAAGCAGCCCAATCAGAGCATGAGAAGACCTCCAAAAAGCAGGGGAGCATGTTTGGGAGCGGTTATTGCTTTGAAGGGCCTTTGGAGCATGCCATATACGGGAAATTGTATGGCACGGATGATGAGTTTATATGCTGGAATTCCGGCAACCAGTACCGTGAGCAATACAGGAAAGGCTTCCGGCTTGTGGAAGAGGAAAAATACGAAGAAGCAATCGAAGCATACAGGGCCAGTCTGGAGTTTAATCCCATCGGAATCAGCGCGAGATTTGAAATTTGCGAATGCTTTATCCGATTGAAAGACTTTTACTCCGCAAAAGAAACGCTGTATGCCATGACACCGTATCTGCTGGAACCGAAGCATCTGGCAAAATTCTATCGCAGGCTCGGCTACATCGAGGTGGAGCAGGGAAACGATCTGTGTGCTGCCAGCTGCTTTGCCTACAGCAAGAATTTTGAACAAAATCCCGGAACAGATCAGGAGCTGCAATACATTTTCGAAAGAACAGGGGTGCGGCCGAGTCAAATGATCGGCGATCCGACGGTTTATTTGGAGCGGTATCATATTCCGGTTTTAAAAGAACGGAAATTGAGTGAACTCTGAGCATAGAAAGCAAAAAGACCACTGACAAAAGTCAGCGGTCTTTTTGGTGGTCGGAGTGACGGGACTTGAACCCACGGCTTCCTGGTCCCGAACCAGGCGCGCTACCAACTGCGCTACACCCCGATGTAAAAAATAGCAGCAGCGTGTGTGCTGCTGCTATTTCTGGTTGGAGAAGAAGGATTCGAACCCTCACAAACAGAGTCAGAGTCTGTCGTGCTACCCTTACACAATTCTCCAATGTCTTTGCTCTCTGGGGCCGTGCCCTGAGTGCTTTATTATTATACCGTCGGGGTTTGCAAATGTCAACCCCTTTTTTCAAAAAAATACCGGAAAATAAATGCGGGGGCCGCATGGTGATCTGCGGCCCCCGCTGGGTGTTCTGAAAGAAGAAAATCAGGCAGGATTCTTGTCCAGATAATCCGCCGTGCTCAGTCCGGCGATCAGACCTTCGCCCACCGCTTTGGCCACCTGCAGAGGCGCGCCGGTCACGTCGCCCGCTGCGAATACGCCGGGCAGATTGGTAGCCATGGTCCGGTCCACCGGTACCGAGCCGTTCTCGATGGCCAGGCCGGGCAGCAGTGTATCCGGTGCAATGGCACTGCGCAGGATGAACACGCCGTCGAAGGCCTCCTGCTTGGGGCCAATCTGGGCCCACTGCACCACGTCTTCGCCGCCCACCGCTTTCAGGTTGCCGGGGATGAAGCGCACGCTCTCCCGCAGCTCCGGCGGCTGCTTGGCGGCCACAAAGCTTACCTGACAGCCGATGGAATCCAGGAAGTTAGCCTCATGGGCAGCCTCCGGCGAAAGACCCCAGACCAGCAGTTTTTTGCCCCGGTAGAGCATGCCGTCACAGGTGGCGCAGTAGGAAACGCCCCGGCCCAGGAACTCCGCTTCGCCGGGCACCGGCTTGGCCCGGGCGATGCCACAGGCCAGGATCACGGTGCGGCTTTCCAGGATCTCGCCGTTGAAGTTGATCATGAAGCCGCCCCCCATGGGCAGGATGTTTGCCACCCGGCCGGGCAGCGCTTGAATACCCAGCGCCGCCGCGTGAGCAGAGAACTGGCGCAGCATCTCCTCGCCGGTCACACCGGGCATGCCCAGATAGTTGTCCACCTGCTCGGCCTTGGCCAGAAAGCCGGGCGCGGCGCCCAGAACCTGAACGGTCTTGCCGCGCTGATGGAGATTGATGGCCGCCGAAAGCCCGGCGGGGCCGCCGCCAATCACGGCGCAGTCGAATCGATCCATGAAGATCCTCCCTTGTGTGTGGAAACCGCTTCACCCGGTGGAGTCCAAAAGGACCATACAACAGGCCATGCGGTGGTTTTTTCTTTATTATACCCGATTTCACACAAGGGGAAAAGGAATCTGGTCACAGACGGCGCTTAGGGTGGATGCGCGTATTTTTTGCGGGTGGCGGCTCCGCCCCGCAGATGGCGTTCCGCCTTGTTCCGTTCCAGCACCGTCTGCGCCCGGCGGAACAGCTCCGGGTCCAGATGGCGCAAACGGGTCGTCACGTCCTTATGGACGGTACTTTTTGAGATGCCGAAGCGGTCGGCCGCGGCGCGCACCGTGGCGCCGGTGCAGGCAATGTATTCGCCCAGCAGTGCGGCCCGCTCCTCCGGGTTGCCTTTCATAACTGCGCATCCCCCCCACACATGAGTTTTATTTCATGTGTATGCGGGCGCGAAACGCGCTATGCGGGCAAACAAAATCCCCTGGAAGAGGTTGTCTTCCAGGGGATAAAGTGGAATTATTCTGGCTTGACCGGCCGCAGCATGCGGGTGGCGTTCAGCACAGCCAGCACCATCACGCCCACGTCCGCGAACACCGCCCACCACATGTTGGCGATGCCCACCGCGCCCAGAAGCAGGCACAGGAACTTAACCGCCAGAGCGAACACGATGTTCTGGTACACGATACGGCGGCACTTGCGGGCAATGCGCAAGGCCAGCGGCAGCTTAGCGGGGTCGTCATCCATCAGCACCACGTCCGCCGCCTCGATGGCCGCGTCGGAACCCAAGCTGCCCATGGCGATGCCCACGTCTGCCCGGCGCAGCACCGGCGCGTCGTTGATGCCGTCGCCCACAAAGGCCAGGGTGGTGTTCGGGGCTTTGGCGTTCAATAGCTGTTCCAGCTTTTCCACCTTGTCGCCGGGCAGCAGCTGAGCGTGGTAATCGTCCAGGCCGAGGCGCTGGGCCACCTGATGGGCGGCAGCCTTGGCGTCACCGGTGAGCATCACGGTACGGATGCCCTGCCGTTTCAGGCTCTGAATGGCCTGGGCAGAGGTGGGCTTTTCCACGTCGCTGATCTGCAAAAAGCCTGCGTAGGCGCCGTTGATGGCCAGATACACCACGGTGGCTCCCTCGGCGGGCTTGCTGCTCTGGGGAATCTGCACACCCTGCTGCTCCATCAGGCGGGCGTTGCCGGCGGCAACCGGCACGCCGTCCACCTGGGCGGTCAGGCCGTGACCGGCTTCCTCATGTACCTGCCGGGTGCGGCCGGAATCCAGCGGTTTGCCCCAGGCGGCACGAAGGCTCTGGGCAATGGGATGGCTGGACCAGCTCTCGGCCAGGGCGGCGGTCTCCAGCAGGGTGTCCTCGGTGAAGCCCTCGGCGGGGAACACGCCGGTCACCTGGAACACGCCCTGGGTCAGGGTGCCGGTCTTGTCGAACACGATGGTCTTCACCTGGGCCAGGGCCTCCAAGTAGTTGCCGCCCTTGATCAGGATGCCGCTGCGGGAAGCGCCGCCGATGCCGCCGAAGAAGGTGAGAGGAATGCTGATGACCAGCGCGCAGGGGCAGCTGATGACCAGGAAGGTGAGCGCGCGGCTCACCCAGACGCCCCACTCACCGGTGAACAGGCTGGGCAGGATGGCCAGCGCCGCCGCGCCGATGCAGACGGCGGGGGTGTAGTAACGGGCGAACTTGGTGATAAAGTTTTCCGCCTTGGCCTTTTTCAAGCTGGAATTTTCCACCAGCTCCAGAATGCGGGCCACGGTGGACTGGCCGAAGGGCTTGGATACCTTTACCCGCAGCACTTCGTCCTGGTTCACGCAGCCGGAGATCACATCGTCGCCGGGGCTTACCCGGCGGGGACGGCTCTCACCGGTGAGGGCGCTGGTGTTGATGGTGCCGCTGCCCTCCAGTACAACGCCGTCCAGAGGAATCTTCTCGCCGGGACGAATCAGGATCACATCACCCACGGCCACGGTGTCCGGGTCCACCTGCTGCACGCCTTCGCTGGTTTCCAGGTTGGCATAGTCGGGGCGGATGTCCATGAGGGCGGCGATGTTTTTCCGGCTTTTGCCCACCGCGTAGCTCTGGAACAGCTCGCCGATCTGGTAGAACAGCATAACGGCGGCGGCTTCCCGATACTCCTGTAGGGCCAGTGCACCCACGGTGGCGATGGCCATGAGGAAGTTTTCGTCAAAGATCTCGCCTTGTACCACGCCCAGGAAGGCCTTGCGCAGCACGTCGTAGCCGATGATCAGATAGGGGACGAGATACAGCGCCAGTTGTGCGTACCAGGGCAGGGGCACAAAGGCGCAGAGCACCCAAACCGCCACCAGCGCCGCAATGGAAATCAGGATGCGGCGCAGCATGCGGGTCTGTTTTCTTGTCATAGGTAACACCTCAAGCAGGGCCGAAGGCCCATTTTATCGGAGACTTGGCCCCGGGTCAGAAATCAATGGCGAAATCCGGGTCGATGCGGCGGCCCGCCTTGGCCACTTCTTTCAGGATGCGGGCGAAGTCCGTCTCCTCCGCGTCGATGACCAGTTTCTGGGCCATAAAGCTGACGGCGGCGCTCTTCACGCCGGGAATCTGGGCCACGGCGGCTTCCACCTTGGCGGCGCAGTTGGCACAATCCACTTCGATGCTGAATTTCTTTTGCATGATTCAAAACTCCTTTGCAGTGTGTTGTTTCATTTTAATAGGAAAGAGGGGTCATTCCTCCACATGTTCGGCGCCCATGGAAAGCATGGATCGCACGTGATCGTCGTCCAGAGAATAATAGGCGGCCTTGCCCTCCCGGCGGAACTTGACCAGCTTGGACTGCTTCAGAATCCGCAGCTGATGGCTCACCGCCGACTGGGAAAGCCCCAGCACCTGGGCGATATCGCCCACGCACAGCTCGCTTTCAAACAGGGCGAACAGTACCTTGATGCGAGTGGAGTCGCCGAAGACCTTGAACAGCTCGGCCAGATCGTAGAGGAACTCATCGTCCGGCAGGTTGGCGCGCACATTTTCCACCGCGTCCGGGTGAAGGGGCGCGGATTCCACGGCCGGATTGGCCTTGTGCTCCGCCGGATGCTCGTGGGGAGTCATACAAAATCACCTCACATATGAATAAGTGTTCATGTGTTGACTTTATTATAACGCGCGGGTAGCGGACTGTCAATATGGTATGTCAGAAAATCTACAGCGAAAAAACAACAAAACAGGCCGCTCTGATTAGAGCGGCCTGTTTGAATACCGATGTTATTTCAGAAAAAAGGTGTATACCGTATCCATCGCCATCAGAGCGGCCAGGCTGCCGCTTACCGCGAAAAGCAGGCAGTCCGGCATTTTGGCGCTCAGGCGGCGGAACAGAGGCTGGAGCAGATACAAAAAGAGCATGCCGCCAAGCCCGAACCGGATGCTGGGATTCAGGGCAACACGGCCCTGGAAGTTGAAGGCGTAGCTGGTGTAATCCCACAGCCAGCCGCCGGTGATGGCCTGCATGATGTAGCTGGCGATCAGCTCCAGCACAGTGGTCAGCACCACCACGCCGATAAACACCAGAACCGGGGTCATGTTCACCCGGCCAAGACGCACCGGACGTCGCTGCAGCGGTCCCAGGCAGAAAATCAGCAGCAAAGCGCCGGTGCCGTACACCACGCACCAGGGTCCGAACAGAACGCCCCGGTTGGAAAAGCCCCACCGGTAGACCACGACTTCCAGAAAGACCTCGTACAGCCAGCCCAGCACAGAATACAGCACAAAATACAGGTAATATTCCGCCAGCCAGCGTTTTTTGTTTGCCATGGGACACACCCTCCTTGCAAAAATCATACAAAGGAACTGGAAAAATCATACCATACAAGGAAAGAAAAAGGAAGTTGCTCAGGCAAAATAAAACTGCCCGGCACAAACCGGGCAGTGAGCGATTAAAAAAGGCCGGGAACAGAGCGGTTCTGGATTCGGCTGCGCAGGTCCAGTACCTTTTGCTCGATGGCTCGGATGGTGGCTTCAAAGACCTCGTCCGGCTGGCCGGTGGGGTCTTCCAGGCCCCAGTCCTCCCGGTGGCGGCAGGGCAGGGTAGGGCAGCTTACGTTGCAGCCCATGGTCACCACAATGTCTACCGGGGGAAGCTCGGCCAGCAGTTTGCTGTGCTGCGTCGCTTCCATATCAATGCTGTGCAGCTGCTTCATCAGGCGCACGGCGTCCTGATTGATGCGGGGTTTGGTCTCGGTGCCCGCAGAATAGCTCTCGAAGGCGTCGGCGGCGAGTTTTTTGCCCAGAGCCTCGGCGATCTGGCTGCGGCAGGAGTTGTGCACGCAGACGAAGGCCACGCGAATCATCTGATCCATGGCTTATTCCATCCCTTTCTGGATCAGGTCCTTGACCTCATCCTTGCCGGGCACACGGCCGTAGCACACCACTTTGCCGTTGACCACCAGGGCGGGGGTGGTCATTACGCCGTAGGCGGCGATTTGAGAAAAATCGGTGATGTGGTCCACCTCGGGGGTAAGGCCCAGCTCGGTCATGGCAGCCTTGGCGGCCTCCTCCAGCTGGTTGCACTTGGCGCAGCCGCCGCCCAGCACCTTGACCATGCGGCCGGTGTCACCGCTTTCCACCGGAGCAGCGCAGCCGGTGCCGCAGCCGCAGGAAGCCTGCGGTGCATCGTTTTTCTTTTTAAAGAACAATCCCATTGTCATATCCTCCTTTGATCAAACAAAAAGAAATTGAACCGCGTTGAAAAAGTAGCCCACCAGGATGATACCGGCGGTGCAGATGGCCACGAACAGAGCCAGCAGGCGGGGCTTGATGGCCTTGCGCAGCATAATCATGGAGGGCAGCGACAGGGTGGTCACCGCCATCATGAAGCTGAGGATGGTACCCAGCTGCGCGCCCTTGGAGAGCAGGGCTTCGGCCACCGGAATGGTGCCGAAGATGTCCGCGTACATGGGAACGCCCACCAGAACCGCCAGAATCACGCCGAAGGGGTTGCGGCTGCCCAGAATGGTCTCCACCCAGGCTTCGGGAATCCAGTTGTGGATGATGGCTCCAATGCCAACGCCTACCAGAATGTAGGGGAAAACCTTTTGGAAGGTGCCTACCATCTGTTCCTTGGCATAGGTCAGGCGGTCCCTGCGGGTCAGGGTGGGGGCCTGGATGTCTACGCTGCCCGCTTTGAGGATGAAGTCCTCCACATGGCGCTCCATGTGCAGGGCTTCGATCAGGCTGCCGCCCGCCACCGCGATGACCAGACCGACGACCACGTAGGTCACGGCCACCTTTGCGCCGAAGATGCTGGAAAGCAGAATCAGACTGCCCAGGTCCACCATGGGGGAGGAGATGAGGAAGGAGAAGGTGACGCCCAAAGGCAGGCCTGCACTGGTGAAGCCCATGAACAGGGGGATGGAGGAGCAGGAGCAGAAGGGGGTAACGGTGCCCAGGAGAGCGGCGATGCAGTTGGCCCCCAGGCCGTGGAACCGGCCGATGATCTTTTTGCTGCGCTCGGGTGGGAAGTAGCTTTGAATGTAAGAGATGAGGAAGATCAGAGTGCACAGCAGGATGGTGATCTTGATCACATCATACAAAAAGAATTGCAGGCTGCCGCCCAGACGGGAAGTGATGTCCAGACCGAGAGCGTCGAGCAAAGAGCCGATGGCGCTGTTCAGCCATTTCATGCCCAGGACCTGGTCCTGGAGAAAATTCCATATCATTGGCAGCACTCCTCCTTGCATTCACAGCACTGGCCCAGACCGGCCAGGAAGGCCTGCAGGGCCTCCAGGGTTTCCCGGTTGAGGGAGTAGTGGGACCACTTGCCCTCTTTGCGGGCATTGACCAGACCGCACTCGCACAGAATCTTCATGTGATGGGAAAGGGTGGGCTGGGTGAACTGGAACTGCTCCAGCAGCTTGCAGCCGCACTTTTCGCCATCGGAAAGCATCTGAACGATCTGCAGCCGGTTGGTATCGCCAAGAGCCTTGCAGAGCAGAGCAACGTCGGCAGCGACCATGTAAATCACCTCACATAGAACTTTGTCTATGTGAGAGTATACTGCATAGATAGATGAATGTCAATATGAGGAGCGCAAAAAGGGTAAAAAAGCCCGGCGGCAGGAGAAAGGCCTGCCGCCGGGGAGAGTTGAGTGAATAGTGAAAAGTGAAAAGTGAAGAAGTAAGGTGTGCCGCAAAGCAGCACGGATTTTAATGGAATGGGCGTACCGGCTTGCGTACCGCACCCCGGCTGCCGGTCGAGTTCGCCAAAGGCAGCCGGTGGTGTTTGCTGAGGAAAATCCGGTACGCACCGGATTGCGTATTGCATCCCGGTCAACGGTCGAGTCCGCTAAAGGAAGCTGGAGGTTTTCGCTGAGGAAAGCCCGGTGCGTACCGAGTTGCGTATCGAACCCGGCCAATGGTCGAGTCCGATAAATCAATCTTCGTCGAGTTTGAGGACGGCGGTGAAGGCTTCGCTGGGCAGTTCTACGCTGCCGAGCTGACGCATCTTCTTTTTGCCTTCCTTCTGCTTTTCCAGCAGCTTTTTCTTACGGGTGATGTCGCCGCCGTAGCACTTGGCCAGCACGTCTTTGCGCATGGCCTTCACGGTCTCGCGGGCAATGACCTTGCCGCCGATGGCCGCCTGAATGGGAATTTCGAACATCTGACGGGGAATGTTCTCCTTCAGACGCTCGGCCAGACGGCGGCCCTTGGCATAGGCCTTGTCCGCATGTACGATCATGGACAGGGCGTCCACCATGTCGCCGTTCAGCAGCATGTCCAGCTTCACCAGCTTGGATTCTTTAAAGCCCTTCATCTCGTAATCGTAGCTGGCGTAACCGCGGCTGCGGCTCTTGATGGCGTCGAAGAAATCGTATACGATCTCGCCCAAAGGCAGCTCGTAGTGCAGGTCCACACGGGTCGCGTCCAGATACTTCATGTCGATCATGGTACCGCGCCGGTCCTGGCACAGATCCATCAGGCTGCCCACATACTCGCTGGGAGTGTAGATGTGGGCGTCCACAACGGGCTCCTCCTGCTTGGCGATCCGGCCCGGATCGGGATAGTCGGAGGGGTTTTCGATCACCTTCACCTCACCGTCGGTCATGGTGATGCGGTATTCTACGCTGGGGGCCGTGGTGATCAGGTCCAGATCAAACTCGCGCTCCAAACGCTGGGTGATGATGTCCAGATGCAGAAGACCCAGGAACCCGCACCGGAAGCCAAAGCCCAGCGCCACACTGGTCTCCGGCTCAAAGCTCAGGGACGCGTCGTTCAGCTGCAGCTTCTCCAGCGCGTCCTTCAGGTCCGGGTACTGGGAACCGTCTACGGGATAGATGCCGCAGAATACCATGGGGGTCACCTTGCGGTAGCCGGGCAGCGGTTCCGGGGTGGGATTGGATACCAGGGTCACGGTATCGCCCACGCGGGTGTCCTGTACGGTCTTGATGCTGGCGGTCAGATAACCTACCTCGCCCGCCTGCAGCTTGTCGCAGGGGGTCAGGCTGGTGGCGCCCATCCGGCCAACCTCAACCAGGGTGAACTCCGCGCCGGTGGCCATCATGCGCACGGTGTCGCCCGCCTTCACGGTGCCGTCAAATACGCGGATGTATACGATAACGCCCTTGTAGCTGTCGTAAACGCTGTCGAAGATCAGGGCCTTCAGCGGGGCATTCTCGTCGCCGGTGGGGGCGGGAATGTCCTGGATTACCTGCTCCAGAGTATCCTCGATGCCAATGCCCATCTTGGCCGATACCCGGGGCGCGTCCAGGCAGGGCAGACCGATCACGTCCTCCACTTCCTGGGCAACCCGGTCCGGCTCGGCGCTGGGCAGGTCGATCTTGTTCAGAATCGGCACCAGCTCCAGATCATGCTCGATGGCCATATAGGTGTTGGCCAGAGTCTGAGCCTCCACGCCCTGGCTGGAGTCCACCACCAGGATCGCACCCTCGCAGGCAGCCAGGCTGCGGCTTACCTCGTAGCCGAAGTCCACGTGGCCCGGGGTGTCGATCAGGTTGAATTCATAGTCTTTGCCGTCGCGGGATTTGTAATTCAGAGTCACCGCGCGGGCCTTGATGGTAATGCCGCGCTCCCGCTCCAGGTCCATGTTATCCAGCAGCTGGTCCTCCATCTGGCGCTCGTCCACACTGTGGGTCTTTTCCAGAATGCGGTCGGCCAGGGTGCTCTTGCCGTGGTCGATGTGGGCGATGATGCAGAAATTGCGGATGTTATCTCTTGCCAAAAACGTCTCCTCCTATATTTTTAACTTTATTTAAGATGTGCCTCGGTCTTCGCCGCGGGGTGCGGCCAGCAGGGCGGCCCCGAACAGCAGCAGGCAGCAGGAATAACAAAACGGATACCGGGCGTTGGCTTCCCACAGGGTAAGGAACGCCAGGTTCCCAAGCAGACAGATTGCGCAGAAGAACAGCCCGTGGTCTCCGGTGCGGCGGTTCAAAATCCCGCGTGCCGCAGCTGCAAAGCCGGCGGCCCAGAGCAGCCAGTAGACTGCCTGGCCGAAATCCGCGGTCAGATCTGCGTGTGTGCCGTCCACACTGAACCATTCGTGCAGCCAGGTTCGATGCACCGGTGCAAGATTCACCATCTGGGGTGCGGTGTACAGACCGTCCGACCAGTCGGTCTCCGCCTTGGTGAAAAACAGCCAGGCAAGGCTCTGCGGGCTGGAAAACAAGTGCTCCAGATTGGTTCGGATGCGGGCCCGGATTGCAGCCTTCTTCTCCTCAATGGTGGGATAGCGGCCGGTATAGGTGAAGCTCTCGCTGTTGAATGCGCCGTCGTTTTCCAGGCCCATCATGATCCAGTGGGTGGTGGGGGTATGCATGGAATCGTACAGGGAAAAATCCAGCAGCCCGCAGTTCCACTTGTAGGCGTTGAAGCTGAAGATCGCCGCCGCACTGCCCAGACAAAACAGCAGCAGCGTAGCCACCGCACTGCGCCAGATGCGGCGCAGACCGGCCCAGAATCCCGGCCGAAGCGCAAGGTACACAGCAAAGGCAGGGTAGAGCAGCAGGGCGTTGCCCTTCATCAGAAACGCGGCCCCAACCAGAATGCCCAGACCGGCGCAGCCCAGCAGCCGGGCCTTTTGGGAAAGGCGGCCCCACCGGGCTTCCAGCGCCAGAAAGGCCCACAGGCTGCCCGCCACCAGCGGTGCGGCCATGGTGTCGGTGTAAACAAAAGCGGTAAAGATGTAGTAGGGCAGGAACGCAAGGCAAAGCACAAGCGCCGCCGCCTTGCCCCGGCGGCCCCACAAAAGGCCTGCCGCACCGCATACGCACACCGCCGCAAGGAACAGGCACAGAACGTTCAGCCCCATGGCCCAGGCAGGGCCGGTGGCTCCGGTGAGCAGATACACCGGCCGGTACATCCAGTACAGCACGAACATGCACAGCACATTGCTGTCCACACTGGAAAAATAGTCGTTGTAGGAAGCCGGAACAATGCCTTGCGCCAGCTCGGTGGCAGTACGCAGCACCGCTTCGGTGTCGAAGGGGGAGGTGGTCAGGTCCTGCAAAAGCAGAAAGCCGCTGCCCAGCTGCAGCGCCAGCAAAAGCACAAGACCGCCGCCGAACACCGCCCGCCAACGGCCGGGGCTGAGCCGGTTCACCAAAGGTAGAAAGCGGCGCAGCCCGAACGCGCCCGCCGCCAGCAGGGCACAGAAGGCCAGCCTGCGGACGCTCAGATTCAGATGCCCGCGCAGCCCGATCACCAGAAAAATGCAGGCAAAGGCGGCCAGAAACAGCAGCCAAACCGCCCGGCGCAGCCCGGCCTGAACATTCGGCCCGGTCAACGGCTGCCCTCCGCAATGTGGTAGCCCATGCCTTTCAAAAGGCGCAGGGCGTTTTCGTGGTCTGCGGGGTCGCCGGCGGCGCACAGGTCCGAGCGCACCGTGATGTCTGCATTCAAAAAGGCCGAGTGCAGCATAATGGCGTTGCTCACTACGCAGATGTTAGTGACCACGCCGCAGACCTCGATTTCTTCCGGCTCGCCGCCGCACAGCGCCCGCACCGCGGCGGGCAGGCCCTCGGCCCCGAAGGTGGGCTTGTCCAGAAAAGCCACACCCGGCAGCACGGCCTGCTCGTATTCCGCCAGCTGGCCGTACAGATGCCAGCCCTCGCTGCCCTTCAGGCAGTGGGGCAGGGGCAGAAAACGTCCCTCCCGACTGGTCAGATACTCCGCGCCGTGGGTGTCACGGGTGAACAGTACCTGCCACCCATCGGCCAGGGCCTGCTTTACCCGGTCTGCCAGGGGAGTTTCCAGGGCGCGGGCAGCTTCAAAGCCCAGCGCGCCGGAAACAAAATCCACCTGATAGTCCACAACACACAAAAGCTTGCTCATAGCGGGCACATCCTTTCGTTTTTACATCTGTTTCAGGTAATCCGCAACGGCCACGCAGCGACCCTCCCGCAGGTATACCCGGGGAACGCGCAGCGCCAGGCCGCACATGATCTCGTAGGGAATGCTGCCGACCTTATTTGCCACGTCGTTCAGGCTGTCGGCGCCGGGGCCGCCGAACACAACGGCCTCATCGCCCTCCTTCACATCGTCCAGACCGGTCACATCCACCATCATCTGGTCCATGCAGACCCGGCCCAGCACCGGCGCGGCGTGTCCGCCGATGGAACAGACGCCCTTGCCGGAAAGCAGACGGGGATAGCCGTCCGCATAGCCCACGCAAAGGGTCGCCACCTTGCGGGGCGCGTCGGCGGTGAATTGCAGTCCGTAGCTGAGCGCCTGACCGGGCAGCAGCTCCTTCACCTGGCTCACCACGGTTTTCAAGGTAAGCACCGGGCGCAGGCCGTCCAGATGAACCTCATCGCTGGGGTCGCAGCCGTAGAGCACGATGCCCGGCCGCACCAGATCCATGCCCCATTCCGGGTGCTCCACCAGAGCGGCGGAGTTGCAGCAGTGCACGGTGCGCAGCTTGTGACCCCGGGCTTCCAGGCCCTCTTTCACCTGCACGAACAGGTCGTGCTGACGGTTTGTGTATTCCACATCCGCTGCCGCATGGCTGTCCGCCACTGCAAAATGCTGGAACATGCCGGTGATCTCCAGTCCTTCCAGACCGAAACAGGCCTCCAGCCGGTCCAGACAGGCGGGAACGTTCTCCTCACAGCGGGCAATGAAGCCCAGCCGGCCCATACCGGTGTCCACCTTCAGATGACAGCGCACCCGGGCGCCAGCCTCCAGCGCCGCGCTGCTCAGGGCCTGGGCGTATTCCGGGCTGAATACTGCCTGGGTCAGCCGGTGGCAGGCCAGGGTGGCCGCACAGGCCGGGTCAGTGTGACCCAGAATTAAAATCTCGCCGGTCATGCCGCCGCTGCGCAGGTGCAATGCCTCGGCCAGGCAGCTCACCGCAAACCACTTGGCACCCGCGTCCGCCAGCGTGCGGCAGACGATGCCGTCGCCGTGGCCGTAAGCTCCGGCCTTGACCACCGCGCACACGGCAGCGGACCCGGCATGCTGCTGCAGCAGCCGGAAGTTATGGGCCAGTGCGTCCAGATCCACCTCGGCCCAGCAATGCTTTTCGAAATTCAAACCAAAACACCTCGATGTTATCGTGTTGAAAGGGGCTGAATGCCGTCAGCCCTTTGCCACAGGGGCCCAGCCGTCCAGGTCCGCGCCCTGCATGGCCCCCAGCATCTTCTGGCGGAAGGCCTTGTCCTTGCGGCACATGGCGGCCACGTATTCCTTCATCTCCTGGCGGCGGGTGGCGCCATCCGCCGGGCAGGCGCTTTTTACAATTGGAAGCTCCTCGTGCTTCACTGCACGGCGCACGTCGCTCTCGGTGGCAAGGATCATGGGCCGGATCATGGTCAGGTCCTTGCGGGAGAGATAGGTCACCGGAGAGAAGCAGCCCAGCCGTCCCTCGCCCCAAAGATTCATGTAAAAGGTCTCGATGGCGTCGTCCAGATGATGGCCCAGCGCCACCTTGTTGCAGCCCAGCTCCTTGGCGGTGTCGTGCAAAAGGCCACGGCGCATCTTGGCGCAGAGGGCACAGGGGTTGGGTTCCTTGCGCACATCAAACACGATGGCCCCGATGTTGGACCGCCGGATCTCGAAGGGCACCTCCAGCTTGGCGAAGAGCTCCTCCAGAGGAGCATAGTCGGTGGACTTGCCGCCGAACTGGGGGTCCAGGCTCACCGCCACCACCTCGAAGGGGATTCGCAGGTAGCGGCGCAGGTGGGCCAGGCCCACGGTGAGGGCCACACTGTCCTTGCCGCCGGAAACGCCCACGCAGATCCGATCGCCGGGCTCGATCATTTTGTATTCTTGAATGGCTTTGCGCATCAGGCCTTCCAGCCGCTGCATGGCAGTACCACCTTTCGCTTTGTATATTATATATAGTATTATAAAAGAAAGGCTATGCCGCCGGCAAAAAGCCTAACTTATATTATAGCATGCCTTGCCGGGTTGCGAACAAAAAATCCTTCTTTTTGTCGGGCAAAAAAGCGGAAATCCACGGGCGGACTCAGGCATTCTGCGACCGGCTGCGGCCATTATACCACGCGGCGGGCAGTTTGCACAAACTTTTGCAAAACTTTTTGAAAAAATCGAATTTGAGAAAACGTGAGAAAACAAGAGCAAGAAAGAGAATAAAAGAGTTTGACCGGATTAAATTAAAAATATCGAAAAAAGTGCTTGACGCGGCGGACAAAGTAGGATATAATCACTCTTGCGTCAAAGTGCGCTTTCAATGGAATGTTTCCCGCGCCCACCGGCGCGACTGTTCAAAACAAATTCAGGAGGAAAATCGACATGAGCACTACTCTCGCTAAACCCGCCCAGATCGAGCGCAAGTGGTATGTGATCGACGCCGCGGGCAAGCCCCTCGGCCGCGTTGCTGCCCAGGCTGCTGTTCTGCTGCGTGGCAAGAACAAGGTTACCTTTACCCCCAACGTGGACTGCGGCGATCACGTGATCGTGATCAACTGCGACCAGGCTGTTCTGACCGGCAAGAAGCTGGAGAAGAAGTACTACCGTACTCACTCCGGCTGGATCGGCGGCCTGAAGGAGATCCAGTACAAGACCCTGATGGCGGAGAATTCCGACAAGGCTATGTACGTTGCCATTAAGGGCATGATCCCCTCCAATACCCTGGGTGCCAAGGCCATGACCCGTCTGCGCTGCTACAAGGGCGCTCAGCACGAGCAGGCTGCCCAGAAGCCCGAAGTTTACGAGTTTTAATAGGAGGCAATAGAGTATGTACGAGACTAAACCTTACTTCTACGGCACCGGTCGTCGTAAGAATTCCGTTGCCCGTGTTCGCGTTTACAACGGTACCGGCAAGATCATCATCAACGGCCGCGATATCGATGATTACTTCGGCCTGGAGACCCTGAAGCTGATCGTTCGTCAGCCTCTGGCTGTGGCTGAGGTTGAGGGCAAGTTCGACCTGGTCGTTCGCGTTGGCGGCGGCGGTGTTTCCGGTCAGGCTGGCGCTATCCGTCACGGCCTGGCTCGCGCCCTGCTGCAGTACGACGAGAACCTGCGCCCCGCTCTGAAGAAGGCTGGCTTCCTGACCCGCGATCCTCGTATGAAGGAACGTAAGAAGTACGGCCTCAAGGCTGCCCGTCGCGCGCCGCAGTTCAGCAAGCGCTAAA
>NHCFR00700__coassemble_868_pt1 | contig 96740 bp, 83 predicted proteins | sample NHCFR00700__metabat2_high_PE_065 | metagenome-assembled genome bin NHCFR00700
GGCTCGGAATGGTCGTTGGTTCGAGCCGGGCAGAGGGAGCCAGAAAAAAGCGCATCGGGTAACCGATGCGCTTTTTCTTTTGCAAAGCGTCCAACGACCCTGTGCGTTCACAGCCGCAAGAGCTGGCGGGGTGCAGCAAAGCAAAACCGAACGCACAAACAAAACGGCGCGGGGCGGCTGTTAACTGCGCCGGAGCCGAGCGCGCCCGGTGGGCGATGCAGCGAGGCGGAGGCGGGCCCGGAAACAGAGCGATGTGCCGCGGGCCGGTGGCCCGTGGTGCAGCGCGACAATTTCCGGGCTCGGAATGGTCGTTGGTTCGAGCCGGGCAGAGGGAGCCAGAAAAAAGCGCATTGGGTAACCGGTGCGCTTTTTCTTTTGCAAAGCGGCAACGACCCTGTGCGTTCACAGCCGCAAGAGCTGACGGGGTGCGGCAAAGCAAAACCGAACGCACAAACAAAGCGGCGCGGGGCGGCTGTTACCTTTGCCGGAGCCGGGCAACCAAAAATAAATCAATCGAACAAAAGGCGTACCAGTCAATGAACGACCGGTACGCCTTTTCTTTTTTCGTTTCGTTATGTCTCCCGTTCCTGGGCTTCGGAGGAAACGTAAAGCCGGAAACCGTTTTTGCTGGCGCGCTTGCTCTGGTACATGGCCTCGTCGGCTGCCTGGTGCAGCGCGGCGTACTCCGGCCGCACCGGCGGTGAAAGCGCTACCCCGATGCTGGCCTTGACCGGGCCGTTCAGCTGGGGCAGGGGAATCCGTTCCAGATGGGTCAGGATCATCTGCGCCCGCCGTGCCATCAGGTCCGGGTCCAGCGGACTTTCCAGAAACACCACGAACTCGTCGCCGCCCACCCGGGCCACAATATCGCCCGCCCGGAACAGATGCTTGAGCACATCGCTCACCGCCACCAGTACCTGATCGCCCACCGAGTGGCCCAGCGTGTCGTTGATCTGCTTGAAATCGTCCAGGTCGATCATGAACAGCACCCCGCCGCCGTTCTGCTTCAGCTTCCGGGCGATCAGCTCCTCGGCGCTACGGTTGTAGACGCCGGTGAGCAGATCCATGTTGGCCCGGCGCAGCAGGTCCTGCTCCCGGTCGAACCGCTCGGTGATGTCGGTGAGCTTGCCCACGATCTGCCCGCCGGTCCCGCCGGAACCCTTCAGCGCCTTGCAGCGGCATAAATACACCCAGATCTGCCCATCCTGACCCAGAAAGGTCACCTCTGCCTTGACCACCGGGCCGCCGGGCCGGGCTGCCCGCAGCAGACGGCGCAGCTTGTCCGCCGCCTCCGGCAGGGTCCGGCCGCCCGCGTCGCTGCGCAGGGGCAGCAGGTCCGGCAGGCCCAGCACCGCAGGGGCCGCGGGCGTGAATTCCAAACGGGCGGAGTCACAGTCGTATTCAAACAGAAGGGTATCGCTGAATTCGTTCAAAACATGGTTCACATTCATGCAGTTCGTCTCCTGATGAAAAGAAAGAGCTTTTTTCCTATTATACGGCATGGAATTCCCCAAAGCAAGAGAAAATATGAATTATTTAGTGTAAGCTAAATGCGTTACACATCATTTATCGGAAAAGCCGCGCAGAATAAAATAATGGGTAAAGGTGATGTGTTATGCGAAAGACCCGAGAATGCAGCAATCTGAAGACCCTGGGAGCAGACATCAAGGCCGCACGGCTCGCCCTGCGGCTGACCCGGCGCGCCCTGGCCGATCAGCTGGGCATCGATCCCCGTTACCTGGCCAACATCGAAAACAGCGGCAGCCTGCCCAGCCTGCCCATCTTTTATGAGCTGGTGCGCATCTGCAAGCTGCCGGCGGACCGGTATTTCTTCGAGCAGGAGGAGGGGCAGCCCAGCGAGCAGCGCCGCAGGGTCAGCCAGAAGCTCACTCTGTGCAGCGAGGAGTTCCTGCCGGTGGTGGAGGGCGCGCTGGACGGCGCGCTCAAGGTGCAGGAAGGCCGGTCCGAGCAGGAGGATTGACCGCTGCGGAAAAACGCTCCCCCGGCAGAAAGGCGGAATTGTCTTTGTGGGAAAGACGATTCCGCCCTTTTTTTCGCAAAATTCCTCGGCCGGGGCCCTTTGCGTCTTGACGAAGCGGCCCCGCCGCTTTAATATTAGATATGTTATGGGCAAAAACCCCCGGTCCGCGGGGGAAAAACAAGCGGCGGCGCAGCCAGCGTCGCGGTAAGGAGTATGAAGATGAAAAACAGCGAAAAGAATTTCGAGACCATTGTGGCCCTGTGCAAGAACCGGGGCTTCGTGTACCCGGGCAGCGAGATCTACGGCGGCCTGGCCAACAGCTGGGACTACGGCCCCCTGGGCGTTGAGTTCAAGAACAACGTGAAGAAGGCATGGCTGAAAAAGTTCGTGCAGGAGAACCGCCTGAACGTGGGCCTGGACGCCGCCATCATCATGAACCCCCAGACCTGGGTGACCACCGGCCACGTGGCTGGCTTCTCCGACCCCCTGCTGGACTGCAAGAGCTGCAAAGCCCGCCACCGGGCCGACAAGCTGATCGGCGACGTACACCCCGAGGTGAACGTGGACGCCATGAGCTTCGAGGAGATGGACGCCTTCATCACCGAGCATGAGGACGTGGTCTGCCCCGTCTGCGGCAAGCACGACTTCACCCCCATTCGTAAGTTCAACCTGATGTTCAAGACCGCCATCGGCGTCACCGAGGACTCCTCCAGCACCTGCTACCTGCGTCCCGAGACCGCCCAGGGCATCTTCGTGAACTTTGCCAACATCCAGCGCACCACCCGCCGCAAGCTGCCCTTCGGCGTTTGCCAGGTAGGCAAGGCCTTCCGCAACGAGATCACCCCCGGCAACTTCACCTTCCGTACCCGTGAGTTCGAGCAGATGGAGTGCGAGTTCTTCTGCAAGCCGGACACCGATCTGGAGTGGTTCGCCTACTGGAAGGACTTCTGCAAGAACTGGCTGCTGAGCCTGGGCATCAAGGAGGAGAACCTGCGCCTGCGTGACCACGAGCCCGCCGAGCTGGCCTTCTACTCCCGCGCCACCACCGACATCGAGTACGCCTTCCCGTTCACCGACTGGGGCGAGCTGTGGGGCATTGCCGACCGCACCAACTACGACCTGGGCCGCCATCAGGAGGCCAGCGGCAAGAGCCTGGAATACTTCGATCCCGACACCAACGAGCACTACATCCCCTACGTGATCGAGCCCTCTCTGGGCGCCGACCGTGTGGCCCTGGCCTTCCTGTGCGAGGCTTACGACGAGGAAGTGCTCACCGACGACAAGGGCAAGGAGGACAAGCGCGTGGTCCTGCGCCTGCATCCCGCCCTGGCTCCCTACAAGGCCGCCGTGCTGCCCCTCTCCAAGAAGCTGGGCGAGCAGGCCATGCCCATCTGGCAGGAGCTGAGCAAGTACTTCATGGTGGACTACGACGAGACCGGCTCCATCGGCAAGCGCTACCGCCGCCAGGACGAGATCGGCACCCCGCTGTGCATCACCGTGGACTTCGCCACCTTCGGCAGCGACACCGAGGAAGGCGACGGCTGCGTGACCATCCGTGACCGCGACACCATGGAGCAGGTACGCCTGCCCATCAGCGAGGTCAAGGACTACATCGAAAAGAAGATCCAGTTCTGAGTTGTTCAGACCGGGCGGGGCTTTTAAAGCCCCGCCTTTTTCGTTATAATAAAGGCAATCGTGAAATGCAGAGCCGCAAAGGCCTGCAAAAATTTCAGAAAAAGCGAGGAATGAAACCAATGAATCAGGAACTGCTGAACAAATATGCCGCCTTCACCGTGCAGGTGGGCGTGAACGTGCAGAAGGGCCAGACCCTTATCATCCGCTGCCCGGTGGAGGGCGCTTACTTCGGCCGCGCCTGCATGGAGGCCGCCTACAAGGCCGGCGCCCGGGACGTGGTCATCCGCTGGGAGGACGAAAAGGCCGCCCGCATCCGCATGGAGCTGGGCGAGGAGGAAGCCCTGAGCGAGACCAAGCCCTACGAGCTGCGCAGCTATCTGGACTACGCCGAGAGCGAGGGCGGCTGCTGCCTGCTGGCCATCCATGCCTCTGACCCGGAGATCTTCAAGGGTCTGGACACCGCCAAGATCAACCGGGTGAGCCTGGCCAAGCAGGAGGCCATGAAGTCCTGGCGGGAATACACTATGAAGGACCGGGTGCAGTGGTGCGTGGTGGCCATCCCCACTCCCGCATGGGCTGCTTCCGTGTTCCCGGGCCTTGCCGAGGACGAGGCCCAGGAGAAGCTGTGGGGCGCCATCTTCGACGTGTGCCGGGTCACCGGCGGCGACCCGGTGAGCGCCTGGAAGGAGCACGTGGCCAAGACCAGCGCCTGCCGCGACAAGCTCAATGAGCTGCAGCTGGAAAGCATCCACATGACCAGCTCCAACGGCACCGACCTGACCGTGGGCCTGGCTGAGGGCCACACCTGGGAGGGCGCTTGCAGCAAGGCCGAGAACGGCGCGGTCTTCATCGCCAACGTGCCCACCGAAGAGGTGTTCACCGCACCCCACCGGGAGCGGGTGAACGGCGTGGTCAAGGGCACCAAGCCCTATGTGTACAACGGCCAGCTGATCGAGGGCTTCTCGGTCACCTTCAAGGACGGCGTGGTGGTGGATTACTCCGCCGAGAAGAACGCCGAGCTGCTGGGCCAGCTGCTGGACAGCGACGAGGGCGCCCGCCGCATCGGCGAGATCGCTCTGGTGCCCGCCTCCAGCCCCATCAACCGCAGCGGCCTTTTGTTCTACAACACCCTGTTCGATGAGAACGCCGCCTGCCACATCGCCTTCGGTGCGGGCTATCCCACCACCGTGAAGGGCGGCGCGGCCATGACCACCGAGGAGCTGCTGGCCTGCGGCGTGAACGATTCCGCCATCCACGAGGACGTGATGGTGGGCGCGGAGGACATGACCATCACCGGCCTGACCAAGACGGGCGAGACCGTGACCATCTTTGAAAACGGCGAGTGGGCCATCGGCTGACGCTTTTCCACATCACCCAGCGGAGCCTGTGGAAAACCCACCGCCCGCGGAAAGAGATCATCATGAACGACCGATATCTGCGCCCCGCCGGAGCGGACCTGTTCCGGGTGCTGGCGGTGGGCATGGTGGGCGCGTTCCACTTCTGGCAGCAAAGCTGGGTGAGCGCGCCCGGCCTGGATTTTCTCATGCGCAGCGGCGGCGCCTGGGTGGACGGCATGATCCTGCTGTCCGCCTTCTGCCTCTACCTGCCCTATGCCCACGCCTGGGCGCAGGGCAAGGCGTTCCCAGGCTGCCGGGGCTTTTTGCAGCGGCGGGCGGTGCGCATCCTGCCCTCCTATTATTTTGCGGTGCTGGTCAGCGCTCTGGTCTGGATGGCCGCTCACCGGCCCGACCGGGATTTCTGGCTGGACCTGGGCAGTCATCTGCTGCTCATTCCCACCCTGGTGCCCCAGGGCTACGTGTACTGCCGCACCAACGGCGCGCTGTGGACCGTGGGGGTGCTGGTGCTGTTCTACCTGCTCTTTCCGCTGCTGGCCCGGGCCTTTTACGCCTGGCCGCTGCCGGTACTGGCAGGGCTGTGTGCGGCCCAGGAGCTGTACGCCCGCTGCCGGGTGCTGCCCTTGCAGGGGGTGGACTACAGCATGCGCTTCAACCAGCTGCCCGCCTTTTTCGGGGTGATCGGGCTGGGCTTTGCCGCCGCGCAGGCGGTGGCCCTGCTGGCTCCGAAGCAGACAAAGCGCCGGGAGGTTTTCTTCGCCCTGGCGGCGCTGGCGGGCCTTGGGGGCGCTTTGTGGGTGCTGCGCCGCATCGCCTATTGGCAGGACGGTCCCCACGGCCAGCTGGTCTGGCGGCTGCCGCTGACGCTCTGCTTCGCGGTCTGCCTGTTGGGACTGTGTCTGGGGCCGCAGCTGCCCGGCGCGAAGCTCTGGGCCTTTCTCGGCGGGCTGAGCTACAACTTTTACATCTGGCACCAGTGGCTGGCGGTGCGCGTCAAGTACGATCTGCGTATCCCGCCCTGGCAGGGCGATACCCCGCCCAACCAGCTGGGGGATACCGGCTGGATGCACACCTACCTGGCTTTGGTCTGGGCGGTGGGCCTGGGGGCCGCGGTGCTGGCTACCTACGGTCTGGAAAAGCCTGCCGCCCGCTGGCTGCGGGCCCGGCTGAAGGGCGCGCGCAGCCGTAAAACCGCCGGTGCGGCGGCCTTGTAAGCGGGTCCGGCTGGGAAACTTTTCCGGCGGGGCTTGCAAAGGGCGGCGGAATATGGTATAGTGGATACCGTAAGAATAACGTTTGAATGGAGAGTGGGCCGCAAGGCCCGCTCTTCTTGCTTGTTTGGGCAAAATATACGTTAGGAGGTTTGCAGATGGCAAAAGCAAAAGGCGGCCAGAACACGGTGCAGCAGGTGGAAGCCCTGGTGCGCCCGGTGATCGAGGGCATGGGTCTGATTCTGTGGGATGTGCGCTTTGAAAAGGAAGGGCCGGACTGGTACCTGCGGGTGCTGATCGATCCCGCCGGTGAGGGCCCGCTGGACATGAACACCTGCGAGGCGGCCAGCCGGGCCATCGACCCGGTGATCGACGCGGCCGACCCCATCGACCAGGCCTACTTCCTGGAGGTTGGTTCCCCCGGCCTGGGCCGCCGTCTCACCCGGCCCGAGCATTTTGCCCGTTACCAAGGCCAGAAGATCGCCGCCCGCCTCATCCGGCCGGACGAGAGCGGCAACCGGGAGATTGCGGGCCTGCTGCAGGGCATTGATGGCCAGACCGTGACCGTGGAGACCGAAAACGGCCCGGCCGCCTTCGAGCTGGCCGCCGCCAGCTTCGTGAAGCTCTGCGACGACGAGGACCTGTTCTAATCTTTTTATAGATGAAGCCAGACAAATTGGAGGAGATCGAAAAAAATGAACGCAGAATTTTTTGAAGCGCTGACCATGCTGGAAAAAGAGCGTGGCCTGACCGCTGAGTATCTGATCGAGAAGATCAAGGCTGCCATCGTGATCGCTGTGAAGAAGGATTACGAGGTGGAGGACGAGAACGTGCTGGTGGAGATCGACACCGTAAACGGCAAGTTCAACGTGTCTCTGGTGCGCGACATCGTGGAAGAGGTGGAGAACCCCCACACCCAGCTCACCCTGGAGGAGGCCCAGGCCATCCGCAAGACCTACAAGATGGGCCAGCGCGTGGTGACCCCCCTGAAGACCAAGGACTTCGGCCGCATCGCCGCTCAGACCGCCAAGCACGTGATCCGTCAGGGCATCCGTGAGGCCGAGCGCAACCAGCTGTTCAACGACATGCAGGGCAAGGCCCACGAGATCGTTACCGCCCGCGTCACCCGCGTGGACCCCGACCGCGGCCTGGTGGCTCTGGACATGGGCAAGGGCGAGGCCATTCTGCCCCGCTCCGAGCAGGTGCCCGGCGAGGAGTTCTTCGAGGGCCAGCACGTGCAGGTCTATGTGAAGGACGTTGTGGTCACCGAGCGCGGTCCCCGCGTTATCATCAGCCGCACCAGTGAGCAGCTGGTCAAGCGCATGTTCGAGATGGAAGTTCCCGAGATCTTTGACGGCACCGTGGAGATCCGCGCCATCAGCCGTGAGGCCGGCGTGCGCACCAAGATGGCCGTCTGGAGCAAGGACGAGAACATCGACCCCGTGGGCGCCTGCATCGGTGCACACGGCGCCCGCGTGGGCAAGATCGTGGAGGAGCTGCACGGCGAGAAGATCGACGTGGTGCGCTGGAGCGAGGACGTGAGCGAGTTCATCAGCGCTGCTTTGAGCCCCGCCAAGGTGGTCAAGGTGGAGATCCTGGAAGGCGACAAGAAGGCCTGCCGCGTCACCGTGCCCGACCATCAGCTGAGCCTGGCCATCGGCAACAAGGGCCAGAATGCCCGTCTGTGCGCCCGCCTGACCGGCTACAATATCGATATCCGCCCCGAGAGCGGCTACTACGGTGAGGAAGAGGAGCAGCCCGCTGTTTCCAGCGAGGAGTAAGCCCTTCGCCCGAAAACCATCAACAGAAAGGAGCGTCCCACCGCGATGCAACAACGTAAGATCCCGCTGCGCCATTGCCTTGGCTGCAACGAGTCCAAACCGAAAAAGGAGCTGGTGCGCGTCGTGCGCAGCCCGGAAGGGGAGATCTCACTGGATCTTGTGGGCAAAAAGCCCGGCCGGGGCGCTTACCTTTGCCCCAGCGCCCAATGCCTGGCCAAGGCCCGCAAGGCCAAGCGCCTGGAACGCGCGCTGGATACTCAAATTCCGCCCGAGGTATACGAAAGCATCGAGCGCGAAATAGAAGGAGCCGAGCGTGGAGAATAAACAAAAACTGTTGTCGGCTGTTTCCCTGTGCCGCAAGGCCGGCAAGCTGGTCATGGGCTTCGACGCCGTGCGCGAGAGCGTGATGAGCGGCAAGGCCTGGCTGGTGCTGCTGGCCGCCGACGTGAGCGACGGCACCGCGAAGCGGATGGCCCGCACCTGCGAGGACATCACCGAGTGCCGCCGGATGCCCCTGACCCAGCTGGAGCTGTGCGGCATAAGCTACAAGAAAGTGGGCGTGTACAGCGTGCTGGACGAAAACCTGGCCAACCTGTGCAGCCAATACCTGGCGGATGAAAAGGAGGAAAACGAATGACCATTAAATATAAAGTGAGCGATGTGGCGAAGGACCTGAACGTGCCCGCCAAGCAGATCGTGGACCTGCTGGCCCAGAAGGGCGGCGAGGTCAAGAAGACCGGCGCCAACCTGACCGAGGAGGAAGTGAACCTGGTGTTCGAGCATTTCACCCAGGCCAACTCCGAGTCCAGCCTGGACGCCTACCTGGACAGCGCGCCGAAGCCCCAGCCCAAGGCTGGCGAGGTGCTGAAGAAGGCCGACGGCACCGTGGTCGAGATGAACAACAAGAAGAAGACCGAGAAGAAGAAGGCTGAGGCGAAGCCCGAGCCGGTGAAGCGCGAGGTCGTGACCAAGGTTGTGGACACCCGCACCGTGGACGTGAACCTGGACCGCTTCAACGAGAAGTTCGACGAGCTGGCTTCCACCAAGAACGTGGAGAACCGCCGCAAGCCCCAGCCCGCCGGCAACAAGCAGAAGTTCACCAACAACCGGAACAAGAAGGGCCAGAACTTCCCCAAGCGCCGCGAGACCGAGGCCGAGCGCCTGCAGCGCATCCAGCTGGAGAAGGCCCGCAAGGCCCAGCTGAAGGTGCAGATCCCCGAGGAGATCACCGTGGGCGAGCTGGCTACCCGCCTGAAGCAGACCGCCGCCAACGTGATCAAGAAGCTGATGGGTCTGGGCGTTATGGCCAGCGTGAGCGAGGTCATCGACTTCGATACCGCCAGCCTGATCGCCGACGAGTTTGGCGCCAAGGTGGAAAAAGAGGTGCATGTGAGCATCGAGGAGCGCCTGTTCGAGCAGGACGAAGATCCCGCCGAGAGCCTGCAGGAGCGTCCCCCCGTTGTTGTGGTTATGGGTCACGTTGACCACGGCAAGACCAGCATCCTGGACGCCATCCGCAAGAGCCATGTGACCGCGGGCGAGGCCGGCGGCATCACCCAGCACATCGGCGCCTATCAGGTCACCGCCGACGGCAAGGTCATCACCTTCCTGGACACCCCCGGCCACGAGGCCTTCACCAGCATGCGTGCCCGCGGCGCCAACCTGACCGACATTGCGGTTCTGGTGGTTGCCGCCGACGACGGCATCATGCCCCAGACCGTTGAGTCCATCAACCATGCCAAGGCCGCCGGTGTTTCCATCATCGTGGCCATCAACAAGATGGATAAGCCCACCGCCAACCCCGACCGCGTGATGGAGCAGCTCACCCAGTACGAGCTGGTTCCCGAGCAGTGGGGCGGCGACGTGATCTGCGTACCCGTCTCCGCTCTGACCGGCGCCGGTATCTCCGACCTGCTGGAGAACATCAACCTGGTGGCCGAGGTCAAGGAGCTGAAGGCCAACCCCGACCGCCGCGCCAAGGGCGCCGTCATCGAGGCCCGTCTGGACAAGGGCCAGGGCCCCGTTGCCACCATCCTGGTGCAGAAGGGCACCCTGCATAAGGGCGACTGCGTGATCGCCGGCACCGCCGTGGGCCGTGTGCGTACCATGAAGAACGACAAGGGCCAGTTCATCGAGGAAGCCGGTCCCTCCACTCCCGTGGAGATCACCGGTCTGACCGAGGTTCCCAGCGCGGGCGACCTGTTCGATGCCGTGGCCGACGAGAAGCTGGCCCGCGAGCTGGCCGACAAGCGCGCCGCCGAGGAGAAGGAGCGCCAGTTCAGCAGCTACCAGAAGGTCACCCTGGATAACCTGTTCAGCCAGATCGCCGAGGGCGAGCGCAAGCAGCTGGACATCATCGTCAAGGCCGACGTACAGGGCAGCGCCGAGGCCGTGAAGCAGAGCCTGGAGAAGATCTCCAACGACGAGGTCCGGGTCAAGGTCATCCACGCGGGCGTTGGCGCCATCAACAAGTCCGACGTCATGCTGGCCAACGCCGGCGGCGCCATCATCATCGGCTTCAACGTGCGCCCCGACCCCGTGGCCAAGGAAGAGGCCGCTCAGTGCGAAGTGGAGATGCGCATGTACCGCGTGATCTACGACGCCATCAACGACGTGACCGACGCCATGAAGGGCATGCTGGCTCCCAAGATCCGTGAAGTGGAGCAGGGCCGCCTGGAGGTTCGTCAGGTCTACAAGATCAGCAGCGTTGGCCTGGTGGCCGGCAGCTACGTGCAGGAGGGTAAGATCACCCGTTCCAGCAAGATCCGCGTGGTGCGTGACGGCATCGTCATCACCGAGGACGAGATCGCCAGCCTGCGCCGCTTCAAGGACGACGTGAAGGAAGTGGCCCAGGGCTACGAGTGCGGCGTTACTCTGGAGAAGTTTGCCGACATCAAGGAAGGCGACATCTTCGAGGCCTACATCCTGGAAGAGTACCGGGACTGATCGAACGCCCCAATAACCAACCGGCCGCCGCCCGAAGTCAAAGAGCTTCGGGCGGCAGCCGCCCATAAGAACAAGGAGAAAGAGCTATGGCAAACCCGAAAAATCAGGGCCGCCTGGCCCAGGATATGAAGCGGGAAGTGATCGGGATCATCAGCCAGATGAAGGACCCCCGGCTGGAGGGCGGTTTGCTCACCGTCACCCGGCTGGACGTGACCCCCGATCTGGACGTGGCGAAGGTCTACGTGAGCGTGATGGGCAAGCCCGGGGGCACTGCCGAGGTGGTCAAGGCCCTGAACAAGGCCAGCGGCCACGTGCGCACCGAGCTTTCCCGCCGCATGCACATCCGTAAGGCGCCCCGCCTTGTGTTCGCCCAGGATGACGGCGCCGCCTATGCCGCTCACATCAACGAGCTGCTGGCAGGGCTGAACAAGAACCGGGAGGAGTAATCCCGCCCGGATATCGCAAGAAGAGGAGAACGTCATGAGTGAGATCTTAGACCTGCTGGCCGTCATCGGCCGCCTGCTTCGGGCGGAGAACGTGCTGATCCTGTGCCACAAAAACCCGGACGGCGACACCATCGGCAGCGCCGCTGCCCTGATGCACGCCCTCAAGCGGTTGGGCAAGGAAGCGGCGGTGCTGTGTGCAGATCCCATCCCCAGCCGCTATTCCTATATGGAGATCGAGCTGTTCCAGGGGCAGTTTGAGCCGGGCTATGTGGTGGCCGTGGACGTGGCCAGCATCCAGCTGTTCGGCGACGCGCTGCAGGAGTATCTGGACCGCATCGATCTGTGCATCGACCACCACGGTTCCAACAGCGGCTATGCGGACGCTTTGCTGCTGGACGCCGAGGCGGCCGCCACCTGTGAGATCATGTACGACATCATCTGCGCCATGAACGTGGAGATCACCCCCCGCATCGCCCGGTGCCTGTACACCGGCCTGTCCACCGACACCGGTTGCTTTTTGTTTTCCAACACCACCGCCAAGAGCCACCTGCTGGCCGCCAAACTGATGGAAGCCGGCGTGGACGTGGCGGAGCTGAACATGATTCTGTTTGAAAGCAAATCCAAGGCCCGCATGGCCATCGAGCGCACCGCGCTGGAGAACCTGGAGTATCACTTCGAGGATCGCTGCGCGTTGATGTCGCTCACCCGCGAGCAGATTGCTGCCAGCGGCGTGGCCGCCAACGAGCTGGAGGACCTGACCAGCCTGCCCCGCAAGATCGAGGGCGTGCAGGTGGGCATCACCCTGCGGCAGCTGCCCCAGGGCAGCTACAAGATCAGCGTGCGCACCACCGCCGAGGTGGACGCCTGCGCCATTGCCAAGCGGCTGGGCGGCGGCGGCCATTCCCGTGCCGCGGGCTGCGAGCTGGAGGGCAATCTGGACAACGCCAAGGCCGCCATTCTGGCCGAGGTGGAGCGGGAGCTGAAACGGGCGGATGCGGCCACCCAGGAACAGGAGTAACCCCATGAATGGCATTTTAATCGTGGACAAGCCCACCGGCTGGACCAGCTTCGACGTGATCGCAAAGCTGCGGGGCATTTTAGGCACCCGCAAGCTGGGCCATTCCGGCACGCTGGACCCCATGGCCACCGGCGTGCTGCCGGTGTTTGCCGGGGGCGCGTCCAAAGCGGTGGACATGCAGCCGGACCACACCAAGGCCTATCGGGCCCTGGTCCGCTTCGGCCTTGCCACCGACACCGGCGACGTGACCGGCACCGTGCTGCGCAGTGAGCAGACGGCCATCACCGAAGAACAGCTGAAGGCGGTTCTGCCCCGCTTTACCGGGGACATCATGCAGACCCCGCCCATGTATTCGGCGGTGAAGGTGAACGGCTCGCCGCTCTACAAGCTGGCCCGTCAGGGCGTGACCGTGGAGCGCAAGGCACGCCCGGTGACCATCCACCGGCTGGAGGTGACCGGCCAGGAGGGCGAACAGGACTTCGTGCTGGAGGTGGATTGCAGCAAGGGCACCTATGTGCGCACCCTGGTGGAGGACCTGGGCGAGGCGCTGGGCGTGCCCGCCACTCTGGCGGGGCTGCGGCGTACCCAGGCCGGTGTGTTCGGCCTGGAGCACAGCCACACCCTGGACCAGATCCAGGCGGCGAAGGACGAGAACCGGCTGGAAGAGCTGCTGCTCCCGGTGGAAACCGTCTTCGCCCATCTGCCCGCGCTAACCGTCTCGCCCGGCAACACCGCCCGCCTGCTGAACGGCGCGCCCTGTTACCGGATCAAGGCGGAAAACGGCGTCTACCGTTTGCAGGGGCCCGAGGGCTTTCTGGGCCTGGGCCGGGTGGAGGATTCCATCTTAAAAACTGAAAAATTATTTGTGGAAAGGACGTGAACCGCCCTGAAGGTTTATACAACATTACAGGCGTTGGAAGCGGACCTGACCGTCAGCCGGGGGTGCAGCGTCGCCCTCGGCTTTTTTGACGGCGTTCACCTGGGTCATCAGGCGGTGATTCAGGCTGCCGCTGACGACGCGGCAGAAAACGGCCGTTCTGCGGCGGTGTTCACCTTCCAGCTGCCGCTGAACAGCACCATGAAGGGCGGCCGCCTGCAAAGCGAGCGGGAAAAGCACCGGGTCATGGAGAGCCTGGGCGTGGAGCACTACATGGAGCCCCCTTTCGAGGACGTGTGCGGCCTGAGCCCGGAGGAATTTGTGGACCAGATTCTGCACCGGGGCTTCAAGGCCCGGGCGGTGTTCTGCGGCGACAACTTCACCTTCGGCAAAAAGGCCGCGGGCAATGTGGATATGCTGCGCGAGCTGTGCGCGCCGCTGGGCATCCGAGTCCAGGTGGTGCCCATGACCCAGTACCAGGGCGCGCTGGTCAGCTCCACCCGCATCCGGGCGGCGCTGGCGGAGGGCGACATCCCGGCGGTGAACGCCATGCTGGGGCGGCCCTACCGCATCGACTTCGCAGTGCGCCACGGCAAGGGCCTGGGCCGCACCCTGGGCTTCCCCACCATCAACCAGATCTACCCGGAGGGCTTTGCTCAGCCGAAATACGGCATCTACATCACCCGGGTGAAGGTGAACGGGGAATGGTATGTGGGAGCCACCGGCTTCGGCACCCGGCCCACCGTGAACAACACCGGCGAGGGGGCCACCTGCGAGACCTTCATCCCGGATTTTTCCGGCCAGCTGTACGGCGAGGAGCCGGAGCTGGAATTCTATGAGTACATCGCCCCCAGCCGCAAGTTCGACACCCTGGAGGAGCTCACCGCCTGCGTGAACGGCGCGGCGGCAAAGGCGAAGGCCTACTTCGCCGAGCATCCCATGGACGAGTAAAAAGGGGAGAGCGCAGTGGAAAAATATCGGGACCTGTTCTGCCGGCTGTGCTGCGGCGCGGCCATGTTTTTGTGCGCGGTGGCACTGCTGGGCCTGACCAAGTGGGGCCTGTCCTACATCTCCTTCATGGGGGAGGACGAGCTGGTGGGCTTTTATGAGATCGCCCTCACCGACCGGCTGTGGGGCGTGGCGGCCATTGCCGTGGCTGCGGCCGTTCTGGGCTGGCTGGCCCGCGGCGAGCGCGTGATGCGGGCGGTCACGGCGGCGGGGGTCTGCCTCACCGCGGGGCAGGCGCTGTTCTGGCTGTGGTGTACCAAGGCAGAGCCCTTTGCGGACTCGCTGTTCTGCTTACAGGCGGCACAGGGAGCCGTGCAGGGGGACTGGTCCGCTTTTCAGCAGGGCGGCTACATGTACCGCTATCCCTTCCAGAGCGGCCTGGTGGCCCTGGAGGAAGCGGTGCTGCGGCTGGCCGGCAGCTGGGACGCGGCTCTCATCTGGCTGCGGTGGATCAACTTTCTGGCGCTGATGCTGCTGGCGGTCTCGGTCTGCCGCATCGCCTTCCATCTGTTCGGGCCAAAGGCCCAGATGGTGACCAGCGTGCTGCTGGTCTGCAGTGTACCGGTGGCCCGCTATGTGTTCTTTTTGTACGGCAATTTGCTGTCCACCGCGCTGGGCTTTGCCGCCGTGTGGACGGCGCTGCGCTGGCTGGACACGAGAAAGGCCCGGTTTGGCCTTATCTCGGCGGGCCTGCTGGCGGCGGCCATGACCATCAAGAGCACGGCGCTCATCATGCTGACGGCCATCGCCATCGTGGCGGTGCTGGACAGCATCCGCACCGGCCGCTGGCGGCAGCTGTTGGCCGTGGCGGCGGCAGTGGTGTTCGCCTTCCTGCCCGGCAAGGGCTTTCAGTACTGGTACAGCCTGCGCAGCGGAGTGCCGGTGCAGCCCGGCACCGCCACGGTGGTGTGGCTGGTCATGGGGCTGGACAGCCGCCCCGAGCAGTACGAGTTCGCGCCGGGCTGGCACACCGCCGACAAGCGCAGCGAAAAGGCCTACGAAAACGCGGGCTTTGACTACGAGCGCATGAAGCAGGAGCAGACCCAGGAATTGAAGGAGCAGCTGCGGTACTGGGTGAACAACCCCTCCCAGGCCAAGACCTTCCTGCGGCAGAAGACCGTGAGCCAGTGGCTGGACCCGGGCTTCGGCAGCTGGCTGTACCTGCGGCGCAACACCGAGCCGGTGCATGCGCAGGACTACCAGGAGCAGCTGTTTGCCCAAAGCTGGAATGAAGGGCTGAACCCCTTTTTGGGCTGTTTGCAAACGGCGGTCTATCTGCTGGGGCTGGTGGGCGCGGTGCGCTTGATGCTGCGCCCCTCGCCCGCGTCGATTCTGCCCGCGCTGGTGTTCTTCGGCGGGGTGTTTTACCTCACCCTTTCCGAGGGCAAAAGCCAGTACGCGGTGAGCTTTTATCCCATGCTGCTGCCGGTGGCGGCCCTGGGAGCCGGAACGCTGCAGGCAGGCTGCGGCCTGCTGGCGGCGCGTGTAAAAAAGAGAATTGTCGCAAGGAAAAACGGCGCTTGATTTTTGCCGCCGTCTGTGTTATAGTTAATAGGCTACCATGGCCCAGTATGGGGTGTATGCTCTGGAACAGAGCGCCTCGATTGCCCCACACCTGGTCATTGGCAAATATATAGAAAACGAGGTATTTACAATGGAAGCTAAGAAGACCATCATTGAGTCCGCTCGCGTTCACGAGACCGATACCGGTTCTCCCGAGGTGCAGGTTGCTCTGCTGACCGCTCGCATCAATCACCTGAATGAGCACCTGAAGAACAACACCCACGACCATCACAGCCGTCGTGGCCTGCTGAAGATGGTTGGCCGCCGCCGTAACCTGCTGGCCTACCTGAAGAAGAAGGACATCGAGCGTTATCGTGCCCTGATCACCAAGCTGGGCCTGCGTAAGTAATCACGCATCCAAAAGGCAGGCGGTTTTCAAACCGCCTGCCTTTCCCTGTATTTTTTTGCCAAAACAGAAATGCCGTGTGTGCATTAGCGGTAAATCGAGCGCTTTGACGATGGGCAGAACGCTGGATTTATTGCTAAAGCCACAGGGCCTTTCTGATGGAATATTCAAAACGATATCATCAATTAGGAGGTAACACTATGGCTTTGGAATTTGCATCCAAGCATGAGGAATTCACCAATTTCAAAACCTTCGAGATGGAACTGGCCGGCCGTCCGCTGATCGTTGAGACCGGCAAGATGTGCGGTCTGTCCAACGGCAGCTGCCTGGTGCGCTACGGCGAGACCGTTGTGCTGTGCAACGTGACCATGAGCGAGAAGCCCCGCGACGGCATCGACTTCTTCCCCCTGAGCGTGGACTTTGAGGAGAAGCTGTACGCTGTGGGCCGCATCCCCGGCAGCTTTATGCGCCGTGAGGGCCGTCCCGGTGAGAAGGCCATCCTGACCAGCCGCGTGGTGGACCGTCCCATCCGTCCTCTGTTCCCCAAGACCATGCGCAACGACGTGTGCGTCACCATGACCGTGATGAGCGTGGATCAGGACTGCAGCCCTGAGATCACCGGCATGATCGGTACTTCCATCGCGCTGTCCATCTCCGACATTCCCTGGGCGGGCCCCATCGGCGGCGTGTTCATGGGTCTGGTGGACGGCAAGCTGGTGGTCAACCCCACCCTGGAGCAGCGTGAGGTCAGCGACCTGCAGCTGACCGTTGCCGCCACCGAGAAGAAGATCGTCATGATCGAGGCCGGCGCCAACGAGGTGGACGAGGTCACCATGCTGAACGCCATCAAGGAAGCTCACGTGGAGATCAAGAAGATCATCGAGTTCATCAATGGCATCGTTGCCCAGATCGGCAAGCCCAAGAAGGAATTCCAGGACATGGATCTGGACCACGACCTGTTCGAGGAAGTAAAGGCCGAGTTCCTGGACGACTTCAAGGCCGCCATGGACACTGACGACAAGAACATCCGCGACGCTCGTCTGCTGCCCATCCGCGAGAAGCTGGAAGCCAAGTACGCCGAGCAGTGGGGCGACGGCATCATCGAAGAGCTGATGTACAAGATGCAGAAGTTCGTGGTGCGCCGCTGGCTGCTGGATGAGGGCAAGCGCGTGGACGGCCGTGGCATCAACGAGATTCGTCCCCTGGCCGCCGAAGTCGGCCTGCTGCCCCGCGTACACGGCAGCGGTATGTTCACCCGCGGCCAGACTCAGGTTCTGACCATCGCCACTCTGGGCTCCACCAAGGACAGCCAGCTGATGGACGACCTGGGCACCGAGCAGTACAAGCGCTACATGCACCACTACAACTTCCCGCCCTACTCTGTGGGCGAGGCCCGCGCACCCCGCAGCCCCGGCCGCCGCGAGATCGGCCACGGCGCTCTGGCGGAGCGTGCTCTGGTTCCCGTGCTGCCCAGCATGGAGGAGTTCCCCTACACCCTGCGTCTGGTGAGCGAGGTTCTGTCCTCCAACGGTTCCACCAGCCAGGCTTCCATCTGCGGCAGCACTCTGGCCCTGATGGACGCCGGTGTGCCCATCAAGGCCCCCGTTGCCGGCATCTCCTGCGGTCTGATCACCGAGGGCGAGCGCTGGATGACCATGCTGGACATCCAGGGCGTTGAGGACTTCCACGGCGATATGGACTTCAAGGTGGGCGGTACCCACAAGGGCATCACCGCCATCCAGATGGACATCAAGATCGACGGCCTGACCTACGAGATCATCGAGGAAGCCTTCGAGAAGTGCCGCAAGGGCCGTCTGTTCATTCTGGACGAGATCATGCTGCCCGTCATCCCCGAGCCTCGTGCCCAGCTGAGCAAGTACGCTCCCAAGATGCTGAGCATGGTGATCCCCGTGGACAAGATCAAGGACGTGATCGGCAAGGGCGGTAAGGTCATCCAGGACATCTGCGCCAACTGCAACTGCAAGATCGACGTGGAGGAGGACGGCCATGTGTTCGTCTCCGCCATCGACATCGACGACGCCAACCGCGCCATCCACACCATCAAGACCATCGTGGAGGACCCCGAGGTGGGCGCCATCTACAAGGGCCGCGTGACCCGTCTGATGAACTTCGGCGCGTTTGTTGAGATCGCTCCCGGCAAGGAAGGCCTGGTGCACATCTCCAAGCTGGACTCCAAGCGTGTAGAGCGCGTGGAGGACGTTGTGGCCGTGGGCGACGAGCTGATCGTCATGGTCACCGAGATCGACCAGCAGGGCCGCATCAACCTGAGCCGCAAGGACGCTCTGGCTGCCATCGAGGCCAAAAAGGCCAAGGGCTAAGTCTTAGCCTCCGGCAAAACCTGAAACAAAACAAAAGCCCGTCCCGGCTAGCTGCCGGGGCGGGCTTTTCCACTGTGAAACCAAGAAAACGGGGGAGGAGAGAGTTTTATGAAGACGGCACAAAAACACCTGATGGAGCGGTATCTGCTGCTTTGCGTGGGGCTGGTGATCATGGCCTTCGGGGTGGCCTTTTCCATCAAGGGAGGGCTGGGCACCTCGCCCATCTCCAGCCTGCCCTATGTGCTCAGTCTGTTTACGCCGCTCACCGTGGGCACCGCCACCATCGCCATGCATGTGACGTTGATTCTTTTGCAGATTCTGCTGCTGCGCCGCAATTATGACCCCATCCAGCTGATTCAGCTGCCGGTGGCCCTGGTTTTCGGCACCCTCACCGATGCAGCGGTCTGGGCCATTCAGGGCATCTCGGTGCAGGGCTACGCCGCCCGCTGGCTGGTGTGCGCTGTGGGGATTCTGCTGGTGGGCGTCGGGGTGAGCTTTGAGGTCACCGCAAACGTGGTCACCCTGGCGGGCGAGGGCATGGTGCTGGCGGTATGCCGGGCCTTCGGCACGCCCTTCCCCAAAACCAAGGTCGGCTTCGATGTGACGCTGGTGCTCATCGCCAGCGTGCTGTCGCTGCTGTTCCTGCACCGGCTGGAGGGGGTGCGTGAGGGCACCGTAGCCGCCGCCATTCTGGTGGGAATGGTGGCAAAGCAGGTGAACCGGCCCATGCAGCGCTTTTCCCGGCGCTTTCTGGAGAGCTGAGACAACAAAAAACCGGAGAGTTGTGTGCTCTCCGGTTTTTTGCTATTCGGGAAAAATTCAACCCCACAGCGGGCTGGGATACAGCCCCGCGTCGGTCTTTTCGCCGATGGCGGCCACAACCAGGGGCTTGTCCTCCTGGTAGGTCACGCCGTGCCAGCGGTCGGTGCTGTGCAACACCTTGACCCGGGCCTTGCCCTCTTCGATCAGGGCGCTCACCACGCTGGGCAGATAGAACTCCGCCTTCAGCGGATTCTCAGCCAGCGCCTTGTCCAGGAAGGCGGGGAAGCGGGCGCTGATCTCCTTCACGAAGCTGGGCCCGAAGCCCCACAGGTTCATGGAGACCACGCTTTCGCCGGAAATGGGAGTCCAGCTCTCGCCGCCGTCCTCGGAGAAGTGAATGCCCTCCGGGCAGGTCTCGATGCGGGTGCGCTCGGTCACACTGTCCAGATAGCCTTCCGCATTGGTCACGCAGACACCGCGGGAGACGTAGCCGTTTTCGGTCACGGTATTTTTCAGCAGGTAGCCGACCATACTGTACTCGTACACGCCGCCGTCCTCATGGGTGGAAAGGTAGTCGTAGATCACCTGGAACGCCTCGGGACCGTAATAGTCGTCGGCGTTGATCACCGCAAAGGGCGCGTCGATCACATCCTCCGCGCTCAGAATGGCGTGGCTGGTGCCCCAGGGCTTGGTACGGCCCTCGGGAACGGAATAGCCGGCGGGCAGCTTCTCCAGCTGCTGGTAGGCGTAGCGCACCTCCATGTGCGGGGCAAGACGGGCGCCGATGGTGGACTTGAAGGCCTCCTCGATCTCGTGCTTGATGATGAAGACCACAGTCTCGAACCCGGCCCGCTTCGCGTCAAACACCGAGTAGTCCAGAATGGCTTCGCCGCAGCGGCCTACCGGGTCGATCTGCTTCAGACCGCCGTACCGGCTGCCCATACCGGCCGCCATGACCACCAGAATCGGTTTCTTCGCCAAGGAAAACAACTCCTTTTAATATACTTTTTGTAGAAAATTGGCTAAATATCAATCTTTGTAGCCGTTGGGGTTCATGCTCTGCCACTTCCAGCTGTCGGCGCACATGTCCTCGATGCCGTACTCGGCCACCCAGCCCAGCTCGTTCTTGGCCTTGGAGGGGTCAGCCCAGCACTCGGCAATGTCGCCGGGGCGGCGGGGATCGATCACATAGGGCAGGGCCTTGCCGCAGGCCTTCTCATAAGCATGGATCACATCCAGCACGCTGTAGCCGTGGCCGGTGCCTAGGTTGCAGATGAACAGGCCGGGCTTCTGCTCCAGCTTCTTGATGGCGGCCACATGACCGCGGGCCAGGTCCACCACGTGGATGTAGTCACGCACGCCGGTGCCGTCCGGAGTGGGGTAGTCGTTGCCGAACACATGCACCTTCTCCAGCTTGCCCACGGCCACCTTGGCGATGTAAGGCACCAGGTTGTTGGGGATGCCGTTGGGGTCCTCGCCGATCAGGCCGCTCTTGTGAGCGCCGATGGGGTTGAAGTAGCGCAGCAGGGCCACGTTCAGCTCGGGGTCAGCGGTGCAGCAGTCGGTGAGCATGCGCTCGTTGAACACCTTGCTGGTGCCGTAGGGGTTGGTGGTGGCGCCCACAGGGAAGTCCTCGGTGATGGGCACAGTGGCGGGGTCGCCGTAAACGGTGGCGGAGGAGGAGAACACGATGTTGTGCACTCCGTGGCGGCGCATGGCGTCCAGCACCACCAGGGTGGTCTCCAGGTTGTTGGTGTAGTATTCGATGGGCTTGGAAACGCTCTCGCCCACGGCCTTGTAGGCGGCAAACTGGATCACGGAGTCGATGTCCGGATTCTGGGCGAACAAGGTCTCCACCGCGTCGGCGTCGGTCAGGTCCACTTCCACAAAGCGGAAATCCTTGCTGGAGATCTGCTTGATGCGCTCCACGGCCTTGGGGCAGGAATTGTAGAAGTTATCGGCCACAACGATATCGTAGCCGGCGGCCAGAAGCTCCACGCAGGTATGGCTGCCGATGTAGCCGGCGCCGCCGCATACCAAAATTGCCATTGAAAACACTCCCATTCTATTCTCATAGATTCAATCGCTCCGCACCCGGCGGGCGCGAAACAAAAAGGCCTTTGCCAGCGCATGGAACACGCGGGGGGCAAAGACCTTTGCTGACTAATTTTAAGTGTACGATAAAAATTGTTGTTCGTCAATGAAGAATCATTGCATCATTCTGTCGCTTGGGTGCCCATGGCCATGGCCTGACGGCGGAATTCTGCGGGGGAGACCCCGGTGGCCCGCCGGAAGCTCTGGCTAAAATAGCTGGGGCTGGAAAAGCCCAGCTGGCGGCTGATCTGCTGCACCGGAGTGCGGGTGGCGGCCAGCAGGCGCTTGCTCTCGCTGATGCGCCGCTCGATCAGATAGCTGATGGGGCTGCAGCCCATTTCCCGATTAAACACATGCACCAGATAGTATTTGTTCAGCCCGGCGTAGTGGGCCAGCTGGTCCAGGGTGATGGACTCGGCGTAATGCTCGTCGATGTACTGGCGCACCCGGGCACACTCCATGGCGCTTTTGCGGCTGGAGGAGGTGTTGTTCTGGGTGAGGGGGCAGATGCGGTTGAGCTGCAGCATCAGCAGGGTGGTGAGCTGATGGCAGGCGGGCTCGAAGTAATCCCGGCGGTTCTGCAGCTCCTGAAGGAACAGGCGCAGATAAGGCTCCAGGAGAGCCGCCTGACGGCCGGTCAGCCGCAGCCAGCCAGAACCCTGACCGCCCACGCAGCAGGAGCAGCACAGGTTCAGGCTCAGGGTGGAAAAGGGTTCGCGCCCGGGCTGGATGCCGTGGTGCGGGCACTGGGGATTCAGCACCAGCACATCGCCGGTCTGCAATTCCACCCGCTGGCCGTCCGCTTCGATCCAGCCGCTGCCCTGAAGGACATACAGCAGCTCGGTAAAGATGTGACTGTGAACATCGCAGCGGGGCGAAAGCGCGCCGTGGTAGATGCTGGCGTGCAGCAGCTGGGCCGAGGGCAGCTGGCAGGGCTGCTTGGGCTCGATATCGAAGTGATGGGTGATCATGGTCCAGGGCTCGCTCCTTCCCGCGGAAAGCCCGATCAGCCCCCGCCGAGCCGGCTGGCCGCAGACGGGAACAAGGCATCCGTTTATCTTAAGTATGCAGGGTGATAAAGTGTTCGTCAAGACCAAAAATGAAAAAATCTGGAAATTTTGGGGAAGATGGATAAAATATTAACAAAATGAAAACTTTTTCGTTCGCCTGGCCGGAGGCCAAGAAAAGCGGTGAAAATCCCCCCGGTCTTATTGAACCCTAAACACGGGTGGGGTATAATAAAACACATACGCAGAAAAATAATCGGCGCGGAGCTGAAATGTTTTGGCATTCATCCGCGTTTTAAAGGTATAGAGAAAGCCCCGGCGGCCGAAGGCAGAGCCGGAGCAGGGAAAGGGGAAGAACAAGGATGCCTACATACCGGGAATTCAGAGAACAGGTCCGCCGGCGTAAGCGCAAACGCGCAGCGCGCAGGGCGCTGATCTTTGTGGTGGTGGTGGCCGCCGTGATGGCGGCAGCCTACGGTGCGATCCGGCTGATGGGCGGGCTGCCCGGCACGGACAAGAGCCAGAGCACAGCCCAGAGCGAAAGCGTGGCCCAGAGCACAGCACAAAGCCAGAGCACACCGGAAAGCACGCCTCAGAGCGAAAGCACGAGCCAGAGCCAGCCTGCCGCCAGCCTGGCAGCGCAGGGCGAGACCGCTGCGTGGGATACCATGCAGCCGCTGGAGAAAACGCTGGATCAGACGGTGAACTCGCCGGACTTCCGGCTGCTGGCGGTGCCGGAAAACGGCCAGGTGGACATGAAATACTTTGACCGCACCGCGATTCTGGGCGACAGTGTGAGCCAGGGCTGGAACGTGTTCGGAACTTCCGATATGAAGGAGCACGCCTTTGTGTGCGCCTATAAGAACATCGGCCCCAGCCAGGTGGTGAACAACGAGGTGGCGGACCCGGGCGACGGTTCGGGCCGGGAGCCGGAAGCGATCTTCGACACCATCATCAACAGCAATCCCAAGCGGCTGTATATTCTGCTGGGCACGAACGCCCTGGTGCGCAACGACGACGCGGCCGAGCAGTCGTATCTGGCCTACTACAGCCAGATGCTGGACAAATTCCGGGAAGCGCTGGGCAGCGAGGTGGCCATTTACGTGCAGTCGGTCACACCGGTGCGGCCGGGCGTGAGCCAGCCGGGCCTGTACCGGGAGCGCATCCAGCGGGTGAACAACGAGCTGGCCAAGATGGCAGTGGAGAAGGGCTGCTACTTCATCAACCTGCACGACGTGCTGGCGGATGAGAACGGCGACCTGCGGGAGGACCTGGCCGCGAGGGACGGGGTACACCTGAACGAGAATGCCTATCCGCTGCTGCGGGATTATCTGACCACTCATACCGTGTATAACCCGGAGAACCCCTATCTGGAGGGCAGCCCCTATTACAAGGCTGCCGAATAACCGCCGCCTTTTGAACGGGGCGGGAATCGAACAGGAGACAACATGGCAAACAGCTATCGAGAATTCAGCAATCAGGTGCGCAGCCGCCAGCGGCGGCGCGCGCAGCGGCGGGTGCTGAGCATGGCCCTGCTGGCGGTGATGGTCCTGGGCGTTTCCGGGGTAATCACGGTGGGCATCCAGGCGGTGACCGGCTGGGGCGCGGAGGAACCTGCCTCCAGCGAGACGATACAGCCGGGGATTTCCGGCAGCGTGCTGGCGCCTCTGCCCATGCAGAACCCGGTGGTGGACACCAACGAGACCGGCTTTGAGCGGATGGGCCCGGTGCAGCAGACCGGGGACTACACCATCAAGACGCTGGGCTACGAGGACATCGTGCAGCCGGAATGCGGCCTGGTGGACAGCACCAAATATCTGCCGAACACGGTGTTCCTGGGCGACAGTGTGACCGAGGGTCTGGATCTTTACGAGAACCCGGCCAAGGGCGTGGCCACGGTGCTGGGCTATCGAGGCGCGGTGCCCAGCGACATTGTGAACCGCAAGAGCATGAACCGGTACCGCTCGGAAACGGTGGTAGCCACCGAGGTGGCGCTGGACATTATCGCCGAAAAGCAGCCGAAGGCGGTGTATTTGATGTTCGGCGCGAACGCGCTGGCCACCAGTGCGGACGAGGCGGTGGAAAAGGGTTATTTCGGCTACTATGAGCAGATGATCACCTCGATCCGGGAAGTGGCGGGGCAGGATGTGGAGATCTACATCCAGTCGATGACGCCGGTGACCACCGACTACACCAACACGAACCTGAACAACGAACGCATCCAGCGGATCAACCAGCAGCTGGCGCAGATGGCGCTGGAACAGGGCTGCCATTATCTGGATATCTACAGCTCGCTGGTGGACGACAGCGGCGGACTGAATCCCAGCTACACCACCGAGGGCCTGCATCTGAACTCGGCGGGCTACGGGGCCTGGATGGATTATCTGCTGCGGCACGTGGCCTACAGCAGCGACCTGGACTACGTGATGGGCAGCACCTACTATCTGGCGGACAACACCTGAGCAAATTAAAAGGGATAACAAAAAGCAGCCGATGGGAGTTTCTCCCACCGGCTGTTTTTTGTCATCGTGGAAAAATTAAAGAGGGGAACAGGGCACAGTACGAAAAAGCCGGGCGCGGAACGGCAGGCGTACCGCACCCGGTTAACGGTCGGGTCGTTAAAAAAGTCCGGTGATTTTGCCGTTTTCGTCCACGTCGATGTTCTCGGCAGCGGGCTTTTTGGGCAGGCCGGGCATGGTCATGATGCTGCCCATGATGACCACAACGAATCCCGCACCGGCGGAAAGCCGCACGTCACGCACAGTCATGGTGAAATCGGAGGGGGCAGCCAGCAGCTTCGCGTCGTCGCTGAAGGAATACTGGGTCTTGGCAATGCAGACCGGCAGATTGCCGTAGCCCATGGCCTCGATCTCCGCCAGGGTCTTCAGAGCAGGCGCGCTCCAGGTCACATCCTTGGCCCGGTAGATCTTCTGCGCAACCGCCAGAACTTTCTCTTTCAGGGACATCTCGTCCGGATAGGTGAAGCTGACAGCGGTGTCGTCCTGCATGATGTCCAGTACGGTCTGGGCCAGCTCGGTGCCGCCCTGGCCGCCCTTGGCAAATACCTCAGCCAGCGCGCAGGGCACGCCCAACTCGGCGCAGATCTTCTTCACGCAGTCGTGCTCGGCGGCGGTGTCGGTGGGGAACGCGTTGATCGCCACACAAACCGGCAGACCGAAATTGCGCATGTTCTCCACATGACGGCGCAGGTTGTCCGCACCGGCGGTCAGGTACTCCAGGTTCTCCACACCCAGCCGATCCTTGGGGCATCCGCCGTGATGCTTCAGGGCCCGCACGGTTGCCACGATCACCACAGCGTTGGGGGAAAGACCTGCCTTGCGGCACTTGATGTCCAGGAACTTCTCGGCGCCCAGATCCGCGCCGAAGCCCGCCTCGGTCACCACGTAATCCGCCAGGCTCAGGCTCAGACGGGTGGCCATCACGCTGTTGCAGCCGTGGGCGATGTTCGCGAAGGGACCGCCGTGAATGATCGCCGGGTTGTTTTCCAGGGTCTGGACCAGGTTGGGGTCGAAGGCGTCCTTCAGCAGGGCGGTCATGGCACCTGCCGCGCCGATCTGACCCGCGGTCACCGGCTGGCCGTCGTAGCTGTAGGCCACAACAATGCGGCTCAGGCGCTCTTTCAAGTCTTTCAGATCGGTGGCCAGGCAGAAAATCGCCATGACCTCGCTGGCCACGGTGATGTCGAAACCGTCCTCACGGGGCACGCCGTTCACCTTGCCGCCCAGACCGTCGGTCACAAAGCGCAGCTGACGGTCGTTCATGTCCACGCAGCGCTTCCAAACGATGCGACGGGGATCAATGTTGTGGGGGTTGCCCTGGTATACGCTGTTGTCCACCATGGCCGCCAGCAGGTTGTTGGCCGCGCCGATGGCGTGCAGGTCACCGGTGAAGTGCAGGTTGATGTCCTCCATGGGCACCACCTGAGCGTAGCCGCCGCCGGCCGCGCCGCCCTTGATGCCGAATACGGGTCCCAGGCTGGGCTCGCGCAGGCAGAGCATGGTCTTCTTGCCCAGAGCGTTCAGGCCGTCCGCCAGACCGGTGCTGATGGTGGTCTTGCCCTCGCCGGCCGGGGTGGGGCTGATGGCCGTTACAAGAATCAGTTTGCCCTGTTTTGCCTCCCGCTTTGCCAGCTTGTGGTCGATCTTTGCCTTGTATTTGCCATACAGGCTGATCTCATCCTCTGTGAGACCCAGCTTTTTCGCAACCTCGGCAATGGGCTGCAGGGTGGCTTCCTGTGCGATCTGAATATCCGATTTCATGGCGCTCATCCTTTCCTGTTCCGGGCATACACCCATCAAACAACATCGGCCTGCCCGCGCCGGGGCGCAGACGGGCCGGTGGTCCTTTTCTTTCTTCTATAAGGGTACCAAAATTCGCCCCATCTTACAAGCATCACACAAGAAGTCGCACTTCTTATGCCACGCCAGCTTTCCCCGGCGGTTTTGGTTGTGAAATCCCGCGCCGGTATGCTATACTATATTCTGTATCCCTATGCGCTTTTTCTTTGACGAAATTACCGGATTTTTGTAAAAATGAAAGCGTTTAATACTTTTTGTAAAAGGTGAGACCGGAATGCTGCACAACGAAACCCTCCATTATCTGGATAACGCCGCCACCACCATTGTGGACGAATCGGTGGCGGACGCCGTCCGCAAGGCCATGGTCGAGCACTGGGCCAACCCCTCCAGCCTATACGGCCCCGGCTGCGAGAGCCGCCGCCTGCTGGAAAAGGCCCGCGCCGGGGTGGCAAAGACCCTGGGCGCGTCCCCCGAGGAGGTGTTTTTCACCGGCTGCGGCTCCGAGAGCAACAACATCGCCATTCTGGGCGCGGCCCTGGCCCGGAAAAGCTGGGGCAAACGGGTGGTGGTGAGCGGCTACGAGCACCCCAGCGTGGCCATGCCCATGGAACGGCTGCGGCAGCTGGGCTTCGATGTGGTGACCATCAATCCGGACGAGAGCGGCCATCTGGACCTGGATGCCTTCGTGAACGCGGTGGACAAAAACACCATTCTGGTGAGCTGCATGCAGGTGAATAACGAGATCGGTACGCTGGTGGATGTGAACCGGCTGGCAAAGCGGGTGAAGGAAAAGAACCCGCGCACCGCCGTGCATGTGGACGGGGTGCAGGCCTGGCTGCGGGTGCCGGTGAAGCTGGACGGCATCGACAGCTTCACGGTGAGCGGCCACAAGATCCATGCGCCCAAGGGCGTGGGCGCCTTGTACCTGCGCCGGGGCTATAACATCGAGCCGCCTTACCTGGGCGGCGGGCAGGAGCGGGGCCACGGCGGCGGTCAGGAAAAGGGCGTTCGTCCCGGCACCGAAAACCTGCCCTACGCGGTGGGCATGGCCAAGGCCGCGCTGCTGGGCTACAAGAGCATGGTCGAGCGCACCGCCCGAATGGCACAGCTGAACCAGCGGCTGCGCCAGGGACTGGAAGCAATGCCCGGCCTCCTGTTCAACAGCCCGGCGGACGCAGTGGCCGAGGTGGTAAACGTGAGCACCATGTGCATCAAGAGCGAGACCATGCTGCATTTTCTGGAAACCAAGAACGTGTATGTGTCCAGCGGGTCGGCCTGCTCGAAAGGCGCGGCCAGCCACACGCTTGCCGCCATGGGGCTGGAACCCCTGCGGGCGGACACCGCCTTGCGCATCAGCCTCTGCGGCAATAACACCGAGGCCGACGTGGACGCGCTGCTGGCCGGCCTGGCCGAGGGCATGGAAACGCTGGCCCGCATCCGGTAAAATCGTCAGGATCTGACCCAAAATAAAGGAGTTAACCATTACAATGAAAGAAATCATCATGTGCTACCAGGGCGAGATGGCCCTGAAGGGCCTGAACCGGGCCACCTTCGAATCGGTGCTCAGCAAATCCCTGCGCTGGCGGGTGAAGGATCTGGGCAAGTTCCAGGTCTACAAGGCCCAGAGCACCATGTACGTGGAGCCCCGGGACGAGGAAGCCGAAGCCAACATGGAGGAGGCCTACGACCGGGTGAGCAAGGTGTTCGGCCTGGCCGCCCTCAGCCGCGCCGCCGTCTGCGACAAGAACATCGACGCCATCAAGGCCACCGCCGAGGAATACCTAGGCCCCATTCTGCGGAACCTCAAGACCTTCAAGGTGGAGGCCAAGCGGGCAGATAAGTCCTTCCCGCTGAAAAGCCCCGAGCTGTGCCGGGAGCTGGGCGGCTTCCTGCTGAGCAAGCACCCCCACCTGCGGGTGGATGTGCACCATCCGGACATTGTGGTCATGGTGGAGGTGCGGGACTACGGCGCCTACGTGCACGGGCCCAAGGTGCCCGGCGCGGGCGGCCTGCCGGTGGGCACCAGCGGCCGCGCCATCACCATGCTCAGCGGCGGTATCGACAGCCCGGTGGCTGCCTGGTACATGGCCCGCCGCGGCCTGGCGCTGCATCACATTCACTTTGCAAGCCCGCCGTACACCAGCCAGGCCGCACAGGACAAGGTGCGGGATCTGGCCCGGCTGATCGCCCCCTACACCGGCAACTGTGTGCTGTATGTGGTGCCCTACACCACCCCGCAGGAGTACATCCGGGACAACGCGCCCGACGTGCTGTTCACCGTGCTCATGCGCCGCAGCATGATGCGCATTGCCAACCGCATCGCCAAGGAGATCGACGCCAAGGCCCTGGTCACCGGCGAGAGCCTGGCCCAGGTGGCCAGCCAGACCCTGTATGCCCTGGCCTGCACCGACGCGGCCCAGGACCTGCCGGTGCTGCGCCCGCTGATCGGCATGGACAAGAGCGAGATCACGGTGGTGGCCCGCAAGATCGGTACCTTCGAGACCAGCATCCTGCCCTTTGAGGACTGCTGCACCATCTTCACCCCGCCCCATCCCAAGACCAAGCCCACCCTGGCCGAGATCGAAGCGGCGGAGGCCGCCATGCCCGGCCTGGCCGAGCTGGAGGAGCAGGCGGCCGCCAACGTGGAGCGCATCCGCATCGACATGCGGGATCAGAAGCAGGAGGACGACCTGTCCGAGCTGGAGGATTTTTAAACAACAAGGCGCACCGGTGGTGGAAAACTCACCCGAAGGCTGCGCCATCAGTAAACCGTGGGAAAGAGGGAAACCAAGTTGAAGGCGGAGATCATCTGCGTGGGCACCGAGCTGCTGCTCGGCGATATTCTGAACACCAACGCCCAGTTCCTGGCCAAGGAGCTGGCGGCGCTGGGCATCACGGTCCACCACCAGTGGGTGGTGGGCGACAACGAGGGCCGTCTGGCTCAGCTGGTGAGCGAGGCGCTGGAGCGCAGCGACCTGCTGGTCTTCTCCGGCGGGCTTGGCCCCACGACGGACGACCTGACCAAAGAGACGGTGGCCCGTTGTTTTGACGATACCCTGTATCTGGAGCCCTCTATTCTGGAAAACATCCAGGCCTACTTCGCTGCCACCGGCCGGCACATGCCGCCTCACAACGAGAAGCAGGCCATGGTGCCCGAAAAGGGCGGCTGGTTTGAAAACCATAACGGCACCGCCCCGGCGGTCTGGTTTCAGAAGAATGGAAAACGGGCGGTGCTGCTGCCCGGCCCGCCCAGCGAGTTAAAACCCCTGTGGACCGAGCAGGTGTGGCCCTTCCTGTCGGATGGGACGCAGCGGGTGTTGCACAGCCTGACGTTGCGCATCACCGGCGTCGGCGAGAGCCACGTGGAGGAACAGGTGGGCCACCTGTTTGAGAACGAGAATCCCACCGCTGCCATCTACGCAAAGACCGGCGAGGTGCAGATTCGCATTACCGCCCGGGCCGCCAGCCACAGGGAGGGCGAAGCGGCCTGCCGGGCCTATGCGGAAAAATTCCGCGCCATTCTGGGGGATGTGATCTACGGCGAGGACGCAAACGACCTGGAGCACACCCTGGTGCAGACCCTCACCGAAAAGAAGCTGACCGTTGCTACCGCCGAGAGCTGCACCGGCGGCCTTGTGAGCCAGCGCATCACCCAGGTGCCCGGCTCCTCGGAGGTGTTCGGCTTCGGCTTCTGTACTTACGCCAATGAAGCCAAGCACAAGCTGCTGGGGGTGAGCGAAGCAACGCTTGCCACCGTGGGTGCGGTGAGCTGGCAGACCGCCGCACAGATGGCGCTGGGTGCAGCCCGGGTCAGCGGGGCGGATATCGCCGTCTCGCTCACCGGCATTGCAGGCCCCGGCGGCGGAACCGCCGAAAAGCCGGTGGGTCTTGTCTATGTGGGCGCGGCCCGGGGCGATGAGGTCTATGTGGCAAAGTTGCTGCTGGGCAACCGGGACCGGCAGAGCATCCGCATCAGCGCCGCCAACCGGGCGCTGGATTATGCCCGGCGGCTGGCGCTGGGGCTGCCCATGCCCGGCGCGGATAAACTGAGCGCCGAGGATTTGGCGCAGCAGAAACAAGCGATGAAGGAATAACAACAAGGAAGAAAAGGGAAACGAGGTGGAAGCAATGGCGCAAGCCAACCGCATGCTGGCGCTGCGGCTGTTCGGCGTGCCCCAGGCAAAGGCCCAGGCGGTGCTGAAGGCCGCGGCGGCCCAGGGCTGCCCGGGCCTGCGGCTGTTGAGCAGGGAAGAGGAGCTGGTGGTCTGTGTGAACGTGCGGGCCGACAGCGAGGCCGAGGCCAGCCGAATCTGCAAGCAGTGGAATGAATATTTCCGGGAGCAGTTCGGCCCGGCGGTGTTCGGCGAGGGCGATACCGAGCTGGCCAAGGCGGCCCTGACCGGCCTGGCAAAAAAGCATAAGCTGTTCGTGGCGGCGGATGAAGCCACCGGCCATCTGCTGGAGGCACGTATCCGCAGTGAGCAGGAGGCCGCCGCGGTTTACGATTTCGGCGACCACAGCTACCGGCATCCCACCAAGGCGGACCGTCTGGCGCCGCCCCGGGCCCTGCTGGACAAATATCCCGACTGCCCGGTGCAGCCTGCGGCGGGCCGTGCCCATCAGGCGCTGGCCCTCTCCGGCGCGGACTGGGCGGTGAGCTATCAGCCTGCCCAGGGCGTGCAGCCCGGCTTTGTGCTGGTGTGCGGGGCAAAGACGGTGTATCTGCATGTGCTGGCCCCCAGTGCCCAGCCCGGTATGCTGGCCGCCAACTGGATCTTTGATATGCTGCGCCGCCTGGCCCTGGGCCTGGAGATGGCACAAGGGGTGCAGAGCTTCGCCTATGGCAAGCCCGCCCCCGTGCTACCGGTGCTGCAGACCCCCGTTCCCCCGAAAACCGAGACACCCCGGCCCCGGCCTGCGGCAGCGCCTCGGCCGGCCGCGCCGAATGGGGCCTGGCAGAAGTCCGGCGCTTCGGTTCCCCAGGGGAGCCGGGCCGCTAATCTGCGCAGTGCCGGGCGGCAGCTGTTTGACGAATCTGCCCAGCTGCCCGAGCCGCCCGCCAAAAAACGGAACCCGGCCAGCCGTCCGCTGGCCTGCCTGGCCCTGGTGCTGCTCATTGCCGCTGTGGCCTTCGGCGTGGTGTGGCTGGCCGAGCGCCCCGCCGCCAAACAGATGACCGGCGCGGGCTACGGCACCGCCGACTACGATACCGCCGCCCGGGACTACCTGACCCGTGCCCAGCAGAGCAACAGCCAGGTGGCGGCCTATCTGGCGCTGCCCAAGCTGGGCGGCACCCTGGTCTACCAGCCGGACGCGGCCCAGCCCGGCCAGGCGGTGGGCCTTGCGGTGCAGGCGGCCCAGGGCGATGAGCTGGCCCGCTTTGTGAGCAGCGGCCAGCCCGGCCAGGCCCGCACCAACCAGATTGTGGAATGCCCCGCGGGCAGTATCCAGCAGCTGAGCCAGCTGGACGAGGAAGAGCTGCTGCGGGACAACTGCGGCTTTACCCTGTACACCGACGGCAGCACCTACCGCTATAAGGTTGCCGCCGTCTTTTACTGGGACCCGGCGGAGACCGGCGAGACCGCCTTTGACCTGTACGGCCTGCAGGACCTGAGCGACCAGCAGGATTTTCTGAATTTCGTGCTGGGGGTCAAGGCCCGCAGCCTGTATGAGATGCCGGTGGACCTGGAGGACGAGGACAGCTTTGTCACCCTGGTGGCCGATTCCTCGGACGCTTCCGGCCGCAAGCTGGCGGTCACCGGCCGCCTGCAGCGGCAGGACGAGGCGGGCTTTCTGCTGGGCAAGCAGATCGTCCAGGCGGACCAGCCCCTGCTTCCGCTGGCCATGTATGAGAAGAGCGGCGAGGAGGCCCCCTCGGTGGAGACCCTGAACCAGTACTGGATGAACTGGTACGCCACCGGCGGCGCCACCAGCAGCGACGTGCAGCAGGAGAGCGGCATGCCCCAGGAGGACCAGGTGGTGGAGGGCGTGCATCCGCTGGACCCCAATGCCACTCCCATTCCCACACTGACGCCGCCGCCCACCGAAGCGCCCGCGACCCCCAGTCCCAAGCCCAGTGCAACACCCAAGCCGGGCACCACCCCGAAGCCCGGAGCCACCGACGCGCCCCAGCCCACCCAGGCTCCCGGCGATTCCGGTGATTCCGGCGATTCCGGTACGGGCCAGCCCACCCCGGCCCCGCAGCCGACCCAGGCGCCTCAGCCCACCGCTGAGCCCAGCGCGGGCACCATCACGGTGACCATGAACGGCGTGCGGCAGGAGATGGACCTGGTGGAATGCCTGGCCATGATCGCCCGCAACGAGCTGGGAGCGAATGCACCCGTCGAGGCCTATAAGGCCCAGATGGTGGCCGCTCATTCCTGGATTCTGAGCCAGGGCGGCGCGCCCAGCGTGTCCGGACGGGAACCCAACGAGACCATCCGGCAGGCGGCCCGGGAGGTGGCCAACCAGATCGTGACCTACAACGGCCGCGTGGCCTTCACTCCCTACTTTGCCAGCGCCGCCTTCGGTACCAACCCCAGCGAGGACGTGTGGGGTTCCTCCCGTCCCTACCTGGTGGCGGTGGAAAGTCCCTATGACCAGCAGTATGCCAGCAACTGGCAGAACACCCGCGTGTTCACCGAGCAGGAGGTGGCCGACCGGGCCATGGAAAAGCTGGGCGTGGACCTGTACGCCTACAGCGAGGACCCCAACGACTGGTTCGGCGATATCGTGAAGAACTCCTCCGGCTATGTGACCAGCCTGCGGCTGGGCACCGCCACCATCACCGGCCAGAAGCTGCAGGTGAATGTGCTGGCCGGATTCCCCGGGCGGGACATCCGCAGCGCCGCCTTCGACATCGCCTATGCGGACGGCAATTTCAGCATCACCTGTTACGGCTACGGCCATGGATGCGGCCTGTCCCAGTACGGCGCATGGGGCTATGCGGCCAACGGCTGGACCTATGACCAGATCCTGGCCCACTACTTCCCCGGCACCAGTCTGTCCGCCGTGGGATGAGGACAAGCCCTTTATCTGAGCTCCGTGAGCGGGGCGTTTTCCCAAGGGAAAGCGCCTCGCTTTTTTGTGTTTTTGGCAGAAAATGGAGAATCATACAGGAAAGACTATTAAAAATTTGGAATTTCTGCGGCTGAATGCACAAAACAGTAAAAGACGATTTGTGCGAAAAGGAAAAAATGCGGGAAAATACTCCCCATTTCGACGGGAATACGGTATAATATCGGTTGTTACTTTTTTGATACTTGTTGGAAAGTATCTCCCGGGATATCCGCCCGGGCTTTTTGTCAGCCGCCGGTCAAGCTTTTTCGCATCCCCGGCGGCTGTTCCGTGCAATCAACCAAATGAGCAAAAAAGAAAGGGGAACCTGCGTGGAAAACCCGGCAAAGAAAAATTGGATCAAGATCCTGGTGATCGTTGTTGCAGTGGTGCTGCTGGCTGGATGCAGCGCCATGGCCTATCTCTACAGCCAGATCGCTCCCGCCTTTGATGAGGGCGAGGCGGGCACCCTGAACCAGCAGACCGACCCGGACATCGAATCCGGCGGCGACCGGTTCTACAACCTGCTGATGGTGGGCATCGACTACGACGCCGACGACGACGGCCGCGACTACGCCGAGGGCAAGGGCATGACCGACGTGATCATGTACGTGCAGATCGACCGGGACAGCGGCAAGGTGAACGCCTTCCAGATCCCCCGCGACACCTACGCGGGCGAGGAAGTGGGCGAGGGCATCAAGACCAACACGGGCAAGATCAACGAGCTCTACGCCAACGGCCCGGACCAGACGAACAAGATCAACAACCTGGCCAACAAGATCTACGAGCTGTTCAAGCTGCCGGTGGACGATTATGTGCTCATCGACATGCAGGCCTTCAAGACCATGCTGAACAACATGGGCGGCATCGAGATGTACGTCCCCTGGGACATCGTCACCGTGGATAAGAACACCGGCCATGAGGATGTGGTCTGCAAGCAGGGCACCCACCGCATCAGCGGCGACACCGCCGAGCTGATTCTGCGCAACCGCAACTACTCCACCGCCGACTACAAGCGTCTGGAGACCCAGCAGTACTTCTACGCGGCTCTGCTCAAGAGCTTTTTGAACGATTACACCCTGGCCGATTACTACAGCACCTGCAAGGTGGTGGCCCATTACATCGACACCAGTCTGGACATCACCGAGATTTGGGGCTTGTACGCCACCATGCTGAAGGTGGAGCCGGAGAATATCTACATCGTGCGCGCACCCGGCGGCGCGGCCAACATCAACGGCCACAGCCAGGTTTACTATGTGGATCGGGAAAGCTGCGCTGAGATCCTGAACGAGCACTTCCGCAGCCCGGAGGCTCCGGTGGAAGCCGAGAAGCTGGGCCTGATTACCGGCCAGACCTACCTCTACGGCATGAACATCGACGAGGGCCGTACCATGGGCGATGTGATGACCAACGCCGAAGAGGGCGAGGCCGAGCTGGCCGCCTCCTCCGAAGCGGCGTCCTCCGCCTCTGAGGGCTGAACCTCCCCGCAAATCTGAGTAAAACAAAAAGGCTCCCCGACCGGGGAGCCTTTTTCTATGGATTGCGGAATTTGGGCCGAAATCAAACCACCGGAGCCATGAGCACCGTGCCGGTGCCCCGGTAGACGTTCACCAATCCCTCGCCGGAAACAGCGGAGCCGATCAGGCTGCGGGTGGATTTTTCCACCGTGAAGTTCAAAGTGGAGGACCAGGCAATGGCCATGTTGCCGTCGATGCGCAGCTGGTCGTTGTCCAGCTTGAACTCGATCAGCTCGCTGCGGGGCACCGGGCTTTCCAGCGCCGCCACGCCCGCGCCACGCAGGCACAGGTTAAACAGGCCCTCGTTGCCCAGCACCGCGCTGGACAGGTTGGAGCGGGCCACTACCTTCTGCTGCACAGAGCCGGAGCAGGCCAGGAACAGGCCGTCGTCCAGCACCAGACCGTCCCACTGGCCCACGTCCAGCAGGATGATGTGCTTGTAGGTGGGCTCCAGCATCAGGTGGCCGGTGCCCTTGTATTCCGGCTTCACCGCGCTCTCCTTGGTGGCCTTGGAGGCCAGCGCCTTGCCCAGCAGATCACCCACGCCCTTGATGCCGGAGGTGGCTTCCACCGCGCCGCTCATCCACTGCATGGCCCCGGCCTGCACCACGTAGCTGTCGCCCTTCAGCTCCAGCAGCAGCTGGCGGCGGCGCACGTTCATCTCGGAAGCATAATAGCTGGCGATGGCGTTGTCGGGACGGACGCTCAGGTCCTTCTCGTATTCCAGCACCCGCATGCCGCCCAGCTGGGCTGCGGTGAGGATGTTGGGGTTGTTCAGCAGATTGTTGAATGTGACCATGGAAAAACCTCCTTGCTGTTGGTCCGGCCGTGCGCCCGGCGCCCGGAACGTGGGCAGCGGCGCAAAAAATGCCGTGTACTTGTGGTCATTATACCACGGAAGCCAGGAAGCGGAAAGATATTTTGGGAGTTTTTTACCAAAACAAAACGGCTGCGGAGGGTCCCGCAGCCGTTTTGAATAAACTCAGTTGTCCTTTTCAAATTTCAGGATCGCACCGTCGGTGGCGCTGATCTCGTATTCGTATTCCAGATTGCCGGACTTGAAGTCGATGGAGTAGTGGGGCGTGCTGTCATCCAGATCGCTGTCCATTTCCAGCTCCCGGATGGCGGACTGGTCCAGCCCGGCGTGGCTCAGGGCGTTGGCCAGCGCCTGGTCGGCACTGATGAAGGAGGTGCCGGAGGCCAGCGTTTTGTTCTCGCCCTTTTGCACGCTGCCGGTGGCGCCGTCGATCTCGTACTCATACTGGGTGGAGCCGGAGAGGAATTTTACCTCGTATTCCACACGGCCGTCGTCCCAGTCCCGCTCGATGTACAGGTTCTGCACCTGGTCCTCGGTCAGGCCCGCGTGCTTCAAAGCGGCGGCCTTGGCTCCATCCTCGCCGATGTCGCCGGAGGCGGCGCTGCTGCCGGTGCCGGAGCTGCCGGTATTGGCGCTGATGGCGGTGGGGGCGGCGTGGGCTTCGGACTCATACTGGCGCACGGTGCCGTCTGCATTGATCTCGTATTCGTATTCGGTGCTGCCCTGCCAGAACTCCACCTCATACACCCGCTGGCCGTCGTCCCAGTCCAGCTTGGCGGTCAGGCCGGTCACCTGGTCGGCGGAAAGGCCCGCGTGCTTCAAAGCGGCGGTCTTGGCGGCCTCCAGGCCCACGTCGGTGCCGCTGGCGGCAGCCGCGCCGGAGGAGGAGTGCTCCTCCTTCTCGCTCTTCACGATCTGGCCCACGCCGTCCACCTCGCAGAAGTATTCGGTGCTGCCGGTCCAGAATTTTACCTTGTAAACAAAGCGCCCGTCGTCGTAGCTGGGGATCACCCGGATGCCCTCCGCCTGGCTCTCGCTCAGACCGAAGGCGTTCAGCGCGGCGGCCTTGGCGGCAGCCTCGTCGATGGAGGCAGCCTGGCCCGCGGCGGCGGTGTAGCGCTCGGTGCGGTTCTTCACGATCTCGCCGGTGGTGGCGTCCACGTCGTACTCATATTCCACGTTTCCGGCCCAGAATTCCACCTCGTAGACCATCCGGCCGTCCTCCATGTCAAAGTCCACCTTGGACACGGTCACCTGGTCGGCGGTCAGGCCCGCGTGGGCCAGAGCGGCGTTCTTGGCCACCTCGGTGCCGATGTAGCCGCCGTCGCTGGCGCGGCCGGTGGAGGTCACGGCGGAAAGGGCGGTGGCCTGGCTGGAGAGCAGCAGGTTCAGATCGTTCACGGTCTGGCCGGCCAGGCTCTCAAAGGTGAGAGTGGGGTTCTGGTCCACCAGCTGCTGAATCAACTGGGCCTTGCCCAGCGAGATGCCGTATTCGTCGGCCTTGGCCTGCAGGTCCTGATTCTGGTTTACGGTCTGGCTCAGGATGGCCCCGTTGATGGAGCTGGAGGTCATCACCGCGTTCACCGTCTCGGTGAGCTGGCTTTCCAGCTGGGCGGCGCGGGTGGCGTTGTCGTCCTCCACGGTGATCAGGATGGAGTTTGCCAGCTCATCCACATAGCCGTTTTTCAGCAGCGAGCCCATCAGCGCGTTCACCGCCACATCCAGAGTGGAGCCCTTCAGGTCCATGCCGTGCAGCACGGCGGCGGCGTCCTCGTTGAGGGGAGTGGCCCGCAGCACCCGCTCGCGGCGGTTGAGCACCAGCCCGATGCTGGGGTTCACGTCCAGCGAGACGATGGACGCGGCGGTCTGGGACTGGTTGTAGTAAATCGAGCCTCCGCCAATGGCCAGTACCAGGCAGGCGGCAGCGGCCAGAGCGGCCAGGCGCAGGGGCTTGCGGTTATTCTTTTCGTGGTTCTGATTCGTCATGGGGATCACGTTTCCTTTCCGGTCATCACAGCGAAGGAGAACGCTTTCCACGTTGTTGGGTGCCGCGTGTTCCAAAGCGGTGCGCAGCGCCTGTTCCACATTGCGGTCGGTCATTGCGCGTCATCTCCTTCCAAAATGGTTTTCAGCTTTTTCAGGGACCGGTGATACTTGGAAAGCACGGTGGGAAGCGCCAGGCCTAAAAACTGGGCGATCTCCCGATGTTTGAGCCCGCAGACTGCATGCAGCACCACGATGTGCCGTTCTTCATCGGAAAGGCGGCCCAGCGCCGCGGCCAGCACGGTGCGGTCGTCGGCGGTGAGGGTGTCGCTCTCGATGGAAAAGGCGGACCATTGGGCCTCGGAAAGATCCTGGATGCGGGCCGCGGTGCGCAGCCGCCCCAGCGCCAGATTCCGGGCGATGGTGAGCAGCCAGGCCATGGGCTTGCCCTGGGGCCGGTAGGAGGGGGCGGCGGCCCACACCTTCACAAAGGTGTCCTGGGCCACGTCCTCGGCCTCCGCGCCGTTTTTCAGGTAAGAGAGGGCCAGGCCATACACCGCCGCCCGGGTACGGCGGTAAAGTTCGGCCAGATCCTCCCGGCTGCCCGCGGCAATGCCGCCGATCAGCGCCTCCAGCTCCCCGTTGGGGTTCGCGGCACGGGCCTCCTGGGCCATTGTGCCAAGCACAAGCATCATATCCGTTGTCTCCTGTCGTTCCAGTAATGCACGGAACAAAACGTTTATTGCATTGCTTTCAAAAAATTTTTAGGGAAGGGAAACCCCTTCCCGCTCTTATTATAGAATGGGCCGCCCGGCCTTGGCAAGCGCGAAAAAAGACCCCGCAGGGCCGCCCGAACGGGCCGCCCTGCGGGGCAAAACAGAATGAAGAAGGAAAAAGCTGAGAAAAGAAGGGGAAAATCAGCGCCGGCCGGATACCTTCAGGCGGGCCATGGCGCGGGCCAGAGCAGCCTTGGAGCGGTAATACTCCTCCACGCTCTTCTTCTGGCGCATGCGTTCCTCGGCGCGCTCCTTGGCTTCCTGGGCGCGCTTGGCGTCGATCTCCTCGGGCTTTTCGGCGGTGCTCACCAGCACGATGGCACGCTCGGGCATGATCTCCACAAAGCCCTGGCCGATGGCGGCAATGTGCCACTCACCGTCCACCTTGTACCGCAATTCGCCCGGCTCCATGGCGGTCACAGCGGGCTCATGGCCCGGCTGCACACCGTACAGGCCGTCGATGGCGGGGATGACCAGTTCTTCGGCGGGGCCGATGTAGAACTGGCGCTCGGGGGTGATGATCTCCAGAAACAGGTCAGCCATCAGATCGCCCCCTGTGCCCGGGCCTTCTCACGCACGTCGTCCACGGTGCCCACGTTGGAGAACGCGGTCTCGGGGTACTGGTCCAGCTCGCCGCCCAGAATGGCTTCGAAGCTGTTGATGGTCTCGGCCAGGGGCACATACTTGCCCTGCAGGCCAGTGAACTGCTCGGCCACGAAGAAGGGCTGGCTGAAGAACTGCTGGATGCGGCGGGCCCGCTCCACGGTCTTCTTGTCGTTTTCGCCCAGCTCTTCCATGCCCAGAATGGCGATGATGTCCTGCAGCTCCTTGTAGCGCTGCAGCAGCTCCTGCACGCCGCGGGCCACGTTGTAATGGCGCTGGCCCACCACGTCGGGCTCCAGAATACGGCTGGTGGACTCCAGGGGGTCCACAGCGGGGTAGATGCCCTGCTCCACGATCTTACGGCTCAGCACGGTGGTGGCGTCCAGATGGGTGAAGGTGGTGGCGGGCGCGGGGTCGGTCAGGTCATCGGCGGGCACGTAAACGGCCTGCACGCTGGTGATGGCGCCGTTCTTGGTGGAGGTGATTCGCTCCTGCAGAGCGCCCACCTCGTTGGCCAGGGTGGGCTGGTAGCCCACGGCGCTGGGCATACGGCCCATCAGGGCGGAAACCTCGCTGCCGGCCTGCACGTAACGGAAGATGTTGTCGATGAACAGCAGCACGTCGCGCTTTTCCTGATCGCGGAAGTACTCGGCCATGGTCAGACCGGTCAGAGCAACGCGCATACGGGCTCCCGGGGGCTCGTTCATCTGGCCGAAGACCAGGGCGGTCTTCTCCAGAACGCCGGACTCGCTCATCTCGCGCCACAAATCGTTGCCCTCACGGGTACGCTCGCCCACGCCGGTGAAGATGGAGTAGCCGCCGTGCTCGGTGGCGATGTTGCGGATCAATTCCTGAATCAGCACGGTCTTGCCAACGCCCGCGCCGCCGAACAGGCCGATCTTACCGCCACGGGCATAGGGAGCCAGCAGGTCGATGACCTTGATGCCGGTCTCCTGGATCTGAACCACGGGGCTCTGATCCACGAACTTGGGGGGCTCGCGGTGGATGGACCACTTCTCGGAGTCGGTCACTTCCTCGCGGCCGTCGATGGCATGGCCCAGAACGTTGAACATGCGGCCCAGGCATTTTTCGCCCACGGGCACTTCAATGGGCGCGCCCTTGGCGGTCACTTCCACGCCGCGGCCCAGGCCCTCGCTGGGGCTGAGCATGATGCAGCGCACGGTGTTGCCGCCCACATGCTGGGCGACCTCCATGACCTGCTCGGCGCCGTTCAGCTGCACGGTCAGGGCATCGTTGATGGCGGGCAGCTTGCCGTCCTTGAACTCAACGTCCACAATGGGGCCCAGAACCTGTGCGATGGTGCCTTTGTTTTGCATATCGGTTCCTCGCTTTCAATAATCGAACAAGTAAGAAAGGAAATCAGGAGCGGTGCAGCACGCTGCCGTCGGCGCTCACCAGCAGGGTAAGCGCGGGCTGCATGTGACGCTCGGGGCGGACCTTGCCGCCCTTTTGCTGGGCGCCGCCCACGATCTCGGTGATCTCCTGGGTAATGGCGGTCTGCCGGGCCCGGTTGTATTCCAGCGAAAGGGTGCGGATCATCTCGCGGGCATTTTTGGTGGAGGAATCCATGGCGGTCATGCGGGCATTCTGCTCGCTGCAAAAGGATTCCACCAGGCAGCCGAAGAGCACGCCCTTCAGGTAACCGGGCACGATCCTATCCATGACCTTGTGCTCGGAGGGAACGTACACCACCTGCCGGTTGTACTGGCCGGCGGTGTACTGGGCTTCCTTGTGGGCGAACTGCTCCCGGGTGAGGGGAAGCAGCTGGTAGGTGGCGGGCCGCATCAGAACGGGATTCACCATCTCGGTGTAGATCACATGCACCTCGTCCAGCTGGCCCCGCAAAAACAGGTCCACCATGGTGTCGCTGATGTCCCGCGCTCTGGTCACGGTGGGGTCCTGGGCGGTGTAAAGGAACTCGCCGTCCACGTTCACGTTCTTGCCGGCAAAGTAGGCCCGGCCCACCTGACCGATCACAAAAAGGACCGGATTCTCGGCGGCGGCCAGCTTTTCCTCGGCCAGCTTGAGCACGTTGTGGTTGTAGGCGCCCGCCAGGCCCTTGTCGCCGGTGATCACGATGTAACCCACCGTGCGGTGCTTTTTCTCGGGGCGGGTGTCCATGAAGGGATGCCGGAATTCCTCGGAGTGATACAGAATATCGGCAATGGTATCCTGAATCTTCTGGAAGTAAGGCTCCACGCCATTCAGCTGCTGGCGGGCCTTGCGCATCTTGGAGGAGGAGATCAGATACATGGCATTGGTGATCTTCAGGGTCTGATCCACGCTCTTGATGCGGGTACGGATCTCTTTTATGCTTGCCATTGCGCGCTCACCTGTCCCTTATAGGCATCCAGTTCGGCGCGGATGCTCTCGGCAACAGCGGCGGAAAGCGCGCCGGTGGATTCGATCTCTTCCAGCAGCTGGGGCTGGGTGTTTTCCAGGTAGTCCACAAAGCCCTGAGCCACCTCGCGGGACTTGGCCAGAGGCACATCCGCCAGCAGGCTGCCGGTGGAGATGTACAGGATGACCGCCTGGCGGCTCACGCTCATGGGATGATACAGAGGCTGCTTGAGGATCTCCATCAGCTGCTTGCCGTGGTCCAGAGCGGTCTGGGTGGCCTTGTCCAGGTCAGAGCTGAACTGGGTGAACACCTCCAACTCGCGGAAGCGGGCCAGGTCGATACGCAGGGTACCGGCGGTCTTCTTCACGGCCTTGGTCTGGGCGCTGCCGCCCACACGGCTCACGGAAAGGCCCACGTTTACGGCGGGGCGCTGGCCTGCGAAGAACAGGCTGCTCTCCAGATAGATCTGGCCGTCGGTGATGGAAATCACGTTGGTGGGGATGTAGGCGGAAACGTCGCCCGCCTGGGTCTCGATGATGGGCAGAGCGGTCATGGAGCCGCCGCCGTATTCCTTGGTCAGGCGGCAGGAGCGCTCCAGCAGGCGGCTGTGCAGATAGAACACGTCGCCGGGGTAAGCCTCACGGCCGGGGCTGCGGTGCAGCAGCAGGCTCAGGGCGCGGTAGGCCACCGCATGCTTGGACAGATCGTCGTAAACGATCAGCACATCCTTGCCCTTGGACATAAAATACTCGCCGATGGCAGTGGCTGAGTAGGGAGCGATGTACTGCAGGGGTGCAGGCTCGCTGGCCGGGCTGGACACGATGATGGTGTAGTCCATGGCGCCGTACTTCACAAAGTTGTTGCGCAGCTGGGCGATGGTGGAGGCCTTCTGACCGATGGCCACGTAGATGCAGATCACATCCTTGCCTTTCTGGTTCAGGATGGTATCCACCGCGATGGCGGTCTTGCCGGTCTGGCGGTCGCCGATGATCAGCTCGCGCTGGCCGCGGCCGATGGGCACCATGGAGTCGATGGCCAAAATGCCGGTCTGCAAAGGCACGTTTACGGGCTCGCGGCTCACAACGCCGGAGGCCTCGCGCTCGATGGGCATGCGGGCGGCAGCCTCGATGGCGCCCAGGCCGTCGATGGGCTCGCCCAGGGCGTTCAGGGTGCGGCCGATCATGGCCTCACCGGCGGGAACGTCCGCCGCACGGCCGGTGCGCTTGACCACGCTGCCCTCGGCCAGGCCCTCTTCGCTGCCCAGCAGAACAACGCCCACGCTGTCCCGCTCCAGGTTCAGAACGATGCCCTTGGCGCCGGTCTCAAATTCCACCAGCTCGCCGTAAACCGCCTTGTCCAGGCCGTACACGGTGGCAATGCCGTCGCCGATCTCGATCACGGTACCGGTCTCTTCGTGAGTGGCGCGGCTGTCGTATGCTTCAATCTCCTGGCGGAGAATGGAAATGATCTCTTCGGATTGATTCACTGTGGCTTCACCTCTCTTGCAGGCGGCGCGCCAAACGATGCAGCTGCCCGCTCACACTCTTGTTATAGGTCGTCCCGTCGATCTCCAGGACGAAGCCGCCCACCAGGGACGGATCAACGATCACCTGCATCTCCACGCCGTCACGGCCGTGGCGGCGGCACATGGCCTTGGCGATGTCCACCACCATGGCCTCGTCCGGCATCTGGGCGCAGCGCATCACGCAAACCGTCTGGTTGGCAGCGGCCAGCGTGAGCAGATGATATTCATATACGATATCGGCAAGCAGGGCAAAGCGGCCCTTTTTTGCCAGCAGTTCATAAAAATGCATCAGCCGGTCCGGGCAGCTTGCGAAGGGCAGGCGGCGCAGTACCGCCTGCTTTTCCTCCAAGCGGACCGCCGGGCTGACCAGCGCTTCCAGCAGGGGCTTATTTTCCAGAATGAGCTGCGCGGTGTCGCGCAGCTCGTCCTCGGTGCAGCCGGCCTGATACAAAGCGCTCGCATAACGGGCGGCAGTCAGGCTCATGCGGTCTCCTCCACTTCAGCCAGGAAGGCGTTGACCAGTTCCCGGTCAGCCTGGCTGTTCATCTTCTGCTGCGACACCTTGGAGGCAGCCAGCAGCGCCAGCATGGCGATCTCCTGGCGGGCGCCCTCCAGCATGGCGTCACGGTCGGCCTGGGCCTGCTTCTGGGCGTCGGCCTGCATGCGGGCAATGTCGTCCCGGGCCTTGGTCAGCTGAGCCTCATACTCCTGCTGGCCGCGCTTTTTGGCCGCGTCCACAATGTCCTGGGCTTCTTTTTTGGCGTTCAGCAGCTGAGCCTCGTACTCCTGGCGGCTCTTCTCCGCCGCATCCAGCTTGGCGTTGGCGCCGTCGATGGTGTCGGCAATTTCCTTGGACCGCTCGTCCAGCATTTTGGTGACCGGTCCGAACAAAAAGATCTTCATCAGAACCAGCAGAATCGCCAGGTTGATGAACACATAAATAATGTTTGCGTCAAGGTTTAAAATCGACACGGCTCATCGCCCCCTCGATTACTGCATGAAGATCAGCAGGATGGCGATCAGGAAGCCGTAGATCGCGGTGGCCTCGGCCAGGGCGCAGCCCAGCAGCAGGTTGCTGCTGATCTTGCTGGCAGCCTCAGGCTGACGGGCGATGGCTTCGTTGGACTTGGCGGTGGCAAAACCAATGCCGATACCGGCACCCAGGCCAACCAGAACGGCGATAGCGGCAGCAAAAGCGGTAGTCATAATAAGTTCCTCCTAAAATTCAATACATTTTTAAAGTAAGATGGTTTTATTCAATGGCTTCACTCAGGAACAGGGTCGTGAGGAACACGAACACCACAGCCTGAATGATACCGTCGAATGCGTCAAAGTAAAGGCTCAGGGGAATGGGCACTGCGATGGGAACCAGCATCTTCACCAGCTCCATGATGATGAAGGCGGCGAACACGTTGCCGAACAGCCGCATACAAAGCGACAGCGGCCGGATGCCGATTTCCAGAATGTTCAGCGGGGCCACAATGGGTGAAGGCTCCACGAACTTGTGCAGACCGCCCCGAAGGCCCTTGATGCGGAAGCTGGAGCCGTAGATCAGCAGCACCGCCAGGAATGCCAGGCCCGCGGTCACGTTCAGGTCCTTGGTGGGCGGCGTGAGGCCGATGAACTCGGACAGGTTCGCCAGCACCAGATAGATGCCCATGGTGCCGATGTAAGGCGCGAAGGTGCGCCAGTGTTCGCCCAGGTTGTCCTTGCAGAAGTTGTTGATGAACCCAACCAGGATTTCCGCCACCATCTGCCGGCGGCCGGGCACCTTTTTCATGCCGTGGGTCAGCCAGATGCAGAAAATGGTGAAGAGCGCGATGAGAATCCAGCTGTTGAGTGCGGATTCCGGCACCGGGATTCCGCCGAACAGCGGGATCTCAAAGGCGGTTTTCGGTTGCAGCGCTTCGATGAGTTCTTCCTTGATATCCAATAAATCTCCCCCCTTTTCGGTACCTGCCTATTCTATGACAAACGCCCCGGAAGTGTAAGGCTTACGAAAGTAAAAAAAGTAAAAAAAGCGTCTTTGAAAAATATGGTTGGCGGTTTGCACAACAGTTGTTTTCATTGTGGAAAACCTGTACGAAAGATGCTCTCTGCTCCGGCGGAGCATTTGGCGCAGGGGGGAAAATGTGCTATCATATTACATATATCGCTTGAAATAGGGGAGGGGGACCGGCCGTGAAACTGCTTGCTCATCTGAAAAAGACCCTGAATGCTCAGCTGGTCACCCTGAGCGTGGCGCTGATCGTGCTCACGGTGCTCATCGCCATGGGCAGCAGCCTGTGGCTGAATCTGCGTTCCAGCCACCAGATGATGGACCGGAACATGCTGGACGTGGCGTATCTGCTGGCCCGCACCCAGGACGTGCGGGGCCTGCTGGAGGGAGACGGCGACCAGTCGGTCACGGCGCTGCTGCAGCAGGTGGTGCACCGGGTGAGCGACCTGGACGTGGCGGTGGTCATCGATACGGAGGGCTCCATGCTGGCCGGGGCCAGCACCCGAAGCGGGCTGCAGGGAGTGGTCCAGCCGGACCCGAGCAGGACCGACCCGGTTTTTCTGCAGGAGGGCGAGACCGAAAACGGCATGGAGCGCTGCGCCTGCGCCAAGGTCTTCGACGAGGAGGGCAACCTGCTGGGCTATGCCGTGGTGGGGGTCTACATGCGGTCGGTGTACCGGATGGTGGCCGGAACCGTGCTGCAGTACCTGGTCATCGCGGCGGTGGCGCTGTGCATCGGCGGCTTCTGGGCCCGGCGGCTGGCCCGCTACATCAAAAGCGAGCTGGCGGGCTACGAGCCCGAGGACCTGCACCGGCTGATGGTGCAGCGGGCGGATATCTGGGACGCGCTGGAAGAGGGCGTGATGGCCATTGACGAAAACGAGCGCATCATCTACCTGAACGCGGCGGCAAAGCAGATGCTGGAGCTGCCGGTGGACGAGGCGGTGGGTCAGCCCCTGCACCAGGTCTACCCGGCCAGCACGCTGGACCGGGTGCTGCACAGCGGCAAGGCGGAATACAACGTGCCCTTAAAATCGCTGGTTCACGTGAAAATTCTGGCGGACCGGATGCCCATTGTGAAGAACGGCCGAACCGTGGGCGCGGTGGCCATCTTCCGCAACCGCACCGAGATGGTGCGTCTGGCCGAGGATCTGACCGGCGTGAACCACGTGGTGGAGGCGCTGCGGGCCAACACCCATGAATTCATGAACAAGCTGCATGTGATTCTGGGCCTGTTGCAGCTGGAGGAATACAAGGAGGCCGAGCGCTATGTGCTGGAGCTGACCAAGGTGCGGGCCCAGTCCATGGGCGGCATCACCGGCCGCATCCAGGAGCCCGCGGTGGCGGCGCTGCTCATCGGTAAGCTCAGCCGCGCCCAGGAGCTGCGGGTGGTCTTCTGGCTGGATGCTTCCAGTCACTTCCCTCATGGCAGCCGCTGCCTGCCCATCGACGCCATGATCTCGGTGCTGGGCAACCTGATCGAAAACGCCTTCGATTCCTTCAAGCACGTGGCGGACGGCGCGGTGCGGGAGGTGGAGGTCTGCATCCAGGAGGAGGCCCAGGGCCTGCTCATCTGCGTGGAGGACACCGGCTGCGGCATCGCGCCCAAGGTGCAGCAGCGGATGTTCGAGCAGGGCTTTTCCACCAAGGGCGAGGGTCGGGGCACCGGTCTTGCCCTGGTGCAGAGCATCGTGCAGGCCTACGGCGGCGATGTGCGGGTGGAATCGGTGGTGGGTTTGGGCACCACCTTCACCATTCATATCCCGCCCCAGGAGGAGAATGCCGGAGGGCCGCGTGAAAAGGAGGAGAGAGATTGTACCAAGTCGTGATCGTGGAGGATGACCCCATGGTGGCCATGCTCAACCGCCGCTATACCGAAAAGGACCCGCGCTTTCAGGTGTGCCGGGAATGTCCGGATGGCCGGGCCGCGCTGGAATACCTGCGCAGTCACCCGGCGGATCTGGTGATTCTGGATATGTATATGCCCCAGATGGACGGGCTGGACGTGCTGCGCCAGCTGCGTGCGGCAGGGGTGAGCACCGATGTGATCATGATCACTGCCGCCAGCGACACCGCCACCGTGGAAACGGCCATGCGGCTGGGGGTGGTGGACTATCTGGTCAAGCCCTTTGAATACGAGCGGTTCTGCCAGGCGCTGGACGCCTTCGACCGGCGCAGGCAGGCCATCCGGTCCCAGAGCGTGAACCAGCAGCAGCTGGACGAGCTGCTGCACCGGGGCACGGCCGCCCCGGCGGAGGAAAAGCCGGAGGAGAAGCCGCTGCCCAAGGGCCTGCAACCCAGAACGCTGGAGGCCATCTGTGCCTGCCTGCAGGAAAACCCCCAGGGGCTGACCTGCGAGCAGCTGGCCATGAAGACCGGCTTTTCGGCGGTGACCGCCCGCCACTACGTGCATTACTTGGCGGAATGCGGCCGGGCCGATTCCCGGGTAGATTACTCCACCGGCGGGCGGCCCAGCGTGATCTATACCCTGCGCGGCTGAGCGTGGGGGCAGGCGAATCGGGGAGGGAAACGAGCAAGTGATCGGAACCATTGCAAACACGGCCACCATCCTGGCGGGAAGTCTGGTGGGCAGCCGGCTGAAAAGCGGCCTGGGCGAGCGCTACAAGGAAGCCCTGATGAACGGCATGGGGCTGGCGGCCACCCTGCTGGGCGTCAATTCGGTGGTGCAGGCCATGCCCCAGAGCCGGTACTCGGTGCTGTTCATCGTGAGTCTGGCAGTGGGCGGCGTGCTGGGCACCGCCATCTCGCTGGATACCCTGTTCCAGAAGGCGGTGGACAAGCTGCCGCTGGCGGGCGGCAGTGAGCTGGGCAAAGGTCTTTCCACCGCCATCCTTTTGTTCTGCGCCGGGACGCTGAGCATTCTGGGCCCCATGCAGAGCGCCTTGCAGGGGGATAACACCTATCTGTTCACCAACGCGGTGCTGGACGGCATCACCTCCACGGTGCTGGCCTCCACCTTCGGCATCGGCATTGCCCTGGCGGCGCTGGTGCTCTTTTGCTGGCAGGGGAGCATCTACCTGCTGGCAGGGGCCATCGAACCTTATGTGACGGCCGAGCTGCTCTGCGAACTGAGTCTGGTGGGCGGTGCGCTGATCTTCAGCTCCGGCCTGGGGATTCTGGGCATCAAGCAGATCAAGACCCTGAACTATCTGCCCGCGCTGGCGGTGAGCGCCGCCGCGGTGGTGGTCCTGCAGGCACTGGGCCTGTGAGGGCCGCCCGGCGGGCCGGGGGATTGATTGACTTTTTTAATAAAAGGCGTTATATTTATTAAAATACAAGGAAGCCGCCCGGGGCCAGGCCTGCCCGGTGCGGGAAAGGGGAATCGACCCGATGAAGGATCGTTACGGCCGCAGCATCGACTATCTGCGGATCTCACTCACCGACCGGTGCAATCTGCGCTGCCGGTACTGCATGCCGAACGGGGCGGACTTTGTGCCCCATACGGAGATTTTGCGCTATGAGGAGATTTTGCGGGCGGCACGGGCGGCCATCGACCTGGGCATCTGCAACTTCAAGGTGACCGGCGGCGAGCCGCTGGTGCGCCGGGGCGCGGCGGAGTTTGTGGAGCAGCTGAAAAACCTGCCGGGCTGCGGCCAGGTGACCCTGACCACCAACGGAGTGCTGTTGGAGGATCTGGCGCTGCCGCTGGCCCGGGCAGGGCTGGACGCGGTGAACGTGAGCATCGACGCGCTGGACCCGGCCCGCTACGCGGCCATCACCGGGTATGATGTTCTGGAACAGGTGCTGCGGGGCGTGCGCGCGGCCATGGCGGCGGGCATCCGCACCAAGCTGAACTGCGTGCTGCTGGCCGGCGCCGAGTCGGAGGTGGTGCCGCTGGCGGCCCTGGCGGAACAATGGCCGCTGGACGTGCGGTTCATCGAGCTGATGCCCATTGGCGAGGGCGGCGCAGGCGGCGGCCTGTCGCCCGAAAAGGCCCGGGCGCTGTTGTTGGAGCGCTGGCCGGACCTGCACCCGGTGAACGAGCGGCGGGGCAACGGCCCGGCCCATTACGAGGCCAGCGCGGCTTTGCGGGGCCGCATCGGCTGGATCGACGCGGTGAGCCACCGGTTCTGTGACCAGTGCAACCGGCTGCGGCTCACCAGCACCGGCCAGCTCAAGCCCTGCCTGTGCTATGACGCGTCGGTGGACCTGCGGCAGCTGCTGCGCACCGGCGCATCGGACGAGGCGCTGCGGGCGGCCATTGCCCGGGCGGTGGAGCAAAAGCCCGCCCACCACTGCTTTGACAAGTACGAAGAGATCACCGAGCACCGTCGCATGGCGCAGATCGGCGGATAACAAGGGGCGGCAAGCGCGCTCCAATCACGCTCTCGGATAAAAACAGAAAGGCCGCGTTTCCGGTAAGCTGTGGAAACGCGGCCTTTTCATTTTGGACAGAAAAAACGCCCGCCGGACTCTTTCTCCGAGTCCGGCGGGCGCTTATTTTACTGGTTTACAGGTCGGGATGGTACTCCTTGCAGGTGCACTTCTTCCACTTCAGACCGCTGCCGCAGGGGCAGGGATCGTTGCGGCCAATCTTCTCCACCTTCACGGGGCCGGAGGAGCTGGTGGCCTTCACGTTCTTGCCGGGGGTGGCGGCGTCGCCGGTGGGCTTGGCAACCTGGGTGCGCTCCACCACGGGGGCCTGCTGCTGGGGCTGGATCTTCAGCTCGATGGTCAGCAGCATGCGCACGGTGTCTTCCTTGATGCTGTCGATCATGGAATCGAACATCTCGAAGCCTTCCAGACGGTATTCCACAACGGGGTCGCGCTGGCCGTAGCTGCGCAGGTAGATGCCCTGACGCAGCTGGTCCATGGCGTCGATGTGGTCCATCCACTTGGTGTCCACGTTGCGCAACAGGCACATACGCTCCAGCTCGCGCATGATGTTGGAGCCGTACTTCTTCTCCTTGCCGTCCAGAATCAGGGTGCCGCGGTCCAGCAGGAACTTGCTCACGTCCTCACGCTTCAGGCTCTTGAGCTGGTCCTCCTCGTAGTGCAGGTCGCTGTCCATGGTCAGCCAGCCCAGGTAGTGGCGGCGCAGGGCGGCCAGATCCCAGGCGGAGGAATCATCACCGGCGCAGAAGGTGGCCACGCTGCCCTCGATGTTGTCCTTCATCATGGAGCGCAGGGTGTCCTTCAGGTCCTCGCCGTTCAGCACCTGACGGCGCTGGCCGTAGATGATCTCACGCTGCTTGTTCATCACATCGTCAAACTGCAGCACGTTCTTACGGGTGCTGAAGTTCTGGGCTTCCAGCTTCTTCTGGGCGCTCTCGATGGTGTTGGTGATCATCTTGTTCTCAATGGGGGTCTCGTCGTCCAGGCCCAGGGTATCCATCAGGCTCTGCACCCGCTCACCGCCGAACAGACGCGTCAGGTCGTCCTCCAGGCTCAGGAAGAAGCGGGAAGCGCCCGGGTCGCCCTGACGGCCGGAACGGCCACGCAGCTGGTTGTCGATCCGGCGGCTCTCGTGCCGCTCGGTGCCGATGATGTACAGACCGCCGGCGGCGCGTACCTCCTCGGCCTCCTTGGCAATCTCGGCCTTGTGGGCAGCCAGCAGCTCGTCGAAGCGGGCGCGGGCGGCCAGAATCTCTTCGTTGTCGGTCTCGCCGTGACCGTCAGCTTCCACGATCAGCTCCTCGGCGAAGCCTTCCTTGCGCAGCTGGGCCTTGGCCATGTACTCGGCGTTACCGCCCAGCATGATATCGGTACCACGGCCGGCCATGTTGGTGGCGATGGTCACAGCGCCCTTCTTACCGGCCTGGGCCACGATCTCGGCTTCCTTCTCGTGGTTCTTGGCGTTCAGCACATTGTGCTTGATGCCCTGGCGGCTGAGCAGCTTGCTCAGGGTCTCGCTCTTTTCAATGCTCACGGTACCCACCAGAACGGGCTGCCCCTTGGCGTGGCACTCGGCAACCTGCTTGACCACCGCGTCATACTTGCCCTTTACGGTTTTGTACACGCTGTCCGGCTCGTCCTTGCGCAGCTGGGGCTTGTTGGTGGGCACGGTCACGATCTGCAGGCCGTAGATCTCGATGAACTCGTCCGCCTCGGTCTTGGCGGTACCGGTCATACCGGCCAGCTTCTCGTACATGCGGAAGTAGTTCTGGAAGGTGATGGTGGCCAGAGTCTTGCTCTCGGCGGCAACCTTCACGCCTTCCTTGGCCTCGATGGCCTGGTGCAGGCCTTCGTTGTAGCGGCGGCCGATCATCAGTCGGCCGGTGAACTCGTCCACGATGATGACTTCGCCGTCACGCACCACGTAGTCGATGTCCCGCTGCATCACGCCCCGGGCCTTGATGGCCTGGTTGATGTGATGGGCCAGGGTCATATTGGCCGCGTCGGACAGGTTCTCCACATGGAAGTAGGCCTCGGCCTTCTTCACGCCGGACTGGGTCAGGGTGGCGGTCTTGTGCTTTTCGTCCACCACGTAGTCGCCGTCCACCTGGGCGTCCTGGTCTTCCTTGTCGTCCAGCTCCACGATCTTGCTCATCTTCAGGGTCTTGGCGAAGGCGTCGGCCTGCTGGTACAGGTCGCTGGAATCGTCGCCCTTGCCGCTGATGATCAGGGGAGTACGGGCCTCGTCGATCAGGATGGAGTCCACCTCGTCCACGATGGCGAAGAAGTGGCCGCGCTGCACCATGTTCTCCTTGTAGACCACCATGTTGTCGCGCAGGTAGTCGAAGCCGAACTCATTGTTGGTGCCGTAGGTGATGTCCGCATTGTAAGCGGCGTGGCGCTGCTCATTGGTGATGCCCTGCACGATCAGGCCCACCTTCAGGCCCAGCCAGCGGTACAGCTTGCCCATCCACTCGGAGTCGCGGCGGGCCAGGTAATCGTTCACGGTTACCACATGCACGCCCTTGCCGGCCAGCGCGTTCAGGTAAACGGGCAGGGTGGCCACCAGGGTCTTACCTTCACCGGTCTGCATTTCGGCGATGCAGGCGCGGTGCAGCACGATACCACCGATGATCTGTACCGGGAAGTGCTTCATGCCCAGCACACGCCAGCTGGCCTCACGGCAGACGGCAAAGGCCTCGGGCAGGATATCGTCCAGAGTCTCTCCGTTTGCCAGCCGCTCCTTCAGCGCGGGGGTCATGGCCTGCAGCTCCGCGTCGGTCTTGGCGGCCATCTCGCTCTCCAGCGCGATCACCTTATCGGCGATGGGGCGGATCTTTTTCAGCTCCTTGTCGGAGAAGGAACCGAAGAGCTTGTCTAAAAATGCCAAATCGATCACTCACATTCTTCTCTATATCGTTGATACACAAAAGCGGCCGCGCAAGTGAGCGGCGCGCCGTGCGTGTATAGAAAGCCCATACTACGCTATTCTAATATCATACATCATCCATAGCCCCCTGTCAAAGCGGGGTGGTGGAATATTTGTTAATTTTTTTGTCAGACATTGATTTTACTGCATAAACTGGTTATACTAATAATAGAATGTAGTTTTTAAAACTAGATGATTTCGAGGAGGGGATTTCGTGAGCCGGTATTTTGCAAAGGGACGTGAGCCCATGAGCAGCTATACCCATTTCTGGGGCGCCGTGGGCGGTGTGATTGCCACCTTTTTGTTGGTGGGCCGCAGCCTGTGGCAGGGCTCCAGCGCGTTGGTGCTGGCGGGGGTGGCCCTGTTCGGCCTTTCGCTGGTGGCGCTGTATTCTGCCAGCAGCATCTATCATTACGCGCTGTGCGCGGCGGCCCCGCTGCGGCGGCTGCGCAAGCTGGATCATGCCATGATCTATGTGCTCATCGCGGGCAGCTACACCCCCTTCTGCGTGGCCTATATGCCTGCCGGCGAGCGGGAGATCTTTCTGGCCTGTCTGTGGGCGGCGGCCTTTCTGGGCATTCTGTTCAAGCTGGTCTGGCTGGATGCCCCCCGCTGGATCGGCACATTGATCTACTTGGCCATGGGCTGGTCTATCCTGGTGGATCTGCCCGCCTTCGCCTCCATGCCTGCGGCCTGTCTGGCGCTGGTGGCAGCGGGCGGTATCAGCTACTCGGCGGGCGCGGTGATCTACATCATCAAGCGCCCCAACCTGGGCCCCAACTGGGGCTTCCACGAGCTGTTCCACCTGTTCATTCTGGCGGGGAGCCTGCTCCATTTTCTGGCGGTGTTCCTGTTCGTGGCCTGACGCTTATTTTATAAAGAAAACGCCCTCCAGGCCGGGAGGGCGTTTTTGTTGTTTACAGCTGTTCCAGGCAGGCGGGCAGCTCGGCCAGGGTGCCGATCACCGGGACCCCGGCGGCCTCCAGCCGCGCCCGGCTCTGGTGCCCGGCGGCGCAGAGCACACAGCCGGTACCCATGGCCCGGGCCACCTCAAAGTCGTGCAGGGTGTCGCCCACCAGCACGGCGCTGGCCGGGTCGATGCCGCTTTCTTTTAAATAGGAAAGTCCGGTCTCCTTTTTGCCACGGGCGTAGATGTCGCTCTGGCCGAGCAACTCATCAAAGAAGCCAGAAAGCGAACGCTCCTCCACCTGGCGGCGCAGGATGGGCAGCTGGGAGGCGGAAAGGATCACCTGGCGAATGCCGGTCTCCTTCGCCCATTCCAGCGTCTCCCGGGCGCCGGGGCAAAGCCCGCAGCCCTCGGCGGCGGGCAAGTACTGGGCCATGTAGACTTCGGCCAGCTCTTCATAGGGGTGGCGGCTGAAATCAAAGCCCGCGCGCAGGTAATAATCCTGGATGGGAAACCCGAAAATTTCCTTATAGGCGGCCGCGTCATACCGCTGGGCGTAGCCGTGCCCGGCCAGCAGGTCGTTCAGGCACTGGTTGCACAGGGCCACATCGTCCAGCAGGGTCCCGTTCCAGTCCCAGATCAAAAGACTCGGTTTCATGACGGCCTCCTTTCCTTATTTTAAAGTGAAAACGAACGGCTCATTCGCAGAACAAGCGGCGCAGGCCGGCGTTGCTCTCGATCAGCTTCACCAGGGCCACGCCCAGGATGCCGCAGCTGATCACCTCACCGATGCCCACCGTCAGGGCGTTCCAGGCCGCCAGCGCAGCGGTGCCGGTGACGCCGGGCAGAAAGAAGGTGAGCTCCAGCGCGCCCACGATCACCGCATTGCTCACAATGGGAGGGATCGCGGAGGGAATGGCCAGACCACCCACGCGCATCTTGCGCACCGCGTAGGTTACCAGGCAGGCCACCAGAGTGGCGGCGGTGCCGAACACCACATCCACCAGGGTGGAGCCCAGCAGGTTGGCCAAAAAGCATCCCAGGGTCACAGCCACGATGTACTCCGCGCCGAACACCGGCAGCAGGCACAGCATCTCGGCCAGACGCACCTGAACGGCGCCGTAGCTGAAGGGGGCCAGCACCAGGCAGAGCACCACGTAAATAGCGGCCACCATAGCCGCGCGGACAAGACGTTTCGTATTCATGATTACACTCCGGCAGAAAGATTTTATCCGTTTGGCACTGCCAGGTCCAAACGGGTGGGCCCGGGCAAAACCCGGGCGAGCCTAAAATCCTAAGTTGCTCTTGCACCTTGCGGCGCATACCGGTATTATAACAAACTTTATCGTCAAAGTGCAACAAAAAGCTCCCGAAAGTTTTACAGTCACATGCCCCGTTTTATTTGACGGCGGCATGCGGGGGATTTATAATGGGGAAAGAGAGATACACTCGTGTTTAGATGAAGGAGGTCGCAGCATGGAACCGAAATTCAAGCAGGTCACCCGCAAGGATGTGGCCCGCCTGGCCGGAGTCAGCGAGACGGTGGTCTCTTACGTCATCAACAACAACCGCTATGTGGACAAGGAAAAGCGCCGCCGGGTGGAGGAAGCCGTGCGCCAGCTGAACTACCGGCCCAACAGCATCGCCCGGGCCCTGAAGGGCAAGAGCAGCAACCAGATCATCTTCATCGCGGACCAGATCGTCACCGAGCATTTCAGCCTGCTGGTGAACGAGCTGGACCAGTGCGCCTACGGGCTGGGCTATATGGTCTCGCTGTGTTCCAACCGGAACACCGAGCAGTTCGTGAACGAGATCATCGGCCGCCGTCCGGACGGCCTGCTCATCAGCTCGGTCAGTTTTCCCCAGGCCTTCATCCAGCGCTTTGTGGACGCCAACATCCCGGTGGTGCTGCTGGAAAACCGGGATTACTCCCAGGTAAAAGGAGCGGGCCGGATCGACAACGGCCTGTACGAGGGCGCGCGGGAGTGCGTGCAGTATCTGGGCGGTTTGGGCCGCAAGGATATTCTGTACATCGACCGCTACAGTGCCCGGGGGAATTTCAGCAATATGGACGATCTGCGCTACCGGGGCTTTGTGCACCAGATGCAGGAGAGCGGCTATTGCCCGGACCCTGTAAGCCGGATCATCACCGGCTGCGGCAGCCCGGAGCAGCTTGCCCAGCGGGTGCGGGAGTACCTGCGCAGCGGCCAGCCGGTAAACGCCATCTTCGGCCGGAATGACAAGGTGGCCTGCATCGCCATGCAGGCAGCCCAGGCCGAGGGCAGGCGCATCCCCCAGGACATCGCGGTCATCGGCTTTGACAATTCCAGCCTGGGCCAGTATGTGGCGCCTCCGCTCACCAGCATGGAGATCCCCCGGGCCGAGATCGCCCGCATCGCGGTGGATATGCTCAAGACCATGATCGAGCAGGGTCAGGTGCCCGAGCCGGTGCGGGTGTCCACCCGGTTGATCCGCCGGGCCAGCACCGCGGTGGAATAAGCATGCCCTGGCGGCCCGCGGCGGGCCTGCCATTGCATATAGGAAAACCTTCAACGCAAGAACACATAAGACAAGGAGAAGAGCCATGAAAGGAAATCTGCTGATCGTGCACGGCGGCGCACCCACCGCCGTGATCAATTCCTCGCTGTACGGCGCGGTGACCGAAGCCAAAAAGCACCCGGACCAGGTGGACAAGGTCTACGGCGCCATCGGCGGCAGCGGCGGCATGCTGCGGGAGCAGTTCTGCGAGCTGAGCGCCGTGCCCGAGGAGGAGCTGCGCCTGCTGCTGCAGACCCCCGCCTCCGCCATCGGCACCAGCCGGGACCCGCTGGAGGCCGAGGATTACGCCAACATGGCCCGCATCTGCAAAAAGCACGACATCAAATATGTGCTGTTCAACGGCGGCAACGGCAGCATGGACGCCTGCGGCAAGCTCTATAAGGCCTGCGTGGCCGAGGGCGTGGACGTGCGGGTGGTGGGCATCCCCAAGACCATCGACAACGACATCGCCGTCACCGACCACGCCCCGGGCTTCGGCTCCGCCGCCCGTTACATCGCGGCCATCACCAGCGAGGTGAGCCAGGATGTGCGCAGCCTGCCCATCCACGTGAGCGTGATCGAGGCCATGGGCCGCAATGCCGGATGGATCGCCGCCGCCAGCGCCCTGGCCCGCAGCGGCAACGGCGACGGCCCGGATATGATCTACCTGCCCGAGCGCCCCTTCAACGAGGAGGAGTTCCTGGAGCGGGTGCTCCAGCTGCACCGCAAAAAGGGCGGCGTGGTCATCGTGACCAGCGAGGGCCTGTGCAATCCGGACGGCTCCTCCATCGTGCCGCCCATCTTCAAGGTGGGCCGCTCGGTCTACTACGGCGATGTGAGCGCCCATCTGGCCAACCTGGTGATTCAGAAGCTGGGCATCAAGGCCCGCAGCGAAAAGCCGGGCATCTGCAACCGGTCCTCCATCGCCTTCCAATCCAGCGTGGACCGGGAGGAGGCGGTGATCGCCGGTGCCGAGGCCTGCCGCGCCGCCCTGAACGGGGAGAACGGCGTGATGGTGGGCTTCCGCCGTGTGCCCGGTCCGGTCTACAAGTCCGAGACCTTCCTGATCCCGGTGGAGCAGGTGATGCTGCACGAGCGCAAGATGCCGGATGAGTTCATCAGCGCCGACGGCCGGGACGTGACCCCCGCCTTCGTGGACTGGTGCCGTCCGCTGATCGGCGAGGAGCTGCGCCGTTTCGTCACCTTCAAGCCCCAGCTGTAAGCAAAGAATCGCATTCTTCGGCGGCCCTGCACCCGGCAATGGGGCAGCGGCCGCCGTGTCGTTTGGAAAGGAGAGAGCAGGCCATGCTGACCAACAACCTGGACCAGCTGCGCAAGGCTGCCCGGGAGGGCTACGCCATTCCCGCCATCAACACCCAGGGCGGCAACTACGATATTATCCGGGCCTGCTGCAAGGCGGCCCAGGAGCTGGGCAGCCCCATGATTCTGGCCCATTATCCGGGCACCGGGGCCTATTCCGGCCACGACTGGTTCGTGCGCACCGCCCAATGGTGCGCCGGGCAGGTGGAGGTGCCGGTGTCCATCCATCTGGACCACGGCGACAGCGCGGACCTCTGCGCCCAGGCGCTGGAGCTGGGCTTCACCAGCCTGATGATCGACGGCTCCCGCCTGCCGGTGGAAGAAAACGCGGCTCTCACCAATCAGGTGCTGGCCATGGCCCGGGACCGGGCGGTGCCGGTGGAGGCGGAGGTGGGCGAGCTGCTCCGGCTGGAAAACGGCGTGGCGCTGGAGAACAAAAACATCGCTCGCCCCGAGCAGGTGCGCCAGTTTCTGCAGCTGTGCCGGCCGGATACCCTGGCCATCGGCATCGGCAACGCCCACGGTTATTACAAGGGCAGGCCGGATATCCACCTGGATGTGCTGGAGCAGGTGCGCACCTTTACCGATCTTCCGCTGGTGCTGCACGGCTGCACCGGCATGGAGGAGAGCTTGGTCAAACAGGCTATCCGGCTGGGCGTGGCCAAGATCAACTTCGGTACCGAGATCCGCTGGAAGTATCTGGAAAACTACCGGCGGGCAATGGACGAGCTGGACCACCAGGGCCATTCCTGGAAGGTGAGCCAGTACGCCAGCGACGCCTTGTGCGAGGACGTGAAGCGGATCATCCGTCTTGCAGGCTCGGAGGGAAAGGCCTGAACACAAAGAAAAACACCCCGGCGGCTGCCGGGGTGTTTTTTTGTTGCTGTGATTGAAAATCAGCGGCGGGGGCGACCCTGATACACAATGGCAATGGTGTCCGGGCCGGTGTTGCTGGCCACCGCGGCGCCCAGCTTGAACACATGCAGGGGGCCGTGGCCGAACTCCTTCTTGCACTGCTTGATCAGGTCATCCACCGCGGGGATGTCGGTGCAGGCGATCATGTACTCGAAGTCCTCGTCGATGTTGTCCACGCGGCTGCGCACGTACTTGATCAGCGCGCCGGGCACGGCGGCGTCGCCGCGTACCTTGGCCTCTACCTTGCTCTTGCCGTCGATCAGGCTGATGATGGGACGCAGGCCCAGCAGCTCGCCCGCGAAGGCGGCGGCAGCCGAAACACGGCCGCTCTTCTTCATCACCTTCAGGCTGAAGGCGGAGAGTACTACCTCGGCACGGGCAAAGCGCTCGTTCAGCATGTTCATCACATATTCCAGCTCGGCGCCGTTGCGCAGAAGGCGGGCAGCCTCGCAGACCGGCCAGCCGTAGATGAAGGAATAGGTGTGGCTGTCCACAATGTGCACCCGCAGCTCGTGGCCGGGACGCTCCTCGTTCAGCAGGTCCACGCCCATCACGGCGGCGTCGTGAGTGGCGCTGCCGGTGGAGTTGATGCTCACATACAGCACGTCGGTGTAGCCCTCATCCAGATACTTGCAGAACTGGTCGCAGAACTGCATGGCGGTGATGTGGGCGGTGCTGGGCGTGCCCTTGGCCTCGCGCAGCATCTGGTAGTATTCATCAAAGGTGAAGTCCTTGCGCTCCACATAGCTCACGCCGTCCAGCGTGATGGTGAAGGGCAGGATGTCGATGCCGTACTTTTCCTGAAGTTCCACAGGAATGTCACAGGCAGAGTCGGTCAAAACGGCGATCTTACGCATGGTACTCCTCACTTCCATTCGTATTTGGTCAGTTGGCCCTGGCTCTCCAGGTCCGCAAAATCCCATTGGCGAAGCGCTTCGTATACCCCGACGGCCACCGAGTTGGAAAGATTCAGGCAGCGCACGCCCTTGCGCATGGGCATCCGCACACAGTGGTCCGGGTTTTCAAACAGCAGCCGCTCCGGCAGGCCGGCGTCCTCCCGCCCGAACACCAGATAGCTTCCGTCCGGGTAGGTCACGTCGGTGTGGCGGTGGCGGCCCTTGCTGGTGAAATAAAAGAAGGGGCCGCTGTTTTTGGCGAAAAAGTCCGCCAAATCATCATAATAAGTAATGTCCAGCAGGTGCCAGTAATCCAGCCCCGCCCGTTTCAGGTGCTTGTCCGTCACCTCGAAGCCCAGAGGGCGCACCAGATGCAGCCGGGCGCCGGTCACCGCGCAGGTGCGGGCGATGTTGCCGGTGTTCTCCGGGATCTGGGGTTCCACCAGAACGATGTTCAAAACAGGCATCTTCAGTTTCCTCCGCTCAGGCGGCCCAGCAGCGGCTCGAACCATACGCCGAAGGCCGGGTCCGCGGTGGGCGCTGTGTTGTTGATGGCCTCGGCCACAAAGTCGGCGGCAGCGTCAGCCGCGGCGGAAAGAGCGTTGCCGCGCAACAGGCAGCCCACCAGAACGGCGGCGAACAGATCGCCGGTGCCGGGGTAGCTGCGGTCGATGCGCAGGCGCTTGACCACAAAGCGGTCCCGTCCGCTGGAACCCGCGCAAGCCAGGTGCTTTGCCAGGGGCAGGCCGGTCACCACCGCCCGCTGCACATTGGCGCTCACCTCGTCCGCCAGAGCCTGGGCCTGCTCGGGGGTGAATTCCTCGGCGCAGTATTCCCGGCCCAGCAAGAAGCAGGCCTCGGTCAGGTTGGGCAGGATCAGGTCCGCCTGGCGGCACAGTTCGCGCATGCCGGGCAGCAGAGGCTGCATGCCGGTGTAAAAACGCCCGTGGTCGGCCAGAACCGGGTCCACCACCTTCAGCGCGCCGGGCCAGTAGGAAAAGGCCTTGAGCACCAGCTGCTGCTCGGCCTCGCTGGCCAGGTAGCCGGAATAGATGCAGTCGAACTCTACGCCCAGCTTGCGGTAGTGGTCCAGCGCGGCTTCGCCGTAGGCGGCCAGCGGCTGCACCACCGGCTTGCCCAGGCCGCCGGTGTGGGTGGAAAGCAGGGTGGTGGGCAGAAGAACGGGCTGGTGGCCCATTGTGGCCAGCACCGGTGCGGCAACGCTCAGGCTGCAGCGTCCCATGCCGGACAGATCATGAATGCACAAAATGGTTTTAGGTGCGTTATGCTTCAAAAACAGGTCACTCCTTTGAACAAGAGCCTTCGCCCGCAGTGGGGGCAAACGACTCTTAACTTATATAGTCTATCACAATTCCCGCCGCAAAGAAAGAGAGAATCCGTAAGAAAACCGTATAGGTCAGGAAAAGCGGGGCAGACTAAACCCTGTAACGCAAGCGCAGGCGCTTGCAGATTTTACCCAGGGAGGAGAACACAAAATGGAAAAGAAAACCATGATGGCAGCCGCGGGCCTGACCGCCGCGACCATGGCGGTGGCGGCCGGGGTGGCCGCCGGGACCAAGGGCAAGAACACCCGCAAGATGAAAAAGATGGCCAAGAAGGTGGCCCGCGGCGCCGAGCGCGCGGTGCTGGACCTGGACAAGATGGTCGGCCGGTATTATCATTGAAAAATCATGCCTCGTCTGTTTTTTCACAGCGGGGCATGATTTTTTTATAATTTTGTACTATACTAAACAGTATATTTCTTTTTTGCACCAGCAAGCGGGTGGGGCAGAACTCCCGCCCGGAGGAAGTGAGGGAAAGACCATGAACCAGACCGATACATTGATTTTGGAGGGCGGCGCGCTGCGGGGTGTATACACCTCGGGTGTGCTGGACGCGCTGATGGAGCTTGGGGTGCGCATCCCCAATGTGGTGGGCGTGAGCGCGGGCTCGCTGAACGCGCTGAGCTATCTGTCCCGCCAGCCGGGCCGCAGCCGGGACATCAACCTGAATTACGTGAACGACCCCCGCTACATGGGGCCGTCCCACCTGCTGAAGACCTTCAGCTACTTCAACTTTGATTTCTTGTTCGGGCAGCTCAGCCATGAGCTGGTGCCCTTCGATTACGAGACCTTTTTCCATTCGGACCAGAGCATGTGGGCGGTGGCCACTGACTGCCGCACCGGCAAGGCCATCTTCTACCACGATAAAGAGATGGGCGAGGAGTTCTTCAACGCCTGCCGGGCCAGCTGCAGCATGCCGCTGTTGTGCAGCATGATAAAGGTGGGTGAGGACGTCTGCCTGGACGGCGGCATCGCCAGCTGCATTCCTCTGCCGGAGGAGCTGCCCTTCCCGTCGGGCAAGCTGGTGGTGGTGCTCACCCGGCAGAAGGGCTTCCGCAAAAAGGGCCAGGGCCCGGCCATCGACCAGATGTACCGCCGCCGCTACAAAAATCACCCCCAGCTGATGGAGGCCTGCCTGCATCAGGCGGAGGACTACAACCGCCGGGTGCGCCGGATCGAGGCGCTGGAGCAGGAAGGCAAGGCCTTTGTGATCCGGCCCCAGACGCCGGTCACCGTGACCCGCACCGAGAAGGACGTGAACAAGCTGCGGGCGCTGTACCAGCAGGGCTTCGACGAGACCATGGCCCAGGCCGGGGCGCTGCTGGACTTTCTGGGCATCGAGGCCCCGACCATGCCGCCGCTGGCGATGCGCACGCTGGATGCCTCCGGCAGCAGCAACCCGCTGGGCATGCCCCCGGCGGCCGCCCAGGCCGCTGCCGCCGCCCTGACCGCCGCCGATACATACCCGGACCCGGACTGCACCGCGCTAAGGGCAGCCCTGGCGGACCGGTATGAGGTGCTGACCAAGAGTGTGTTCGTGGCCTCGGGCGCAGACGAGGTGATCTGGCGGCTGGCCCGGGCGGTGCAGCCGAAGAAGGCGGTGATCCTGGAGCCCGCCTACGAGGAATACGGCCGTGCGCTGGAGAAGACCGGCTGCGAGCTGGTGCACCTGATGGCCGGCCCCGAGCAAGAATTTGTGCCCGCGGCCGGCGCGGTGGAGCAGGCCCTGGAAGGCGCGCAGATGTTGGTGCTGTGCAATCCGGGTAACCCCACCGGGGCGCTTTTGCCCCGCAGCAGTCTGATGAATCTGGTGAAGCTGTGCGCTGAGCGGGATGTGCTGTGCGTGGTGGACGAGAGCTTTATCGAGCTTGCCCGGGACGGGCAGGAGCACTCCCTCAAGCAGGATGCGGTGTACTGTCCGGGTCTTGTGGTGGTGGACAGCTTCTCCAAGGCCTGGGGCATGCCCGGCCTGCGGGTGGGCTACGCCATCTCGTCCCATGAGGAGCTGGTGCGGCAGATGGCCGCCGCCGGTCCCCGATTCGGAGTGAGCGGCCCGGCCCAGGCTGCGGCGCTGGCGGCGCTGCGCCAGCCGGAGCATCTGGAAAAGACCCGCGCTCTGCTGGAGACCGAGCGTCCCTGGCTGACCGAACAGCTGCGGCAGCTGGGCCTGACGGTGCTGGACAGCCGGGTGAACTTTGTGCTGGTGCAGGGCCCGGAGGGCTTTGCGGATACCCTGACGGCCGCGGGCCTGATGGTGCGCAGCTGCGCCACCTTCCACGGGCTGGACAGCAGCTGGTGCCGCCTGGCGGTGGGCACCCGGGCGGACAACGAGCGCCTGGTGGAAAAGCTGCGGCAGATCTGTACCCGGCAGCCGGAGACGGTGCCCGCACCGTAAACCGGGAAAAAACTTCCAGCTTGTTTTGGGCAAAAAACGCATTGATTCCCCCGGGGCAGCTATGCTATACTGAGCAATGCAACAGATGAGTGAAGAAAGCAGCCCCCGGCGGAAAGGAGCGCACCATGCTGACTCAGGAAGACATGCAGGCCCTTGCGGGTTTGATCAACACAGCCATCGCTGCCAGCGAGGAGCGGATGAAAGGCTATATGGAAGATTCCATCCATGCAGCCATCGCCGCCAGCGAAGAGCGGATGACGCAAAAAATCAATGAGGCTGTCACTGCCAGCGAGGAGCGGATGAAGAACCACATGAACGTGGTGGCGGAAAGCCAGATTATGCCCATGATCCGCCAGGTGGCGGACGGCGTGGTGCAGGCCAACGAGCGGCTGGACCGCCTGGAGAAAAAGGTGGACGATCTGGAAGCCACGGTTGCGGCCCATGAGGTGTGGATCGTACACAAGGCGCAGAACGATTGAATACAAACGCAAAGGGAGCGCGGCGAAGGCTGCGTTCCCTTTTTGCAGGATGATAACAGAAAGCGCCCCGGGTATTCAGATACCCGGGGCGCTTCTTCTGGTTTAAAAACGGAGGGACAGGCAGCTCAGGCCGCCGTCGATCTTGCGGTATTCCGAGGTATCGCACACGATGGTCTGGTAGCCCAGCTTCTGCACCGCCTTCAGCACGGTGGGGTAGCCTTCGGGAACCAGCACGGTGCCGTTTACCCAGATGCAGTTGGCCGCGTAAGCCTCCTCGGCGGGAATGGTCACCTTGTTGTAGCTGGCAAAGGCGGGCTTTTGGCAGAACTCACCGGCGGTGAGCATGTTGTTGTTTTCCAGGTAGACCACACCGGTTTTCAGGTGGAGCACCTCGGTGAGGGGAACCTCCACCACCTGACATCCGAACTGGCCCAGAATTTCGGTCAGCTGCTGGATGCCCGCCTCGTTGGTGCGGGCGGAGCGGCCCACATAGAAGGTGTCGCCGCACATCATCACGTCGCCGCCCTCCAGGGTGCCCGGGTCGGTGATGTGGAAGATCTTCTCCTTGGGGTAGAACTTTTCCAGCACCGGCTCGATGGCAGCGGTCTCGCCCTTGCGGGTGTCTGCGCCCGGGTTGGTTACGATGGCGCAGTATTTGGTCACAATGGCCGGGTCCTCCACGAAACAGCTGTCCGGGTAGGCTTCATCCGGCGGCAGCACGGTCACGTCCACACCGCACTGCTTCAGCGCCTCGATGTAGGCTGCGTGCTGGGCCAGAGCCTTTTCATAGTCGGGGGTCCCCAGCTCGGGGTGATCGGTAATGCCGTTCACCATGGCTTTGCAGGGAGTCTTTACGATCACATGCTGAAACATTGCTTCTCACTCCTTGGGCCAGTTCTTTTTGCACTTTGCCTGCACGGTGACGGGCAGGCCGAACAGGTTGATGAATCCGGCGGAATCCTTCTGGTCGTAGATGCCGTCCTCGCCGAAGGTGGCCAGCTCCTCGCTGTACAGGCTGTAGGGGGAGGTGGTGCCCGCGGGGATGATGTTGCCCTTGTAGAGCTTCAGCTTCACATCGCCGGTCACGGTCTTCTGGGTCTCGGTGACAAAGGCGCTCAGGGCCTCGCGCAGCGGGGTGTACCACTGGCCGTCGTACACGATGTCGGCGAACTTCTGAGCCACCAGAGCCTTGTAGTGGGAGGTTGCCTTGTCCAGGCAGAGCATCTCCAGCTGCGCGTGGGCGAAGTAGAGGATCTCGCCGCCGGGGGTCTCGTATACGCCGCGGCTCTTCATGCCCACCAGACGGTTCTCCACGATGTCGATGATGCCGATGCCGTTTTCGCCGCCCAGCTTGTTCAGGGTGCGCACGATGTCGCTGCCCTTCATGGTCACGCCGTCCACCGCGGTGGGAATGCCCTTCTCAAAATGGATGGTCACATAGGTGGGGGTGTCCGGGGCCTGCTCCGGGCTCACGCCCAACTCCAGGAAGCCGGGCTTCTGGTACTGGGGCTCCAGGCTGGGGTCCTCCAGATCCAGACCCTCGTGGCTCAGGTGCCAGAGATTCTTGTCCTTGGAGTAGTTGGTCTCCCGGCTGATCTTCAGGGGTACATTGTGGGTCTCGGCGTAGTCGATTTCCTCCTCGCGGCTCTTGATGTCCCATTCTCTCCAGGGGGCGATGATGGGCATGTCGGGCGCAAAGGCCTTGATGCTCAGCTCAAAGCGGACCTGGTCGTTGCCCTTGCCGGTGCAGCCGTGGCAGATGGCGTCGCAGCCTTCCTTCTCGGCGATCTCCACCAGGTGCTTGGCGATGGGCGGGCGGGCGAAGCTGGTGCCCAGCAGATAGGTGCCCTCGTACTTGGCCCCGGCCTGCAGGGTGGGGAAGACGTAGTCGTCGATGAACTCGTCGGTCAGGTCCAGCACATACAGCTTGGAAGCGCCGGTCTTGATGGCCTTTTCCTCCAGGCCGTCCAGCTCGGTGCCCTGGCCCACGTCAGCGGAGGCGGCGATGACCTCGCAGCCGTAGTTTTCCTTCAGCCAGGGAATGATGATGGAGGTGTCCAGACCGCCGGAGTAGGCCAGCAGAACCTTGTTGTACTGAGTTTTCATGAGAATGACTTCCTTTCAGACAGCCCGCAGCGGGGCCGGTTGTTTTTGATTTTGTTTGATTTTGCTTGTATGAAATTCAAAGCACCTTGGACAGGAACGAACAAAGACGCTCGTTTTTGGGGTGTTCAAAAAATTCGGCAGGCGGGTTTTGCTCCAGCACCTGGCCGCTGTCCATAAAGAGGATCCGGGTGGCCACCTCACGGGCAAAGCCCATCTCGTGGGTCACGATCACCATGGTCATGCCCTGGTCGGCCAGGTCCTTCATCACACCCAGAACCTCGCCCACCATTTCCGGGTCCAGTGCGCTGGTGGGTTCGTCGAAGAGCAGCACCTCCGGGTCCATGGCCAGCGCCCGCACAATGGCGATGCGCTGCTTCTGGCCGCCGGAAAGCTTGCTGGGGTAGGTGTCGATCTTGTCGTATAATCCGATGCGCTTCAAAAGCTCCTCGGCCTTGGCGTTGGCCTCGTCCTTGGTTTGCAGCTTCAGCTGCACCGGCGCCAGGGTGATGTTTTCCCGCACGGTCAGGTGGGGGAAGAGGTTGAAGTGCTGGAACACCATGCCCATGTGCTGGCGCACCTGGTTGATGTCGGTGCCGGGGGCGGTGATGTCCTGCCCCTTGAAGAAGATCTGCCCGCTTGTGGGGGTCTCCAGCAGATTCAGACAGCGCAGAAAGGTGGATTTGCCCGAGCCGGAAGGTCCGATGATGGCGATTTTTTCGCCGGGGGAGATGGTCTCGGTGATGCCCTTGAGCACCTGAACTCCGCCGAAGTCTTTGGTTAGGTTGTTAACCGCGATCACTTTGCGCCAGCCTCCTTTCCACCTGCTTTTGAATCTGGGTGATGCCGATGACGAACACCAGGTAAATGATGGCCGCCAGATACAGCGGAACGCTGTTGAAGGTGATGCCGCGGATGCCGTCCGAGGCTTTGGTCAGGTCGCGCACCGCGATGTAACCGGCAACGCTGGTTTCCTTTAACAGAGCGATGAACTCGTTGAACAGGGCGGGAAGAATGTTCTTCACGGCCTGGGGCAGCACGATCTTGCGCATGGTCACCCCGTAACCAAGGCCCAGGCTTCGCCCGGCCTCCATCTGGCCCGGGTCCACCGAAGCGATGCCGCTTCGGGCCACCTCGGCCAGGTAGGCGCCGGAGTTGATGCCGAAGCCCACGATGCAGACGATGATGCCCTCGCTGCTGGCCAGGATCACGGTGTAAAGGATCAGCAGCTGCACGATCACGGGCGTGCCGCGGATCACGGTGGTATACAGCCCGCACACCCAGCCGCCCAGCTTTTGCAGGAAGTTTTTCCGGGGTGCGCAGGTGATGCGCACCAGCGCCACCACAAGGCCGATCAGGATGCCGATGAGCAGAGCGCAGGCGGTGATGAGCAGGGTGTTGCCCAGGCCCTCCAGATACACCTGCCACCGGTTTTGATAGATAACGGCCATGTAAAGGTCGTTCAAAAGCTTTTCCATACTAAAACCTCACTGTAGAACGCGGGGGCCGGCTTGGGGCCCCGCCGCTCCGGGTTTATCAGCCCTCGCTGGAAAGAGCGGTGTGCTCTTCCAGCAGCTTGTCGATGGTGCCGTTTTCAATGTTCTTCTCGATGACCTGGTTCACGAACTCCACCAGATCCTCCTGGCCCTTGGCGATGGCCAGCGCGTAGTTCTCTTCGGTGACCATCTCGTCCAGAACCTTCAGCTCGCCCTCGTAGTTCTTCACGATGGTGTTGGCGGCCACGCTGTCGATCACAGCGGCGTCAGCCTTGCCGGCGGCCAGGGCAGCGGCACATTCCACCGCGTTCTTGAACTGCAGGGGAGAAGAGATGCCCAGAGTCTGCTGTACATAGATGTCGCCGGTGGTGTTGGCCTGCACGGTCACGGTGTAGTCGCCGTCCTTCAGCTCCTCGGCGCTGGTGATGGTGCTGTCAGCGGGCAGCAGCAACACCTGACCGGCGGTGGCGTAGGTAACGGTGAAGTCCACCTGCTGGGCACGTTCGTCGGTTACGGTCATGCCCGCGCCGATCATGTCGCCCTTGCCGCTCTTCAGTGCCTCGATCAGCAGGCCGAAGTCCATGTCCAGAACCTCGTAGTCCACGCCCAGCTCATCGGCCACCAGCTTGCCCACCTCGATGTCCACACCGGCAGGCTGACCATCCGCGCCCAGATACTCAAAGGGCGGGAAGCCGGTGGCGGTCATCAGGGTGAAGGTGCCCTTCTCCTTGATGGCGTCCAGGGTGGGCGTTGCGCCGTCGGTGCTGGTGGAAGAACCGGTGCTTTCCGTCGCGGAAGAAGCGGTGGACGAAGCGCCGCCGCAGGCGGTCAGGCCCAGGGTAAGAATGGATGCCAATGCGAATGCGATCAACTTTTTCATACTGTGTTTCCTCCTTGATGAAGCGGCCCCCTCAAAGCCGCTGTTCGGTTTGCGATGGACTCATTATAGCTGAATAAATATGCAATGTCAATGAATTTTTATAAGACTGTATACTTTGACAAAGCAGCGCGGCAAAAGAGGAAAACGATGTGCGATTTGATGAATAAAATGCATATAATCTAAAAAATAACGGGATTTAAGGCATATTTATTCTTATTTTGTGGGAATTTATTACTTAAAGATGAGTCTAAAATGAAGGCTTTCTGCATAAGTAAAAGTGAAAAATAAGCTGAGGAAAGTCCTATTTGAATATATATTTGAAAAATATGCATGAATATGAGCCTGAATTTATGCGGCGGGCGGCAGCAGGGCAAAGAAAAAGGCGGTCGGGAGCATCAGCTCCCGACCGCCTTTTGGGTCGAAGGGATGAAAAGGTTATTTCTTGCCGTCTTCCTTGTTCTGCTTGGCCGCTTCGCAGCGGGCGGCGCAGCTGGAGCAATCCCCGCTGCACTCGCCGCCGAAGCCGCCGTTCTTGCAGATGAACACCAGAGCGGCCACAAAGCAGACCACAACGATCAAAAGCACCAGAATGGTGGGCAGATTCATGAGTAAAACCTCCGGATCAGAGCTGGGCAAAACGCCCGGCCGGTAAAATGAAATCAGCTTACAGTCCGAACAGCATTCCAACGCAGCGCACCGCGAAGGCGACCAGCCAGGCGATGCCGCACTGGGCCACCACCACGGTGAGCGCGCCCTTGACGCCGCCCATCTCCCGCTTCACGGCGGCGATGGCTGCCACACAGGGGGTGTAGAGCAGGGTGAAGATCAGGAACACGAAGGCGGTGAAGGGGGTGAACAGGCCGCCCAGCGCCTGGGGCAGGGTGTTCAGGCTGGAGCCGGTGAGCACCGCCAGGGTGGAGACCACCGCTTCCTTGGCGGTGAAGCCGGTGATGAGCGCGGTGGATACCCGCCAGTCGCCGAAGCCCAGGGGCGCGAACAGAGGAGCGATCAGACCGCCCAGCATGGCCAGCAGGCTGGCGGAGGAATCGGTCACCACATTCAGCCGGGCGTCGAAGGTCTGCAAAAACCAGATGATGATGGAGGCTACAAAGATCACGGTGAAGGCCTTGGTCAAAAAGTCCTTGGCCTTTTCCCACATCAGCCGCAGCACACTGGCGGCGCTGGGCAGGCGGTAGTTGGGCAGCTCCATCACGAAGGGAACGGGCTCGCCCTTGAAGGCGGTGCCCTTGAGCAGCAGACCGAACAGGATGCCCACCAGAATGCCGGTCAGGTACAGGCCGATCATCACCAGCGCCTGATATTTGGGGAAGAAGGCGGCGGTGAACATGGCGTAGATGGGCAGCTTGGCCGAGCAGCTCATGAAGGGGGTGAGCAGGATGGTCATCTTCCGGTCCCGCTCACTGGACAAAGTGCGGGTGGCCATGATGGCGGGCACGCTGCAGCCGAAGCCGATGAGCATGGGCACAAAGCTGCGGCCGGAAAGGCCGATCTTGCGCAGCAGCTTGTCCATCACGAAGGCCACGCGGGCCATGTAGCCGGAGTCCTCCAGAATGGAGAGGAAGAAGAACAGCACCACGATGATGGGCAGGAAGGTGAGCACGCTGCCCACACCGGCGAAGATGCCGTCGATCACCAGGCTCTGCACCACCGGGTTGATGCCGTAATTGGTCAGGGCGGTGTCCACCAGGGCGGTGAGCGCGTCCAGTCCCATGCCCAGCAGGTCGCTCAGCCCCTGGCCGATCAGGCCGAAGGTGAGCCAGAACACCAGACCCATGATGCCCAGAAAGATGGGAATCGCCAGGAAACGGTGAGTGAGCAGGCTGTCGATCTTCACGCTGCGGGCGTGCTCCCGGCTCTCGCCCTTCTTGATCACGGTATGCTCGCACAGCGCGCCAATGAAGGCGTAGCGCATGTCGGCCAGGGCAGCCTCCCGGTCGGTGGAAAGGTCGGCTTCCATCTCGGTGATGGCGTGCTCCAGAAGATCCTTCTCATTGTCGGAAAGATGCAGCCGCTCCAGCATGGGGCCGTCGCCCTCCACCAGCTTGGTGGCGGCGAAGCGCAGGGGAACCCGGGCCCGCTGGGCGTGGTCCTCGATCAGATGGCAGATGGCGTGGATGCAGCGGTGCATGGCCCCGGCGCAGAAGTCCACACGGGCGGGCTTTTCCTGGTTCAGGGCCACCTGCATGGCGTGCTGGATCAGCTCGTCGATGCCCTCGTTCTTGGCGGCGCTGATGGGCACCACCGGGATGCCCAGCTCTTCCTCCAGCTGGTTCACCAGCACGGTGTTGCCGTTGGCCCGCATCTCGTCCATCATGTTCAGAGCCAGCACCATGGGGATGCCCAGCTCGATCAGCTGCATGGTCAGATACAGGTTGCGCTCGATGTTGGTGGCGTCCACAATGTTGATGATGCCCTGGGGCCGCTCGTTGATGAGGAAATCCCGGGTCACGATCTCCTCATTGGAATAGGGCGACAGGGAATAGATGCCCGGCAGGTCCACCACAGTGGCCTCCGGGTGCTTGCGGATCTGGCCGTCCTTGCGGTCCACGGTCACGCCGGGGAAGTTGCCCACGTGCTGGTTGGAGCCGGTGAGCTGGTTGAACAGGGTGGTCTTGCCGCAGTTCTGGTTGCCCGCCAGCGCAAAGGTGATGGGCGTGCCCGCGGGCAGGGCGTTCGCGGTGCGGCCCCGCTTGGCGGCAGACTCGCCCAGGCCCGGGTGGGCGATGGGCTCCACGGCGCGCAGGTCGTGCTGGTGATGATGCTCGGCCTCCACCTCCTCGGGGGTGCGGGTGTGCACGCCCCCGATGGCGATGCTCTTCGCGTCCTCCAGGCGCAGGGTCAGCTCGTAGCCCCGCAGCTCCAGCTCAATGGGGTCGCCCATGGGAGCGACCTTGCGCAGCGTTACCTGGGTGCGGGGGGTAAGGCCCATATCCAGAAAATGGCGGCGCAGTGCGCCGGAGCCGTTCACCGCCGTGATGGTGGCGGTTTTGCCAATCGGCAGTTGATCAAGTGTCATTGCGTAAACCCCTCTTTTGGAAAAACGAGGCCGCAAGCCCCGCCTTTTTATATAAGATCATACTTTATTATAATGCCTATACGCTGCATCAGTGTAGCACCTGCGGATTCAAATGTCAATATGAGGGGTCACAGAGCCGGAACAGGGGCGTTTTGGGCAAAAAGAAAGGCCCCGGCAGCGCCGGGGCAAAAGCAATAAACGCCGAAATCAGCAGCGGGGCGGAGCCCACAGCTCGGTGGAGGGCTGGCGGTCCCGGATGCGGCGGGCCACCTCCTGGTGGTGCATCCGGCTGCAGGGAACCTGGCTGCCGTTGGCCAGGGTGAGCACATCCCGGAACAGGTTTTCCACGTGCAGCAGATTCACCACATAGCTTTTGTGGGTACGGGCAAAGCCGAAGGGCTCCATCTGCTGTGCGATCTGGCTGATCTGGCCGCTGAACTGGTAGCTGGCGCTTTCGCCCACCAGGGTGATGCGCCGTACATCCGATTCAAAATAATAGATCTCGCTGTGCTTGATCTGCACGGTGCCCTCCTCGCTGGAGAAGCTGTAATAAAAATCCGGGGTCTCGCAGTGGGTCAGCGCCAGCCAGACCTCCTCCTGCAAAGCTGCGCCGGAGAAGGGCCGCACCAGATAGCCGCAGGCCCGGGTGCGGTAACCGGGAATGGCCCACCGCTCGCTGCTCGCCAGCAAAATCAGGCTCATGGCCGGGTGCAGCTGGTGCAGCTGGATCGCCGCCGAAAGCCCGGACCCATCCTCGCCCACATCCAGCAGGATCAGATCGAACCGGCGGCCCCGGACATATTCGTCCAGAAGTGTGCGGCTGGAGTCGAAAAAGACGAATTCCAGCCCCACCCGTTTGTTCAGCGGAGTAAGGCTGTGAAGGAGCTGGGAATTTTCCTGCCGGTCGCGGCCGCACAGTGCGATGTAACGGATCATATAACCAGAAAAACCTCCTGTTTTTAGGCGCGAAACGGGAAAAAACCCGGGATTTGATGTAGGAAAAAACGCCTCAAATTTGTTTATTTTGTATATATTATATGGGCTTTGGTCAATAAAATCAACTGGTTTTGCTGATTTTGACGATAAAAATGCAGATTGTGCGCCAGCTGTACACACATTGAGAAAAAATTGGTATAGTGTTGCCGTGCCCGCCGGAAGGGGTTCTTTCGGGCGGGAGAGAGAGAAGAAAAAAACAGGGCAAAAAGCCGCCTTTGGCCAAGGGGCAGGCATACCCAAACGCCCTGAACAAGGAGGAACTTTTCATGGCAAATTCTCCCCAAACAGCGGCGCCCGATCAGGGCGGAATGAAAAAGACACTGTCGCTGTGGAACTTCTTCACCATCGGCTTCGGCGCCATCATCGGCACCGGCTGGGTGCTGCAGGTTGGCGACTGGATGGTCACCGGCGGCGGCCCCATCGCTGCAATGATCGCCTTCGGCATCGGCGCACTGTTCCTGGTGCCCATCGGCGCGGTGTTCGGTGAGCTCACCGCCGCCATTCCCATCTCCGGCGGCATCGTGGAATATGTGGACCGCACCTTCGGCCACACCCTGAGCTACATCACCGGCTGGTTCCTGGTTCTGGGCAACGGCATCCTGTGCCCCTGGGAAGCCATCGCCATCTCCACTCTGGTAAGCCAGATGTTCGGCGATCTGTTCCCGATCCTGCGTTCGGTAAAGCTGTACAGCATCCTGGGCGCGGACGTTTATCTGTTCCCCACCATCATCGCGCTGGGCTTCGCCTTCTACGTGATCTGGCTGAACTTCAAGGGCGCTTCCAGCGCCGCCAAGCTGCAGGCCTTCCTGACCAAGGCTCTGCTGGCCGGTATGCTGCTGGCCATGGGCATCTCCTTCTTCAAGGGCGGTCCCGCCAACATCCTGCCCTCCTTCCAGCAGGTGCAGAGCAGCACAACCCAGACCGCCGGTACCAACATGTTCGCCGGTATCGTGTCCGTTCTGGTTATGACCCCGTTCTTCTACGCCGGTTTCGACACCATTCCCCAGCAGGCTGAGGAGGCCGCCGAGGGTCTGGACTGGAACAAATTCGGCAAGATCATCAGCCTGGCCCTGCTGGCCGCTGGCGGTTTCTACATCATCTGCATCTACTCCTTCGGCACCATCGTTCCCTGGACCGAGTTCATCACCAAGGACGTGCCCGCTCTGGCCTGCCTGAAGGACATCAGCATGATCTTCTATGTGGTGATGCTCGTTATCGCCACCCTCGGACCCATGGGTCCCATGAACTCCTTCTTCGGTGCAACCAGCCGCATCATGCTGGCCATGGGCCGCAAGGGCCAGCTGCCCGAATCCTTCGCCGTGCTGGATCAAAAGTCCGGCTGCCCCAAGATGGCCTGCACCATCCTGGCAGTGATCACCGTGGTCGGTCCCTTCCTGGGCAAGAACATGCTGCTGAGCCTGACCAACGTTTCCGCGCTGGCCTTCATCTTCAGCTGCACCATGGTAAGCCTGGCCTGCCTGCGCATGCGCTACACCGAGCCCGATCTGCCCCGCCCCTATAAGGTCCCCGGCGGCAAGCTGGGCATCGCCGCCGCCATCGCCGCCGGTTCCATCGTGATCCTGCTGATGGTGGTACCCTTCAGCCCCGCCGCTCTGAACGGCGTGGAATGGGGCATCGTTCTGGGCTGGCTGGTCATCGGTCTGATCCTGATGGCGGTCACCAAGGGCTCCAAGAGCAAAAAGTAATCGAAAAAGAACCTATAAGCGCCCAAAATACGCTTCGGTACATACACAAACAAAGAAACAGGAGGTTTGTTTCATTATGAGTAAGGTAGCATTCGTTGGCGGTCTGCTGATCGACGGCACCGGCGCCGAGCCGGTCAAGGACTCTCTGGTCCTGGTAGAAGACAAGAAGATCGTTTACGCCGGTCCCAAGAAGGAGTACGGCCCCGACTACGAGACCCACGACATCACCGGCAAGACCATCATGCCCGGCCTGATCGACACCCATCTGCACTTCTCCGGCAACCTGACCGATGACGACACCGATTGGGTACTGGAAGATCCCATCCAGAAGACCGTGGTTGCTGTTCAGCAGGCTCACGAGTGCCTGGAGCACGGCCTGACCACCGTTGGTGAGATCAGCCGCAGCGGCCTGCAGATCCGCGACATGATCGAGCGCGGCGTTATGACCGGCCCCCGCGTGGTGGGCACCGGCCTGGGCTTCGCCCGCACCTGCGGCCACGGCGACAGCCACAAGCTGCCCAGCTGGTACAACGACGAGAGCCATCCCTGGGCGGAGCGTGTAGACGGTCCCTGGGAGCTGCGCAAGGCAGTTCGCCGCCGTCTGCGTCAGAGCCCTGACGCCATCAAGATCTGGTCCACCGGCGGCGGCATCTGGCGCTGGGACAAGAAGACCGATCAGCACTACACCTTTGAAGAGATCAAGGCCGTTGTGGATGAGTGCAACATGGTTGGCATTCCCGTATGGAGCCATGCCGAGGGCTTCGGCGGCGCTCTGGATTCCGCCAAGGCCGGCGTGCATCTGATCATCCACGGCCAGGCTCTGAACGACGAGTGCCTGGACATCATGGCCGAGAAGGGCATCTACTTCTGCCCCACCATCCAGTTCCTGCACGAGTGGTTCAAGACCTATCCCCCTGTGTACATCCCCGAGATGCACGACTCTCAGCCCGGTGAGACCGTTGTTGAGAAGGAGCTGAACCGCATCTACGCCAACCTGCGCAAGGCCAAGGCCAAGGGCATCGGCCTGACCATCGGTTCCGACTCCTTCTGCAGCAGCCTGACTCCCTATGGCACCACCGCCATCGGCGAGATGTACTCCTTCGTGGAGTGCGCCGGTATCTCCGAGATGGATACCATCGTGGCCGCCACCAAGGTGGGCGCCGAGATGCTGAAGGTGGACGACGTGACCGGTACTCTGGAAGCCGGTAAGTGCGCCGACCTGCTGGTCATCGAGGGCAACCCCCTGGAGAACATCCGCGCCATCGCCGTGGACAACATGAAGGTCATCATGAAGGAAGGCGCCTTCGTTAAGGGCTGATCCTTCGCTGCCTCCATAACAAACTGCCCCTGGCCCGAACCTCTCCCCGGGCCGGGGGCTTTCCTGTTCTTATATAATGTAAGAGAGCATAAAAAAAGAGGCCTTCCGGCGGAAGGCCTCTTTTTTGTTTTGTCTGCATAAAGATGAGGGGGAAACCTCAGTTTTTCAGCGCCTGCAGGGGAGCGGGGATGCGGCCGCCCCGGTTGATGAACACGCTGGGGCTGTAGGTGCTGATGGGCATGATGGGCGCATAACCCAACAGACCGCCGAAGTCCAGCTCCTCGCCGGCCTTGCGGCCGATGGCGGGGATCACGCGCACGGCGGTGGTCTTGGTGTTTACCATGCCGATGGCTGCCTCGTCGGCGATCAGAGCGCTGATCACCTCGGCGGAAGTGTCGCCGGGCAGCACCACCATATCGATGCCCACGCTGCACACGGCGGTCATGGCTTCCAGCTTCTCCAGGCACAGGCTGCCGCAGCGGGCCGCCTGGATCATGCCGTCGTCCTCACTCACGGGGATGAAAGCACCGGACAGACCGCCCACGTGGTTGGAGGCCATCACGCCGCCCTTCTTCACCGCGTCGTTGAGCAGGGCCAGGGCGGCGGTGGTGCCGCAGCAGCCGCAGCTCTCCAGGCCCATCTCTTCCAGAATGTTGGCCACGCTGTCGCCGATGGCCGGGGTGGGAGCCAGCGACAGGTCCACGATGCCGAAGGGTACGCCCAGCTCCTTGGCGGCCAGATTGCCCACCAGCTGGCCCATGCGGGTGATCTTGAAGGCAGTGCGCTTTACCAGCTCAGCCACCTCGTCCAGCGGTGCGTCCTTGGGCAGCTTTGCCAGGGCCGCGCGCACCGCGCCGGGGCCGGAAACGCCCACGTGTACCACGCAGTCCGGCTCGCCCACGCCGTGGAACGCGCCAGCCATAAAGGGGTTGTCCTCGGGGGCGTTGCAGAATACCACCAGCTTGGCGGCGCCCATGCACTGGTTGTCGGCGGTGACCTCGGCGGCCTTGCGCACCACGCCGCCCATCAGCTTCACCGCGTCCATGTTGATGCCGGTCTTGGTGGAGCCGATGTTCACGCTGCTGCACACGATGTCGGTCTCAGCCAGCGCCTGGGGAATGGAGGCGATCAGCCGCTCATCTCCGGCGGAAAAGCCCTTGTGTACCAGCGCGCCGAAGCCGCCGATGAAGTTCACGCCCACAGCCTTGGCCGCACGGTCCAGGGCCTTGGCGTAGTCCACCGGGTCGGCGGTGGGGGCGCTGGCCAGCAGCATGGCGATGGGGGTCACGCTGATGCGCTTGTTGATGATGGGGATGCCGTAATCGGTGGAGATCTTCTCCACCACCGGCACCAGACGGGCGGCTTTTTCGGTGATCTTGTTATAGATCTTCTCGCAGGCCTTTTTGGGGTCCGGGTCGGCGCAGTCCAGCAGGCTGATGCCCATGGTCACGGTGCGCACGTCCAGATTTTCCGAGGTGATCATCCCGATGGTCTCCAGGATGTCGCTGGTGTTGATCATGCTCAATGGAACGGCCCCCTTCTCAAATGTGATGCATCGCGTCGAAGACTTCTTCGCGGGTGATGTGCAGCTCCATGCCCATCTCGTCGGCTACAGCGGCAAAACGGGAGCGGACCGTCTCCATATCCTGAGCGCATTTGCTCAGGTTCACCAGCATGATCATGCAGAACATATCCTGCATGATGCTCTGGGTCACGTCCTCCACGTTGATGTTCAGTTCGGCGCACACGGCGCTGACCTTGGCGATTACGCCCACGGTGTCCTTTCCGACAACGGTGATAACAGCTTTCATAAACCAAAATCCTCCCTCAGCGGCGGCACGGCGCACAGCGCGGTGCCCGGTTTGCGGCGGTTTGCAGCCGCTGGCGGCTGCAAGACGTTATTGCCATTATAGCAGATTTTGCAGCCCCGTGGTTTACTTTAAGAGTATTTTTTTTTATAATAAGGGCAACACCGCACAATTCACGCCCAAGGGCTCAGGCGGCGTATCGCACCAAAATTTTCCGTGGAATTTTCCAAAAATGCTCGCGAAGCCATCAAGGCTTGGCTGTGCTTTTTGGTTCATTCCGCAAAAAATTTTCCGGTGCGCTCCACCACCTGGAATTATGCAGTATTGCCCAAGGTAAATTGCCGAATTTGCCCCAGAGGGGCCAATCAACAAAGAAAGAAGTGACCCACTGTATGGAACGTTTGCTGAAATTGTTGGAGGAAAACGCCCGCCTGAGCGTGGAAGAACTGGCCGCCATGCTGAGCATCAGCCCCGAGGAAGTGGCCGCCCAGATGGATGATTACGCCAAGAAAGGCGTGATCCGTGGTTACCGAGCCATGGTGGACTGGGAAAAGGTGAGCACCGACAAGGTGCAGGCCGTGATCGAGCTGCGAGTGCGCCCCAAGAAGAGCCACGGCTTTGACGAGATCGCCATGGCCATCAGCCAGTTTGACGAGGTGCAGAGCGTGCTGCTCATGAGCGGCGGCTACGATCTGCAGCTGGTGATCGCGGGCCACAGCTTCCAGGAGATCGCCCTCTTCGTGGCCAAGCGCCTTTCTCCCATGGACGACGTGCTGTCCACCGCCACCCATTTTGTGCTGCGCACCTATAAAAAGGATGGCGTGATGTACGCCGAGGAAGAGCCGGACGAAAGGGAGTGGGCTACGCTGTGATGGATTACAGCCGTTTGATTGCCCCGGCGGCCGCCGAAATGCGGCCCTCGGGCATCCGTAAATTTTTCGACATCGCCGCCGAAATGGACGACTGCATCAGCCTGGGCGTGGGCGAGCCGGACTTCAAGACCCCCTGGCGCATCCGGGACGCGGGCATCAAGAGCCTGCAGAAGGGCAAGACCAGCTACACCGCCAACGCCGGTATGAAGGAGCTGCGGCAGGAGATCGCCGCCTATATGGACCGGCGGTTCGGCCTTTCCTACGACCCGCTGGGCCAGATCCTGGTCACGGTGGGCGGCAGCGAAGCCATCGACATGTGCATCCGCAGTCTGGTGGCCCCGGGCGACGAGGTCATCATCCCCGAGCCCTGTTTTGTGTGCTACCAGCCCATCACCACCCTCACCGGCGGCGTGCCGGTGCCGGTGCCTCTGAAGGCGGAAAACCAGTTCCGGCTCACCGCAGCCGAGCTGAAAGCAGCCATCACCCCCAAGACCAAGCTGCTCATCATGCCCTTCCCCTGCAACCCCACCGGCGCGGTGATGGAGCGGGAGGACCTGGAAGCCATTGCCGAGGTGCTGCGGGATACCAACATTATGGTCCTGTCGGACGAGATCTACGCCGAGCTGAACTACTGCGACCATCCTCATGTGAGCATCGCCAGTCTGCCCGGCATGGCCGAGCGCACCGTGGTGGTGAACGGCTTCTCCAAGGCCTTCGCCATGACCGGTTGGCGCATGGGCTTTGCCTGCGGTCCCCGCGAGGTGATCGCCGTGATGACCAAGCTGCACCAGAACTGCATCATGTGCGCGCCCACCACCAGCCAGTACGCAGCGGTGGTGGCCATGCGGGAATGTGACGACGAGATCGAGCGCATGCGCCAGGAATACGACATGCGCCGCCGCTTTCTGGTCAGCCGCCTGAACGAGATGGGCCTTTCCTGCTTTGAGCCGAAGGGCGCCTTCTATGTGTTCCCCAGCATCCAGTCCACCGGGCTTTCCAGCGATGAATTCTGCGAAAAGCTGCTCTATGCCAAGCGGGTGGCGGTGGTGCCCGGCACCGCCTTCGGCGACTGCGGCGAGGGTTTCGTGCGCATCAGCTACGCCTATTCCGTGAGCCATCTGAAGCAGGCGCTGGACCGGATCGAGGCCTTTTTGCAGCAGCTGCGGGACGAGGGTGTGAATGGATAACAACGTGTATTTTTCCGCCGCGGCAAGCTATGACCAGCAAACAATGGACGCCGCGGTGGAGCGTCTGCTGGGCCAGCTGCCCATCGCCGATACCCTGGCGGGCAAGAAGGTACTGTTGAAGCCGAATCTTCTGGCCAAGCACGCGCCGGAACGGGCGGTGACCACCCACCCGGTCCTGGTGCGGGCGGTGATCCGGGCGGTGCGCCGCCGGGGCGCTGCCAGCATTACCGTGGCGGATTCCCCCGGAGGGGTCTACAACCCGGCCATCCTGCGGAGCATCTATAAAGTGAGCGGCCTGGCCGACGTGTGCCGGGAGGAGGGAGCGGTGCTTTACACCGACTGCAAGAGCCGGGAAAAGGCATCCGGCGGCAGACTGGTCCGTGCCTTCACCCTGATCGAGCCGGTGCTGGACTGCGACGTGCTCATCAACCTGCCCAAGCTCAAGACCCACATGATGACCGGCCTTTCCGCCGCCACCAAGAATCTGTTCGGCTGTATTCCCGGCCTGCAGAAGGCCGAGTGGCACATGCGCTTCCCGGATAAGGAGCGCTTCGGCGAGATGCTCATTGATTTGTTGGGCTGCGTGAAGCCCGGCTTCGCAGTGCTGGACGGCATCCTGGCCCAGGAGGGCGACGGCCCGGCGGGCGGCACGCCCCGTATGGTGGGCCTTGTGGCAGCGGCGGAGAATCATCTGCAGATGGACCTTGCCCTCTGCCATATGCTGAATATTCGCCCCAAGGACGTGCCCTACTTGAACGCGGCCATCGGCCGGGGCCTGTGCCCGGAGCGGTTCGACCTGGCCTGCGCCAAGGGGGAAGGGGAGCTGTGCCGCTCCATTCCCGGTTACCGGCTGCCCTCCAGCTGGGGCAGCGTGGACTTTGCCGACAAGGCCCCCCGGGCGGTGCGCTGGGCGGTGCCCGCGGTGGAACGGCTGCTGGCCCCCCGCCCGGTGATCAACAAACGCCGGTGCATCGGCTGCGGCAAGTGCGCCGAGATCTGCCCCCAGCACACCATTACGGTGGAGGGCAAGGCGCACATCCATCCGGCCAAATGCATCCGGTGCTTCTGCTGCCACGAGATGTGCCCGGTGAAGGCCATCGACACCCGGCGGTCCTTTTTGCTGAAAAAACTGTAATCGAATTTTTGTAACGAGGTGTGAGCCATGAAACAGGTAACCGTGCTGGCCCCGGCCAAGCTGAACCTGACGCTGGACGTGACCGGCCTTTTGCCCGGCGGCTACCACGCGCTGGATATGATCATGCAGACCATCACCCTGCACGAGCGGGTGGTGCTGCGCAAAAGCCGGGATCTGATCCTGCGCCTGCCCGGCAGCCGCATCCCGGCCAACGAAAAGAACACCGCCTACAAGGCGGCGCTGGCCTTCTTCCACTATACCGGTCTGCTGGCCGGTGTGGAGATCGAGGTTCACAAGGCCACCCCGGTGCGGGCGGGCATGGCGGGCGGCAGCGCCGATGCCGCCGCCGTGCTGGTGGGCATGAACGAGCTGTACGGGGCAAAGCTGTCCATCACCGAGCTGTGCGCCATCGGCGCCACCATCGGTGCGGACGTGCCCTTTGCGATTCTGGGCGGCACCTGCCGGGTGCAGGGCATCGGTGACATCCTCAAGCCCCTGCCTCCCTGCCCGGACTGCTGGTTTGTGGTGGTTATGCCCAGCGTGGGCGTGAGCACCCCCGAGGCCTTCGCCCGTTACGATGAGGTGGGCAGCAGTGTCCACCCGGATTCCGCCGCCGCCGAGGCAGCGGTGAAGGCGGGGGACCTGAATGCTCTGTGCGCCGCCAGCGGCAACGCGCTGGAGGAATGCAGCGGAGCCAAGGAGACCCCGGCCATCAAGCGGCTGCTGAACGAAAACGGCGCGCTGGCCAGCCTGATGACCGGCAGCGGTGCGGCAGTGTTCGGCGTGTTTGACAACGAAGCCGCTGCAAAGCAGGCCGCCGCCGCCCTGCGCCGGGATTATAGCCAAGTCTATCTGGCCCAGCCGGACCGCTGGGGCGCCCGTGTGGCCAACAGCCGCCGCCCCGCCCCGGCCCGGAACAGAGGCGGGAAGAATTCCGAGCAAAAATCCAATCCGGCGGAATAAAAAAACGAACGCACGTCCATTCTATTGGCAGAAGCTGCCAAGGAAAGGACGTGCGTTTTATGTTTTTGTGTGTACTTAAAGAGAACAAGTCAAATTGGGTGGCCCATGCGGCCCTGGCTGCCGGGTTGGTGCTGGCAATCGCCGTGAGTGGCTGGCTGGGCCCCTTCTCGGCGGCCTGCACCTCTCTGCGGCAGGATACCCTGCGCCTGCATGTGCAGGCCAATTCCAACAGTGAGGAGGACCAGGCCCTCAAGCTGATGGTGCGGGATGAGGTACTGAAGACCGCCCAGACCCTCTTCGCCGGTCTGCCGGACCAGCAAGCCGCTCTGAAAACGGCCAAGACCCACCTGGATGACTTCCAGCAGGCGGCCGAGCGAGTGGTACATGAGCAGGGGAGCGACCAGGCGGTGCGGGTCTATGTGACCAACATGTATTTTCCCACTACTGCCTACGAGGACTTCACCCTGCCCGCCGGCCGGTACGACGCGCTGCGGGTGGAGCTGGGGGCACACGCGGGCCGCAACTGGTTCTGTGTGCTTTATCCGGCGCTCTGCCTCTCCGCCGCCCAGCCCGCCGAATATCCCCAAGCGGCCCAGCAGGAGATTCTGGAAAACAGCCAGGGCTATGAAGTGCGCTTCGCCGCGCTGGAGGCGGTGGAGCGGCTGGAGGAATGGCTGCACGAAAATTGAGAGGAACATCCCGGAACTTTGGCGCATACAATAGCGCAAGGAGGGATGCAGATATGGCAACAATCACAGCAGTGCCCCCGTACTTCGGAACGGTGCTGCAAAACGGAAGCAAGGGGCCGGACTCGGCCCAGGTACAGACCTGGCTGAACGGCATCCGCAAGCAATGGCCTCAGATCCAGAGCGTCACGGTGGACGGCCGGTACGGCGGAGCAACGGTGCAGGCGGTGAAGCAGTTCCAGACCATGGCCGGGCTCACGGTGGACGGAAAGACCGGACAGAGCACCTGGAACGCCCTGTACACCCAGTACGCGGGCATCTACGGCGCGGGCGAGATCTACCCGGGCATTGTGGCGGCTCCCGGCGCGCGGGGTGCGGCGGTGAAGAGCATGCAGCAGAAGCTGCTCGCTCTGAGCAAGGTGTACACCGGCATCCAGACCATCTCCACAGACGGTGTGTTCGGCAGCGGTACCTCGGCAGCGCTGCGCCGGTTCCAGCCTCAGTTCGGCCTGACCGCCGACGCGCTGCTGGGCAAAAACAGCTTCGCCGGGCTGGCCAAGGTGTATGAGGCCGTCCGGGCCGGAAATCCGCCCAAGGTGGTCACCCGGTATGCGGGCTATGTGATGAAGCAGGGCAGCAGCGGCGACTGGGTACGCTTTTTGCAGAGCTACCTGAACGGCATTTCCGGAGTTCCCCAGCTGAGGGTGGACGGCAACTTCGGTTCCGGCACCAAAAAGTCGGTGGTGGCCTTCCAGGGCCAGCAGGGACTGACGGCGGATGGCAAGGTGGGCACCACCACCTGGAGCCGCCTGATCGAGGTGTTCAACCAGCAGCTGAGCTGACCGGCAACGGAAATACTGAATGAAAAAGTAGGACTTTTCCCAGTTTATGCGGGGGAAAGCCCTGCTTTTTCGCTGTTTCGCTGATTTTATTTCCTTTTTATTGCGTAGGTTAATAAACGATGATGTAATTTGTTCAAGATTAAATAATATTTACTTGCTGTGGATTGAAAAAGCGAAGAGGAGGTTGATTCTTTGAAGAAGAATATTTGGTACAGAGGTCTGAGCCTGTTGGCCGCATTGGCAATGCTGGCGACGTCGCTGCCTGTTTCTGTTTTTGCGCAGGAGATTTCGGCAGAGAACGTGCCGGTAATCAGCGAGGACGCGGAGCCTGCTGCAGTGGAGAACGAGGTCGTAGAAGAGACCGTCGGCAACACTGTCCCCGACGAGGAGCCCGCACCGGAGGAAATGACCGATGTTGAGGAAACCGCCGTGCCCCTGCCGGAAGAGGCGGAAAAGGAAGCCGCACCCGAGATGGCCGAGCCGGAAAACACCGACGAGCCCGAAGCGGAAGAAGGGGCAAAGGAAGAAGCTGCCGAGGTGTAGCCGCAGAGCGTGCAGGTGGATGTGTCCGCTCAGCAGGAGGTGCAGGCAGATGCATCCGCCCAGCAGGGCGTGCAGATCAGCGAGGAGAATTTCCCCGACGCTGCCTTCCGCGCCTGGCTCCTGCGCCCGGAGAACCTGAACGGCATCGGCCAGGACGGTGTGCTCACCCAGGAGGAGCTGCAGACTGTGACCGCCATCAACGTGAAGAATCAGGGAATCGCCAGCTGGCAGGGCATCGAATATTTCACTCAGCTGAAAAATCTGAACGCCGGTTCCAACCAGCTGACCAGTCTCACCCTGAAGCTGCCTGTGCTGGAGGGGCTGTATGTGGCTTATAACCAGCTCACCACTCTGGACATGAGCCATAACCCCAAGCTGGAGGACAGCGGCTTCGTGGGCCGCAACAACGACCTGCGTACCCTGGTCCTGCCCAACGTGCCCGGCCTGCAGGTGGACACCGAGGACTTTCTGGAGCAGGATCCCATCGTGGGCTCTGAGCGGTCGGAATGGTTCTATGACAGCCAGTACACCCAGCCCATCCGGGAGAAATACATCCCTGGCAACGGCCAGACCGTTTACGCCCGCCGGGTGCCCAACCGCTATACCGTGCGGTTTTACGCCAACGGCGGCGTGGGCAGCATGAACCCGCTGAACAGCGAATACGGCCAGCAGTTCCAGCTGCCCCAGGCCGGATTCACCCGCACCGGCTACCACTTCGCGGGCTGGAATACCTGGCCGGACGGCAGCAGTACCGCCTATGCAAACGGTCAGCAGGTGAGCAATCTGGGCGGAGCAAAGATGGATGGCGACAAGGCGGACCTGTATGCCCGGTGGAAGGCCAATTCCTACAACATTCGGTATGAGGCCGCGGGCGGTCAGGGCGATATGCAGCCCACCCCGGCCATTTATGACACCGCCGTGAATCTGGCCAGCTGCCAGTTCACCAAAGACGGCCAACTCTTCGCAGGCTGGAGCACCCGTCCCGACGGTCCGGTGGAATACGAGGATGGCCAGAGCGTGAAGAACCTCACTGCCGAAAACGGCGCCACCGTGACCCTTTACGCCGTCTGGATGGACCAGACCATGCTGGAGCTGTATCAGGCCTACGCCGACTACGACAAGCAGGAGTACATCGGCGAGGACTGGAACGCCATCGAGAGCGCTTATCAGGAGGGCCAGACGGCCATTGAAGCCGCTGTCGGCAGCTCCGAAAAGCAGACTGCCCTGGCCGAAGCCAAGGCACGCATGGCAGGCATTCCCAAAAAGGAAGCCCGTGTGAGCGAGATCACCGACGGCTGGCAGACCGCGTTTGAGCCGGTGTTTGCCCTGGCCGTCACCCAGCCCGCCCCGGAGGAAAGCGCCGCCGCGGCGAAGAGCGCCTGGCAGGCGGTGGACATGTCCTGGCCCGAGGCCCTGGTGGATTACAGCAGCCTCAAGACCCAGGAAGGCAAAAACGAAGCCGCCGGTCTGGCCTATCCCCAGATCAAGCCAAAAGCCGCGGAGCTGACGAACTTCGCCCGCGCCATGGACTGGCTGAACGCCGCCAGTGACCTGTATGCGCTGGAGCCGGAGCAGGTGACCAGCGACAAGGCGGACCGCTTGGCACTGGTGATGGAGGAGTATGAGCAGCTGGCTGCCCAGAGCAGCATCCAGCCCGCCATCGCCGCCCGTCTGGCCGGGCACCAGGCGCTGGCCCAGTTGGACGCCATCCTGCAGGCTGCGAAGGCGCAGGTGGAGTCCTCGGCGGATGCGGATGCAGCGCAGGAGATCGTGCTGCAGGGCACCGAGCAGATGGAGCAGGTGAAGCCTGAACCCAAGCCCACCCAGACCCCGAATCCGACACCCACCCCCACACCTACCCCCGAACCCCACCCAGAAACCGGAATCCACCCCGATTCCGACCCCGAAGCCGGAGGCTACCCAAACGCCCGAAGCGACCCAGAAGCCTGAACCCACGCAGGCTCCGGAACCGACCCAAAAGCCGGAACCCACGCAGAAGTCGGAGTCTACCCCTGCGCCTCAGCCGACCCAGGCTCCGGGCTCCAATCAGGGATCTCAGGCTCCTCAGCCCACCCAGGCTCCGGCCGCTGCGGATACCACTGTAACGGCTGCCGCTCAGGGGGAGAGCCAGCAGGCGGTGATCCGGCCCAACAAGCCCCAGGCACAGCAGCCGGAAAATACCAGTCAGCCGGAGCAGGCCAAGGGAGAAGAGACGCTCCCGGATGCTTCCGAAGCGCAGCAGCCCGCCGAAACGGCTCAGCCGGAACACAATGAGCAGGCCGAAGCTTCGGCGAAGGAGGAGCGCAAGCCCTTCCCGGTGCTGCCGGTGGCAGCAGGCGTGGCGGCGGCAGCAGCAGCGCTGGCTGCGGTCTGGAAGCTGTTCCTCAAAAAGTAATGTGCGCCCCTTGCGCAAAGGGCAGACTGTGAATCCAGAAAAAAGGCCGGTACCCCAAGCGGGATACCGGCCTTTTTCTGCCGTTAAACTTTGAAAAAGCGGGGCGGCTCAGCCCTCCTTGGGGCCAAGGCCCAGCGCGTCCATCTGTTCGCGCATGCCCTGGATGCACAGCTCGATCACGTCGCCCAGCTCCATGCCCAGCATCTCGCAGCCCTGCTTGATCACCGCCCGGTCGATCTTGGCGGCGAACTTTTTGTCCTTGAATTTCTTCTTCACGCTGGAGGCCTCCAGATCGGAAAGTCCGCCCGGCCGCATGCGTGCGGTGGCCCCGATCAGGCCGGTGAGCTCGTCCACTGTGAACAGACTTTTCTCCATGGGGGTCTGGGGCTCCACATCGCTGCAAAGGCCAAAGCCGTGGGCCAGGATCGCCCGGATGCTCTCCTCATCCACCCCGGCGGCACGCAGGGGCTCTTCGGTGTGCTTCAGGTGCTCCTCGGGGTACTGCTCGTAATCGTAGTCGTGCAGGTAACCCACCGCCTGCCAATAGGCTTCATCCTCGCCGAAGCGGCGGGCCATGGCTTTCATGGCGGCGCTCACGCCGATGGCGTGCTCGAACAGATGAGCCTCGGTGGTGGTGCTGTGCAGCAGCTCTTTGGCGCGTTCCATCGTCAAACCTGCCATTTGAATCAACCTCATTTCCATGCTCCGCGCACGAGGGGATAGCCCCCCGGCGCGGCGTGTTTTTTGTTATTGTAGCAGAAAAAATTCCGGTTGCAAAGTGCGAAATACACGAATAAATTCAAAAGGAAAGCTGAGAATTTGTTCAAAACAATGAAGAGAAAACCGCTTGACAACTGCGCAAACGGTGCTATAATGGTCACAACGACAATTCAACACACAAAAGCAATGAAGAGGAAAAGTACCCTGTGCACTGCGCTCAGAGAACTGCCGGTTGGTGCGAGGCAGCGCGATCAAGGCCAGGCGAACAATCACCTCTGAGCTGCCGCCTGAAAGGTCCTTCGGGGCACGAGTAAACGCGGACGGAAGGCAACCGTTATCCCGCCGCTTGGTTAAAACCGGTTTGTAAAAATCGGGGAGTCCGGGCATGAGGTGGCTTCGCCATTTGGCGGGGCAACAAGAGTGGTACCGCAGAGAGCTTTTAAAAGCCTTTGTCTCTTGCATTCGAACAAGTTCGAGTGTGAAAGACAAAGGCTTTTTTATTTTGATTTTACGATAAAGGGGATCTGGAATCATGAGAAGTGACAACGTGAAAAAGGGTGCCGAGCGCACCCCCAACCGCAGCCTGTTCTACGCGCTGGGCTACACCGACGAGGAGCTGGACCGACCGCTCATCGGCGTGGTGAGCGCCTTCAGCGAGATCGTGCCCGGCCACTCCCATCTGGACAAGCTGGCCCAGGCGGTGAAGGACGGCGTTCGCATGGCGGGCGGCACCCCGGTGCTGGTACCGGCCATCGGCGTGTGCGACGGCATCGCCATGGGGCACACCGGCATGAAGTATTCGCTGCCCAGCCGGGAACTGATCGCCGACTCGGTGGAGACCATGGCCCTGGCCCATTGCTTCGACGGTCTGGTGCTGGTGCCCAACTGCGATAAGATCGTGCCCGGCATGCTGATGGCGGCGGCCCGGCTGAACATTCCCTCCATTCTGGTGAGCGGCGGCCCCATGCTGGCGGGCCGTCAGGGCCAGCGGAAGGTGAGCCTCTCCCAGATGTTCGAGGCGGTGGGCAGCTACAAGGCGGGCCTGATCGATGACGCCACTCTGGATGACTTCACCAAGAATACCTGCCCCGGCTGCGGCAGCTGCGCGGGCATGTACACCGCCAACAGCATGAACTGCCTGAGCGAGGCCATCGGCATGGCGCTGCCCGGCAACGGAACCATCCCGGCGGTCTACTCCGCCCGCACCCAGCTGGCCAAGCACGCGGGCATGCAGGTGATGAAGCTGGTGGAACAGAACCTCTGCCCCCGGGATATTCTCACCCCCGCCGCTTTTGAAAACGCACTGGCCACCGATATGGCCCTGGGCTGCAGCACCAACAGCGTGCTGCACCTGCTGGCCATCGCCAACGAGGCGGGCGTTCCCATGGATCTGGCCACCATCAACGCAGTCAGCGCCAAGGTGCCCAACCTCTGCCATCTGGCTCCGGCAGGCCCCACCCACATCGAGGACCTGTACGCCGCGGGCGGCGTGCAGGCGGTGATGAAGCAGCTGGCGGACGCGGGCCTGCTCCATACCGAGCTGCCCACCGTCACCGGCAAGACCCTGGGCGAGAACCTGGCCGGGGCCGAAAACCGGGACCCCTCCGCCATCCGCCCCATGGACAACCCCTACAGCACCACCGGCGGCATCGCGGTGCTCTGGGGCAACATCGCAAAGGACGGCTGCGTGGTCAAACGCAGCGCCGTTGCCCCCGAGATGCTGGCGCATGAAGGCCCGGCCCGGGTGTTCGACAGCGAAGACGAGGCCATCGCCGCCATCTACGCGGGCCAGATCCATCCCGGCGACGTGGTGGTCATCCGCTACGAGGGCCCCAAAGGCGGCCCCGGCATGCGGGAGATGCTCAACCCCACCAGCGCTCTGGCAGGCATGAAGCTGGACAAGACTGTGGCCCTGATCACCGACGGCCGCTTCTCCGGCGCATCCCGGGGCGCATCCATCGGTCATGTGAGCCCGGAGGCTGCCCAGGGCGGCGAGATCGCCCTGATCGAAGAGGGCGACACCATTTCCATCGACATCCCCGCCGGAAAGGTGGAGCTGAAGGTGAGCGATGAGGAGCTGGAACGCCGCCGGGCAAACTGGAAGGCACCCGCCCCCCGCATCACCACCGGCTGGCTGGGCCGTTACGCCCGTCTGGTGAGCAGCGCAAACACCGGCGCGGTGCTCAAATAACCTTGCGAAAAACAAACCCTTGCGGAAGAAAATAAAACAACAGGAGGAATCTTAAAATGAATGCATTGAAAAAAGTGAGCAAGTTCGTGGGCCGGTACATGGCCTTCATCGTAGTGGCGGTTGCCGCCCTGGCCTTCTTCGTACCCGAAAGCTTCTTGTGGGTTGGCAAGGACTGGAACGCCGTGACCCGCTTGGTCACCGTGAACAACCTGCTGATGGTGGTTATGTTCGGCATGGGCCTGACCCTCAAGCTGGATGACTTCAAGGTCGTGTTCACCCGCCCGAAGGACGTTCTGGTCGGCTGCGTGGCCCAGTTCGCGGTCATGCCCTTCCTGGCATTTCTGCTCATCAAGCTGTTCAACCTGCCCCCCGAGCTGGCGGTTGGCGTGATGCTGGTGGGCACCTGCCCCGGCGGCACCTCCTCCAACGTGATGACCTTCCTGGCCAAGGGCGACGTTGCCCTGAGCGTTGCCATGACCGCCTGCTCCACCATCCTGGCTCCCCTCATGACCCCTGCGCTGACCTACCTGTACCTGCGTGAGACCGTTTCCGTGGACGCCATGAGCATGTTCGTGAGCATCGTGCAGGTGGTTGTGGTACCCATCGCCCTGGGCTTTGTGGTCAACAAGTTCTTCGGCAAGTTCACCCAGGCCGCCGTGGAGGTTCTGCCTTTGGTCAGCGTGGCCGCCATCGTCACCATCGTGGGCGCCGTGGTTTCCGGTAACCAGGCCAAGCTCTTCGCCAACGGCCTGCTGATCCTGGGCGTGGTCATGCTGCACAACGTTCTGGGCTACGCCTGCGGCTACGGCGTGGGTAAGCTGCTGCGCATGTCCGATCCCAAGTGCAACGCGCTGTCCATCGAGGTGGGCATGCAGAACAGCGGCCTGGCCACCAGCCTGGCGGGCACCGTTTTCCCCGATCTGGCCCTGGCCACCGTTCCCGGCGCGCTGTTCAGCGTATGGCACAACATCTCCGGTTCCATCGTGGCCAACCTGATGGCTGCCATGGCTGAGAAGAAGGCCCAGAAGGCCGAGCAGGCTGCCGCCCCCGCACAGGAGGCCGCCACCGCCACTGCCTGATCTTACCTTATAAATAGTTTCAGCGGGCGCTCCCGGCATGGAGCGCCCGCTTTTTGTTTGCGGCACAGGTTCGCTGTGTTATAATCAAAAGCACAGACCACAAAAGGGAGGGATCGCCATGCTGCATCTGGTGCTGGGAGTGTCCGGCAGCGGCAAGTCGAGCCATTTGTTACAAACCATCCGCACCCGGGCGATGGCGGGGGAAAAGAGCGTGCTCATCGTGCCCGAGCAGTTCACTTCCTCCACCGAGGGACGGCTGTATCAGCTGTTGGGGGACGAGCTGTCCGGCTATGTGACCAGCTATAGTTTCACCAGTCTGGCGGAGGATATTTTACAGGCCTATGGCGGCGCGGCGGTGCGCACCCTCACCGACGCGGGCCGGGCGGTGCTGGTGCGCCGTGCGTTGCAGTCCATGGGGCCGAATTTGGTGTACTACAGCCGCCACCGGCGCAGCGCGGCCTTCTGCGAAAAATGCGCCGAGACCCTGGACGAATTCAAAAGCGCCGGTCTCGATCCCCGGCAGTTAGAAGAACTGGCCAAGAACACCGGCCACAGCAGCCGCAAGCTGGGCGAGCTGGCGGGCATCTTCGCCGCCTACGAGGCCCTGCTGGAGGGCTCAGCCATGGACCCGGGCGACCGGGTGCTGGCGGCGGCCAGGGCGCTGCAGCCGGACTTCTTCGCCGGGCGCGCGGTGTTCATCGACGAGTTCGACACCTTCAACGCCCCCAAGCGCCGCCTGCTGGAGGCCATGCTCACCATGGCCGAGGATGTGACGGTGGCCCTTTGCTGCGACGGGATGGAGGACTACGAGGGAGGCCTCGGCCTGTTCAGCGGAGCCAAGCAGATGGCGGCGGCGCTGCGCCAGCTGGCCCGCAAAAACAGCGTGCCGGTGGCCGCGCCCCTGGTGCTGGATACCGACTTCCGCCACAGCGAAGCGCCGGACCTTGCCCGGCTGAACCGGCTGTTGTCCGGCCAATTGGAGGACCCGGCCCCCGCCGGTGAAGCCCAGCTCACCCTCTGGCAGGCCCCCACCCGGGCGGACGAGGCAAAGCAGGTGGCGGCGGCCATCCAGGCCCTGGCCCGGCAGGGGGTACCCTACGGTAAAATGGCGGTCATCTGCCGGGACAGCGAGAACTATCTGGCCCCCATCCGGTACGAGTTCCGTCTGGCGGGCATCCCGCTCTTCTGCGACGAAGCCACCACCGCCGAGCACGCCGCCCCGGTGCGGCTGGTGCGGGCGCTGCTGGCTCTGCTGCGCCGGGGCCTTTGCACCGACAATCTTCTGGCTGTGGCCAAAACCGGCCTGACCTGTCTCACCGAGCCCCAGCTCTGCGCGCTGGAAAACTACGCCTATACCTGGCAGCTCTCCGCCGCTCAGTGGCGGCAGCCCTTCACCCTGTCGCCCGCCGGCTTTGGGGCCAATACCCTTTCAGAAAAGGCGAAGAAGGAACAGGAGGAGCAGCTGGATCTGGCCGAGGAGGCCCGGGCTTTCCTGGTGGGCGAGCTGGACGGCTTTGCCGCCCGCTGCAAGGACCTGCCCGCCTCTCAGGTCTGCGCCGCGCTGTATAAACGGATGCAGGCCCTGGGCGGCGAGGAGGCCATGGGCCGGATGTGCGCCGAGCTGAAAGAGGGCGAGGGCATCCCCGCCGCCAGCGAGGCGGTGCGGGTGTGGAACCTGACGGCGGACCTTTTAAACCAGATGGCTCTGCTGCTGGGGGACGAGGTGCTTCCCGCCGCCGAGCTGGCGGACCTGTTCGAGCTGCTGGTGCGCAGCACGGATCTTGGCCACATTCCCCAGACGCTGGACCAGGTGATTTTCACCACCGCGGGCCGGATGCGGCTGGATAACCCGGACTGGTGCTTTGTGCTGGGCCTGGCTGAGGGCGAATTTCCCAAGGCCCCCGGCGACAAGGGCCTTTTGACCCACGCCGAGCGGGAAAGCCTGATGCGCCAGGGCGTGGAAATGCCGGACTGCTTCGAGAACCGGGCCATCCGGGAGCAGGTGTGCTTTTACAAGGCGCTCACCGCCCCGGCGAAAGGCCTGTGGCTCAGCTGGGCGGCGGGCAGCGCCGCCATGCCGGTGACCAGTGCCCTTGCGCCGGTGATCGAGTGCTTTACGCCAAAGGAACCGGCGCTGGAGCGGGCGGACCTGGCCGCCACCCCGGCCATGGCGCTGGACCTGCTGGGCCAGAGCTGGGACGCGGAAAGCGGCGAGACCGCGGCCCTTTTCCAGAGCCTTGCGGAATACCGGGACGAGGCCGAGCAGGGCAAGCTGCTGAACCCGGTGAAGCAGGCGGCGGGGGCCGAGCCCTTCGCGGTGCACAACACCGCCGCCATGAAGCAGTTGCTGGGCCGGGAGCTGTGGCTCACCCCCAGCCGGATGGAGCGGTATTATTCCTGCCCCTTCGCCTATTTTCTGGAGTATGTGCTGGGCGCAAAGCCCCGCAAGCAGGCGGCCCTCACCGCCGACCAGAGCGGCAATCTGGTCCATTATATCCTGGAGCAGGCCCTGCGCCGGGCGGGCGAGGGCTTTGTGGACCTGAGCGAGGAGCAGGTGAAGGCCCTGGCCGGGGCCATCGCGGAGGAATATGTGGAGGAGAACATGCCCGGCCAGGCCCGGCGGCTTTCCTATCTGGTGGAGCGGCTGAAAAAGAGCGCCGCCAATCTTCTTTTATACATTCAGGCGGAGCAGCGGCAGGGCAGCTTTGTGCCGGTGGCCTTTGAAAAGGGCATCGGCACAAGCCCGGAGGACGTGCCCCCGGTGGTGCTCACCACCTCCACCGGCGAGACGGTGCGCATGGTGGGCAAGATCGACCGGGTGGACGCCTTTGCGAAAAACGGCAGCACCTGGCTGCGAGTGGTGGACTACAAGACCGGCAGCAAGGAGTTTTTGCTGGAGGACGTGAAAAACGGCCTCAACTGCCAGATGCTGGTCTACCTGTTCACCCTTACCCGCAACGGCGGGCAGCAGTTTGCCGACCCGGCCCCGGCGGGCGTGCTCTACCTGATGGCCGACCCGGCCCCAACCCGGGGCAGCCGCCAGCAGGCGGCCAAGGGCCTGGAATACAAGGTGGAGGGCCTGGTGGCGGACGAATACGCCGTCATCGACGCCATGGACCGGGAGCGCAAGGGCCTGTTCGTGCCCTTCAAGTTTGACAAGGACGGCACCCCCAAGCCCGGCCCGGCGCTGGCCAGCCTGGAGACCCTGGACGGGCTTCGGCAGGAGCTGGACGGCCTGGTGGTCCAGATGGCCGAGCGGCTCTATGCCGGGCAGGTGGCCGCCGAGCCCATCGGCCACGGCAAACGCAAGGAAACCAACTGCAAATACTGTGACTACCGCAGCGTCTGCGGCCACGAGGACGATTAAAAGGAGGACCGGCAATCTATGGCAACCATCAAATTTACCCCCCAGCAGAGCCGGGCCATCGACCACACCGGCAGCGCCCTGCTGGTCAGCGCCGCCGCGGGCAGCGGCAAGACCGCCGTGCTGGTGGAGCGGGCGGTGCGCATCCTCTGCCGGGAGGAAAACCCGGTGGACGCGGACCGGCTGCTCATCGTCACCTTCACCCGGGCGGCGGCGGCCAGCCTGCGGGCAAAGCTGGCCCAGCGCCTTAGCGCCGAGCTGGCAAAGCGCCCCGGCTCAGGCCATCTGCGCCGCCAGCGGATGCTGCTGCAGCGCGCGCCCATCTGCACCATCGACTCCTACTGCCTGCAACTGCTCAAGACCCATTTCAGCGCGCTGGACATCCCGGCGGACTTCACCACCGCCGACGGCCCCCAGCTGGCCCAGCTGCGCCGTCAGGCACTGGCGGACGCGCTGGAAAACGCCTACAATGACCCGGACTTCTGCGCCTTCGCGGACCTGTACGGCAAGGGCCGCAGCGACGCCATGGCCAGCCGGGTGGTGGAGCAGCTGCACGACTTTCTGAGCAGCATGCCCCGGCCGGAAAAGGTGCTGGAGGCCTTCTGCGCCCAGTGGGAGGAGGACGCGCCCCTGGACGAGACCCGCTGGGGCCAGACGTTGCGCACCGAGGCGAGGCGGGCGGCGCTCTGCGCCCGGGAGCTGGCGGCCCAGAACCTGGAGGATCTGGAAAACGACCCGGCCATCGACGAGGCCTACCGCCCGGCGCTGGAATCGGACGAGGCGGCGGTAGATGCGCTGCTGGACGCCATCGACTCCCAGCCCTGGGACGCCATGTGCGAGGCCAGCCGCTCGCTGAGCTATGCCCGCCTGAAAGCGGTGCGGGGCCATTCCAGCGAGGCCATGACCCGCATCAAGGACCGGCGGGATTTGTTAAAGGACACCCTCAAGCGCCTGCAGGAGACGGTTTTTCTGTGCAGCGAGGAGGAGTTTTTGCAGGACCGGCGCACCGCCGCCCCCCTGGTGCGGGCGCTGGCCCGGGCCGAGCGGGAATTCAACCAGCGGTTCTATCAGGCCAAGCTGGAGGAAAAGATGCTGGAATTCAGCGACGTGGAGCAGCTGGCCCTGCAGCTTTTGCAGAACGAGGACGGCACCCCCACTCCGCTGGCGGCCCAGCTGAGCGAGCAGTTCGAGCAGGTGATGGTGGACGAATACCAGGACACCAACGCCCTGCAGGACACCCTCTATCACTGCCTGGCCCGGCCGGACGGCTCCAATTTGTTCTTTGTGGGCGATCTGAAGCAGAGCATCTACCGCTTTCGCCAGGCGGATCCCACCATCTTTCAACAGAAGCTGGACCGGTTTGTGGAATATGGCCAGCCCGGACCCCAGAAGCTGTTTTTGGACGCCAACTTCCGCAGTGCGCCGGGTGTGATCGGCGGGGTGAACGCCCTGTTCACCCCCCTGATGAGCCGCAAGCTGGGCGGCGTGGACTACGGCCCCGGCGAACGGCTGGTACCCGGCCTGGGAGGTCTGGAAAATTACGGCGGCTACGCCGGTGACTGCGAGTTCCGGCTGGTACAGAGCGAGCGCCCGGCAGGCGACGCGGAGTACATCGCCCGGCGCATCCGCCAGCTGATGGACCCGGCCAGCGGCTTTGCCGTGCGGGGCGAGACCGGCCCCCGGCCGCCCCGGTACGAGGACTTCTGCATCCTGCTGCGCAGCCGGGGCGCCTTCGGGGACTACGCCGCCCAGTTGGAGGCCGAGGGCATCCCGGTGTATGTGGACCGGGCCGAGAACCTGCTGGACGCGCCGGAGATCCGCCCGGTGGCAAGCCTGCTGCGTGTGCTGGACAACCCCGCCCAGGACGTGCACCTGGCGGCGGTGATGCTCAGCGGCATGGGCGGCTTTACCCCGGACGACCTGGTGAACCTGCGCCTTGGCCGCAAAAACGGCAGCTTTTACGGCGCGGTGATGGCCAGCGAGGACGAAAAGGTGAAGGCCTTCGGCCAGTGGCTGCACACCCTGCGCCAGCTCAGCCAGACCATGCCGGTGGACCGGCTGATGGAGGAGATCTTTGCCCGCACCGGCTGTCTTGCCGCGGCGGGTGCCATGCCGGACGGCAGCGCCCGGCGGGAGAACCTGCGCCAGTTCGCCGCCTTTGCCTCCGGCTGCGGCGGCCATGGTCTGGCGGGTGTGGTGCGCGCCATGGACGCGGCTCTGGCGGGGGATGGTGTGCCCGGCCCGGAGCAGGGCCAGAGCCGCCCCGGCTGCGTGACCATCATGACGGTGCACCGGTCCAAGGGGCTGGAGTTCCCGGTGGTGTTCGCCGCCGATCTGAGCCGGGAATTCAATAAAGAGGACCTGCGGGCCGCGGCGGTGTTCCACCCGCAGCTGGGCATCGGCCTGACCCTGCGGGCCGGGCAGGGGGGAACCTACGTGACCGCCCCCTACCGGGCGGTGCAATCCGCCCTTGCCCAGGAGGGCCTGAGCGAGGAGATGCGGGTGCTGTATGTGGCCTTCACCCGGGCGCGGGACAAGCTGGTCATGACCATGGCCACCAAGAACGCGCTGAAGCTGGCCCAGAAGCTGGCTCTGCGCATCTTCTCCGGCGCGCCGGAGCCGTATCTGCTGGAGCACTGCGCCAGCCGGGGCGAGTGGGTGATGCAGGCCGCCATGGCCCACCCCCAGGCCCAGAGCTTCTGCCGCCAGCTGGAGGTGGAGGTCATGCCCCAGCCCCCGGTGAGCGAAAAGGAGCTGGCGGACCGGTTCACCGTGAGTCTGGAGGCGGACGAATTCACCGAGCCTGCCCCCGCCTGCCCGGTGCGGCTGCCGGAGGGCGCGCCGGACGAAACGCTGCTGGAAGCGGTGCGCAGCCGCTTTGCCTGGCAGTACCCGGCCGCGGCGCTGACCCAAGTGCCCGCCAAGGTCAGTGTGACCGCCCTCACCCACGAGGCCGCCGAGCCTATTCTGGAGCGGCCGGGCTTTTTGTATAAGGAGGGCCTGACCGCCGCCGAAAAGGGCACCGCCCTCCACGCCTTTTTGCAGCATGCGGACCTGGCCGCCGCGGCAGCCGACCCGGAAGGGGAGGCAAAGCGGCAGGTGGAGGCAAAGCTGCTGGACGAGGCCCTCTACGACAAGATGGACTTTGCCAAGCTGCGGCAGTTCTTTGCCGGGCCGCTGTTTGCCCGGATGCAGTCCGCGCAGCGGATTCTGCGGGAATACGAGTTCATCACCGCCCAGCCCGCCGCCCGGGCCGCCGTGGACAAGGCGGCGGATTACGGCGCGGCCCAGGTGCTGGTGCAGGGCGTGGCGGACGTGATCCTGGAATTTGAGGACCATCTGGAGCTGGTGGACTACAAGACAGACCGGAACAAAACCCCCGAGCAGTTTCTGGCCGCCTACCGGCCCCAGCTGCTTTTGTACGCGGCGGCCATCCGCCGCCGGTTTGCAAAGCCGCTGACCAAAATGACCCTCTACAGCTTTTCGCTGGGCAGGGAAATTGATGTGTCGCCGGAAGCGGAATAAAACGAAACCCGCCCCCGGGCCTGCAACGAGCAGCACCGGGGGCGGGTTGTTTTGGTTATTGAGGCTGATCGGAGAACGCTTCCAAAATAACTGAATTCATCCTGTCAACGAATAGAGTTGCCCAGATGTACGCTTGCGGGCATATGTTTGGTGAGGAAAAAATGATAGCTAGAAACCCAAATCAAAATCGGTTATGATTCAATCCTCCTGAAAAAGAGAAGAACATACGCCAAACCCAAGCAAAAAACCTGGGATTAGAAAGAGATAGGGGGATTTGGTAAGCATCTGTACAACAACCCAGATGGCGGGAACAAAAAGGGACAATAGCATCAACACCGGATAGACTACGGAAAGTGCTAGCCCGAAGCCGATCATCGGCTTTGATGTGGACGAAGTTGTTTTAAATGGGCGAAGCGTGGTAAAGCATATGGCAATGCTGTAAAAAAATAGCGGCTGGATCACCAGAAGACGGAAGGTTTGCGGCCAGATA